>ENA-OYWU01000099-OYWU01000099.1-human-gut-metagenome-genome-assembly--contig:-NODE-99-length-47742-cov-8.324680_pt1 | contig 47742 bp, 37 predicted proteins | sample MGYA00244173_ERZ653403 | MGnify/ENA primary metagenome ERZ653403 (study PRJEB26926, sample SAMN06165043) | human gut metagenome | biome: ENVO:00009003; feature: ENVO:2100002; material: ENVO:00002003...
TAAAGTGGCACGCGAGCTGGGTTCAGAACGTCGTGAGACAGTTCGGTCTCTATCTGTTGTGGGCGTGGGAGATTTGCGAGGCCCCGACACTAGTACGAGAGGACCGTGTCGGACGGAGCACCGGTGAACCGGTTGTGGCGCCAGCCGCACCGCCGGGTAGCCGCCTCCGGCCAGGATAAGTGCTGAAAGCATCTAAGCACGAAGCCCCCCTCAAGATAAGATCTCCACAAAGGGCCGTCAAAGACGATGACGTCGATAGGTCGCAGGTGCACGGGCGGCAACGTCCTCAGCCGAGCGATACTAATCACCCGAACCCTTTCCGGGCAAGACACCCTGGCTAACCTCAGCCGAGGCTGAGGCACAGGGACAAAATAAAGACACAGAAGACAAGCGACAGGCGACACGCCACGCTTCAACGAGTGGACAAGTTCAGCGGGTCAGACAAATAGACCTTGACAAGCGAGTGACACTGCTTCCGCGATGACTCCTTTTCACCCTATACAGGTGCAGCAAGGCGAGCAAACCGCCACCGCATCTGACAAACGGACTAAGGCGGCCATAGCACGGGGGTTCCACCTCTTCCCATTCCGAACAGAGAAGTTAAACCCCGCCGCGCCGATGGTACTGCGAAAGTGGGAGAGTAGGTAACCGCCCCCTATCCGAGCGCCCCGGAGGACACCAGTGTCCCCCGGGGCGCTCTCTTTTTATGCCGGCGCCCGGCCACAGCAAAGCAAGCCCAGCGGTCAAGCAGCCCTGCGGCTTATGTGCTCGGATAAGTTCTTATAAGCTCGGATAAGCTCGGATAAACTCGGATAAGCTTGGATAAAGTTGGGGCGAAGGGATAATTTTGATGAAATTGGTAATTCTGTGGGGGTAATTTGTTATATTTGCGGTTAGGAGGGGGTTGTAACTCTTTGTAAAAAATGGCATCGAAGACTGAATTTGCAAGTAAAATAGGCTTGATAGCGGCTACTGTAGGGTCTGCTATCGGTCTTGGTAATGTATGGCGTTTCCCTGCGGAGACGCAGGAGAATGGCGGCGCGGCGTTTTTGCTGCTTTACGTGGCGTGTGTGTTTGTTCTCGGGGTTCCGGTGATGCTTGGTGAGTTTGTGCTGGGACGCGGCGGCAAAAGCGATGCTGTGGGTGATTTCCGCCGACTGTCGCCCGGCAGCAAATGGTGGATTGTGGGTGCGGGTGGAATCCTGGCCTCCTATCTGATTACAATTTTCTATATGGTGGTTGCCGGCTGGACGCTTGAATACATCTGGCAGTCGGTTACAGGGGCGTTGTACGATGTGGCGCCTGATGCCGGTGCTGAAAGCCGCCATTATGCCGGTGCTATGAAGGAATTGCTGTATGGCACATGGCGTCCGTTGCTCGCCACGGCTTTAGTGGTGGGACTGAATATCCTTATTCTGATGAAAGGGGTTCAGAAGGGGATTGAGAGGCTCTCAAATGTGCTGATGCCGCTGTTGTTCGTGATTCTGCTTGGCTTATGCATAGTGGCTCTTATGCTGCCCGGCGCCGGCGAGGGGCTGAAATTCTTCCTGTGGCCAGATTTTACAAAGCTGACGCCCGGTGTGGTGGTGGATGCCTTGGGACAGACGTTTTTCTCTCTGAGCCTCGGCATGGGTATCCTGATCACGTATGCTTCATATTATCCGATAGACACCAATTTGCCTCGTACGTCAATCACGGTGGCTCTGCTGAGTCTGCTTGTGGCTGTGATGATGGGAGTGGTGATTTTCCCGGCTGTAATGTCGTTCGGATTGGAAGGGGAGAGCCTCGAGGGTGCAACGCTGATTTTTGTGACGTTGCCGGAGGTGTTCGGACGTCTGCCCCTGTCCTCGCTGTGGTCAACGCTGTTTTTCGTGCTGCTGTTTGTGGCGGCGCTTACGTCGACAGTGTCGCTGGCGGAGGTGACTGTGGCGTTTCTCAGCGATACGTTCGGATTGTCGCGACGCAAGGCCGTGCTGCTGGCGCTGTGTCCGATGTTCGTGCTGAGCAGCCTGTGCTCGCTTTCGCTCGGTCCGCTGAAAGGGATGACAATTTTCGGACTGACGTTCTTTGATTTCCTTGATACATTCGCAACCAATGTGCTGTTGCCTCTGGTGTCGATAGGCACGTGTCTGTATGTGGGATGGTTCGGGCCGAAACGCTTGTTGAGCCGTCAGCTTACGAACAAGGGCACAAAGCGGTTCCGCCTAACCGGATGCATCACTTTTGTGCTGCGGTGGGTGGCGCCGGCGCTTATAGCCCTGATTCTTATAGGTGGCCTGATGAAATAATGCCCGAAACGCGTTGGTCTCAGTCGAAGTCGGCTGGATTCAGTCCGGCATCGCTCAGCGCCTCATGACGTTCGCGGCAAGTGCCGCAAGTGCCGCAGTGTTTGGGTGTGCCGCGGTAGCAGGAATATGTGTGGGTGTAGTCAACGCCAAGCTCGACGCCGCGTTTCACTATGTCTGACTTCGAGATGCCCGTGTAGGGGCAGAAGAGGCGGATGCGGTTGTAAGTGCCTTCCTCGATGGCATGGTCCATGGCTTCTACGAACTGCGGGCGGCAATCGGGGTAGATTGCGTGATCGCCGGCATGGTTGGCCAGCATCACGGTGGAGAGATTGCGGCTTTCAGCCAGTCCGGCAGCCACGGCCAGCATGATGCCGTTGCGGAACGGTACCACGGTAGATTTCATGTTGCTGTCATTGTAGTTCCCTTCCGGAATGGCATCCGCTCCGCTGAGAAGCGAGCTTTTGAAATGCTCGGCCATGAACATCAGGGGAATCTCGATGTGTGGGATGTTGAGCATCCGGCAATGCCAGCGGGCGCATTCTGCTTCGCGTTCGTTGTGGTTGGAGCCATATAGGAATGTGACGGCCAATGCGATGCGTGCCCTGAATTCATAGAGCATCGTGGTGGAATCGATGCCTCCGGAGAGAACCAGCAGCGCATCCGGCCGGGAGTGTACGGCAAGCTGGTCGGAGGGGAATATCTTTTCCTCATCCTTGGGCGGGAGGAAAACATCGGCGAGGTGATGTTGGTGTATTATTTCCATACTAATGACTGATAACGGTTATCCTGAAATTTTCATAGGGATTTCGTGGTCTTTGCTGCCATTCATGAGAATACATTCATGTTCATGGCCTGCAGCAGCCTTTCGCGCGCCATAGCCTGATGGTCGGCGTCGGCGTGGTTGGCAAAAGGATGGATGGATATGCCTCCGCGCGGGGTGAAGATGCCCTGCACCTCGATGTAGCGCGGATTCATGAGCCTGACAAGGTCCTTCATGATTATGTTGACACAATCCTCATGGAAATCGCCGTGATTGCGGAACGAGAAGAGGTAAAGCTTGAGGCTCTTGCTTTCGACCATATCCTCGCGCGGAATGTAGCGTATGATTATGCGGGCAAAGTCGGGTTGTCCCGTCTTGGGGCATAGCGATGTGAATTCGGGACAATGGAAAGTGACGAGATATTCGTTTTCCGGATGCTTGTTCTTGAATGTTTCAAGCACCTGGGGTGCATAATTGTCGGGATAGACCGTAGAGCCGTTGCCCAGAAGTGTCACTCCCGACAATTCCTGTTGGTTTCTGCTCATGTTGCAGTGTTTTGCGGTTGTCGTTAATAAGCGTGGGGTGAATCAGAATGTGACGGGACGCACCTTCAGGCGTTCGCCCGCGTCGTTGACAATGGAGCGGAAGTAGCGTTCGTCGTAGCCCGGGAATTCGGGATAGACGGGCATCCCGTACTCGGATTTGATGAAGTTGTGGTTCTCATCGGTCTTTTTGCGGTTGCCGTCCATGAATTTCACGAACAGGAAGTCGCCGAGCTGCTTGTAGGCAGTGGTTGCTTTTTCGGCCCATATGTCGGCAAGATCCTGGGTGAGCGAGGCGCGTATTTCCGCATCGGCAAATTCGGGAATCTGCTCGAATGCCACGCGCACATCCTCGTCGATGGCCGTTTCAAGTCCGGACTGGACACGGCGTATGTCGGGAATCATCAGTGAGTAGCGGTTGTAGGCCTGATTGGCCACATAGTTGTTCACCCAGAAGTTAGAGTTCCAGTCGAGGGTGTTGATGTCGCCGTGGCCGAGCTGTGCGGGAGCTTTGCGCACGCTGCAGAAGATGGGGAGGTAGACGTTGGTGTTGGCGTCGTCGGTGCCGAACCAGAGCAGTCCGCGGAGTTCGGGTGCCACGTCAGACCGGAGTTGCCCCACAAACGAGAAGCCGGTCTGCTGGGTGGCGATGGCACGTTCGTGCACATATTCGGCGGAATCAACCTTGAAGTTCATGGGACGCCAGCGGTAGGGCACCTTATAGGGGCCGGCGCCTATGTCGTTTGTCATGTCGTAGGGGGTGTCCTCGAAGTGATCGCGCATCATCCATTTCATGTCGGTGGCGGTGAGAGGCTTGTCGGGCTTGACCCACAGTGGCATCGGTTCGCCCTGAGCGTTGTCAATCCAGGGGAGCCATTTGTCCATGCCTGAGGCGAATTTGTTGAAGTATGCCCATACGCGTGCATCGCATCCGCGGAGTGCGCCGAAGTCGGTCACAGCATATGCCTTGCAGAAGTCAAAATCCTCATTCTTGCCGTCGAAATAACCCTGTGAGCGTGCGAAGCTGATCACATCAGGACTGTAGATGGTTTCGCCCGATTTGTCCTTAAGAGGGAAGCGGTGGATGCGGGGATGGTTGGCATGTCCGGCGATATGTCCGTCGGGCACGCGGCGTGCCACCCACACGGCATCCTTGCCGGCCTTTCCTTTACCGATCAGTTCCAGAATCCAGGCTTCGTCGGGGTCGGCTATGGAGAATGATTCGCCCGACGATGCGTAGCCGTAGTCCTTCACAAGGTCGGTCATCACGCGCAGTGCCTCGCGGGCTGTGCGTGCGCGCTGCAGGGTGATGTAGATAAGCGAACCGTAGTCAATAGTGCCGGTGCCTTCCAGCTCCTCGCGTCCGCCCCAGGTGCTTTCGGCAATCACCAGGCCGTGTTCGTTCATGTTGCCGATGGTGGCATAGGTGTGGGGTACTTCGGGAATCTCACCGAGCGGCTTGCCGGTATCCCATTCCACCACCTTGCGCATGGTGCCGGCGGGGTGGTCGGCTGCGGGCTGGTTGTAAAGTTCGCCGTAGAGGTTATGGGAATCGGCGGCGTAGGTAACGAGTACGGAGCCGTCGGCTGTGGCACCTTTGGCGGCAATCAGCGATGTGCATGCCCATGAAGGGATTGCCGATGCCAGAGCGGTGACGGTTGCAATAAATATTTTTTTCATAAAGGATTGGCTAAAGATATTGGGATGTGAAAATGTGGTGGCTTAAGTTTGGAAGTAACGTGAGCAGAGGCTCGTTATTCGGCCTGCGCAGCAGCATCAGCTGTTTCTGCGGGGAGCAGACCGGCGGCTTCCGGCGTGAGCAACGGGCGGATGCGGTCGTAGGGAATCGTGCATGCGGGCATCCCTGCTGCATAAGGCGCGATTTCATATTGCTGGTAGAGGAACACAACGCCGCTTTCCAGAAACGCCGGATTCGACACGGGAAGGGGAAGCGTGTCGGGGTCGATGAGAAGGCATTCGGCCAGATCACTTTCGGCAGGCACTTCAAAATACTGTGTCATGAGGCCGGTCTTGATCATGGCTGTGAGTTTGGGGAGAGCCTCAGGTTTGAACATGTTCCACCCCAGACGTTTGCCAGACGGTTTCTCGAACACCTGAGAGAATGCGAACGAACTGCCGTGTGCGCCGGCAAGGTATGCATAGGTAGATGCAGAGTAGGTGATAAACTTGTCGGTCTGGTAATTAGGGAAGATGTTCCATATGTATTCATAGGATATGCCGTCCATCTCCATTTCGGCCTCGAATTCCGAAAGTTCGGTTTTTGCCTGTTTCAGCACTTCGGTACCCACCGATTTTATAAGTTCAGGTCCGGAGGTGAAGTTGGCGGCCGCTGCAGCGTAGGGAGCTGGCGAATCGGGTGAAGCGCTTCCGAAGGTAGACAGTCGCTCTGCAATCCATGTGCGGATGCTGTCAACGGTCTCAGAGGGGCCGTCGGCAGGATAGCCGACTGAAATTTGGCATGTGGCCTCGCTGCCGGCAGTGGATTTGATGCTGTCTGACCAACTGATGGAGTCGGTTGTTATGGTCAGGTTTTCAGCTTCGGATGCCTGCGTTGCCGCCTTGCGGTTGTTGCATGAACCGGCTGCCAGCGCTATGACGGCGGCGCCGATAATCAGTTTCAGAGGTGTGGTATTCATGTTTTTGCTGTTTGATTGCAGATGAGAAACAATGTGTAGGCAAAGATACACCTAAAATGCACGTTGTGCAAACGGTAAGTGACCTAAAGACTGCATGAATCCATAAAATCAGGAATAATCAGGCGCATTTTGTGTGGAAAACATGATTTTTTAACGGATATTGATTATCTTTGGCTCCGGTTCCTTCTGCAAATGAGAAGAAACAGAAAAGTAATTCAGAATATTAACGGATTTATTACAGCATATGCAAAAATTCCTGCTTTTAATAACGGCATTGACCGTAGCCTTGTTCTCACAGGCAAAAACGCTCACTCCACAGCAAGCGCTCGAGCGTGTAGATGCTGATGTAGTTGCAAACGGCAAACGTGCGGCCGCTGCTGCACGGATAAGTGCTTCTCCTAAATTGCTGCACACTACGGTGGCCTCGGACGGCACTCCTGCGGTTTATGTTTTCGCCGACAAGACAGGCGACGGATTTCTTGTGGTGAGTGCCGACGATATTGCGACCCCGCTGCTCGGATATGTGGATGATGGTAACTACGACAGCATGACCCCGATGCCTCCGCAATTGCAATGGTGGCTTGAACAGTATGCCGGAGAGATTGCATTTGCACGTAAAAATCCGCTGGCGGTCAATGCTGCGGGCGTGAAGACATCGCGAGCCGCAGAGGATCGCGCCTTGATTGCGCCTCTGCTCTCCACAAAATGGAATCAGACAGCTCCTTACAATGGCCAGACCCCGGTGGTGGATGGTGTGCACGCCGTTACAGGATGCGTGGCAACGGCTCTGTCGCAGGTGATGAACTATCACAAATGGCCTGAAAAAGGACATGGTGAGGTGCGGGCAACAGTTCAGGACAAGAACGGCAAAACCACCACCCAGATGCTTGACCTTTCGACAGTAGTGTTTGACTGGGACAACATGCTTGATGACTATACAGGCAATGATTATACCGATGCGCAGGCACTTGCGGTGGCCACATTGATGAAAGCGTGCGGTTTTGCCGCCGGGATGCTCTATACGGCCGACGAATCGGGAGCATCTTCATACGATGCTTTCGAGGCGCTGCGAAACAACTTTGACTACAGTCCCGACATACAGTTCTGCCAGCGTGCGGATTACGGTGGCGAAGCGTGGAACGACCTCATATATAACAGTCTTGCCTCCACGGGGCCGGTGTATTATTCCGGCCGTTCCACTACCGGCGGTCATGCATTTGTGTGCGACGGTTATTCAGGCGACGGATTTTTCCATTTCAACTGGGGGTGGGGCGGTTATTACAACGGCAGTTTCGCTCTTTCGGCGCTTTATCCTGACGGTATCGGTACCGGCGGATTTGCCGGGGGATATAATTTCATGCAGGCCGCATTTATCGGAGTCAAGAAAAACACAGGTGAGACTACCGCACCGCAGGTGACGCTGCAGTATTACGGAGCAATGAACGCTGCTGTTGAAAACGGGGTATTCTCCTTCAAGACGCCGGTTTACACCGGACATGATGCCGGAGTGTCGCTGAATGCAGCGTCAGGCTACCTGATAGAACCAGAGGCGGGAGGGAATCAGATAAAAGTACAGTCGGCCATGCAGCTGTTTGACGGCGCCATACTTTATGACATGCCGGCATTCAATGTCCGCGATTATGTGACAGCCGACGGTCGTTATAAAGTATATGGCACGTATACACCAGAGGGGAGTGATGTCCCACGCACAATCAAGGTGGGCGGAATGAACCCTGATTATGTCGTGCTTGTGGTCAATGGCGGCAATTACAGCGTGGAGATTTCCACACCCGGCAAATTGAGTCTGGAAAATATCAATGCTCCTTCGGAGATTGCCATGCTCTATCCATATGGGGTGGTCATGTCTGAGCTGCGGCTTAAATATAGCGCGGCCAATACCGGACAGAATGAGGGTGCATGGGGCGTTGCCATGCGTATACGCGATACCTCGGGCCAGCTGGTGGCAGTGGGCACCGGTGAATATCTTGATCTGCTTCCGGGTGAAAGCCGTGAGGTGGAGTCGAAATTTACGTTGACATTCTACAGAATGTATGAGCCCGATAAGGTGTATAAAGCCGACCTTTATGATCCGAATATCTATGCCGTGCCGTCGCAGGCGGTGCCTTTGGTTGAATTGCCTGATGTCACAATCCGGAAATATACTGATGCCGGTCTTGAGTTTACCGGATTCGGCCTGGTGAACGGCGGAACGAATGCACCGCTCAACGATATTAAGATGAAGGCCACCGTGACATGCACGTCAGGATTCTATAACGATGAGTGCCTGCTGGCTTTCTATGATGCTTTGGGAGAAGTGGCCGACTTCAGTGTCCCACTCGAAATCAAAGCTGGTGAGACCAAGGATATTTTCTTCGACGCCAATCTTAACGGAACCGTTCCCGGCAAAAAATATGCTGCCGTGCTCTTCGTTCTGAAAACAGAGACAGAGGATCCGTATTATTACTATGGCAATGTGGCCGAATGCTCCGTGACCACCGACGAACCCAGCGGCGTGGAGAACATCTGTATGGGGCAGGATGGAATCGGATTTGAATATGATGCCGCAACATGCATTGCTGCGGTTCATGCCGATGCCGGGGTGGCAGGCGTTGAGGCTTATGGCATATCGGGAGTCCGTCTCAATATACCTGTTGCAATCGATGGGAATGAGGCTACAGCCGACATCTCCCAATTGCCGGAAGGCGTTGTACTGCTTCGTGTGAGCACAACCGGCGGCCATCAGAAGGTGTTCAAATTGGTGCGCTAAGATGAAAACAAACTTGATATATGCGTTAGGCGGCGCTGCGCTTGCGGTCTGTACGGCTGCTTGCTCTGCGCCGCGCGCAACCACGACGGAGCCGTCGGTCGTTATAGGCGGAGGTCAGGCCCCGGCAGTTGAATGCGTTGAATTTGATTCTACTACAATGTTGAGAATAAGCGATCTCCCGCCATCGTCGGCTGTGCCGGGGCATCCCCTTTCGGGCCGACAGGCGGCCATACCCCGGGCCCGGGTGTACCGCATGAATGGCGATTATGCAGACAATGTGCCGGTAGGAACCGATGGTAATGGCCGGATAATCTCTTATCCTGCACCCACTGATTTGTCGACTGCCTCAAAGCCGATTCAGCTTGCAGGCGGCTGGTGGCTTGACCGCCGTGGAGTGGGGCGGCACACGGTGTTCACGCGCTTCACCTATGAGGAGTATGCCGTTTTACCGCAGTCGCCGTCGGTGGCACAGCTCAGGGAAGCTATAATTCCCGGCGCACGTGTCACTGCTGTTGAGGAACTTCCCTGGACTTTGCGGGAAGCTGAGGCCGACACGGCGGCCGTCAATGCGTGGCTGCATGCCCGCGCCCCCCGGCGATTATAGTATGTGCATATATTTTGCGTGCATGTATTTTATCTGTTATGTGAAAAAAGTTGCGAAAAATTTGGTGGGGAACAAAAAACTCCTTACCTTTGCATCGCATTTGAGAATAACACGATTTAAGTGCATTTGACTCCGTAGCTCAGTTGGTAGAGCAACTGACTCTTAATCAGTGGGTCGAGAGTTCGAGCCTCTCCGGGGTCACCAATTTAAAACTCAACTACTTATAAACCAAGTAGTTGAGTTTTTCGTTATAGGTGTTTTGTCCACAAATTGTCCACCAAACTGAATCTTACACTCCACCGACATTAAAATTTTATGTTTTTGAATGTCGTTTGTCTGTGCTGAATGTCGGCGACATTCAATCGCGCGAACAAGTGAACGCTATTGGATGTTTTAAGAATCGTGAGTTAATGTTGACTCCCGTTAATTTTTACATAGCCAATGAGCGCCGACACAACCCCACCACCCCCACGACACAAAGAGCTACTCGACGAGTGGATTTCAAATAACTATGAAGAATACTGTGACTTCACAGAGATGATGCACTCGGTCGATGGCATCGGATTTGAGCGAGTATTTAATTTTGCGAGCAAACTCGCTCCCGGCTTCAAGAAGGCCGTAATACTGCGTATGAAAGACGACCGCGCGACCGACTTCAAGAATCTGGAAGAAATGCTGCATGAGGCCAAGATTGGCAACAAACTACTTGTCGGTTTTGAGAATCCTCTGCCCGATTCCATGATTACCCCGATGCTTGCATGGCTTTTTCGCGGGCGCAGTTTCGAGTGCATGGTTGAACTTGGCGAGGAACTCATCAGAAATGGGAAGATGAGCTTTCTACGCCGTATGGCTGCTAAACTTCTTATCAAAGGTATCATCAACACCAGTATCTCTATTGATGCCCGTACCGAAGATGATTGGCGCCAATTCTGTGAAGAACAGGATGATTTGGGCGTAGTCCCCACCGTGACACTTAAAATCGTAAGCAAATTCAAATCTGCGCCAACGGCTGATGAAACTGAAAATGCCGAGACCGCCGAAAAGAAAAAGCCTAAAACGAGGTCTGCCGAGCGTAAACCACTTAAAGAGCTTCTGACAGAAGATTATTTGCTGGAACTAATTGAAGAACGTGTCACTGTCAAGAAAAGAGCCAAAGATATCGCTATGCTTTATATCGCGCTTGACAAGGCTCACGTATTGCACAGCTGTACCATTGTTGAATTCCATTCCGCCCTTGATGAAGCCTTCGGCGAAAAGGCAGGTTATAAGAAAATCCATGTGCGTGGAGTGCAGGATGCTCACAGAACCTTCATGTCAAGGGTACAAAACAGGCTGGTAATAGATTTCCCGGAGAACAAAGCGGAGTTGGCCGACATAAGAGATTTCCTCGATCTTCCGGCATACGCAGCAGTATAAAGACACCCGTTTTTCATCATCTGCCAAAAGCCATCTGACAAATGCAGTCAGGTGGCTTTTGGCATTTTTTGCCCTATGGCAGTACCTATTTTGTCAGGTTGTCAGTCGTGAGGCTGCCTCATATAAATTCGTTATTCTTCGTTTTCTTCGTTTACGAATTAAAACGAATTTAATCACCTATCAATCAGCGTTATACATTTGCAACGGCACGAATTTTGTGCTTTCTTTGCACAGCTATTCCAAGTGGAACAGCCGACGGTTACGGGTTAAGTTGCCTCTCGTTACCGGGTATAACAATGGCGACATATAGGAGATTCTGAATGACAGATATTCTTAGCATTTTACAAACCGGAGCCAATGTCTCTCTGACAGTAACTCCACAAGACCTGTTCGATTTCGCCAAGAATGTAATCGAACTGACGAAAGAGCAGATGTTGCCCATAATGGTGACGGCAGCTCAGACCACTCTACTCTCACGCAAAGAGGTAATGGAAAAACTCGGTGTGTGCGAGGTCACTCTCTACAACTGGCGCAAAAGCGGATACCTTGAGGCGGTAAAGGTTGGGCGCAAAGTTTTCTACCGTCAGGAAGATGTATTGAAAACACTGGAACTGCATGGAGACAAGAACGGAAAATAATGAAATAGACCCGATGCTCGTACTCGGCAAAGCCGTCGATATGAGTGTAAGTATCCGGGGCGGGGATTTTCCTCTGGGCGCGTTGCCGTTGAAGATTCAGAGAATCGTCAGGGAGGCACACGACTGTTACGGCTATCCGGTGGATTATCTTGCCGGGGCTATGCTCGTGGCTGTCGGACTTGGCATAGGCAACACCCATTTCGCAAGGCTCAAAGGGAAATGGGATGAGAGTGCCATACTTTTCATGGCTCTTGTCGGAAGGCCCGGTGCCTGCAAGTCGCATCCGCTGAATTTCGCAATCCGACCGTTCACCGAGCTGGACGGTGTGGCAACACGCGCCTATGTTAAGGCGTGTGAGGAATACGAGCGTCAGCGCGAGTTGCCCATAAAGAAACGCTCAGAGCCGCATCCCGTAGCTCCAGTATGCAGACGGTTTCTGATTTCAGATGCGACACCCGAAGCGATGCTGCTTATCCACTCGCAAAATCTGCGCGGCATCTGTATGTGGAATGATGAACTTGCGGGCTGGTTCAAGAACTTCAACCGATACAACAAAGGCTCTGATGAAGAATACTGGCTAAAGCTGTTCAACGCTAATCCGTCGTTTTCCGACCGCAAGGGTGTGAAGAACTCGGTCTATATAAGTCGTCCTTTTATCTCAGTGGTGGGGACAATTCAGAATGGTATTCTCAACGAACTTGCACAGGGCAGCCGCACATCAAACGGTTTTATCGACCGCTTGCTGTTTGTCATGCCCCATAATCAGGACAAACAGCCGTGGAGCGACAAAGAGCCGACTTTCGATATAGAAGCGGCATGGGCGCAGATTATAGAAAGGCTCGTTGCTATCCCATACGAAACTGATACAGACGGAAATGTCATAGCCAACATCCTACCTTTTGCGCCGGATGCGAAAACGAGACTTTATGAATGGCAGCGTCGGAACACCGAGGAATGTAACCGGGAGGAGTGTGATGCCCTTAAAGGAGTTTATAACAAGTTCGATTTCCATGCCATACGGTTCTGCCTGATATTGCAGATGGCGAGATGGGCCTGCGGCGAGGCCGACAGAAAGGAAATAGACCTTGTATCGGTAGAGAACGCCATATCGCTCGTGGACTACTTCAAGGCGACTGCCACAAGGGTGCAGGGAATTATCCGCGACTTGTCGCTGTCGGAATTGCAAAGGGCTGTCATCATGGCTTTGCCCGATGAGTTCACCACAGAGCAGGGAGTGGAGATTGCATCAGCCAACTCCATGCCGGAACGCACATTCAAGGATTTTATCCGGAGATTTACCGGAATTCACTTTCAGAAAGTCCGACATGGCGTTTATTCCAAACTTTGACCGTAACCCCGCATTTTCTGCACTTTCTGCATTTTCTCCCCGCCAAAAGGCGGATAATGCGGAAAATGCAACCCTAATCTCGGATAATCTATGAACGCACACCGATTCCTTCTCCAACCCTATAAGGGCGTGGCGACACGGCATACTTGCCCTGCCTGCCACAAGAAACGCTGTTTCAGCCGATATATCGACACCGGGAAACAAATCTTGTTTCCTGATGATGTCGGCAGATGTGACCATGAACAGAGTTGTGGCTATCACCTTACGCCAAAGGAGTATTTTGAGCGCAATTCGCAATCAAAGCCACAGCACCGCGATTTCACCGCTCCGTCAGCGTGTCGAGCCAAGCCGACCGAGCAGCGAAAGACTACATCCTTCATCAGCGCAGAGACTGTTGCACAGACTCTGCACGGCTATGAGAAAAACAATCTCTATCTGTTCCTCCGCTCCAAGTTCGGAGCCGAGGACTCTCTCCGATTGATGAATGATTACCGCGTCGGCACATCGAAGCACTGGCCGGGGTCATGCGTATTTTGGCAGATCGATATTGACGGCAATGTACGCACCGGGAAAGTAATGCTCTATAATGCCGATACAGGTAAACGCGTGAAGGAGCCGTTCAATCATGTTACATGGGTTCACTCGTTGTTGCGATTGCCGGATTTCAATCTGCGTCAATGCTTTTTCGGAGAACACCTTTTGCCGATGAACAGGGGTAAGCCTGTCGCTATTGTCGAGAGCGAAAAGACCACACTTGTGGCAGCTTACTATCTGCCCGAATATGTGTGGCTCGCTTCCGGCGGAAAAAACGGATGCTTCAATTCTGATGCACTCCGTGTTCTCAAAGGTCATCAAGTTATTCTGTATCCCGACATCGGCGCGACCGACCAGTGGCAACAAAAACTGAGTTTGCTCCGCAAGCTCGGTATAGAGGCAAGCATATTCAACTTTCTTGAAGAAGTTGCCACTGATAACGAGCGAACAGCCGGACTTGACATAGCAGACTATCTCCTGCAAATCGAGCCTGACCAAGCAATACTGCAATCAATGATACGCCGTAACCCGATGTTGCAGAAATTCATTGATGACCTACAACTCACTCTTGTGTCAGTTGAACGGTACAGCCCGGATACTGATACTATTCACAAATCCTCAAACATTGAAAAACAATGACTGCGAAGAAATCTCCGTCAACACAAGCATCCAAGTCAACCGAGTTGACCGATGCAACCAAATCCAAAGTATCAACCTCTAACCCACAAATTATTATGCAACCCGATAACTCAACTAATTCTATCAACTCCACTTCCACAGTTAACAGCGATAACTCTGTTAACAGCATCACTCCTGCCAACGCTGACAATCTGTTTGACAACGAGCAGATACAGACAGAGGCAACAGCCGTACCCAACACGACTGAGCCGCCGAAGCAACAGCGCATCGGCAGGCAACAGCGTAAATCGGACTTCGCCGATTTCAAGGCTACCTTCCTTGCTCCTGCAAAGCTGGTGAACCGCCATGCCCTGAACATAGAAGGCGACCTGTGGGACCAGCTTGAGCGCGTTTCCAGAATCCTCGGCGACCGTGGCACCACTGTCAGCAGTTACGCCAACGCCATCCTCGCCGAGCATCTGAAACAGTATGCCGACGACATAGAAATCTGGCGCAAGCTCTGAGATTATAATTGCGGGAACCACTGCATCCGGTACACCGTGGGGCAGCTTCCCGATGAACGTAGTGAATTGGGAAGGGAACGTAGTGAATTGGGAAGGCAAGGATATGTTTCGGGATTTCCTTTTCTCCGAAAACGCCTTCCGAAACTGCGCGTTAAGAAACGCTCTTTGCCTCCCCAATTCACCTAAACCATCATAATGACTACAATGAGTAAATCAATTACCGGAAAGGGCGGTCGTCCCTCTAAACCGACTGATGAAAAGCGTACCCATGTTGTGACAATCAAGCTCAATGATGCCGAATACTCCGACCTTCTGGAGCGGTCAAAAGCCGCCGGGGTAAAGATGGCAGAGTATGTCAGACACGGTGCCTTCCGCCTCACCATCGTCAGCCGTCTGAACGAAATCGAGACTGGAATTGCCAGAGGAATACTGAATCTCAGTTCCGATTTCAATCAGGCAATGACCTGTTTTCATCAACTCAAACTCCGCAGCGCGGCCAATAAATTAGCGGCTGTCGTTGACAGAATGTTTGACATTCTCAAAAAACTTAAACCCAACAAGGAGACCGACTATGTTTGCAAGAATCCTTAAAAGCGGCACGTTTCACGATGTCGTGGGGTATGTGACACGCCAGTTTCACGACCCGAAAGAATACACGCCCGATACATGGCGCGTCATCGGAAGCGATAATGTATTCACCTCCGACTATGCCAAAATGGTGCAATCGTTTGAAGCTATACACGGATTTATGCCCAGCAAAGAGAATCCCGCAGGACATATCTCTATCAGTTTTGACAATGCTGACGCGCCGTGTATGACTGATGAATTCATGGCTCAACTTGCAAAAGAGTATATGGAAGGTATGGGCATAAAGGACACTCAGTATCTCGTTGTGCGCCATCTTGAAACCGAACATCCGCATTTTCATATCGTCTATAACCGTGTGAATATGTCGGGAAAAGCCGTCAACGAGCGCAACAATTTCAAGCGTAGCGATAAGGTTGTCAAGGCTCTGAAAGACAAATACGGACTGACTTATTCGCCTCTAAAGGAGAAATACGAACAGAAAAAGCCCGTATTCAAGACCAAGATTTCCGCGGCCATATATGGCTGTAAGTCGTGGGATGAGTTCATTCGGCGTCTCGCCTGCGCCGGAATTGATGTGAAGTTTCACGATGATCACAACACCGGGGAGCATATCGGTGTGAAATTCTCAGATGGCGATATAACGATGAACGGTTCCAAAATAGACCGTGCGTTCACATACCGCCGACTGAACAATCTCTTTGAGCTGAACAGAAAGCAGGGACAGAGCCGCGCCACATCTCCTACATCTCAGCCCAAAGTCAAGGTTGAATATACCCGACAAAATACATCCTCTCTGATTGAAAATGTCGCGGAGGCTTCCATTGGAGCCATAGGCAATCTGTTCACTCTCGGTCCCGGCTTCGACCCGGAGGAACAGGCGTTTCAAAACGCCATCAAGAAAGAAGAAGCCAAACGTAAACGCAAATCAAGAAAAATCTGAATATGTCGAAATTCTATGATGACGTCAAAAAACAAGGCACGCAGATTGACGACCTGCAAAAGAAAGTAACCGACCACGGCATCCGCATCGAGACTCTGGAAACTCAGGCAATGGCGATACCTCCGGCGCAAACCTCGGCTGTTCCTTCCGAAGTCAAGGTGATGCTTCCTGAGGACATAGCACGTAAATCGGATATTGACGGGGCTGTAACCCGAATTATCGGGAAATGCAAGGTTGGAGAAAGTCATCCCGTAGCCCCGGCGTCGGTAACGGTCAGCCCGATGTCTGCACTCGAAAAGGCAGAATATGAAAAGACAACCCGACAGGCCGTTAAAGCCGAAATCGAAGATAGCCGAAAAAAAGTAGTGGAAAACAACTCCATGCTCAGGACTATCGCTAATCGTATTAACCGGGCAGATAACGAGGACGCCATGCGTCGCAAACTGTATGTGACCATAGGCGGGTATGTGGTTTACACCATTCTTCTCATCGTGACTTTGGTTGAGTTGCATAAGCAAGACACCCGAATTGAGCATCTCAAACGCGTAGAGTGGCTGTATCGCTGGAGCCGCATATATGTGAAAGACACCGAGGAATATCAGGACTTTGAACGCCGTATGCTCAATGGCAAGAAAGAGGAACGTGAAGGTATGAAAGCTAAAATCTTCAGCATGGAGCGCAACGCCCCGCAGTTCCTCTACTTCCGGCCTGTCGATGACTGGACTCCCGAACCGCCGGAGCCACCAAAAGCAGAGGAACCAGAGCCATCAAAGCAAAAGGCTGAACCACAGCCTAAACCACTGCCACATGAGCAACGCTCCCGACTGACACCCGGAGAAGTCCAAGCAATAAAGGATATACGGGCAAATCCACATATCCCCGCAGACGCCAAACCTGAACTCCCCGAAGGCTATTAAAACCCAACGCCACCGAGAGAAGTAAGAGCCTCCCTCGGTGGCGTTTTATCAAGTCCCCGACATCGTTGCCGAGTACTTAACTATTAGTATGATTAGCTGTTTTCAGAGATTATACGATAGCGAAATGTATGCTCCTTGCATAAAGGATTTGTTGGGGTAAAAGTCTTTGAAGGATATATCTTTGCATGACAAATGCTGGTACTACTACCAAAATTCAATTCCCAACGTAATAATCTACGAGTTAAACCAATCGAAAATAAATCGTATAAGTAACATAATTGGCACGGTTATAACGATGGCTACAACATATCGTTTCCAACATTTCAATTTTTTCGGCAAGAAATGATATGTATTGAGAAAAACAATCGCAGTCAATGCTCCTGAAATATAAGGATTCCATTCCATGTCCTTTAATGATTTGTAATTTATTGTAGGCTGTTTCTTACTTCAACCTTACGAAGTACTTATGATATTAGTTGGATTATAACTACCGTATCACCCTCGGCACTCATGGCCGAGGACGGTTTCGATTGTATGATAAGTGGTTTTTTCTATAGTCGATTCATTTCATCTTCTCGCACGGCTTTGCCTTTATACTTTCCTTTTGCCCCGTTGATGGTGTATCGTACTGCAAGAGAGACATATTGCGAAGCTCCCTTTATGTCTGATTTATATTCTACGGAATTAGAGTAGGTATCAAAGCGCTGTTTCCATGTCCCAAAGATGTCGTTGGCCGACAATGTAAAAGTCCAATTTCTATAACTCTTGCTGAGTGTCAATGCCATTTGCCATGTTCCGCGAGAATATGTGGTGGATGTATTACCGGTTCCAAGATAAAACGCTGAGAGATAGGCATAGATGCCTGCTGGTAAATCGAATCTGTTGTTCAGCGACAACTGATAGAACGGCTTGTCATATTTCCGCATCGGGTTACCGTATTCCAGATCCTGAAGCAATAATACGCCCTGAACGGTAGGATGCCAGAACCTGATGTTGAATCCTTGAGATGCAACCAATTGCCATGTATCATAGTCCGGTAGATTGATATTGGTTCTGACATTTGCTTTAAGTTCAGCATTATATTGATATATGCTACCGATTGCATTTTCGGAATGTATGTATGTCCCCTGAAAAACAAAATTCCGATAGTATAATGAAACTCCAACATTGTGAGCCCTTGAAGCAACCAGTTCCGGATTGCCTGTTTCCCAAAGAGTTGGTGTGACATAGGCAAAATTGTTATCAAGCAAAGTATATGAAGGACGGCTCACTTTAACCCGGTAATACATTGTAATATTCACAGGAGATATGAACTGAATTCCAAGATTGGGAAGGACATCATGGTATTTCTTTGAAAGATTATTGTCAGGGATTCCGTTTCTTTCATAACGGGAATCTGTGGCTTCATATCTAATACCTCCGTAAATGTTCCATTTGGGGCTAATGTCATAATCAAACGATGCGAAGTATGCCTGAAGATTCTGACTGACTATATCTGATGCGGATTTTAAGAACGTATCAGACAGACCATGACTTGTAAAGTATTGGTCATTTTCTGTGTGAGCATATTCTGCTCCGGTTTCGACCGCTATATTGCCGAATTTTCTGTTAATTCTCAGTTTGGTACCGAAGTAATCATGTCGCGACCAGTTGTTGTTCGTTATGATTCTTCCGGTTTCATTTTCCTTTGCATCCCAACAAGATACATTTTTTCCGGACATATAGTCTAAATCCGCACGCAGGCCAATGCTTAACGGCAGTCTGAAATCGCCGAAAGCATTGATATAATGGTCGAAAGACTGAGTTCCGAGAGATGTTGCCGATGTGATGTCGCTTATTGGCAACGCATCAGTTGAAGTATGACCCTCACCGGTAAACCTGCTTTTGGGTGTGCGGCTGAAGATATACTTCATGCCTGCGGAGTTTTTCCCGAAGTCATAGTTTAAGCCACCATCCACCGTCAGCGACTGACTGCGTTTTTTTGCTGTCTCATCAGAGAGGGTTGTAAATGATTTGTCTGCCTCTGAGATTTCTCTGAACGATTCAGAGTAATGACGCTTCTGCTTAAAGCCATCCCAGGCATAGGATATGTCACCGAAAACCGTCAGTCCGTTATCATTGTGATATTGCAGATTGGCACCTGCTGATTCCGACCATTCTTCTGATGCCTGAACCAACCCTTTGCCAGAGACATATAATCCGGCGAGTGGTTGCTTTGTCTTAATAAGGATTATGGCTGACACATCAGAACCATATTCGGCAGATGGATTCGTGATGATTTCAACGGAAGCGAGATCAGAAGATTTCAAGTTGGCAAGCTCAGATGAATTCATCATTTTTCGGCCATTGATGTATATCACAGGAGCACCTTTGCCGAGGACCGAGATGGAACCTGCGGAACCGTTAATAAGCGGCATCTGCATGATTGCGTCTGTGGCACTGCCAATCTTTGAGAGAGGATTCCCGGACATCGAAACTTTCAGCCCGCGGGCTGTTGGTTTGGTGTACTTTCTTTGTGCGGTCACGACAACCTCATCGAGATTCCTATTCATAAGGGAATCGAGAGAATCCTGTGCATAGACGCCCATAGGCATTGCAATCAGGAGAGTGATGATAAGGATGATTCTTTCCATATATAAACGGTTTTAGTTTCTGCTGCAAAGTTAGAGCAGACAATCCTATTCGTCTATATATCAAGTCGGACAATAGCGTGACAAAAGCTGAATGTCACGTTTTTGTCCCAAAAACGGCCTCAAAAACAGCCGTTGGAAGCTTTTGTTTGATTCGGCTCTTGCGTCTACGCAGTGCATCCTCACTTGATCCGAAAGCCACGGATGCCAATTCTTTCGAGAACCCGACATAGATTGCTGCGCAATACAACACATCGTCATAGGTCATGCCGTCATAAAGCTGTCTGAGGTTGGTGCATACATCAGCAAATTGTCCGATTACTCCATCCAAAACCTCTCTTGCCATTGTCTTGTCGATTGTTTCTGAATCTCGCTTTAGGTTCAGCTGCTTCAACCTGCCATATATCGGCTGGTTTATAAACAGTTCTTTATTCAGTCTTAGTTTTTCAATAACTTCGGGTTGAATATCTGTATTATCGTATTGGCCGACGGTATCACTCTTATCATGTGATGCAGTAAGTTGAGCTATTTTGAGATTCAATTTTAATATCTGCTCATTCAGCTCAAGCTGTTTCTTCATCATAAGTCTGCGTTTGACACCTGCAAAAAGAAAAACTAATAGTATAATAATGATACACAAAGCGATGATGGCCGTAATCTCTCTGCTTTTCTTCTCTTTATAGAGTCTTGTTGCAAATTCCGATTCCGTCTTTGACAATTTTTCATCAAAGCTTATCGAGTCTATATTATTTTTTATCCCATCAATTGAATCGCGATATTCAAGGGCAGACTCATACCTTCCTATCCCAATTTCAATGGCGCACAAATTCTGATATCGGGATAGTCTGCCATATAAATTCAAATCTCTTACATTCTGTGTGTCAAGCGTTTCTTTAGCTTTGTCAAAACTCTTACTGCTAATAAGATAATTCAATCTGACATTTGCCAGTTCATTTATAAGCACACTGTCATTACCAACCACATACTCCATTGTGTCAAGTATCTCACTGGCCTTATCCAGATTTTGGGTTTGGATGTATGCACTCGCAAGATTAATTCCTGACATAGCTTCGGTATATCTCGACCCGGAGGCATGGCTGATATTCTGGCAATCTTTAAGATATATCAAAATAGAATCGTTATCGGATATGGTCAGGCATCTGTTCCATAGTGCCATGCTTTCAAAATCCTTACCACATTTACGTGCAACAGCTAATGCCTTGTTAAAATAGTCATCAGCCTTATCCTTTTTGAAGTCAGAATAATAAATGCTCCCGATTCGTGACAACACTTTATATTTCAAAGTGTCGGGAATCGTTTCGTCAAGATTGTTTTCAAGTTCAAAAAGTAGTGAAAGTGCCTCATCTTTTTTATCCTCGGAGATTAAATTCTCGGCCTTTTGTAAGCCACGATATATTTCAGTATTGTGGCCACTGTTACAAGCCACTAATAGCAAAAACATTGCTAATACTGCTATATAAGTTTTATAGGAATTATGCAATCTCATTTTTCTTCAAAATGCGGATAATGCGGGAAATGCAGGGCTTAATCTTGACATTTGCCCGTTTGCAGAGCAAATATCTCTTTCTGACGCTCAATTTCTGCGGTTAATTCTTCCTTTGTCGGGAGATATGTCAGATATTTGGCCGCATAGAGTTGCTTGCTGTCTTTGAGGATTGAATACCGTGCTAAATCCTTGCTTGTTTCCGAGCAAAGGAGTAAGCCGATTGTTGGATTGTCGCTTTCAGAACATTTCAACTCATCGTACATTCGGATATACATATCCATCTGCCCGATGTCCTCATGCGTGATTCTCGAAGTCTTTAAGTCTATTAGCAGAAAGCATTTAAGAATATAGTTGTAGAATACGAGGTCTATATAATATTCGCCTATGTCGGTTTTTATTCTCTGCTGACGGGCAACAAAGGCATAGCCCTTGCCAAGTTCAAGGATGAATTTTTGCAGGTGGTCGATTATGGCGGATTCAAGATTGGTTTCCGAGTACGCTGCCTCCTGTGAAAAACCTAAAAATTCTGCGACAACAGGATTTCGCAGGAATTTATGTCGGTCTTTCTGATAATCAGCTGTCAATCGTTGCATTTCATCAATGACTTCACCACGTTTAGATTCCGGTGTCTGGAGCAGACGATGATAATATTGGGAGCCAATGTTGCGGTCAAGGGTACGGACGCTCCAGTTCTCTCCGGCAGCCTCCCTCATATACCAATCACGCTCGTTATCGTCTTTAACTCGCAGCAATCTTTCGTAGTGCGACCATGATAAATTGGGGATATTATATCTGATTTCAAATTGGTCAGACGGTGTCTGACCTTTTGGCAGAATTAACATAGAAGATTGGTCAGACAGTGTCTGACTAATTCGCATTGATTCAGCAAGCAGTGCTTGCTGAATATCCAAACCTCTGAACAGCAGATAGAATTTCTTGAAATTCTTTATTTGAGTAAGGCTGTAACCTTTGCCATATTCAGCTGTCAACGCCTCTGATGCAAGCTCTATTATTCGCTTGCCGTATTCGGCACGCTCCCGTCCATGCTGCTCCTGTTCGACGATTCTCCTGCCGACCAGCCAATTTGCAGCGACTTGAAAGAGGTCTGCGGCCTGATATGCCTTTTGTTTGGCGGTATATACTATCGCCTTTATATCGCTGATAAATTGAGCGTCATCAGCGTTGATATTATCGTATTTCTTCAGCTCGGATTTCATTTTGCAAAGTTACGAATTTTATTGGGAATCAGGACTATTATCCGAGGATATTCACAAGATCTTGTTTCATTTCCTCGTCGATGTCACGATAGCGGGCAAAAGCCTTGCTGCCCTCTTTGTGGCCCGACAGCGCACCGACAAGATTAGGGTCTTTGACCTCCTTGTAGATATTGCCGATGAATGTTCGCCGGGCTAAATGGCTGCTTGCAATTTCGTTGATAGGTCGTTTTTCCTCATTGCCGGTGGTGGGATTCAGCACAGTCACAATACGGGTGATACCACACTGGGTAAAAATCTTTTTAATGGCATCATTGTATTTTTGTGGGCTGATGAAAGGCAAAAGCTTATTTCCTTTCTTGCTGTCGGCATATCTGGAAAGAATTTCTTTCGCACGGTTGTTGAGAGGCACACGAAGCACCTCCGGGCGTTCACCTTTGGTTTTGTCGGGAATATACTCCACAGCGCCGTCAATAACGCTGTCATTAGTCATACGCATCAAATCGGAAACGCGACACCCGATAAGGCACTGAAAAACAAATATGTCGCGTTGAACCGCCAAAGCCGGATTTGCCGAAAGGTCAAAATCGGCAATCTTCTCTACCTCGGCGACGGAGATATAATACGGGCGTCCGTATTTTTCAGTTCCGATTCCTTTGAAATTGGCAAACGGATTGTTCTGAGTATAGCCGCGCTCAATGCACCAGTTGTAGAACGCGCGAAACCGCTTGAAAGTGCAACAGATTGTATTGGCACCTTTGGGCAACGGTCGCTTTGGTTTGCGTTGAGTGCGCACTACTGCCGGAACCTCCTTATAGATTTCGGGATATTTGTCAAATAGCTCAGGTTCCGCTTTAAGAAAATCTCCAAACTTCTCAATCCATTCGGTCGTGAAATTGTCGATGGTCATCTTGTAATTGCGGTTTTCCGTTTTCTGAATATACATTTCAAAACGACGCAAGGCACGAGCAAGGACTTTGTAATGATTGGCCCTCGCAGCCGAAAGCGGATGCTTTTCAAGATACTCGTTAAACAGTCCGAAAAATGTCAGCTCGACTTTCTTCACCTCATATTTATCGGGGTGATTGAAGCGGTCTATCATGTCGCGGAAAAACTCCTGCGACAATTCTTCTTGCGGATTGTCGATACAGGCTGAGACAATGAGCTGCTCCAGAGCTGTCAGACGCTTTTCTATTTCATTAAGCACCTTTGCCTCTTTCTGATTGGCTCGCGGCATTATGATTGCGCCATCCTTGAAGCGTTTTGGATTCATATAGATTCCGCTTTTAAGACGCAGACGCAAGGAGCGGGACACAGTCAGTCGGAGCAGGATTTCCGCATCGCCCGAAGTGTTAACTTTTGTAGATATGTTTCTCGTGATTGTTGCCATAAGAAGTAGTTTAGATTAAGAACGACCCAAAGGTAAGCATTGTTGTCCACCGCTCCAAATTTTTGTCCACATTTTGTCCACCAAACTTAAATCTGGCTACTGCTCACTAAACCTCACCAAGATACAACCAGCAACATTTATTCACTTATATATCTTTGTAAATTAGATAATTACACAATACGCAATGCCATCCCGAGGATTTAATACAATTCATCTTCATTCATATTTATTGTTCTCTCCGGGGTCACTAAAGGGTCTATTAGACCGATGAATTCCTCTGAAAATCATTGATTGTCAGAGGTTTTTCTTTTTACCCCTATTCCCGATCGGCGCAAAATATTGAAACTGCGGGTGTGCAAGAAGGGGGCAGTAGAATTTGTACTGCCAACTGCACCCTCAATAGTGTCTATTTCGCTATTTTTCAAGATATTGCAAAGAACCGACCTTATAAAATCTACACCCTCGTATCTTACGTGGAGGGTGCAGTTATTAAATGGTGGAGGTGGTAAATATGGGACCTTTATGAACGATTAGACTGGACCTCTGCTCCTTTTGGGGGCATTTCAATTGGCGGCTGCCGATTAAATTGTGTTAAAAAAGGGTGCAAATCGAGGGTGCAGTTTTTTCAAATCAGGGAAAACCGCTGAAATTGCACCCTCGCTAACCTGAAATTTCATTTGTCCTTCGGATTTACAGTTTGTAAAACCGAGAAAATTTTTGTATCTTTAGTTTTCATTCAGCCAGTTGATTAACTCTTTCGCAGTTCCGTCCCGGAAAGACAGCGCCGAGACAATAACCGCGCCGGGTGGCAACTTTACCACCTTCTCCTTTGCAGCCTCTATGCTATCTACAACTATCGGTTCATATCCGGCCCGCGTTAGCAAGCCCGACATAAGCCGACGGTCGGAGTCGGAGGCATCAATGATTAGAATCTGATTCATATGTTAATATGTTGAACAATGGTTCAACATAAAATAAGAGGGACTCTTATGTATTGGAATCCCTCTTTTACCATGTGTAAGCTACGATGATTATTTCCCGAAAAGATTGTCGGGGTATTCTCCATTGGCGTGAAGCTCAGAGAATTTTTCAACAACACCGGGACGATCCTTAGCATAAGTGACGCCAAACCACTTACTGGTGGTATCCAGCACTTTAACATGAGCTTCTCCAGAATCAATAAGCGAGTCAATCGCAAGCGGAATAAAGAATTCAGCTTTTTCGGAATTGATGTTCTCATCAAGAAATTTCCTAAATTCGCGCTCGCTGTAATCAAAATAATCAGGGGTAAAGCCCCAGAAATTCATTGACACAGGAGTGACGGGATTGAGCGTTTCCTTGAATCCGTAATCATCGAGATATACAATGTCGTGATTTTCATCATATTCAATCTTCGTGCGCTCGACGATTGAAGCGAGGTTTCCGCCTTTGACTTTGCATACGCCTCGCGCTACAGATCCGTTTTCACTCATAGTATTACCGATGCGAAAACCTACCATGCAATAGTCTCCCTTGCCGGTATGGGGTCTGCTAAGCTCTGATGCAATTACGTTGAAGGCATCACGACCATAGAAGTCATCAGCATTGATAACTGCAAACGGTTCGTTGATAACGTCCTTACCCATCAGTACTGCATGGTTTGTTCCCCAAGGTTTCGTGCGTTCTGTCGGACACACATAGCCTTCCGGTAGCTTGTCAACTGACTGAAAGACTACCTCTACCGGAATATGACCTTCATACTTTGACAGCACTTTTTCTCTAAAATCCTGCTCAAAGTCCTTGCGGATAACGAATACTACTTTACCGAATCCGGCTTGAATTGCATCATAGATTGAATAATCCATGATTGTCTCACCTTGAGGTCCCAAAGAGTCAAGCTGCTTCAGACCACCATATCTACTGCCCATTCCGGCAGCGAGAACGAATAATGTTGGTTTCATTTGATAATTATTTAATGTTTCTTACATTCTTCTCCCATGCCCAGGCAGCCTGTAAAGTCTCTCTAAGAGGGCGTTCAGCTTTCCAACCAAGGACTTCATTAGCACGTGATGTATCAGCCCATACAGCAGGTACATCTCCAGAACGACGAGCCGCGATTTTATAAGGAAGTTTAAGATTGTTGACACTCTCAAAAGTTGTCAGCAGTTCAAGAACTGATATCGGATTGCCGGTGCCGATATTGAAAATCTCATATTTAGCGTCCATTTTGCAGTCAGTCATACGATTCACTGCTGCTACATGGGCTTTTGCAAGATCCACAACATCAATGTAGTCGCGCAGACAGGTTCCGTCCGGCGTATCATAGTCATTGCCAAATACACTCAATTCCTTGCGTATGCCGGCTGCTGTCTGGGTGATAAATGGGACAAGATTGTTGGGTACACCTCGTGGAAGTTCTCCTATGAGAGCCGATGGATGTGCTCCTATAGGATTAAAATATCTCAACGCTATCCCGTGTATTCCCTCATAGGCTCTACAGCAGTCATGAAGGATATCCTCGGCAATTTGTTTGGTATTTCCATACGGAGATGTTGCCGGCTGTCGCGGAGTCTGTTCGGTTACAGGCAGATTTTCCGCCTCGCCATAAACTGTTGCCGATGACGAGAAAAGAATGTTTGGACGGTTGAATTCCTTCATCATCTCAACGATGTTCATAAATGAAACAAGGTTGTTTTGATAATACATCAATGGCTGAGCCATTGATTCACCAACCGCCTTATATGCGGCAAAATGTATGACAGAATCAAAGTCGTAGGACTTGAATATCTGTCGTAAAGCAGTTTTATCGCATGTATCGACTATTTCAAAAACAACATCTTTGCCTGTAATCTTGCGTACTCCATCGACAGCCTCTTTCTCGGAATTTGAAAGGTTATCGATGATTACCACATTGTAGCCCGCATTTATCAGTTCAACAGCTGTATGAGAACCGATATATCCGGCACCACCTGATATCAGTACGGTCTTATTTGATGACATTGCTTATTCCTCCTTGTGTGCTCCGTCACTGATAACCACAGGATATACCTTAGGCTCATGACCGTATTTTTCGTTGAATCTTACTTTTGCGGTCTCGACAAATTTGTCAAGAAGGTCTTTTTTGACAAGATTGATGGTACAACCACCAAACCCGCCGCCCATGATGCGAGAGCCTGTCACACCACACTCCCTTGCGATGTCGTTAAGGAAGTCAAGTTCCTCGCAACTAACTTCATAATCATCAGAAAGGCCGTGATGAGTTTCATACATTTTCTGACCTACAGTCTCATAGTCGCCTGCGTTGAGAGCATCACACACCGCAAGGACACGGTCCTTCTCCTCGATGACGAATTTTGCGCGGAAATAGTCCTCTGCCGTGATGTCAGTGCGGATTGCTTTAAGCATTGTCATTGTTGCATCTCGCAGTGTCTCAAGTCCCAGACGTTTTGCGACACGCTCACACGAAGCACGGCGTTTATTGTAAGGCGAATCGGCAAGTTCATGTTTCACTGCTGAATCAAGCAGCACAAGCTCATAGCCCTCGGGGTTGAACGGGAAATATTCAAATTCCATCGAGCGACAATCAAGACGCATAAGTTTCCCCTTCTGGCCCATAACCGATGCAAACTGGTCCATTATGCCACAGTTCACGCCGCAGTAGTTATGTTCGGTTGACTGACCGATACGAGCAAGCTCAAACTTATCGATACTATTGTCATTGAGCATATCGTTGAGAGCGAAGGCAAAACAGCTTTCAAGTGCGGCAGATGAAGACAGTCCTGCACCAAGAGGTACATTACCGGCAAATACGGCATCAAAGCCCTTTACTGAGCCGCCACGTTTGAGAATCTCACGGCATACGCCAAAGATATAACGTGCCCATGACTGAGTGGGAGCATCTTCTTCGTTCAGACCGAACTCCACATACTCATCTATGTCAATCGAGTAGACACGTACTTTGTCTGTGTCATTAGGAGCTATTTCAGCCATTATCACCTTGTCTATTGCACCGGGGAATACATAGCCTTCGTTATAGTCGGTATGTTCGCCAATAAGGTTGATTCTGCCAGCAGAGGCATAGAAAACGCCTTCTTGTCCGAAGCGTTTCGTAAATTCATTGTGAATTATTGTTTTCATGCTTGATGATTTATATGGTGGATTCTTGATTATTTAAAATTCCAGATCTCATTATATTGGACGGTGGACGTCTATTAAGTATTTCATTCTTCATGAACTGCATAGCCGAAGCTGTATGTTCAAAAAAATGTTTGTACCCTTTACACAAATAATTGATTGATTTTTTACCAGATACACTCGGAACAAACCTGTCTTTTGGGCATCCTCCGTTACAAAGGATTTTCCATTGACAGCTATTACATTCTTCCGGAAGACTGTCTGTCTTGTTTTTTGCAAAAATTTGATGACAATTATTGTTGATTATTTCTCTAATTGAATCCGTGTTAATATTTCCAATTCTGTATTGATGGGATACGAAATGGTCACAAGAGAAAATATCTCCATTATGTTCCATGACCAAAGAGGCGCCACAATTATCGCCCAGAGAACAGAGTCCGGGAACAACTTTAACCCAATTGGCAAGTGTAGCATCGAATATCTGTACAAATACTTCTCCGACATCAGATTTAACCCATTCATCAAATATGGTGCATAAGAAATGGCCCCATTTCTCAGGCTTGACGGAAAAGGGCATTATGTCTGAGTTAGCATCAGAATATGTACTGTTCTGTTCAAATCGTTCAACGATGGGGGTGAATTGCAAATATTTACAGCCTATTCCCTTAAAAAAATGATAGAAATCCAATGGATATTCACTATTGTAATCATTGACGACAGCCATTGCATTCCACTCTATGCCATAACGATTTAGCAACCGAATCCCTCGCATAACTCTAAGGAAACTTCCTTTTCCTGTTTCTGTTTTTCGATATTCATCATGAACATCCATGTCTCCATCTATCGAAATGCCAACAAGCCAATTGTTCTTTTTCAGGAATCTACACCACTCATCATTTAGCAGGGTGCCATTTGTCTGTAAACTATTTGATATTATGCGATTAGATGAATACTTAATTTGTAGTTCAACCGCTTTTTTATAAAAGCCAAGGGGAAGTATTGTTGCTTCTCCGCCATGCCAAATGAAATCTACACGATGACCTTCGGGATGAGAAAGGATATATTTTTTAATATAGTTCTCTAATGTTTCAAGAGACATTATTGTTTTACCAGAATAACCTAATTCGCTGGCCTTGTCAATATAGTAGCAGTATTTACACCGCAAATTACAAGTAGATCCAACAGGCTTGGCTATGATTGAGAATGGGGCAAACTGATTGACCCCATTCTCAGATGTATTATTTATAAAGCAGGACATTAGAGATCTTATAAATATTACTTTAATGTAACCTCCTCAACAAATGGGCGGTAGAATCCCATAGTTCTATCAAGGAATACTTTTTCCAAAGAATCTGTTAGTTCTTTGTTATCCGAAGCCAAATTATTTAATTGAGACGGATCTTTAGTAAGGTTGAATAATCCGTTTTCACCAAGGTTGCCGAGCTCATTCCCGGTAAGGTTTGTTTTCGGTCCGTCGTATGCCGGCATAAAAACATAGTCTCCGCTGCGCAGAGCCAGTTTACCTTGGTTCTCAATTATATAATCTTGCCTACCGTTCAAGTCTTCTCCAAGGAAAGATGACAGTAGCTGCTTGCTATCTAATCCTTCAGGAACATTTGCATCAATCAACTTGCCGATAGAGGCAAATAAATCCATTTGGCTGACAAGAGCATTTGATACAACAGGAGTTACTCTATTTTTCCAATATACTAACAAAGGTATATGTGTTCCGCCATCATAAAGGCTGTATTTACCTCCACGCAGACCTCCCGCTGGTTTATGGTCGCCTACAAGTTCCGCAGCATTGTCTTTGTATCCGTCATTCAGAACAGGCCCGTTATCACTACTGAAAATGATTATCGTGTTGTCCAATAAGTTTAAGCGACGTAATTCTGAAACAAGTTGACCAACACACCAATCAGCCTCGATAATGGCATCACCGCGCGGACCCATTCCTGAAGTTCCTACAAATCGTTTATGAGGTGCTCTGGGAACATGGGGTTCATGCAATCCGTAATAGAGGAAAAATGGTTTATCCTTGTTCTCTTGTAGAAAACCTTTAACTTGCCCCACGAAATAGTCTGCCATATCTTCATCAATCCACCGTGCTGATTGACCGCCTTTCATGTATCCGATACGAGGTATGCCATTGACAATTGCGTTATTATGTCCATGTGCCCATGCCATTCTAATCATTTCAGGATTGTCAATGGCGGATGGTTCTCCTTCAAAATTGTTCTCATAATCAACAAATATTGGATCATCAGGGTCGAGATTAACAACTCCACCATTTTCAACAAACACTGTAGGCACACGGTCATTTGTCGCAGCAATCAGGCAGGAATAATCAAACCCGATTTCTTTAGCACCCGGTCGAATCGTATCATTCCAATTGACATTTCCAGAGCCCATTCCGAGATGCCATTTGCCAATTGCGCCTGTTACATAGCCTGATTGCTGCATCATTTTGGGTAATGTGGGCTGTTCAGTCGATATGACTAAAGGTGCATCCCCGGGTAGAATTTTAATGTCATCTCTCCAAGGATACATTCCCGTCATCAGTGCATAACGGCTGGGGGTCGATGTTGATGATGATGCGTATGCATTAGTGAATGTTACTCCATTATTAGCCAAACTGTCAATGTTAGGAGTATTAATGGTTTTGGAGCCATAAAAACTAACGTCACCAAAACCTAAATCATCCGCAAGAATGACAATCACGTTTGGCTTTTCAACGGGTAATCTCTTTTGTTGTTGACAGCTGCAGCATGCCAATAAAAGTAGCCCTGCTACTGTATAGCAAATCTTTTTCATTTTTTTCTATCGGGATTAGGATATACCATACACTTCGCAGCCCAATTATCATAGTCACTACTTAGTTTAGCAACTATCTCCGGATATTTGTCCGCAAGGTTAACTTTTTCTGTACGATCTGTATTTAAGTTATAAAGTTCCCAAGGTATAGACTGTTTGGCTCTGACTATTTTCCAACCGTCATTGCTTATCAGTGCGGCCTCGTTGAAATGTTCAAATGCTACATAATCATGCCTTTTCACTTTTTCACCCTGAAAAATAGAATTTAGACTTTTACCTTCCATTGGAATGATGTTATGTCCTTTGTACTTAGTAGGATATGTAGCACCCGCAATGTCAACGCAAGTTGACATAATGTCGATGACATGGCATATTTCATCAGTTATATACCCTTTTGCTGCTTTTATTCCCTTAGGCCAATGTGCAATACAAGGGGTGCAGATTCCACCTTCATAGGATTTTGCTTTCCAATATCTAAATGGTGTATTCGCAACATTAGCCCATTCAGCACCTAAGGATGCATAGGTTGTTTCCGGACCAGGCATCAATTCTTTGTTCTTGACATAGACTATAGGTCTGCCATCGCGTGTCATATCCGGCCTGTCATTCTTCCCGGGGATCATATTCTGACATTCTTCCGGACTACATCCATTGTCGGATAAAAACAATATCAATGTGTTATCCAGTTTTCCAGAACTTTCGAGGGCGTCTATGACTTTTCCAATACCTTGATCCATCCTGTCAATCATTGCGGCATGTACTGCCATTGCTCTCGCATCCCATTCTGCGGTAAGATTATCTTCCCAACTATCAGAAAACTGTCGTTCAGTAAGATAATTATTACTATCTCCGAATATACCGAGCTCCAGCATTTTATCATATCTGGCATTACGAATAGAATCCCATCCGACTGTGTATGTATCTTTATACTTTTCAATATCTTCGGGAAGGGCATGTAAAGGCCAGTGAGGTGCGGTATATGATAAATACATGAAGAATGGGGTGTCATCGGATTGCAGGATTTCTTCCGCAGCTCGATCTGAAAGTGCATCAGTGATGTAGTATCCTTCCGGAACACTTTCAATAGGCACTTCACCCTCAACAAGACTGAATGGATCATAGTAATTAACTACGCCATATATTGTTCCATAATGTGTGTCGAAACCTCGATTAACAGGATAGTTGCTTAAATCAGTGAATGTTTCATGTTGTACCTGATGATTAAGCCAGTCGCGTTGATCTTCTCTAAGAGGTGTCTCTGCTACATGCCATTTACCTATCATTGAGGTTCTGTAGCCTGCATTTTTGAGAACTTCAGGAATAGTCACCGCATCACGAGAAATTGTTCCTCGGTATCCGGGGAGTCCTTGATCAAATGTCATGCGGCCAATACCGGCCTGATGCTGATAAAGACCGGTAAGCAGTGATGCCCGACTTGGGCAACTTCTGCTGGCATTATAAAAACGATTAAAACGCAATCCATTCTCGGCAAGACGATTAATGTTTGGCGTATTGATTTCACCACCATAACATCCTAAGTCAGAGTAGCCAAGATCGTCGGCGAGAATAACCAGTATATTTGGTTTTTCTTGAGCCTGTAAGCTGGGGAACGACAGACCAAGAAACAATGGTATCGATAATACTGAAGGAAATTTCATTATAGTGTATTGACAGATAAAACAGTTGTATTATTACGTTTGAAACAGTTATCAATCCTCTCAGGACATAGCATTTGCCACAAAGAAGCTACCGTCCACCCGGGTGCAAAAATATCATTATAGAACCCTTTGCCATTTTTACCATAATCCCATGTAGTATGTTGGATAACTTCAGGGTAATATCCGGCTTTGGCAATGTCGTACATATTGTCTTCAGTTGGCATAAGCTGAAGCATTGATGTTTTTATTACATTTGCAAAGTTAGAGAAGCGAGGTTCTGAGTAATGAATTGATAACTTGTCAAGGACCGTAGCAAAGTCGAAAATAAAAACATCAATATGATTATTTTCAACAGATACATTACCCCAGCCTCTCGACTTGAATCCGACATCTCCGAGCATTTGACCTTTCGAGAAAGGCACATCCCACATATAGTACCAAGACAGACAAAAATATGCAGCTTTCTTGCACTGTTGTAGATTGTGTTCGTGCTCTTTGCCATTTGTTACGCATGCAAGGTAGTACATCGCTGTTGTCGCATACAGCGACGCCTCTTTGTCTTCGCAATTTGCGTCAAGTGTCGATGAAAAGTAATCACCTTTGGAAATCAGTTCATTTTCAAGATAATGGCCTGTATTTCTCGCACATTCGAGATATTTTTTATCACCAAAATAATCATAAGCCATTGTGAGAGGCAAGGTTGCTGATGGAGTGCTGCCGCCGGTCGGGTCAACATGAGTTTTATCAGCTTTGAATTTTCTCGGATAACTTCCGTCCTCATTCTGTAGACTTACAATATTATCCATAAGCTGTCGGATTTTTGCTTCCCATTTCGGATGCTTCCGCCCTTTATTCTGTTCGTAGTTGAGCCAAGAGAGTATTGCATACGCTCCTTCTGATTGACGTCTTATACTTAAGACATCACTTTCTTCATTCTTACTCAGTCTGACATTTTCCCTGAAATAACCATCATCAGTGAATCCATTCTGTAAAACACTGTTAAATATTGCATTAGCCTTTTCAGTAAGTTGCTCGCGACCGGTTGTTTCCCCGTATTCGAGGGCATTAAAAGCATTAAGAAGGACACGACCAACAAAACCTACCTGATAATTTTCGGTATTTGCACAGTCATCTGTACGCATACGCATACCAGAGAAGTATTTCAAATCATAGTCATCTACATAGCTATCAATAAAATATGTCGACATACACTTCATTGCGTCTTCCCGACTCATTGCATCATCCATTGGTTGAGGTTGCATGACATCGTATGAATATGTCCATGTATCGGCTACGAATTCTGAATAATCATTGTTAATACTTTTCCGTATCTGCCATTTTAATGCTATGGAATCTCCTTTTTCAATTTGTTGGAAGGCATATACCGGATCGATAAGGGTCAGCTTTCTGATATATCTTTTAGGTGTTTCGCTATATGGAAACCCATACACCAACGAGGAACAACCACATTTATTAGAAAATCCTATAGATCCCACCGATGTTGTACTCGGAAGAATTACTTCACCGGATTGATTCTGTGGAACACAATCATGTGCATTATTGTCTACATCAAGTCTCATAACAGTCATTCCACACTTGTTGACCGTATCATAAATCCCCGCAAGAGGTGTGCTGAGTCGATCTTCTCTTACGCACCAACTATTCGATGTATGAAACGCCGGAGCACCTTTGGGTGAACGAAGATTACGATGATACCAAAATCCGGGCATATAGAACTCACATTCTTCTGTCTTCATTCCAGTATTTATAGTATCCGTCAGATTAAACCAACAAGTCTCTTTTGCCTTGATATTCAGCGTAATATTTGTAACGTCACCCTTGGTTTCGACTTTGCGGTCAATGATTAAGGGTAAATCCTTATCATTGACCAGTCGACCATCCTTTCCCTTTAATAGGACAAACTCTGTGCTTTTTTTCCCGGGATACTTAATTGCTACATGGGTGGATGCAACAACTATAAATGCATGGGACATTAAAAGTCCCATGCAAAAAATTAACAATCTTTTTACCATAAATTAGTTACACATGTGCGGTTTAATAATCGATTCCTTATCGGCTTTAATGCGATATATACCACTCTTAGGCTCTTTATCAAAGAGCAATGATACAATGCGTGTACGTCGTGGCGATACTACACTGTCAGAATTATGTACGTGATAGACATATCGATAGTTACCATTCGCATCTTGGAATATATCACCGTGTCCTGATCCTTTTTCACCAACAATATTCTGATGTATTATCGGGTTGTCCGGATTCTTGGTCCAAGGTCCCATTGGTGAATCCGCAGTGGCGTAACCCACTGCATAGTCCGGACTCATGAAATGATTGGCAGAGTAGAACAGATAATACTTGCCGTCAAGTTTTATCACGGTGGGTCCTTCCATGATTGGCGCACTATCATATGCAGGTGTCGCCTCCCATGCCTGATCGTTCTTAAAACAACGTGTTAGAGTGCCATCTACAATCTTCCCTGTCTGTGGATTAAACTCAGCGACCCAAAGGAAGTTTCCGTGATCAAATCTGACATGATACAGATACCATTTACCATCGTCGTCCTTAAAAAGGAATGAGTCTATGTTCTTTTCAGAGCCGTCGATAGGAGTAATCTCGGTTTGAGTATAGAGGCCGGCCAAACTATCCGATTGAGCGAATACAGTTTGTTCGTTAGCCGTATATGTAAGCCAATACTCATCTCCGCTCTTTATAATCTGCGGAGCCCAGAATCCTTTGTCTCCAAATGACCCATTACCGGCTATTAGAATCATCGAGTCAGCCTTGGCCGGTTGCCATGTCTTCAGGTCTTCGGACTCAAGAAGCGCAAATCCAAGAGGCTCGCGATTTCTTGTTCCGGTAAGATAGAACTTATTGTTCTCCACGAATACCGTCGGGTCTGCGTAGAATATCTCTTGGGGAGAACGATTGTTGTCTTCTACAGACATTGTTTTAGAGCTTTTGTCGGTTCTACATGACAAACAACATATAAGAGGTATTGTCGCCATGCCTGCAAGAACCATGCTTGTGATTGGTTTTAGCTTATACATGATATCGTTGGTTTTATTGATGGTGCAAAGGTATGTCAAAGATGCAGCCCTATCGGGTAATCCTGTTTTGATTTCAGGTAATAATGTCCAATATCAGCGTTTTGCGAAACTTTACCTGCCGTCATTAGACATTATTACCGATATTAAACACAATTTTACCCATCCATAGGTGGGTTTGTTAAATAACTTTGCGACAGAAAAAAATATAATCAACCATGAAAATTAAGTATCTTGCAACATTAATCTCAGCGGCCATCGCACTCAGTTGTTATGGTTCATCATCAGAGCCGGTAAGTTTGCCGCGTCCTGAATATCCCCGACCTCAATTTGAAAGAAAGGATTGGACTAATTTGAACGGGGAATGGAGTTATACTTTTGACTTCGGAAAAAGCGGAAAAGAACATGGTTATTCTGAATCGACGGGTTTTCAGAACTCAATAATTGTTCCTTTCTGTCCTGAAAGCACTCTGTCAGGAGTAGGTCACACCGATTTTATCAACGCTATGTGGTATCATCGGAATCTTTCGATTCCTGAAGATTGGGATGGAAAAAAAGTCCTTCTTAACTTCGGCGGTGTTGATTATCGTGCGGAAGTATTCATCAATGGCAAATCACTGTTCACTCACTATGGCGGTGGCGCATCTTTTGCCGTTGATTTAACTGACGCTCTTAAATATGGTGAAAACAATGATTTGGTTGTCTATGTAGAGGACGATGTGAAATCTTGGCAGCAGCCTCTCGGCAAACAATCTCGTCGTCTCAATGCTTATGAGTGTTTCTATACTCGCGTTACAGGTATCTGGCAAACCGTTTGGCTTGAAGCTGTTGATCAGCATGCTTTAAAGCAGTGCCGAATTACTCCTGACCTTGATGGAAACCAGTTCGTATTTGAGCCAAAGTTCTATAATGTTGATGGTTCGTCAAAATTCAACATCAAAATTAAGGATGGCAACAAGGTTGTATGCGAAAAAACCACACCCGCCAGCAATAGCTCATTTATAACTGCTGAAATAAAGAAAGCCAAAACATGGTCGCCTGAAGATCCATTCTTATACGATATTGAGTTTTCGGTAATCAATAAGAATGGGGAAACTATTGACAAAGTAAACTCATATGCGGGAATGAGAAAATCAGAACTGCGCAACGGAGTTTTTTATCTGAATAACAAGCCTTATTATCAGAGACTTGTACTTGACCAAGGTTATTATCCTGACGGTCAATGGACTGCTCCGACCGATGAGCAACTCAAAAGGGATATTGAACTCGGCAAGGCTGCCGGATTCAATGGAGCAAGACTCCATCAGAAGGTATTTGAACCTCGCTATTTTTATTGGGCGGATAAACTTGGATACCTGACTTGGGGTGAATCAGCAAGCTGGGGAATGAACTGGACTGATAAGGTTGCAGCTCGCAATATGCTGGCTGAATGGCATGAATGTATTGATCGTGACTACAATGTGACATCACTAATCGCATGGTCACCCTTGAATGAAACTTGGATTAAAGATGTTGATGGTCAGCGCGATCGATTAACAAATGACCTTTATTTCATGACTAAGAATCTGGACAGGACCAGACCTGTGGTTGCATCCAGTGGTGGACATCATGCCGGTTTCACTGATATCTATGCTGAACATACATATGTTCAAGATCCTGTAGCCCTTTACAATCAGCTTAGCCTAAATTCTGATGGAAAGCCTTGGATTCACCACCCGAAAGAGAGTGCCGAATACAAAGGTGAGTGCTATATGATTGATGAATTCGGTGGTATTCAATGGAATAAGAAAATGGATGCACCGGAAGTAGCGACAGAGGATGCTTTTTGGGGATATGGCCAAGCTCCCCAAAGTCTTGACGAATACTATAAGCGTCTGGAAGAACAGGTTAATGTTATTTTAAGTCTTGATCATATCGCCGGCTTCTGCTATACTCAGATAGTTGATGTCGAATTGGAGAAAAATGGTATTTATACCTATGATCGCTCGCCAAAATTTGATGTAGAACGGATTAACCGGATTTTCTCCAAACCAAGAGAACAGGCAAAAGCTGAAGTAGAACAGATGCTCTCGACCAGAAAAGAAGTATCTCAGGCTACTAAATAATCTAATTCAATAACAATAACTAAAACAAACCAATCACTATGTGTAAGAAATCTTTACTCCTAACGGCTGCCTTAGTGAGCAGCTTCGGAGCAGTTGCACAGGCACTTCCTGATGGGACAACCTCACTGCTCCCGGCAGGTGTTACAGCTAACATCGGCCAAGAAAAAATGTTTGTCAAACAGAAAAATCTCTGTGTGGCAGGTTCTCCCTCAAAGGGATACAAGGCATATTTTTCCGCCACAGACGCAGATCACGGCGAAGAATTATGGGTTACAGACGGTACTCCCACAGGCACCCATATGGTAAAAGACATCAATCCCGGTGTCGCAACCTCAGACATCCAGTGGCTGACCAGATTCAATGACAAGGTCGTATTTTCCGCTAAGGACGACGAAGATACCGGCTCGGAGCTTTGGATCTCAGACGGCACCGAGGCAGGAACATACATGATAAAAGATATTCATGACTTCGGTTCAAGCAACCCCATCGCTTTCTGCCAGATGGACGAAACTCATTTCGTATTCTTCGCTACTGACGGCGAAAGCGAATTTGCTGCATCGACCCCCCAGCGTTGGCTCTGGATCTCAGATGGCACAGAGGAAGGCACAAAACTTGTCAAAGCGGTAGATTGTATCTATCCCGGTGTCGAAGACGGTGACCATCGTTATGGCTCTATCATGCGCGTTGGCCGTAAAGTATTCTTCAAAGGCAACGAATCCGACAAGTCCGGCGTTACGCACGGCGAAGAACTATGGGTAACAGATGGTACTGAAGCCGGCACCTATCTGGTAAAGGATATCAACATCCAGCCCGATAACGCCAAGGGTGATGGTCAGTCAACCTTGAATCCCGCACTCTGCCACCTGCAGAACTTCTACAACGAGAAAGTTTTCTTCAAAGCATGGTCGCTTGAATCAGGCAACGAGCCTTGGGCTTCAGACGGAACTGAAGAAGGCACTTACGAAATCTTCAACACCAACCCTGCCATCAATGCTAGTGGCCTTGGCGAAGGCGGTAACGCAACTATGGTTGGTGAACCCTACAACGGATATATCGTATTCCGCTCTAAGAGTCCTACAATCGGCAATGAGCTCGCTTGGACAAACTGCGAAAAAGGCAACATCGGATGGAAGGATCTTAATCTCATTCCTACAACCGAAACCCACCACTCCGCACCTGATAACGGAGTTGTATTCGATGGCGTATATATCTTCTGCGCTAATACCGGATTAGATGCTACTATCGAGACTTGCTTCGGTGGCGAACTTCATTGCTTCGACGGTGAAAACGTATGGATGCAGGACGACTATGCTCCCGGTGTCGGTTGTAACTGGGCGAAGGAACTTACTGTTGCCGGTGGTTCACTCTACTGGTGGAATGAAGGCTCACTTGACGGAACAGGTGAGAAAAATACAAAACTTCACCGCCTTGACTCAAAAGATGGCAAAGCAACCGTCGTGTCAAATATTGACGCAAACGGTGACAAAGTGTATAGCCTCCGCAACCTCAATGGAGACCTTCTTTACACATCGTCAGTAACCAATCAGCTCTACTGCTATCACTATCGTCAGCCCGGATACGATCCTGAAAAGAATCCTGATGTCATGGAGCCTGAGTATCGCACCCGCAAGGAAATCGCTGAATCTTCAGGTATTGAGGGAGTCTTTGCCGATAATAATACCGTAATCAGTGTATCTCCTAATCCAACGTCTGTTTACTTCACAGTAAATGTTGATGTTCCTGTTAAATCAGTGCGCATCTATAATCTCGCCGGCGCCCTTGTCAAGGCTGTTGCAAATCCCGACAATAATACCGTACAGGTGAGCGGTATGGCATCTGGTCTCTATATGCTTTCAATCGAGACCGAAGAAAGCAATTATAGTTCAAAATTGATTGTAAAATAAGATTGTTTTAGGTTAGCTAAGGTTGGCTCGGAGGCAGTTGAGTCTGCCTCCGAACCATTTCCTTAAATAACTGGAGTCGAGGTTACAATCATAAGTGATTACCTAATCTTATCACATGAAAATATGTCTAAGAATCTATCACGGCTTATAGCACTTCTGTTATTAGCCATAACAAGCATTGGTGTCTCAGCACAGGACCTGATAACTGTCAGCGGCACCATATATGACTCAGAACTTAATGAACCTGTAATCGGTGCATCTGTATTAGTAAAGGGTCAGAAGACCGGTGCCGTTTCGGACATCGACGGTAACTATACGGTCAAAGCTCCGTCAAACGGAATTCTCGTATTTTCGTATGTCGGTCTTGATACTAAAGAAGAAAAGATTAACGGTCGCACAAATATTGACGTCTATATGACTGTCAACTCTCAGATTCTTGACGAGGTGGTTGTTGTCGGTTACGGCGTTCAGCGTAAAAGTGATGTTACCGGTTCTATATCATCCATCAGCGGCAAGGATGTAAACAACACTCCTGTCTCATCCGCACTACAAGCCCTTCAAGGTAAGGCATCAGGTGTCAATGTTATTCAAAACAGTGGTTCGCCCGGTGGTGCTACTACTATCAAGATTCGTGGTACGGGAACTGTTAACGATGCCGATCCCTTGTATGTCGTAGATGGTTTTATTGTCGACGACATTACTCACATTAGCCCAAATGACATTGCCAGCATTGAGATTCTTAAGGATGCAGCGTCTTCTGCTGTTTATGGCGCACGTGCAGCAAACGGTGTGGTTGCTATCACAACTAAATCCGGCGAAAGCGGCAAAGTGTCTGTCACTTTCGATGCTTACTTTGGTGTTTCCAATCCTTGGAAGAAAATTGACGTTATGGGTGTTGAAGACTATGCCCTGATGAAGGATTATATCAATGGCACAGCAATCTACTCACAAGACGGTCGCCTCTATCAAACCAAGCAGCCCGACGGCACTTACGCCTTTGACGAGTCAAAAAAATATCTGTTGGATTATATACGGGAGGATACTCCGTCAAATTGGTGGGATGCAATAACCCGCACCGGTATCAAACAGCAATATAATGCAGCGGTAAGTGGTGGTAATGACAATACAAAGTATCTTGTCAGTGCAGGATATTTTAATGAAAAAGGTATAGTGAAATCTTCTGATTACAACCGCTTCAACGCCCGTGTGAACCTTAATCAGAAGATTACATCATGGTTGACGCTTATGGCAAATCTGTCATACTCTAATGAAAATAGAGACCTTGTTCCCGAAGGTTCAGCCTCAATTCTTAAACGGGCCCTTTACCAGAATCCACTTGTCAGAATCCATGATACGAAAGGATATTGGTCAGAAGATCATCCTATTGCCCAGCTTGAACGCAATCATCGTTCCATTAAGCGTGATCGCTTTGATTTAAATGCGACTCTTTCTGCTGATTTCCTGAAATTCTTCAATTATCAGTTCAAGGCTTCATATTATGTTGCTCCTCAGACAAATCGTCGTTTTACGGAGGTGAATAAACTTGAGGAAGATTTTGTAATGACAGACCTTTCTCAAGTATATAACTATCGTAATACTATTAACAAGTGGGAGATTAATAATCTCTTAACCTTCAACTGGAAGAATGAAAATAATGCTGTAACCGTACTTGCCGGCCAGACTGCTGAAGGATATAAGAATTCTTATCAAGAATCTACGAAAAGAGGTACTCCCTCAAATGATCCTGACCAGTGGTTCCTTTCAAGTGGATTTACCGGAGATAAAACTTATGGTTTGGACCGAAACTGGACTGCAGTCGGATTTATCGGACGAGTTAACTATAGCTTCAAGGATAGATATCTTCTGCAAGCCAATGTTCGTGTCGACGGCTCATCGAAGTTCTCGAAAAATAATCGTTGGGGTACATTCCCATCCGTATCACTCGGCTGGAAATTCTCATCTGAAAGCTTCCTTAGAGACCAGACATGGCTGAGCCTTGGTAAATTACGTGTTGGTTGGGGTAAACTTGGTAACAACCGAATCGACGAGCTTGCTTGCTATACATATCTTGTAAGTCAGTTTAATTATCCCTATGGTCAAGGAACACATGTGCTACAGCCCGGTTATACTGCACTGACAATAGGCAATCCCGATATTAAATGGGAAAAGACTGAAACATTAAACGCGGGTATTGACCTCGCTTTTCTCAACAATACTATCTTATTCGGTTTTGAGTATTTTGATAAGAGAACAACCGATATGCTGATAGCTGTTCCAACTGTTCCTTCTGCTGGTCTTGATTCTAACCCGATGACCAATGCCGGTGCAGTGAAGAACTATGGTATTGAGACCCAATTGACATATCGTCAAAGCTTTGGAAAATTCTCTTTTGATGTAGGTTTCAATCTTTCTTGGATCAAAAACAAGGTAACCTCACTTGGCACCGGAAATGAGCCTATTTGGGGTAACCGATTGTCAGAGGGAAGTATCGCGGATGCAGTTACCAAGACAGCCGTCGGACATCCGATTGGCAGCTTTTACGGTTATGTGACCGATGGTATATTCCAAACACCAGAGGAAGTTAAGGCATCGGCCCAGTATGAACCGGGCAAGATGGATTCTGAGCAAACTACTCGTGTCGGTGATTTCCGCTTCAAGGATCTTAACAATGATGGCCGCATTACGGATGAAGACCGTACATATCTTGGCTCTCCGCTACCCGATTTCGTATTCGGTGTACCTCTTAATTTCCGTTATTCAGGATTAGAACTATCGGTATTCTTCCAAGGTCAGACAGGTAATAAGATTTTCAATGTAATGGATTACTATCTGTATAATGCCGGAAACGGCAATGTATATGCGGATATCCGCGAAAAGCATTGGTCAGGTCAGGTTGCCGAAAACAGAGCGTTTTTCCCTCTTAACACTTCAGCTACAGTTCCTGATCTTGATCCTGATGATGCTGCAAGAAATTTCCGTTCCAGCGACTTCTTGGTAAAAGATGGTTCGTATGTGCGTCTTAAGGAGTTAAGATTATCGTACTCGTTTGAGCCGTCTCTTATTAAACGGCTGGGATTATCGTCGCTCGTTCTGTCTGCAACCGCATACAACCTTCTCACATTTACCAAGTATGACGGTTTTGATCCTGAAGTGGGTAAGGTCGATGGTACAGAAGGTAACAACCTTAATATGGGTGTCGACCATGGAAATTATCCTCAGGCCCGTTCTTTCACTTTTGGTTTGAAATTCGGATTCTAAATGTATATTATCATGACACTAAATAATAATTGTAAACTAAGAGGATTCAGACTCGTCATCGGCATAATAATTGCCGCTGTCGGCTCTGTTCTTTCTGGGTGCGATGATTTCCTTGAACAGGAAGTTAAAGGGAACAATACATCGGAAAAGTTCTATGACACCCGATACAAGTTGCAGGCAAGCTTAAATGCAGCCTATGACATTCTTCAAAGCAATGCGATGCAAGATACCGATTGGCGTTTTGGCGAAGCCATAGGTGATAATGTGATTGGTAGAGACGAAGGTCTGTCCGGTCACATGGGACAACTTGCGCATTTCCGCTTCAACACATCGAATAATTTTATTCTGAACCGCTGGAATATCTATTACAAAGGTATCCATCGAGTTAATCAGGTAATAGCCAATATCGACAAGGCTCGTCTTTCGACTGATGACTATAAGTCTTATAAAGAAATCCGCGAGATTCTGGGTCAGGCAAAATTCCTTAGGGCATATTTCTATTTCAACCTTGCCCGCACCTTCGGTGGTGTTCCTATCCGTCCAGAGGTTGAGGAAGTGGAAAAGATTGTCATACCTCGTAGTTCTCTTGAGGAAACTTATGCATATATTGAAAAGGATTTGAGGGAGGCTGCCATCATGTTGCCTAACCGATATACCTCAAACAATTCCGGGAAGGCAAGCTCAGGTGCAGCGACTGCACTCCTTATGAAGGTTCTTATGTATCAGGCTAAGCCCGGTATTCCCTCCGAAAAATGGGAAGAAATGACTCGTCTCGGAGATTACTTCGTAAAAGGTGCATCTTTCAGCTTCAAGGATATGTTGCATTATCCTGACAATTATGAAGGAGAAGATTGGGAATCACTGCGCAAACGACTATGGTTCAAACCACAGGAGCTCAATAAAGAAACTGACCCCTACGAAACACCCGAAAATGAGTGTCCCATGTTGCTCAATGCCTATTCTCTGAGATACATTGACGCCTATGGCGGTGCTATCACTTATGATCAGCAGTTCTATCTTCAGGGCGAATTCTGTCAGGGTTCAATTTTTGAGATAGTATTCAAAGAATCAGGTGATGGTTCTGTAGATGACAACAATGAGGGTAATGCGATATTTATGAATATGTTCCCTCAGACATACGATGATGCAAACTCAAGCCATATTCCCATTTACTGTGATGATGCTGTACTGTCCAAGATTATATTCAGCGGGAGCAATGCCTCTGATGCCCGTAAACGATATATTCTCGGACACCACGAAAACACTCCGGATATGGAAAACACCGAAATTGGTGCCGGTCGAGTCCTGCCACTTAAATGGTACACACCTGTCAAGGACCGTCCTGTTTACGCAGGCGATAACGGAAAGAACCGTCGTATATTACGCTATGTCGACGTAGTGCTCATGTATGCTGAGGCTCTTAACGAGTGTGGAAAAGGTGCGGAAGCACTCGAACAGCTCAATAGCAATAAACGAGTAGTAAACGAGATAAACAACAGTTCTACATTGTACATCGGTGGTGGTTACGGCTATCTTCGTCAACAAATTTGGGATGAGCGTACCATTGAACTTTGTTTTGAATGGGAGCGATTCTTTGATATTGTGCGTCAAGGTCGTGCCAAAGAGTGTCTTAAAATTTTCAGTGACCTCCGTTCAAATCGTCGTGGCGCATATTTCAAAGAGGGAATCAATGAGATATTCCCTATACCTCAGCGAGAAATTGACCTCTCGAATGGCGTAGTGACACAGAACCCCGGTTACTAAAATAATCAAATTCTGTAAGATATGAAATCATATATAATAGCATTTCTCGCATGTGGTCTTATGATGGCCTCATGTTCAGATGAAAAGGCCACGCAGCCTACAGCGGCCTTTTCAGTAGATGCCTCAGAGTTAAGTGTGAATGAATCAGTAACGGTTCATTTTACGGGCAATGCTGAGAATGTGGTAATCTTCCCAGGTGATTCGGGTCAGGACTATGAACTGATAAACGAAAACAACACCGGACTTGTAGTAAACAAGGGATTATTCACATACGCATATTCCACACCTGGATTATACAAGATGGTATGTGTAGCTACCAACCATGCTGATGCAGGTTTATCCATCCTCTCTGATACTTGCTCGACTTGGATTAGAGTTATCGACGATGAGACAGAAATAACTAAGATTTCAGCTTATCCGGTTGTTCGCGATGAAATATTCGCAACCCAGTCCAATGAATCAGATTGGCTTATGGCCTTCCCTCGTAAAATGCGTTATCAGTCAGGCAATCCTGCTGTAACTCTGTCCAGAAAATTGAAATTCTATACAAAGTCTGCGTCAACAAAAGTTTCTGTTGACGGTGTAGAGTTCAGTGCCGCTAAATCGTATGACTTATCTAAGGTTCTCAACATTACTGCTGAATCTTATGAAGGAAGCTTACGAGAATATAAGCTTCATACACTATATTACGGAGAATTTAAAACTTTCAATGTTGCCGGTGTGAAAGGCGAAATTGAACGAGATCCGTTTGATTACAACAATTACGTCATCAATATATCCGCTCCTGCCGGAACAGATGTCAAAGCACTTAAACCGACTTTTACTCTTTTTGCCGACAATGAGAAGGTTTATATTGACGATCAAGAGCAGATTTCAGGTGAGTCAGTTGTAGATTTTACCAATCCGGTAACCTATCGGTTTGTTACAACATCTACTGTTAATCCTGAAATAACAGTTGAATCTACTTGCGTTGTCAACATCAACAAATAAGTATCTTAATTGGATGGTTACAGAGATCTGCTCTGTTTTGATTTCTGTAACCTCCAATTTTTATGTAATTTTGTAGTACAATGAAGACTAATTTATTAAAGATTATTATATGCCTTTTGTGTATGGTTCCCTCCTTGCTGCTGTATGCAGTCAAGCATGAACCATATTCGGGTTCACGCATATATTGGGATATTAGTTCTAAAAAGTTGCTTTTCCCTTCGGGCAATTATGCTCGTGTTATCCAATTGCAGGATGGTCGCCTGATGGCTGTCGCTGAATCTGGAGGTGGTGTCTCTGTTTCTTATAGCGGAGATAACGGAAATATATGGTCATCACCTGAACGCATCATACAGAGTGCGCCAAATATTCCTTATGCCGTACCTGATGTTATTCAGCTTACTAACGGTGATATAATTGTCGGTTTTAATCCACGTCCTTCAAGTCCATACACTGAGGATCGGAAATTTGGCATTCGTTGTATAAGGAGTGTTGACAATGGCAAGACATGGAGCGAACCCATATTTATATACGATGCTCAACATTATAAACGTCAAGGTTGCTGGGAGCCTTGTTTCCTTGAGTTGCCTACAGGAGAGCTCCAGTGCTATTTTGCCAATGAGAACAATTTCCCTAACAGCAATGAACAAGAAATATCCATGTGTAGATCGTTTGACAATGGTCTGACGTGGGGTAAGGAAAACCGTATTTGCTTCAGCAATGGCAGTAGAGACGGTATGCCCGTTCCTATATTAACCGACAATAATGAAATTGTAGTGATCATTGAGGATAATGGCTGGGGAAATGGTTATAATGGTTTCCGAGCCACTACTGTACGCACTACTCTTGATGATAACTGGAGTAATTGGATTCCGCGCAATAATAACAATCGCGAAATGATTTTTGCACATGCGGCAGATAAAACCTTTATTTCTGCTGCTCCTTATATCCGCAGATTAGGGAAAGATGAAACCATCGCATCATGGCAAGGAGATAGAGGTGAGCGAAAAGGGATGGGAGAAGACCGTTATGAGATGTCTGTCGGCGTAGGAGATGCAGATGGCCGTAATGTTAAAGCTATTGTTTCTCCTTTCGGATTATCCACAAGTCAACATGGATTGTGGAACTCGGTCACAGCTCTTGACGACGGTACAGTATTTGCGCTTACATCAATCGGTGATGCAGGTAAGGGAAATGCAATTTATTGCATGACCGGTTATGCCAAGAAAGGTTTTGAAGCATCATATGGCACTCCCGTAATCAATGGTTCTTCGTCTAAAGAGACATGGACCAAGAAAAATGCGCGTCAGATTTTTTTGGGCAGTAATTCTACTCGTAATCTTGCCACAATGGATTTCTTATACGATGAAAATAATCTATATTTCTTTGCCCGAGTCATTGACCGAAATATTTTTACCGATAAGGTAGACAACGACGGTATTACACTTGCTCTTGACGTTGAGAACTGTTGCGACACATATCCCCAAAAAGGTATGTATCGTATCTTTATGGATGTGAATGGCAGTCTTAAGTTCTATGCGGGAGAATCTAATAAATGGAACGAGATTGACAATCCCGAATCCATTAATTATGTCGTTAATACCAAAAGCTCCTATTATGAAATGGAGATTGCAATACCTTGGAATGTTCTGGGATGTACTTCTGCCCCGATAAACAATGACATGCGTTGCTATATTGAGGTCAGTGATCGTAGAGATGGCGAACTCGTAAAAGAAATTATTCCTGAATCAATATTGCGCCAGTCTTGGACTTGGCCGGAATTTAATCTCCTGCCAAATGAAAATAGTGGAATTAATGACATATCGTCTGACATATCAGGAGATAACGCGATGGTCGATATCCGATATGAGAATGGTAATGTTTGCGTGGAGTCCTCACGCGACATTACCAATGTCTCACTCTATTCTGTCTCAGGTACGAGGATTGTTGCCCGGAAATATGACAGTAATGAGGCCAATCTTAATGTTTCTGGGATGAAAGGTATATATATTGTAGAAGTTACTCTTTGTGACGGATTAAAAAAAATTGCTAAATTAGTTATACGGTAAGATTACATATTTCTTATGTTGAGTATCCTAAAACTTGTACTAAGTATATTTTTAATGGTAATATGTTTAACACCTATTACCTGTCTCTTATACACATCTCCGAGCCCACGAGACTCGACGTCATCT
>ENA-OYWU01000103-OYWU01000103.1-human-gut-metagenome-genome-assembly--contig:-NODE-103-length-47071-cov-7.152437_pt1 | contig 47071 bp, 44 predicted proteins | sample MGYA00244173_ERZ653403 | MGnify/ENA primary metagenome ERZ653403 (study PRJEB26926, sample SAMN06165043) | human gut metagenome | biome: ENVO:00009003; feature: ENVO:2100002; material: ENVO:00002003...
ATGTTATTATAACCATCGATTAACAAAATAATACCAATCTAATTTTAATTAAAAATTTTATGAAAAAATGTTTTTTTAAATCGATCCTGTGTCTGGGTCTTGTTGCAACGATGTCAAGCTGCTCTCAGGAAGAGCCTGTTCCCGCAATTGATGATGCCAACATTTATAAACCCGAATCAATTCTGGATGGCAAAGAGATGACTTTTTCTGTGGAAACCGACGAGGGTGTACGTTCCCGCGCTCAGGGTGACGGAAGCGGTGCTACCAGATTGTGTTACGCGTTTCTTGATGCCACAACCAAAACCCCGCTTATCTATTCCGGCCAGACCGGAGCTCCGGAGGCCACAAAGACCTCCTCTGGCTTCCAGCTGAAAGTGACACTTGATCCGCAGAAAAAGTATGTCGCCGTGTTCATGGCATCCGGTAGGCTGAATATCGGGTTGACAAGCGACCCGAATTCGCGTGCATGGTATCCTACCTTTGTGGCTGATTCCAGAAATCCCCGACATAAAGCGGCGAACAAACTTTTTTGGGATTGTGACCCCTCCGGGACAGACATAGATCTGTCTACTGAGGCTGGGTACAATAAGAGCGAATTATTCATGTTCAGAGATTTTTCCAAGATCATTGACATTAATAAGTCCGATTGCCCGACATCGTTTACTTTGACGCGTCCCTATGCAGAAGTCGTGGTGCTTGCGTCGGATGCAACTATGAACGCTTCCGGAGTCAATAAATATACACCGTCGATTCAGATGGCATGTTATGCCACAACATCGAGCACATCAAAGAAGCCCGTGCATTCGATGCTGGACTTTGTCACCGGCAAAATTGAAATGAATACTGATAATGATTACATGGATCTGTATGACTTTGAGTGGGACAAAAAGATTAAATTTGGCGGAACCTCTGAATATGCTAATTATAACGTGCTTTATCGTGCACCGGTGCTCGTAGGAGAGCGTACCAATGGTGAGGAATATATCGGTTTTTGTTGGCCAAGTCAGAATAAAACTCTTGTGTCGAATGTTAAAATCAAAACCCTGCAGCCAAATACCCGATACATCTTTATCACAGGTGGAACCGGCGATTCATCAACAGGAAGTGGCCTTTTGGGTGATGGCGCACGCACTCTTTCGTTGACGCTTTCCACCAATATAAATAACGGTACAACTACGAATTTCTAATGATTCAACCATAGGGGCGTCACTTGATTGTGTTATGCCCTCCGGTTGAGCAATTATCAGTCCGGCGAGAAATTAAGCCGGACTGATTCTTGTTTTAGGGGGTATTTTAATGTTGCATTCGGATATTGTGCTAATAATTGAGTGTATCTTTAGTGTACTATTAATAGGAAAAAATTTATATTTAAAATGGACATTACAGGAAAAATCATTCAGATTTTCCCGGAAACAGCTTCCAAGCCTGATGCCGCCAAACCCTGGCGTAAGGTCGGAGCTATTCTGGAAACAGTAGAAACCTATCCGAAAAAAATCTACTTTGAGGTTTTCAACGAAAGGATTGATCAGAATCCGATGGAAATCGGACAGATGATTCATCTCACATACTCAATGGAAAGTCGGGAATACCAAGGTAAATGGTATACTTCGGTGAGAGGGTTGTCGGTCACAGTCGTTAAATAAGCTGACACATTCAGTCGATAGCTCTACTGTTCATGTCGCCACGGTTATTTGCAGTTGTCCTTACGGAAGGTCGTAAATAATCGTGGCTATATAATTATTGGTACTTTTCCAATATCTCGTTTTTATTTGGAGTATTCAGGGGAGGAACGCATTCCGGATGTCTGACATGTGGTCCAACTTGTCCGGCACGACCGCCTCCGCTTCGCATATTCTGTTGAAGCTTCCTCCCCGACACTGGCGCCGGTTGTCTCGTCGGGTTCAAATTCCAGGCGGAATTATGAATCCCTTTGTTCCAACAGGTGCCACAGTCGGGCCCTTCCGGACGGAAGTTTCAACGATGCTTGCTGCTGCCATCGTTATGGACGTTTGACCTCATGTCTGTTCCCCCGTCATCCTATTCCCTCCAGGGCTTGAAAACAAAGCCGATCTGATGCACATCAGCCGCGATTGTCGGGAGGTAACTGGTCTCGCGAAACTGCGGATGGTTGCTTTTACCGGCAGGGATGCCGGGATTATCTTCTTTTGCCTTGGCAAAGTTCGTGACCATTCAGGACGGTCGGTAGCAAATGCTTCTTCCCTTTTGTGTGGCAGCCTTCCGCGATTTCAGGGGCTGCGCCTCAGAAATCGGGTGTTCCGCACATCCGGGAAGCTCTGCATTTGCCCTCCCGATGGTCACGGCTTATTGCCCGTCAAAAGGAGATGTTCCCGCCTCCCGAGCCTTATAGGCTCAAAACAAAAGGGATATGAATTCAACCACAATTAATCCCATTGACAATGATACAGAAATTCATAGAATGTAAAAATTTACAAAACGGTGTACAAACGTGCGCCATGGACATCAAGGGTTTTGATGGTTTGTGGCGGATTTATAGCATTTGAATCCATTACAGACCATCAGACCGCAAAGGAGCAGAAATAACAACACATAAACCGAAAGAAGATGAGTAAATATACAATTGAACTCAATGCAAAGTATGTCAAAGAATATGCGAGCCGCAAAAGAGCCTTTGATAAAGCAAAGGAATACGCAGCTAATTCCAACAACGTTGTGCGGATTTGGCACGAGCGAAATGTCATTTGGGACAGCAATCCCGAGCAAGATGTCGCATCATTCTTCGCTGCGACCATTGGTCGCAAGATGAGCACATATGATTCTTGGAATGGGAATTCAATGACAATTACGGTTGAATCAGCCAAACAGTTATCCAACTCCGTATTGTTCACCGGTTCAAATTCATGGGGTGGCAAATCGGGAATATATGTCAATAATGATTGCATCTCATCACTGGTTTTGACTGGCGAAGCTGAATATCACAATGAAATAGACCATTGTGATGTTATTACCCGATTCTGGTTGAATTGACATTACTGCCAATAATATTGAATGCATTGGATGAAAAGTCAAACAATATGAACGGATTCTATTTAACCTACAACAGCGGCGCCGGAATCTTCGGATATTGCGGCGAAAGTGAGACCCGACCGCCTTTTTACTTCAAGGGTCATGCGATAGTGTTTTCAACTCGTAAAGAAGCGAGAGCCGCACTAAAACATTATCGCGAATCGCGAGGCGTTACCAATCTCAAACCATATGCCGCACGGCATTTTGCCATCGTTCCGGCCAATAACGCATATATCTGCAACAAATGAAATGAAGCAACAAAGAACATCACACAAGCCGCAGAAACGCCCTGAATTTCAATCGCTTTTTCTGCGGTTATGTGGTGTGCGGCATACTCATATATGTTTACCATACCAGTTCTGCTTGCTTCCTGCTTGAGAGTTAGAACTTTTGTTCGAGCATTTTGTTGTTAATACTAAAATTAGTATCTTTGCGTATCATTTCAAACAAGTAATTGAATGAGTAAAAAGGATAAACTGATTGCACGTCTTCTTAGTCGGCCAAAGGATTTCCATTATGATGAAGCCAAAACGCTCTTACTGTACTTTGGATTTGATGAAAGTCATAAAGGAAAGACATCGGGGTCAAGAGTGGAGTTTGTCAAAGGCAACGACACTTTGTTACTCCATAAGCCACACCCAACGGGTGAATTGAAAGGTTACCAAGTGAAACAGTTAATTGACGCTCTTAAAGAATTAAAATTACTCTGATATGGGACAGCTTAAATACAAAGGTTACACCGGTTCGGTAGAATTCAGCGATGAGGATAATTGCCTTTTCGGTAAGGTACAGGGGCTGCATGGTACCCTTATTTCCTATGAGGGTACAACAATAGATGAGATCCGTTCTGATTTTGAGGGCGCGATAAATGATTACCTCGCAAGTTGCAAAAGCCGAGGAATCTCCCCGGCAAAGCCTTACAGTGGAAAGATATTGCTTCGTATGCCATCTGAACTGCATGGGAGAGTTGCTGCGGCTGCAATGTCCGCTGGCACCACAATAAATGATTTTATTAATAATGCGCTTGCCAACGAGATGGCGCATAAGACGGTTATAGGATAACTATTTCTTACCTCTACGAATACGACAGACGCACCGACACGGGTGCGTCTGTTTTTGTTTTGGTGTTTGTTTATGAATCATCGGAGGAACGCATTCCGGATGTCTGACATGAGGTCCAATCTGTCCGGCACGACCGCCTCCGCTTCGCATATTCTGTTGAAGCTTTCTCCCCGACACTGGCGCCGGTTGTCTCGTCGGGTTCAAATTCCAGGCGGAATTATGAATCCCTTTGTTCCAACAGGTGCCACAGTCGGGCCCTTCCGGACGGAAGTTTCAACGATGCTTGCTGCTGCCATCGTTATGGACGTTTGACCTCATGTCTGTTCCCCCGTCATCCTATTCCCTCCAGGGCTTGAAAACAAAGCCGATCTGATGCACATCAGCCGCGATTGTCGGGAGGTAACTGGTCTCGCGAAACTGCGGATGGTTGCTTTTACCGGCAGGGATGCCGGGATTATCTTCTTTTGCCTTGGCAAAGTTCGTGACCATTCAGGACGGTCGGTAGCAAATGCTTCTTCCCTTTTGTGTGGCAGCCTTCCGCGATTTCAGGGGCTGCGCCTCAGAAATCGGGTGTTCCGCACATCCGGGAAGCTCTGCATTTGCCCTCCCGATGGTCACGGCTTATTGCCCGTCAAAAGGAGATGTTCCCGCCTCCCGAGCCTTATAGGCTCAAAACAAAAGGGATATGAATTCAAATTCTCTATTAATCCTGTAGTTATGAAACAGAAATTTTTACAGATGGGCATTGCCGGTGGGCAGTCTAAACAGCAGCTACTTATGGTCTTTATGGTTTTGGGGCTACTTGTAGCCGGATTGTTCTTTTGGTTTGCCATTATCAAATTCATGTGGGCATGCCATTATGCCGGAATCACTATGTGACTGAATTATTAAAAATTAAAAACAATGACAGCAACTATGACACTCATTTACGCCGGGCATGTTGCCGAGGCGATAAAGTCGGGGGATACCGTTCAAATTAAACAGATGATAGCCCGTAAGAGACTTGCTTTGGCTGAAGCTTTGCGCCTTCGGGAAGAATGCAAGGATTTTGCACCGGATTTTGCAGATGAGGAAGCAACCCGGGCAAAGCGTCTGCAAAGAGAAATTCAGCAACTCGAAGCAGCCCTCTGAGATACTCCTACAGTACAGTTACCCGGTCTAACAATATAAATAACATCTTACAGAAATGACACAGCAACAATTATATATGGCTCTGACGGATGAACAAAAACAACTATCCGACCTCTTGGAAGAAAACGACTATCGCGTTTGTCTTTTTGAACAGAATGGCAAAATTTGCGGTGAAATTGAGAATTGGACGGTTGGTGGCGTCGATATGATTATTTATCTTCTGCCGTTCTGCATCGAGGAGTTACAGGACTATTACGACTACTTCGATATAGATGATGAAATTGATTTACACAGACAGGATGAGCGCTACCGCAAGGCATTCCGCATAACTGAAAGCGTCCGGGATTTTACCGGCTGGATAGAATCCCTTGAGCGCGTAATCTGTAATTATTACAGTAAGGCTGCCTAATCGCTTCCGATTTTACGAACCCTTTCATCTTTGGGCATTAAATGAAAACCCCGAACCGTAGCAGCGGTCGGGGTCAAGGGTTCAAGACAAAAGGCACTCAGTTTTGAGTATAACCCGATGTGTTGTGCCAAATGCCTTGGCGTTATGTTAATAAAGCTCTTTAACATTCGTTTCGGTTGGTTCGAGTTTACGCTCTTAAGCATAAAACGCTAACCATCTGGGGAGGTTTTGCAAAAAGCATGTAAAACGGCGTCGAGTACGCCAGCCCTCCCAAGGCTTTTTCATTCACTCGCAAAGATAATCAAACTTTGCGAATCTCCCAAATTGGAATAACGTACAGAACAAAGCATGACCGAGGGATAGAGGTTGGGAGCGTTTCAAGAGATATATGAATGCTGGAATGCAGGGGTTAATCTATGTTTTTGAAAAAATTCGGCCGCTTCGCGGCTGTTTATCCGTGAGTAATATGAAGATACTCACGTTAGATTGATTATTGAATATGCTATTCAAAAGACATCAAAATATCAAGACATTAAAACATCAAAATTGAATAGTTGAATAAGGTTATTTTACAGACGACACACAGATTGGCAGCTTGATGTTGCAATTTAAGAATTGCATTGAATATCAAAATAAATTTGGCTCCAAGTGATTAGAGCCAAGTGATTTATGTAACAACTCAGGGCTGCTTAGTCAGGAATTTTACTCGGATTTCTTTGCAAAGTTCCGACTAAGCCCTCCGATCAAAAGCTTCCGGAAATTTTCGTGGCAGCCTTCCGCGATATAATCACGGTATTCCACGAAAATTTCCGGCTCTGCTTTTGATGCCTGGAGGGGCTTGTTCGTCGTGACTGGATTGCTCGAAATCCGAGTAAAATCCCTGGCTCGGCAGCCGAAAGGCTGACAAAAGGGAAATGAATTAAACCTCTTGATTATGAAAAGTTCAGTTTATTTTAAATCGATTTCGGTAGCGATTCTGTGTTTGTTTTCTAAAGTGGATGTAAATGCCCGTATATTGTCTCCCAATGAGGCCATAGCCCGAGTTCCTGTAGCATCCCGCATTGGCAGTAGAGCTGTTTCTTCTTGCGCATCATTTGAACTGATTGATTCCGTCGCCCGGGACAACCGCCCATGCATGTATCTATTTGGCCAAGCCGATGAATCGGTGATGGTTGTCTCTGCTGACGACCGTGCCATGCCTGTGCTTGCTCTTCTCAAGCGGGCTGACAATGCAGATTGTTCACAAGAGAACAATTATTGGCTGGACTATTATGCTGCTCAGATAGCTTCCCTTGATAAATGCAGCAAGGCTGTACGCGATGCCTCGGAGCCTTCTGTGGAAAGAGCTGACATTACTCCATTGATTGAAACCCAATGGGGGCAAAGAGCACCATACAACGATAAAATATATCATTATTATACTCAGGAAAAATGTCTGACAGGTTGTGTTACGACAGCTGTTGCACAGATTATGAACTACTGGCATTGGCCTTCAGGAAATGCCTTTGGTCAGTACGATGGTATTTACGGGAAATATCCTACTGATTTTTCTGAAATCTCGTTTGATTGGGATGCAATGCTTAATGTCTACAATGGCGATGAGACGGCAGAGCAACGTGATGCGGTAGCCAATCTGATGAGTGCTGTGGCCATTTCACTCGGTACAAATTTCAATTCGATGTCCAGTTCTGCAAAACCGGACGCAGCCCCTTATGCTCTTGTTCAGCAATTTGATTATGACCCTCATATGATGCAGTATCGCAAAGGGAACATGTCTCAGGAGGAATGGGCAGCTATAATGTATAATGAACTGGCCGCGAACCGTCCGATTCTGTATTTTGGAAACCGACCTGACTTCTCAGAGGGGCATGCGTTCGTATGCGACGGATATAAAAGCTTCGAAGGGATGGATTATTTTCACTTTAATATGGGATGGAAAGGTGGTTCTGACGGGTATTATCTGCTGTCTGCCATTGGAAGTAATACAGACGACATGTCAACATGGTCTGCCGACCAGCAGATGCTTGTGGGGATACAGCCGAATGTCACGGAAACTATTGATAATGATTTGCTCCAGATTAATTGTCCATGGAATTGTAAGGTGTCCCGTAATGAGGATGGTCTGACGCTTTCGAATATCTGGATCGATTGTCAGGCGGAATGGTGTTACTACCGTCTGTCAGCCAACATAGCCGTAAGGCTTGTTGATGAAACAGGTGTTGAATTGGAATCGGTTTATCTGTCGGAAAACATCCCGGCTGCTGAATGGAACCGTTACAGTGTTGTTAAACCTACTACATTGTGGTCTAAATTGGAGGTGTCCTATCCTGATGATTTTCAATTTGCGTACAGTTCCCCGGGTACTTATACGGTGGAATTCTTCTATGAAATTGTCGAACAGGATGGTTCCGTGATAATCAACGCCCCTCTTGCGATGCCGGACGATTTTACACTCACATACACGGTTGATGACCATTTCGGTACATGTTCTGCAGAAAGTGTACTTGCGGATAATGAAATGGAGGCATGCCGTTATTTCACCCTTGATGGAATCGCTTTATCCGACATCCCCACTTCACCCGGGATTTATGTCGTGGCATCTTCCAAAGGCGCACGTAAGGTCTATATCAGATGATAATGAGAATATTTTTACTGAAAGAACGGAGGTGGATGCGCCTATGTGTGACGACGGTCCCGGAGGATAGTAGCCATTTTCAACAAGAATACGAACACCAGAATCAACATGAATGTTATAGAGATGAATACGGTTACGAGTTTTGTGGTAATATTTGCAGCATTAAGAAAAATATCGTAACTTTGTATACTAACATTTATTTGTAACTATGATACGTTCAATACCAAATCCTCCAATGGATCGAGATGATGTCGCTCGTTTCCGTGGTAATCTGGAGAAACATCTCCGGAGGGATTTCAGTGCGGATGAACGACATCGCCTTGAAGAACGCAAGGCTCGAACAGAAGCAATCACCAAACGCATAACAGCAAATTGCGGTGGAAAAAACCCTATACTCGGATATTGATATTCAAATAAGACTTATGACTGACGCAGACTATGAAAATATGTCTGCGTTTTCATGTGGTGTCAAGGAGCTTGATGATTTCTTTAGATATGAAGTCAAAGAGTGTGTGGAACGCAAATATCTTTCGGCATATTGTGCATATACCGAATCAGATGGAATGGTGGCTGTGTTCACGTTGATGAATGATGCCATTATGATTCCATCCGAAGATGAGAAAGAGGATTTCTTTGATGATTTACGATTGGAGGAAGATTCGGCTGTTGTAGATTTTTTCAAAAGGCAGTCATCGTTCCCGGCTATAAATATTGGTCACTTAGGAACTTCTGTTGAATTTCAAAACAGGGGCATAGGAATGATGATTGTTGAGTTTGTGGCAGGGACTTTCGCTCAATATAAACAGGCCGGATGCCAGTTCGTGACGGTGGATGCGCTGAATAACGAAGGTGCTATCAAATTCTACCTGAAAAATCTATTCAATTTCCAGACAAACAGGGATTTTTATTCGCCCACTCGGCGTATGTATAGAATTTTGCAATGAACAATCAAGTATCAACGCTCAAATTTTCAGCATTATACAAATCGTATTGACATTGCATTCTACAGTGCCAGCATCTGCACAAGCAGCAGACTGAGCACTATAATAAGGAAGCCACGGGAGCGCCTTTTAGGCGTTCCCATTTTAATTATAAATGTGGGCAATGGTTTAATATTTTGCCCACATTAGCGTATCTAACCTTCCGCATACACGTGGGAGAGGACGGTAATTTGTTGCTCGTCAATCATGACCAGTCCAATCTTTGTTGTGCGGTATGCTCGTTCAATCTTTTGATCGCTGCTGTATAATATGTTTTGTCTATTTCTATTCCTGTGAACTCGAATCCCAATTCCCAAGCGGCAATGGCACTGCTGCCAGAACCGAGGTGTGTGTCAAGTATCTTGTCGCCGGGCTTTGCAAATCGGCTCAATAGCCACAAATACAATGCAACCGGCTTCTGTGTGGGGTGGATGCGTTTTTCGTTAAGAGCTTTGTTGCCTTGCATTATACGTCCTTCTGAAATGCTTTTCCCTTGACACATTCCGTTCCACATGAAAGGAAAAAGCCGGACTGATTCAAACAGGTTGGTGGCGGCAATCTCACAGTCTGAGAATGATGAGGATCCATTGCATTTATCCCATACAATCCGACCATGTGCAAAACGGTAGTTGAAATAATTACATCCCCATACGATATAATGCCGGGCGACACGATGCAATTCGTCAAAATATTTAGCTGTAGGCACAAGCCACTTTTCAGACTTCGCGTATGTCCGAGTGACGCCAATAGAAGAGACCTTTTTCCCATAAAATTGCCTCCGTTCCGGACCGCTGAAATAAGGCGGGTCGACAATGGCGAGATCGAAGAACTGATCGGGAATCTGTTTCAGTACATCCATGCAATCTCCATGATACAAAGATATATTTCCGGCGTGGAATGTGCTGTCATGATATAAATCGTTTTTCATAGGCGCATTTTCCATTTAGGCTTCTCCGGCTCCTGCTTGGGCTGGCCCACTTTAGATTTCTGTTCCTGAACTGTTTTTCTTTTGTCAAATTCACCCATTTGACCGGCGATATACATATTCAGTTCTCGCATATTGGCAGAGCCTGTCATTTCGTAGGCGAGGTCATATATGCCACCATATGCCCCGGACTTGGTATCACGCCAGAGATTTGTCTCAGTGTTGATTACCATTGTCGGTTCGCCAGTTGGGTCATACGGAGCCTTGTATACCCGGAGATTGCCGTCTGCCGATACCGGATGGTCCTGACCCAGAGCCTTCATGAAATCAGTGAGCTTGATTTTACGGATGTCCCGTGCTAATACTTTAGGTTCAGATGGCTGACGCGACATAGCAGACAACTCTTTGCCATGTTCATACTCGTTCATGTACTTTATGATGAAATCACGAGGATCCATATAGAGATTTGGATTCATCTTCAGTGCCGCAAGGTCGATTATGTCGCCGCTTTGGTCTGTCGCATGGTCGTACCATCTGTTTGTCGTGGTGTCAACCATTAACATCGGATCCGGATCATTACGTTGCGGCGCATAGTAGAGCTTCATGTCCTCGAATGCCTTTACCGGCTTTTCGCCGAGTGACGCCAAGAACTCAGTCAGCGGGATGTGGGGAATGTCTTTCTTTGTGTACTGCATAATATAAAACGGATATTTGAATTAAAGGCCGTAGGCGCGGTAAATGCCGGACGCAAAGGCCTGATGTCTGTTTTTGTTCGCTGTATAAAAACTGCAACAGTTGGCTGTGGCAGGGATGCACTCGCACTTCTTCTGTTTGTAGTCTTTTTGTGTCATAATTCAGTTATCTTTGAATATTATATAAAATGCTTTATAGGAGCCGTATATCATTGCCACCGTAAAAACTCCGGCGACAACCCAATAACCCCATTTGGTTATTGCCATCAGGATAAATAATCCAAACATGGCAAAGAAACCAAGGACTGAATACAGCATCCAAAGTACGGCCTTTAGTTTCGGTTTCATTCCTCCACCTCCTTTGCGATTTCGGGATTCAACTGCGGGAGAATCATGCGGCCGAAGTTTATAAGAACAGTTTGTACCAGAACTGGCTTCAGGCCACGGTCTGTTCATTAAAATTTCAACATCTTCGAGAAAATGCTTGTCGGCGTATTCCTCAGCCGCCATTTCAATCTTTTTCTTGTCCATTGTTGTTCGGTTTAGTTGTGTTCGGTTTTGGCATCAAGATGCTTCATGTTGGTTTCATGGTAAAATTAGGCCGCATTATGGCGGTTGAGATTCCGGACCATACTGCATAACGCTTCGCACCATGCACGTGCGATTGTTACTTCTACGGCGTTACCAATGAATTTTTTCTGTTCCGCTTGCGTGCCTATCAGCACATATGCGGCGGGAAAGCCCATAATCAGTGTAAGTTCGATGATTTTCAGCATTCTCATCATTATGTCGGCAATGCGGTACAGAGCCATGAATTCCTTGATTTTTATCATTATGGCGCTGTCTGTATCATACACCGCCACGGCAAAATCGCCTGATTCAGTAGTAATCAGGTATGGGGGGCGTTTGTCCATTCGTGCAATCAATGTGAAGCATGGAGAATCCAGAGAGCTGCCAGCCGATGAGAATTGTGGGTTCATCAGGAACTGCTCACATGTCACGAGTTTTTGTTTCGGATTGGTCAGGACGGCCGGGTTCGGCGTGTCAATACTTGAAAGCTGACCACCTCCTGAATACTCATTGGCCATGAATTGAGTCTGTATGAATGCAAGTCTGTCCTTTGTGAGCAATGTAGGGCATGGACTGTCAATACTTTTTGCTCCGTCTTTGAAATTATAGCTGCACAGGAAAGTCGGACATGCCGAAGTGGCGTTGCCGCTCATCGGAGTGGTTGATATCAGTGCATGATGGTCCACGGTGGTAACTGTCCCGGCCGGGGAATCTATCGAAATGTTTTTATCATCCGGTGCTCCGCTGAATTGTTTCGATAGAAATTGCACGGATGCGAGTGCCAGGCGTCCTTGTGTTGCAACCGTCGGACATGGGCTGTCGATTGATGGGGCCGTGTATCGGCCGGTTCTGCTCATGGAATTGTATTTTACCATGAATGCCTCTTTTCCGCCGGCAACGAATTTGATCAGCCCGGAATAGATGCGGTTGAGGGTCTTGTCCGATAGCGGCTTCTTCCTGTCAAATATTGATTTGCCTTTGTCCTCCAGATCTAACACTTCGCGGACCGGCCTCCATTTCGGTAGACTGCCGAACAGTGCTGCTTCGCCTGTCTTGCTGTGCGTCGGTTCAGGGAATATAATGGGCAGCCCTCTTTTTGCAAAAATGCCGAAAAAGCGTTTTCTGGTTGTGTATGCCCCGAAATCCGCAGCATTCATCAGACGGTGTTCAAAATCATATCCGTACTTTTTTACGTTATTCACCCATCGGACGTATGAGCGGCCTCGGTCTTTTGACAACGGTTTCCCGTGTTCATCCACCGCTCCCCACGACATAAATTCTTCGACATTTTCAATCTGAATATAATCGGGATCAAGAGCTTCGATATATCGGAAAAGGTGCTCAGCAAGCGTACGACTGTCGGCATCGCGGGGGAGACCGCCTTTGGCTTTTGAGAAGTTCGTACATTCAAGTGATGCCCATAACACCGTAAGAGCTTCCGGATTAGTTGCCCGGCACTGTTCCAGATGGTGTCTCAGCGGAGCGAGGTCGAGAGTGCGGATGTCCTCTGTGAAATGTAAGGCATCCGGATGATTGGCGGCATGTGAGGCTATGGCATGCGCGTCATGGTTCACGCATGCTATGACTTTGGCGCATTGCTGGCCGTTAAGCCGGGCTGTGTTCACTCCGGTTGATGTGCCGCCGGCACCACAAAAAAGGTCGATATACAGGAGATCGGTCATTTTGTCGTTGTGTTTGGGGTGGGTTATAGGGATTTTTGTTTGCTGATCATGTCATCAAGCCACGAACGGGCATTGTCATAACTGGTGGAGCGGAACCGGTAACGTTTTTTCCTGATATGGATTTCCGCTACCCATCGGCAGAAATATACCGGCATGATTTCGTCGGAAGGCGGTGTGCGCCGTGACCCCTTGTTTGTTACTTCGGGGTATATTGTGCCGCGCCTTGTGGCGTTGTATGTGCGTTGGGTTAACATTCAGATGTGGTTTTGTCGGGTTATTGTATGGCGATCTGGCGGAGGCTGCTATCGGGATACGGAGGGCTCGGGAACGAGATACATCTGGAAGCGCCGCATTATGTTCCACAGGTTTATGTTTACTGCCCCGTCAGGGGATTTCAGCAGTGACCTGAGTAATTTCGTTTCGTCGAATTTCTGAAATGCCTCGAATCGGCTCAGATAATAGTCGGCAAGGTCGCTTTTCGGACCGATGCATGCCAAGATCTCCGTGTAGTCCGGAAACACCTGTTGGGCGGTCAGCCATCCATGTTGTCTCGCAACCTTTTCCCAGAGCCGTTTTGATGGATCGGTTATGTCATCAAGGTCTGCAGCCAGTATCACCTTGCGGCCAATAAGCCAATTTCGCGCAGAAAGGGCCTTTATTTGCGATTCTCCGCCCGTGGCTATATAGTTGCTTGTCTCGTCGGTTGCGGCGCAAATAAGCGCTGTTTTCTCGCTTTCTACAATCACTACAGGTTTGGAGGTGTCCGACGTGGCTGCTATGTGTTCCCCGAAGAAGCATTGCCGCAATGACTGTCCCGGTGTTTCCCGGTTGCGGGGTGTCGGTTCCACCCACGGCAGATTTGTCTTGTCCCGGTGGCCGTCGGATGTGTAGCGCTGATGTTTGATTTTGGTGAGTTTACCGTCGGCATCATAGTAGCGGAACATGTCGGCTCCTTGTTCATCCACGCCCCATCCGTATGCATCGGCCATCTGGGCGATCCGCCAATAGTATCCCGTTCCTATGAGCACCCCTTTCAGGTAGGCCATGAGCGGCGAACGGTAAGGCAGCTGCTCCCGGCTATGCTGCAGCTGGCCGTCCGGCTCGATGTATTCGGCCAGTTCTGCTGACGGCTCCTTTTCCCTCTTTGTGATTCCAACTGGGCGGCATGCTGCCGGAGCTGCGCTCAGTCCGGATTTTTTCCCGAGATAATCCATGGTCTCGAGGTAGCTCCAGCCTTCGTATTTGCGTAGGAACGTTATCACGTCGCCCTTGGCGTCACAGACGAAGCATTTGAAAAATCCGTTTGAGCTTCCGGAGGCCGGGGTGACACACATGGATGGCCGGTGGTCTGCGTGAAACGGGCAGCAGCCCACCCATTGGCTGCCGCGGCGGCGGAGCTCCACGCGTGCGCCGATTTCGGCAACTATGTCGGTCCGCTCGATGATGCGGCTTTTATCGATGGCGTTCATGGCTCGTGAAGTTTGGTTTGTGATTTTTTCTTTTTTTGAACAAGAGGGAAAAGAATTATCGAGGGGGTATTGGCATTTACGGACGTTTTTTTGTTCCTTTGCACAGGGATTTTCAGGCGCTCATTGACTCACTTTTTCATGGCATCAAAAAAAGGTTGGTATCAGAACCAGGTCTCATGAGGTATATAATATATATCTATTTATAGATAGATATATATTTATACCTTGATACCTCTGAGAAATTGATACCAAATGATACCAAATGATACCAAAAATGACACCGAAAATGATACCAAATGATACCACTTTCAAAAATAAAGTGTCAAAAATCGACTGATTCAGGCATAAAATGATACCAAAAATGACACCAAATGATACCGCTTTAAATTTGAAAGTATTAGGCCTGATTTTGATGTGTATCATGCTGAGATTCAATGATGTGTTATTTGTTGGCATTTCTCGGGTTATCAATTTTTGAAGCGTATCGGTTGGTTTGCGCCGAGACCTAAAATGATACCACTTTAAAAAATAAAGTGCCTATGTCTTGGCATAATACAAATCTCCCTGTTTCTCAATGAGTTCCACTTCCGTTGCCAGTTTGCATAATCTCTTGGCCGTGACCATCGATTTTCCGGTTGCATCGACGAAATGACGGAGCAGGTCGACGTGCCGGACACCGCCGCAATGAGCCTTGCAGTAGTCGGCAAAAACATTGAGTTTTTCTTTTGAGGCTTGTGTCTGCGGCGTCACCGTGGCAGTGGTCAGCGGCATGCCGTCTGAGATGACCAGGGAAAATGTCTGTGGGCATGCATCCCTCGTCTTGCCATAGGTTACATTTGTATAATCTCCTTCCGATACGAGCTGGAACATTGTGGCGGCCTTGCGTGCCACCTCGCTGCCTACATGGCCGCGTGCCTTGTCGGTTATGCCTTTCTCGTTGCTGTGTATCACCGTTACAATGTGATTCCCGTAGATTGATGATGCCGACAGCAGGAATTGGCGTATCACGGCCGTTTCCAGAACATCGTTCGGGTCGTTCATCAGGTCGGCGATGCCGTCGATTATCACCATTGTGGGCTTGTAGCGGACAATCAGGTAGGCGGTGGCCATCAGCCGTGTGGGAGCGTCGAACTCCCGCATTGAGAAAAACATGTATTGCCCCTCGCTGTCCCCGATCATGCGTTGCAGGCGGCGTTGTGTCCGTGCCACACGCGATGCGCCTTGCTCGGTGTCAATCCAGATCAGCAGTCCCGGAGGTGCTTCCAGTTCGAAAGGCGAGTTGGCTGGATATGTACCCCCCGACAGATAGCATCCGGCAAGCAACAGGCAGAACCACGATTTTCTTGTACCGGCCTGACCCACCACTGCCGAGAAATCTCCGAGGGTCAGCACAGGGATGCCGTCTGAAGCTATGATGGTCTGCGGTTCGGGATAATCCTTTTTGGGGTCTACATAGCTTTCCAGTGCAAGCCGGGCAGCAGTTTTCTGTACGCTGCCCGGTTTGTAAACACTCTCAAAGATGCTCCTGACGTAGTCTGCCGTCTCGCGTTCTGCCGCAGACACGGCTTCCGACAGCGGGTTGTCTGCGTCCGGAGGGACGGCTTCGTAGTGAAACGCAGCCGACAGGCGCTGTATGGCCTTGTCGTAATAGGCCATCTGACGGTTGGACCGTTCGCCGTATGGAATTTTTTTTGCTGTTGTCATTGCATTTTCCCCCATTTCCTTTCCCAGCAGCGGTTTACTTCCCTGATGTCAAAATATAATTTCCCTTGGGGGGTGTGGATGTGTATCGGCGTGAGGAATCCGCGTTGGACGTATCTCCAGATTGTGGTCCGGTGCAATGGCTTGTTCGGATTCGATTGTAGACGGACACAGGTCTGCTTTATGGAAAGATACCCCCCACTCAAAAGGGCGTTAGAATTTTGAATAGACATGATGACGATGATTTGGTTGTGGTTTTGCCCCACGGTCGGCGCCGTGAGGGAATAATCTGTTGGGCACCTCAGGCGTCAATACCGGACATTCCGGAGCGTTTCGAGGCATTTGCGGCCGGTCTGACGCTCCCAGAAGTCAGTGATGGATTCCGCCGGAAACCATTTCCTTTTCGAGCCTTTCATGGTGAAACATTTGATGCCGCCTTGTCTTACCGGGGTCGAGGACCATTTCCGGAGTGTCTTGCGGTCCATCTGGAGCAGCGTGGCGGTTACTCCCGCGGGGTAACTGCAGCCGGGTGAAACTTTGGGTGGTTCGTAAGTCATTGTTATACGGTTTTTTGTTTGTGATTGTATGTAGCGACACTAAGCATTGCATGCTGTTCCCTTGTGTCAGTTGTCCGGAAACAGCGTTGAGGCATCTGTGTTCAGCCGCTCGGCTATCAGTGATTGTGTGAGGGCATCGGGAACCTGTTTCCCCTGAAGCCACATCCTTACTGTCACGGACGAGCGTTTTGTGAGCTGTGCCATGTCGGTAAGGAAGTTCTGTGCCGGTGATGGTTTCGCCTTTTCCCGGAGATAATAATCTTTGAATGTCATTTGATTTTCCATTATGTAATTGATCGTTTTCTGTGCTGTGGATTGGTGGGCATCCGGCTGTAAGTCGCATATCCTTAGTCCCAAACCAGTCCGCCATAAGTCAACTATTTTTTTTGCGTGTTAGGCACTTATCTTTTATATTTGCACACTTATTGATTTTGCGTGTGGCAATAACTTTTGTGATTGCGATGCAAAATTAAAGAAACTTTATATTTATACCAAGTAATTATAAAGAAAATTTGTAAAGAAAGTTTGTAAAATGGAGCAGCGGCTTGATATTCTTAGGGTTATAAAACTGATTGATTGGCTCGTTTTTGATGGAAAGATTAAAAACAGGCGCGATCTTGCGGAAAAAATTGGTTATACGGAATCCTCTTTTTCTCAGATTTTAAACGGGAAAGTAAAGCTGTCAGAACGATTTATAAAGAAACTTGCGATGTTCGATGAGCGCATAAATGTCGTCTGGTTGCTTTCCGGAGAAGGTTCAATGATTAAAGATGAAACTGTGAATATCGGCGAAGTCTCTGGTGGGTCAAACTCCATTGGAATGTCTGTTAACCAGTCCATCAGCAAGAATAGTGGCCAGAATGCCGGCCGCGACCTTATCAATCATCGCGACAAGTCAGTGCTTGAAGAGCTGGCCGCTCAACGTAAGTTGACGGAAACGGCCCAAGAGCAGCTCGCTACTGCCCAGGAGCAGATTTCCGTCCTCATCAAGCAGAATCAGGAGCAGTTCAACCGCTTTATGTCCCTAATCCAAAACCTCCAGAGCCACTGACACAATCAGCAGATACCGGCCTTAAAGGCGACAGCCGCCCATATAATTAATGTGATGCCAATACTAAATGCAAAATTATAGCCAAACAAATTTTGCAGTGAGTAACCTTTTTTTTAACTTTGCCGATGTTAAGAGATATTGATTTTTGTGAACCTAAAATCGACAATGAAAGCATGGTTTTCATTTCCCTTTTTGTTCTTAAAAATCGGGTGTTTCAACGGAAATGTTTCAACAAACATTTTTTAACATTATAACCGACTTTAAATTAGTCCATTGATAATGGGCTTGTTTGGTTTGGGACCAGGTGGTCGCAGGTTCGAATCCTGTCACCCCGACAAAATGTAAAACGCTGAAATTTAGATGTTTAACGCTCTAATTTCAGCGTTTTTTATCTTATATAAGTGTTGTTTGTCTTAATATTTAGCTGTTTTTATTGGTGCTTTTGGGCATTTTATTGGCTAATTTGGGGAAATGTTTCACCTATGTTTCAGCAGTTGAAACATCTGGGGGCAGAATGTGAATTGTCGGATACATGGTGGCGTAGTGAATTGATTATCGTTCGGATTATGCGTAACTTTGAAGTGACTCCCCGTGTTCATTCCGCAAACAGCCATGAACCCCGGATACCGTATTGTCAGGGACTCATCATACTCTGGAATTCCGCATGCCTTTAATTATTTTCGAGCCATGAAAAAAATAACCCTTTCCATTGTGCTGCTTCTGTTCTGCACGGTGGCCTTATGCGCTGCCCAGCCCGTAAAATTGGTTTTCGACTATGATTCCCCGCGTCAGACCATCCACAGTTTCGGTGCCTCCGACTGCTGGCGCGCGCAGTATGTGGGCTGCTGGCCTGAAGAAAAGCGTAATGCCATAGCCGACCTTCTGTTCAGTTCGGAAACAGGCGCCTCCGGTTCGCCGCGCGGGATAGGGTTGACTCTGTGGCGGTTCAATATCGGTTCGGGAAGCCATGAACGTGGTGATTCGAGCGGAGTTGCCTCGCCCTGGCGGCGCACGGAGTGCTTCCTCAACCCCGAGGGTGAATGGGACTGGACGAAACAGGCCGGTCAGCAATGGTTCATAAAGGCTGCCCGCGAAAGGGGTGTTCCTTATATTCTCGGATTCTCCATAACAGCACCGTACTTTATGACCAAAAACGGGATGGCGCGGGCCAGCGAGAACACACCATATGCGAACATAAGGTCCGATAAGTACCGCGACTATGCCGCTTTCATGGCCGAGGTGTGCAGCCGTCTTGACATAGACTACCTCAGCCCCATCAACGAGCCTCAGTGGGAATGGGTGGTGAGCCGCCAGGAAGGGATGCAGGCCACCAACAGTGAGTGCGCCACACTCATACGTATGCTTGACCAGGAGCTGTCGCGGCGTAAGGCGCATACAAAAGTAGTTTTCGGAGAGGCTGCGGACATCCGTTACCTTTACCGAAAGAACACTGACAAACCGATGCGCGACAATCAGATAGCCGACATGTTCACTCCGACCGGAAAGAATTACATCGGTGATTGTGACTGTGTGGCGAAAATTGTCAGCGGGCATTCTTACTGGAGCACATGGCCGCTCGACACCCTTGTGACCACACGCTGCCAGCTCCGTGAGGCTTTGCCGTCGGGCTACGGTTACTGGCAGACGGAATACTGCCCGATGGAACAGAATCCGGACAATCCCGACGGAGGCGCCCAACGGGATACAGGGATGGATCTGGCCCTGTATATCGCCCGTGTAGTCCATCACGACCTGACTGTTGCCGAAGCGTCCTCCTGGCAGTCGTGGACTGCCTTGTCTGAGGCTAATTACAAGGACGCCCTGATATGGATCGGTGACAAGGACACACTTCATCACCCGTGGAAGAAACCAACGGCAGATTTCATGGAAGAGGGGAAGACAGACGGTGCTTTCCTCCCGTCGAAGTATCTTTGGGCGCTGGGCAACTATAGTTTCTTCGTGCGTCCCGGCATGGTGCGTCTGGCTCCGGCTGCAGGTCATGGCGGGGAGGATGGTTATGGGCTTATGTCATCTGCCTATATCGACAAGGCTACCGGCAGGTTTGTAACCGTGATAGTCAACTACGGCGAATCTCCTGCAACAGCGGCAGTTGACGTGAAGCATCTGCCGGACGGCTCCTGTTTGTCACGCTTCAAATGTTACGAGACATCATCGCGCTGCGATCTGAAATATGTCGGTGAATACGCCTGCGGGAATGTCCCGGTGCCTGCACGTTCGGTGGTTACGCTTGTGAGCGATTATCTGTGCAAAAAAATATGGCGAGAGTGACGCTGCGTCGCCCAAAAATCCTTATCTTTGCAGTCAGATAACATATCTATTTTTTATTAGGGGTGCGACCCCGTCCCGTGCAATGGTTGCGGCGCATGCCGGCGGCCGTGCGGGCGGAAGCTGAGAATATACCCTTTGAACCTGATCCGGGTAACGCCGGCGTAGAGAAAATAAACATGAACATTCGCATTGTGTGTGCGGTTGCAGCCGTAAGTGGGCTGGCAGCCGTGGCTAAGGCGGCTCCGGCTGCCGTGTCAGCCGAACTTCCGGTCGGAAACAGCATGGATTCCGCCGCAGTGGTCAATCTGCCTTCGGTCGAGATTGTAGCCAACAGGGCCACATCTAAAACTCCCATCGCTTTTACCAATATCTCAAAGGCTCAGTTGGCCACGGCCAACGACGGGCGCGATGTGCCATATCTGCTTGCGGCCACACCGTCGCTCATAACCACATCGGATGCCGGAGGCGGCATGGGCTACACATCCATGCGGGTGCGCGGCACCGATGGAACCCGAATAAATGTAACCGTCAACGGCGTGCCTATCAACAATCCTGAAAGTCACCGTGTCTACTGGGTCAATATGCCCGACCTTGCCTCCTCGCTCAAGGACATTCAGGTGCAGCGCGGAGCAGGCACATCGACCAATGGTTCGGCCGCTTTCGGTGCGAGTGTCAACATGCTCACCGATCTCCCCTCCGATGAGGCATATGCAAATCTATCAGGTGCCTACGGTTCATACAATTCACATCGCGAGGCCCTTCGTGTGGGTTCCGGGTTGATAAAGGACCACTGGAGTTTTGATGCACGCATCAGTCACCTCGGTTCTGACGGCTACATAGACCGCGCCACTTCAGACTTGTGGAGCTACTTCGGTCAGGCCGCCTATACTTCGCCTTCCACCACCGTCAGGCTTGTAGCCTTCGGCGGTAAGGAGGAAACCTATATGGCCTGGGATTACGCCTCAAAGGAGGATATGGAGAAATACGGGCGCCGCTACAATCCCTGCGGACTTTATATCGACTCTGACGGCAACCGTGCGTTCTATCCAGACCAGAAGGACCGTTACACCCAGCATCATTTCCAGCTGTTGCTCTATCAGCGCCTCACTGACGCCCTGCGGCTTAACGTTGCGCTTCATTACACCAAGGATTTCGGTTATTACACACAGTTGAAAACCAACCGCACTCTTGTGGAGTACGGACTGCATCCGTTCACGGGTGAAGACGGCCAGACGGTGAAAAAATCCGATCTTGTCAGGGAAAAATATCTTGCAAACCGTTTCGGCGGAGGTACATTCTCTCTTAATTACAACAAAAATAATCTTGACGTTGTGCTCGGAGGCGGCATAAACCGGTTTGACGGCGATCATTACGGTTTTGTCACCTGGGTGCGCAACTATGTCGGCCCCATCAATCCCAAACAGCGTTATTATGATTTTACGGGACGCAAGACGGATGCCAACATCTATCTTCGCGGAAACTACGATCTGACAAGCAATCTTTCGGTTTTTGCCGACCTCCAGATGCGCCATATACATTACACCATCGACGGGGGCGCCGATTATTGGGATTATGAACTTAACGCACCGGCACCACTGGCATTCTGCCGCAACTGGAATTTCTTCAACCCCAAGGCCGGCATAAACTTCGAGCGCGACGCCCACAGGGCTTTCGCGTCGTGGAGTGTGGCTCACAAAGAGCCTACGGCCGACAATTTTGTTAATGCCAAACCGCACGAATATCCCACTGCCGAGCGTCTGTTCGACTATGAACTGGGCTACACCTACTCCCACCGCCTGTTCACTCTCGGCGTGAACCTCTATTATATGGACTACCGTAACCAGCTTGTGCTCACCGGGCAACTCTCAGATACGGGCAATCCGCAGTCGACCAACGTGCACAGTTCCTACCGTATGGGTGTGGAGTTCCAGTCGATGCTCAAGCCGGTGAAATGGTTTGACTGGCAGCTGAATTTCACCCTGTCGCGCAACCGTATCAAGGATTTCGTGGAGATGGTTTACGAAGATGAGTGGGACAATCCCATTGCCATTCCCTGCGGCGACACTCCCATAGCCTTTTCGCCCGATTTCACCCTTCACAATGCGTTTAATTTCAATGTGGCAGGATTCGATGCTTCGCTTGAAACCCAGTATGTGGGGCGCCAGTTCATGAACAATGCCCGTTCGGCCGAGGCCGAATTGCCCTCTTATTGCGTGAGCAACCTGCATCTGGGCTACACGTTCCGCAATATTCTGTCGGTTAAATCCATGCGCGTAGGCTTCTCGGTCTATAACCTGTTCAACAAAAAATACTTCAACAACGGGTATGCCGGAGCCGGCTACACTATCGGTGAGTCCGGTAAGCCTGAGATTTACCGCTATGCGGGTTACTCAGCCCAGGCCACAACCAATGTCATGGCCACGGTGAACCTGCAGTTCTGATTGTTTATGGATGCTGTCATCGACTTTTTCACTCCGGCGCGCTGTATAGAGCTGCTCGGACTTCTCACCGGACTGTGTTACCTGTGGTTCGAATATCATGCCAACCCGCTTGTGTGGCTGGTGGGTATAGTGATGCCGATGATTTCCATGTGGGTGTATTTCACCAAGGGCCTTTACGCCGATTTCGGAATAAACATCTACTATCTTGTGATGGCCGTTTACGGCTATGTTGCGTGGACGTTCAATTTCCGGAAAAAGACTAAGCAGGAGCTGCCTGTGAGCCGCCTCACACTGCGTGTGGGCCTCACACTGGCTGTGGTGGCGGCTTTGCTGTGGGCTTTGCTCGCATGGATTCTGATTGCATTCACCGACTCAACAGTGCCTTATGCCGACGCCTTCACCACCGCCCTGAGCATTGTGGGGATGTGGATGATGGCGCGCAAGATTGCCGAGCAATGGCTGGTGTGGTTCATTGTGGACGTGGTGTGCGTGGCGCTCTACATCTACAAAGGGATATATTTTTATGCCGGCCTTTACACGGCCTATACCATCGTATCGCTGCTCGGCTATCGGAAATGGCTGCGTATGATTCCGGCTTTTTCATCCGTCCGCTGAGACGTCAATCGGGAAATTTCATTAACTTTGCCGCGGATGCGACGTAACCGTATGCCGCCGCATCCATTATTGCATATGACAGAACAGAACAATACGCCGGCTCCGCAGCGTGGCCGTACGCGCCGCAAGGTAATAACCGTGATTGCCCTGGCCGTGATGGCATGGGGGGTGTGGTATTTCACCCGCATGTCGGCAGGCTACCCCGGCGAGGAGGCCGCGTGGGTACGCATTCCTCGTTCAGCCACAGTAGAGCAGGCCAAGGATTCAATACGGGCGGCGCTCGGCAACGGTTTCGGCTCCACGGTGGCCAACCTTTGGAACGGCGACGTGGAGGCATCGCATGGCGCCTACCGCATAGAACCCGGCGAGAAGGCATGGCAGGTGGCCAGGAGGATAGGGCAGGGGCGGCAGACCCCTGTCAGGGTTACGTTCAACAACGTACGCACAGCCCCGCAACTGGCCGAACTGATTGCCTCGCGCATGGATTTCTCCACTGATGAATTCAAAGCGGAATGCGTGCGCATGGCCGGTGAAGAACATATCAGTCAGGAACAGCTGCAGGCCGAGTTCCTCCCGGACACCTACGAAGTTTACTGGACTGCCACGCCGGCCGAGCTGATAGCCAAAATCCGCAGCAATTACCGGAGGTTCTGGACCGACGAACGCAAACGGCAGGCCGACACCCTCGGCCTCTCGCCATTGCAGGTGTCCGTACTCGCGTCCATAGTGGAGGAGGAGAGCAACCGGCGCGACGAACGCCCGAAGATTGCCCGGCTGTATCTCAACCGCCTCAAACGCGGCATGCCGCTGCAGGCCGATCCAACTGTTAAATTCGCCACAGGCGATTTTGCCGCCCGACGCATCACCGGCGAGATGCTGAAAGTGGAATCACCCTACAACACATACCGCCGCAACGGGCTGCCACCGGGCATAATCCGTTATCCCGAGGCGCGCACTCTCGATCAGGTTCTCCAGGCACCCGCCCATGATTACATCTACATGTGTGCCCGCCCTGACGGATCGGGTTATCACGATTTCACCGCCTCCTACGGTGCCCATCTTGCAAATGCAAAGGCATTCCGCAGTGCAGCTTACGGAGCCAAATGAAATTCCGGTGAAAAATAGCGCTCTCTAAGAAAAAATTTCTTACCTTTGCAATGTTGAAATGCACCCATAGTTCAATGGATAGAATATTGGATTCCGGTTCCAACGATTGGGGTTCGACTCCCCATGGGTGTACATGTGTAAAGCGCAATGTGCTAAGACTCGGCATGTTGCGTTTTTTTTAATTTCTTAATCAGACTTATCGCGCAAAATGGAAACAGGCAAACGTATTCTTGTAGTGGATGATGAGGAGACATTGTGCGACACTCTCGGATTCAATCTGGAGAGTGAGGGATATGTGGTGGATACGGCGTACAGCGCCGAAGAGGCACTCACACGTAATCTCTCGGATTATGATCTGATTCTTCTGGATATCATGATGGGGGAAATCTCCGGACTGCAGCTGGCCAAAATAGTCAGGGCGAATCCGGCCACGGCATCTGTGCCTATCATATTCTGCACGGCCAAGGACGCCGAGGAGGACATGATACAAGGCCTTGACCTCGGCGCGGACGATTACATCACCAAACCCTATTCATTGAATGCCATGCTGGCAAGAATACGTACGGTGTTGCGCCGCACGTCGGCCCCCGGCCATCAGCCGACTGCCGTCTGCGACGAGGTTGCATATAAAGGGCTGGTGCTTTCATTGCGCAACCGCACGTGCGTGGTCGACGGAAAATCTGTGAAAATGCCCCGCAAAGAGTTTGAGATTCTGTGGAAATTGCTCTCGAACCGGGGGCGCGTCTATTCACGTGAGGAGCTTCTCAGCGAAATCTGGCCCGACGAGGTGGTGGTGCTCGACAGGGTGGTGGATGTAAACGTGACCCGCATCCGTCAGAAAATAGGCGAGTACGGTAAGAATATAGTTACCCGTTTCGGCTATGGTTATGGATTCGTTGAATAAGATCACATACCCCCAGCGACTTTTTTTATGGCTTCTCGGCTATTCCGTCCTGCTGGTCGGGTGCTTTGTGGTGTTTCAGTACGGACGCGAGAAGGAATTCAAGGCCGGGGAACTGAACACGAAGCTGCAGCTCATCAACACCTACATTCTCGAGCAACTCAAGGAAGGGCATGATGTGCCCGACATCAATCTGACAGCCTTTGTACCCTCCGGCGATCTGCGTGTGAGCGTCATAACAGTCGGTGGTGAAGTGGTCTATGACAACTCGATAGATTCTCTGCCTCATACCAATCATCTTGACCGTACGGAAATACGGCAGGCGATGCTTAACAAGTCGGGTTACACGCTTCGTCGGCATAGTGAAAGCACCGGCAATGATTATTTTTATTCGGCGACCCGAGGCGACGACGGCTACATTGTCAGGACGGCTTTACCGTATTCCGTGTCGTTGAGCGCCCTGTTGCGGGCCGATTACCGATTTTTGTGGGTGATGGGGTGCATCTCCATCACCATGTGCGTTTTCGGATATTTTGCCACCCGGCGCATCGGACAGCATCTGTTGCGCCTGAACCGTTTCGCCGAAAAAGTTGAAGAGGGGACGCGGATTTCGGATATCGAGCCATTCCCCAACGATGAGTTCGGCGCGATTTCGAATCACATTGTCCGGCTGTATGCCCGACTGCAGCAGGCATATGCCGACAGGGACAGGGAGCACCGCATGGCATTGCGCGAGCAGTTTGAGAAAGAACGGATAAAGAAACAGCTCACCAACAATATCAACCATGAGCTGAAAACGCCGGTGGCGTCAATCAGGATATGCGTCGAGACCATGCTTTATCATAAAAATCTCGGAGAGGAGAAGCGGGAACTGTTTCTGCGCAGGTGTCTGTCGAACACCGAGCGTCTGCAGCGCCTGCTTGCCGATGTGTCGCTGATCACGCGTATGGACGATGGATGCCGGTCAATAGAAAAGGTGCCTTTGAGCCTTGCCGGAATCATAGCCGGGGTGGTAGAGGAGAAGCAGATGCTTGCCCAGGCCAAGGGGATGGTCATAGAGAACAATGTCACGGGCAATTTGAGCATGACCGGTAATCCGTCATTGCTTGAGGCCGTGTTCAATAACCTGACGGATAATGCCATGGCTTATAGCGGGGGCAGTGTTATAAGGATTGGCCTTGAGTGCGAGGACAGCAGCCGGATTGTCCTTTCATTCTCCGACAACGGCACCGGGGTGCCTCCCGAACATTTGCCAAGACTGTTCGAGCGGTTCTACCGCATTGATAAAGGGAGGAGCCGCGCAGCCGGTGGCACAGGTCTCGGACTTGCCATAGTCAAGAATGCGGTGATGATGCATGGTGGGACGGTGACGGCCGAGAACCGGCCCGGCTGGGGGCTGCTGTTCCGGATAACCTTGTTGAAACATCCTGACTTGAAGAGCAGTTGATAGGACTGCATGACTGCGCGTACACCTCAAATGGGCGCCATACCGCGTCTGGCGTCAGGCGGCGCAGGTGAGAACATTAATAAAAGGTTAAGATTTTTGAAACATTTTTGAAATGTTTTATCCGTTACTTTGTTCTACCAAAGTAGAAGTAATTGATAAAACGTATGGAAATACTGTTTCTCTGTGTAGTGATTTTCCTTTTTCTGCTGGCGGTGTTCGATCTGTCGGTAGGTGTTAGCAACGATGCCGTGAACTTCCTGAATTCGGCCATAGGGTCGAAAGCGGCATCGCTGAAGAGAATTCTGATTGTTGCGTCAATAGGCGTGTTCATCGGCGCGGCAATGAGCAACGGGATGATGGATATTGCCAGGCATGGCATTTTCAGGCCGGAGCATTTTTCGTTCTACGACCTGATTTGCATCTTTATGGCGGTGATGGTGACCGACATCATACTGCTGGATGTGTTCAACACACTGGGGATGCCCACGTCCACCACCGTGTCGATGGTATTTGAGTTGCTTGGCGCCACGTTTGTGGTGGCCATAATAAAGATGGCCGGTGGTATCGATTTGGGATTCAATGATTTGCTCAACACTGAAAAAGCCCTGTCGGTGATTCTGGGCATATTCCTGTCGGTGGCCATAGCGTTCTTTTTCGGTACGGTGGTGCAGTTCCTGTCGCGCATGATTTTCTCCTTCAACTACCGCAGCCGGCTCAAATGGAAGGTTGGTATTTTCGGCGGCATATGCGCCACGGCGATAGTTTATTTCCTGCTTATCAAGGGTGCCAAGGACCTCACGTTCATGACTCCGGAGGTGAAGGCCTTGATCAGCGGCCACACCGCCGTGATAATAGCGGGATGTTTCGCATTCTTTACAATCCTGATGCAGCTGTTGCACTTCCTGCATGTGAATGTTCTCAAGGTGATTGTGCTCATGGGCACCTTCTCACTCGCAATGGCGTTTGCCGGCAACGACCTCGTGAATTTCATCGGCGTACCGTTGAGCGGCCTTGCTTCGTTTCAGGATTACGTGGCCAATGGCGGGGGCGACGCACACGGTTTCCTTATGGGCTCGCTAAACAGTTCGGCCAACACACCTTTCTATATCCTCATTGGGGCAGGTGCCATCATGGTTGTGTCGCTCGCCACATCCAAGAAAGCGCGCAATGTCACCAAGACTGAGATCGGGCTTGGCAGCCAGCAGGGAGGCGACGAGATGTTCGGCTCCTCCCGCATAGCGCGCAGGCTTGTGAGGTGGACACTGTCCGTTCTGGCCTGGGTGCGCCGTGTCACCCCGTTGCGTGTGCGCCAATGGTTCGCGCGGCGGTTTAATGTCGACGAGACCATCATGGATCAGGGTGCGGCGTTCGACCTCATACGCGGATCGGTGAATCTGGTTCTTGCCGCCGCGCTCATAGCGCTCGGCACATCGCTGAAACTGCCGCTTTCCACCACATTCGTCACATTCATGGTGGCTATGGGTACATCGCTGGCCGACCGCTCGTGGGGGCGTGAAAGTGCGGTGTTCCGCATCACCGGAGTCATATCCGTGATCGGCGGATGGTTCATAACTGCCGGGGCGGCATTCATCGGCGCGGGAGTGATTGTGGCTCTGATGCATTTCGGGGGACAGTGGGTCATGCTGCTCATCGCTGTTCTGACCATTGTGCTGATCATTCGCAGCAACCGGCGTTTCAGCAGCAAAAATACTGCCGAAAGCGACGATGCCATGTTCCAGACAATAATCTCCACTCAGGATAAAACTCAGACCTGGCCGTTGATGATGATGTATATCACCGAACAGCAATACAAGTTTTTTACTTATGCGGAAGAGAAGTACATGGACATTACCGCGGCATTCATATCCGAGAATGCAGGCGTTCTGAACAAGGTGGATTCAAGTCTGGCAAAACAGAAGACCGTGCTCAAGAACGCCCGCAGGAAAGAGACGCTTTGTCTGCGTCACCTCACACGTGAGATGGCCATAGAGAAAAGCACGTGGTTCTATCTCAGCAACAACCTCTGCATGAACATTCTTTACAATCTCCGGCGCATCAACGAAGTGTGCAAAGAGCATGTGGAAAACAATTTCCTTCCGCTGCCTGCACGTTACGCCGAGGAGTACGAACTGATGAGGACGCGCATATGCCAATTGTTCAACGACACGCTGGCGCTGATGAAATCGGGAGATATCGATGCCATCAGTGAGCTGCGGGCTCACTGCGATGAAATCAAGGACATCGTGTCGGACACGTACCACCGCGCGCACGACCAGCTGCGTGACGGCGACACTTCCGCACTGTCGGTTCTGTATGTGTATGTCAATATGCTTCAGGAAACGCAGGAGATGGTTTCGTCCATCCGCAAATACCTCCGCGCCTTCGCCAAACTGCGCGATTCTGAATTCCGTAGCCGTCCGGCTCTGGCAAAGGGTTTCTGAGCGCAACTGAGTTCGTTTCATCCCCGTAAGGCGGGTGCACTTCACATATGCTGTGAACTGCGCCCGCCTATTATGTTTCGCCGAATATTTTTCGTATATTTGCACGTTAAACCAAACGTGCCGCGGATGAACAGACTCACTGAACCGGAGAGACGCCGTATGATAAGGCTGCTGAAGGATGAAAGTAATCATGCTTTCAACGAGGAGGTCATGGAAAAGTTCCTCGGCAACGGTACGGTAAGGAATCTGGAACGAGGTGAGGCGTTGATCAATGCCGGCGACGTGGACCGCGATATCTATTTCATCATCGAGGGAATCACGCGGCACTGGTACTGGAACGGCGACCGCGAGAAAACGGCGTTCTTCTCGCAATCGGGCACCATGCTGATTTCCTATCATTCATACTATTTCAACAAAGGCTCGTTCTATAGCATCGAGGCATGCTGCCCTACCAGAATTCTGTGCATTAAAAAAGATATTTACGACCGTTTTGTCAACGAATATCATGATTTTTCAAACTGGTGTCTGAGCATGGCGCAGTGCCAGATTTTTTTCTTCGAGATGAAGAACCGGATCATAGCCGGCACTGCCAAGGAGCGTTACATCTCATTCCTGAAGAACCGGCCCGACATTCTGAATCAGGTGCAGCTTAAAATTATAGCTTCATATCTCGATGTCACCCCGCAATATCTCTCCAAATTGCGGAAAATGAAACTCTGACCCCGGTACATAACAATTTGCCTGCTGTGGAGCGGCGATGTTTACGTTGCCTGCAGTGGCGAGGTATGCTTTTTGACCGGCTGGTTAAAATTTTTTTCGCGCGTTTGCATTTATTAATCTACATTAATTAAGTTTTCGCGGGCAACAATTAATTTTGGCAGTGTAACACAACTTAAGGCCACGAAAAAATTAAAGATTTTCGGTGAAACAGGCCTTTCGCGTTCGGTATTCATTCTTCATCAGTCTGAGTGCATCGTCCGGGAAAATAGAATCATATCATCATATAAAGTCTTATTATTATGAAACATCCCATTCCTGAATTTCTGAAAAAGGCGGTAATGGCGTCGGTGCTGGCTTTGATGCCGGCTGCGGCCATAGCCCAGGAGCAAGCGGTGGTGATGCTTGGCAAGGACGGCTCGACCTACGAGCTGGCTCTGAGCGAGGTTTCGCGCATAGACTTCGGGACGACCGAGGTAACGCTCACCGGTACGGCCGGACAGAGCAAGGCGATGCCTTACAACGACATCAACCGCATTCTTATCGGTTCGCCAAAATCCGGCATTGCCGATCTCATCGCAAAGGGTGAAGTTGCCGTGTATCCTTCGGTTACACCCGGACCGCTTACCATCGAAGGTGTGGAAGCCGGCACGGAAATCGCGGTGTACGACCTCAACGGCGTGCTCGTAAGGCAGACCCGCGCCGCCGACACCACCGTGCAGCTCGACCTGTCGGATGTAGCCCCCGGCATGATGATTGTGCGCGTTGGCAAATATCCCGTCAAGATTATCAAGAAATAACACTCAAAAACACAGAAATTTAAACGCAATGAAAAAATATATACTCTTAACTGCGCTTGCAGCTGTGGCGTTGGCCGGATCGGCTCAGGAGACCATGTATCTCATCAAGGGCAATCAGGTCGTGGCTAAATACAATGTGGCCGATGTGGATTATGCGGCATTCAAGCTCCCCGAAGGCGTCACCGACATCACCGGCGAAGGCCAGGTGCTCAGCAAAACCTATATCAGTGCGTCGCCCGTGTATCTGGGTACGCTCGACGGTTGCGGCAGCTTCCAGATCCAGTTCTCCACAAAGGATATAATGAACGAGAACCCGCCGCTCGATATGATGTACCTCGATATGACCACACCGCTGGTTACCGACATCAAGGACATCCAGATTGCCGAGGGTACCTATACTCTCGGGGCAGCCGACAAAATCGAGCCGTTCAAGTTCTATCCCGGCGTGCATGTATCGTCGGGCGGTCAGGAGGTTCCTGCCGGTTCATTGATTTTCCAGCGTCCCGACATGCTTGCCGAGAACGACACCTACACATTCATCACCGACGGCTCGTTCACCGTGAAGCGTGAGGGCTCGCAGTATGCCTTAACAGGCATGCTGAAGCTTGCCGACGGCAATGTGCTGGAGTTCAAGTATGATGGCCCGATGGTGGTGATCAACCAGTCGGACGAGAAACCGTCGGCCGAGGACCTTCCTCTTCCTGAAAGCGGCCTCACCGAAAACTGTGCGTTCACTCCGCTGGCCACCGAGGCTTATGTGACGAACTACAAGAAGTATTTCGCTGATTTCCCGAACCTTGACTATTATATGTTCTCGCTGTATGGCGATGCAAATTATGAGGACTGCCTTGATGTGGCGCTTGTGGTTGACCGCGTGGCATATCCGGATGTTCTGTTGCCGAAGGGCACGTACAAAGTGTTCAGCCGCACAGACGGCAGCCTGTCGACACTGAAATTAGGCGCATGTCCGGCATTCAAAGTCATGGGCGATCAGGTTATTCTTGATGGGGGATGTTGGCTTACGCTGGATTATTCCACAAAGGCGCCTCTGGTGAGCGGTGAAGTGGAGATACTCGAGGATGTCGTTTCGTGGAATCAAGTGAAAATGCGCGTGAAACTCTACGACAATGCCTCTACACCCCACACTGTGACATGTGATTTCTCCGGATCCGTTTCGTTAATCGAGATCTGATAGGGAATTCCGATATGAAATTGACAAAAGCCGCCTCCACGCAGGGCGGCTTTTGTTGTTACAGGGGTAATGACGGGGTTATTTATAACGCGATGAAAGTGCTGAGATGGCTGCGTCTGGCGGTATGGTGGCTTGATATATGCGCCGGTTGCAAAATGTACGGTATTCTTGTTATGATGTTGCTCTTGTGCTCGTTTCCGAGGTGATTTCATTGAAAAAATACCGTAAGTAGCTGTTGTATTGGAGCAAAAGGCCGCAATAAAATACAAGGTTTATGGAGAAGTTTCAAGTAATTAGTGCCGTTTTCGTTGTTGTTTTCGGTTTTTTTGCTTAATTTTGTTGCAAAACATATAAATATTCTAAAAAATACCATAGATGAACAGGCTCACGCAATCGGAAAAAGAGTCGCTTAAACAGCTCCTGCGGTTGGAGTGCACATTTACTCTTAGCGACGAAGTCATGGATGCGTTGCTCGACACCGGGGTTACGCGCCGTCTGGCCAGAGGAGAGGCGATAATAAAGGCAGGAGATATTGACGGCAATATATATTTCATAATCGATGGCATCGCCAGGCACTGGTATTGGAACGGGAACCGCGAAAAGACAGCGTTTTTCTCTCAGGCGGGAACCATGCTGATTTCCTACCATCCGTATTATTTCGGCCGCGGGTCGTTCTACACCATCGAGGCCTGCAGCCCCACGCGTATCCTTTGTGTGAAAAAAGAGGTGTTCGACAGGCTTGTGGCCACATCGCATGAGTTTGCGCAGTGGTGCCTGAGCATGGCGCAGTGCCATCTGTTCATTTTCGAGATGAAGAACCGTCTGATTGCCGGCTCCGCCAAGGAGCGCTACGTGTCGTTCCTTAAAAACCGTCCTGAAATCCTCAATCAGGTGCAGCTTAAAGTGATTGCATCCTATCTGGATGTAACTCCCCAGTATCTGTCGAAGCTGCGCAAAATGGAGCTTTGATACGGCAGCTGAAGCACATTGCTGTATCGGATCCATCAAGTGAAAAAGCACCGTCGGGTGTGCAGGTCTCATTGCCTGCACACCCGACGGTGTTTTTGTGGATTTACGGGAATTTTACTGGGCGGGTTCGAGCAGAATCACGCGATAGTTGCCCTGGTTGTTGAGGGCTTTCATGAAGTTCTGCACGTCGGCCACGGTGATGTTCTTGTAGGTGTTCTCGGCATCGGTGAAGGTGTCCACGCCGTTGAGAGCCTCGCCGGCCATGCCGTTGAGCCATGCGTTGTTGAGCTCCTTGCTCTCCTTCACGTTCTTGAGCGAGAACTCAATAATCTTGGCCAGCTCCTCGGCTGTCACGTTGTTCTCCATGTTCTTGAACTCCTGTGCGATGAAGTCGAGCACTTCCTGCTTCTTTTCCGGTTTCATCGGGAAGGCGCTCTGGATCACGGTGTTCTGGTAGGGATCGAGACGGTCCATGTTGCCGTTGGCCCAGATGGAGTAGACGGCACCCATCTCCTCGCGCACTGTGTCGAGAAGGCGTTTCGACAGAATCTGTCCTGCCACCGAAGCGAGAGCGCGGTTGGCGGGGGAGAAGTTCTCCTTACCGTACTCGATGACGCAGGCAAATGTCTGCGGGGTCTGCATGGGAGTGGTGTAGGTGATGGTCTTGTCGCCGGGCTTGATGGCGAGCGATTCGTTGAACTGCGGAGCCTTGGTGGCCTTGGCTGCGTCGGCGGGCAGTGTGGCGATGTACTGCTCTACAAGCGGACGGAATGTGTCCATGTTGATGTTGCCCACGAAGAAGAAGGTGTAGTCGGCGGCGTTGGCGGTGAGCTGACGCTCGATGTCGATGATCTGCTGGCGGTCTGCACCGTTCACGATGGCCGATGTGGGCACCTGTTTGCGCGGGTTGGCGTAGAGGGTTTCAAGCAGCTTCTGGCCGAACACGAATTCCGGGGTGTTCTCCTGATTCTTGAGCATCCCCTCGATCATTTTCTGAGTGGCTGTGAACTCATCGGCATTCATGTTGAAGCCGGTGAAGTACATGTAGACCAGTTCCATGAGGGTGGGGAGATCCTTGGGTGTTGTCGAACCGGCGAGATCACGTGTGTAGTCGTCGAATTTAAGCTGTACGGACGCCTGTTTGCCCTGCAGATATTTCTGCATGTCCTTGTTGGTGTAGTCGCCCAGACCGCCTGCTGCGGATACCATGTCGTCGAACACGGCCAGGGAGTTGGCGTATGAGTCGGGGATAACGGAAGTTCCGCCCAGAGCCTGTGCGTCAAACAGAATTTCGTCGGCCTTGAAATCGGTGTGCTTTACGATTACGTTCACACCATTGGAGAGCACAAGGCGCGTGGCACCCCATTTCTCCACGGGCTGTTCGCTGACAATCTTGCCGGGAGCGGGGAGCTGCGGGATGAGCGGTTCGGCCTTGACTTCGTCAACGAAAGCCTCGATAGTCTCGCCGTCAACTTCTTTCATGGCCTGTGCGAGCTGTTCCTCAGTGGGTACAAGGATTTCATCCTTGGCGGGAAGCATCATGAGGACTATGCGGTTGTCGGGGGTGACATACTGCTTGAGGGTCTGGTTGATGGCGTCGACAGGAATCTGGTTGGCCACCATGTTCATCAGGTTGTACTCGGTCTCGATGCCGGGCATGGGAACGTTGTCGATGAAGTAGCGCACAATCTCTTTGGAATACTTGTCGTTCTCCACCTTGTCGCGGTTGTTGTATGCCTTTTCGAGGCGCGAGAGGTATTCGCTGCGTGCACGGTCGTATTCGGTGATGGTGAATCCGCCGCGGAGAGCGCGGAGCAGTTCGCGGTAAACGCTCTTGAACGCCGGCATGATGTCGTTGCCTTTGCCCACGCCGTCCACGTTGAGGGCATCCTCGGTGGAGGCGACGATGAAGTTGCCGTAGCCGGCCGAAGCGGCGGCGAAGGGTGTCTCGGGGTTCGACTGCATCTCCTGCAGGCGGTTGCTGAGCATGTTGGCAATCATGGTGTTCACATAGTCAACTGCCATGTAGGGCATGGAGTTGCGCATCTGCTTGGGGAACACTTCGTTCTTGAAGAAGATGCTGAACACGGGATACTGCATTTCGGGGTCGGTGCCTATGGCATAGATTGTGCCTTCGGTGTCGGGAACTTCCTCATACTCGCGTGCGGGTGCGTTCTCGGGCATCTTGATGGGTGAGAACATCTCTTTGATTTTGTTCTCGATGCGGTCTACGTCGATGTCGCCCACAACGATGATTCCCTGCTGGTCGGGGCGGTACCATGTCTCGTAGTAGTCGCGCAGAGCCTGGTGGGGGAAGTTGTCGACCACCTCCATCGTTCCGATGGGGAGGCGGTAGCCGTATTTCGAGTCGGGGAATACCTTGGGGAGCAGCTGCTCGATGATGCGCTGCGAGCCCACGTTGGTCGAGCGCCATTCCTCGTGGATTACGCCGCGCTCCTTGTCGATTTCATTGCCGTCGAGCAGAAGGCCGTCGGCCCAGTCGTGAAGGATGAGCAGGCAGGAGTCCTGCACGCTTTCGCGTTCGGTGGGTACGTTCGAGATGTTGTAGACTGTCTCGTCGATGCTGGTGTAGGCGTTGAGGTTCTGTCCGAACTTCACGCCCACGCTTTCAAGCCACGTGATGAGTTTGTTGCCGGGGAAGTTCTGGGTGCCGTTGAAGCACATGTGCTCCAGAAAGTGGGCCAGACCCCTCTGGCTGTCGTTCTCGAGGATTGAGCCTACCTTCTGTGCGATGTAGAAGTCGGCCTGCCCCTTGGGCGTTTCGTTGTGACGGATGAAGTAAGTAAGTCCGTTGGGTAACACACCTTGTCGCACAAGGCTGTCGACGGGGAGCGACTGCACCTGCGGCATCTCCTGCGCGCCGGCGAATAGGCCGGTGAAGAGCGCCATGCAGCCAGTCAGAAAAAGAGCGGTTTTTTTCATATTATAAGTAATAATGTGTGATATTTGTCTGTGTTTTCGGAATGTTGCCCTTGCTGTCGGGCCACATATAGGTTTGACGCCGCCACATGCGCGAAAGTTGCAGCCGGGTGCGAAATTTTTTTATTTTCAGGGTTTGTCTGAAAATTTTTCAGACAGGCTTTCAGCCGAACAGGTGCCGGAAAGCTTCGTCCACTTTCCCCACTTCAACCACGTTGATGTTCAGTTTGCCGGTGTCCACTCCTTTGAGCGAGCCGGCAGGCACGATGATGGTGGACATGCCGAGTTTGTCGGCCTCGCGCACGCGCTGCTCCATGCGATTGACGGGGCGTATTTCACCGCTCAGGCCGATCTCGCCGGTGAGGCAGGTGCCCTGCGGCACGGTCATGTCGACGTTTGAGGAGAGTATGGCCGCAATGACGGCGAGGTCGAGCGCCGGGTCGGCCACTTTCAGGCCTCCGGCGATATTGAGAAACACGTCTTTCTGGGCCAGTTTGAAGCCCACGCGCTTCTCGAGCACGGCCAGGAGCATGTTCATTCGCTTGGAGTCGAAACCGGTGACGGAGCGCTGCGGTGTGCCGTAGGCTGCGGTCGATACCAGCGCCTGCGCCTCGATGAGAAACGGGCGTATCCCCTCGATGGTCACGCCCACGGCGCAGCCCGAGAGGGGCTCGCCGTCCACGTGGCTGACGAGCATTTCCGAGGGGTTGGTGACCTCGCGCAGTCCGCGCTGGCACATCTCGTAGATGCCCAGTTCGGAGGTGTTGCCGAAGCGGTTTTTGGTGGCGCGCAGAATGCGGTACATGTACTGACTGTCGCCCTCGAACTGCAGCACGGCGTCCACAATGTGTTCAAGCACCTTGGGGCCGGCCAGCGAGCCCTCCTTGTTGATGTGGCCGATGAGCAGCACCGGCACGTTCTGCTCCTTGGCGTAGCGCAGAAGGGCGGCGGCGCATTCGCGCACCTGGCTCACGCTTCCGGCCGCCGAGTCGAGGGCGTCGGAGGCGATGGTCTGTATGGAATCCACTATGAGCAGCTGCGGCTCCACCTGACGGATGTGTGCGAAGATGTTTTCAAGCGATGTTTCCGACACCACGAAGCAGTTGTCGCTCAGGCGCCCGATGCGGTCGGCGCGCATCTTGATCTGCTGCGGGCTCTCCTCGCCCGACACATAGAGGATGCGGCGCGACTTAATGGCGAGGATGTTCTGGAGCACCAGCGTAGACTTGCCGATGCCGGGTTCGCCTCCCACAAGCACTATGGAGCCGCTCACAAGGCCTCCGCCGAGCACGCGGTTAAGCTCTTCCGAAGGCATGTGTATGCGCATCTCGCTCCCCTGCGGAATCTCGCTTATGGGTTGCGGAATGCTGCGCGGCGAGGCTTTGCCGCCGGAACGCGATGCTCCGGGTGCGCCCGACAGCAGTTCGCCCTTGCGTGGGGTGATGCGTTCCTCCACCATGGTGTTCCATGCTCCGCACGACGGGCAGCGCCCCTCCCATTTGGGCGAGTCGGCTCCGCATTCGGTGCAGAACCACATAGTTTTTTCTTTTGATTTTGCCATCGGTGTATATCGGGTGGTGGGAAATATGGATGAAGTTCCAGTTGAAAACCGGATGAAATTCCGGGAAGATTATGAGAGAATTTACAGTCGGCGGCGGAATTCACTGAGCACGATGCCTGTGGCCATGGCCACGTTGAGCGATTCCACGCCGTCGGCGTCGGCAGCAGGATAGGGGGGTATGAGCAGCCGGTGGGTGAGCAGCGCCCGCACTTGCTGCGAGAGGCCGTTCCCCTCGTTGCCCATCACCACGATGCCTGCGGCCGGGAGCTGCGAGCGGTAGATGTTTTCGCCGTCGAGCAGTGTGCCGCAGATGGCGGTTCCGGCGGCCGCTGCTTTGTAGAGGGTGTCGGCCAGATCGACATAATGCACCTCGACACGGGCCAGAGCGCCCATAGTGGCCTGCACCACCTTGGGATTGAAGGCGTCCACGGTGTTGCGGGAGGCCAGGATGGTGCGTACGCCGAACCAGTCGGCCACGCGTATGATGGTTCCGAGGTTGCCGGGGTCCTGCACGTCGTCGAGTGCCAGAATAAGACTGTCCTGTCCGGCGTTTGCAGGCATTTCATGCACCGGGATGCGGCACACGGACACTACCCCCTGCGGGGTCTTCATGGCCGATATGCGTTCCATCTCGCTTTCCGAAACCGAGAGAACCGGTGCCGCTGTGTGCCTGAGGGCTTTTGCGGCGTCGGAGCCGAGCCATGCGGGGGTGGCGAGAATCATCTCGGTGTGGAAAAGACCGAGTGTGTCGGTCACCGCACGGGTGCCTTCTATGGCAAACAGGCCGGTGTCGCGGCGATGGCGTGTCTGTTGCAGTGATGCCGCGAGTTTACGTTGGGCGGCGGTGGCGCGTTGAACCGCGCCATCGCCGCCTGTGGGGTTAACCTTATTGTCCGGTCGGGATGTCATTCGTTTTTAAGTGAAGAGGGGAGAGGTGGATGGGGTCAGCGTGACGATGCCGAGTAGTTGGGGGCTTCGCTGGTGATGGCCACATCGTGGGGATGGCTCTCGTTGATGCCGGCATTGGTGATGCGGGTGAACGATGCCGAGTGGAGTGCCTCGATGTTGTGTGCGCCGCAGTAGCCCATGCCGGAGCGGAGGCCGCCGAGCATCTGGTAGACCACTTCGTAGAGCGAGCCTTTATAGGGCACGCGTGCGGCGATGCCTTCGGGCACGAGTTTCTTGGCGTCGGTTTCGTTGGCCTGGAAGTAGCGGTCCTTCGAGCCTTTCTCCATGGCTTCGAGCGAGCCCATGCCGCGGTAGCTCTTGTATTTACGTCCGTTGAATATGATGGTGTCGCCGGGCGATTCCTCCACGCCTGCGAGCATGCCGCCGAGCATCACGCTGTAGCCGCCGGCTGCCAGTGCCTTGACGATGTCGCCGCTGTAGCGGATACCGCCGTCGGCAATCAGGGGCACTCCGGTGCCTTCCAGAGCCTTGGCCACGTCGTAGATGGCCGAGAGCTGCGGAACGCCCACGCCGGCGATGATGCGGGTGGTGCAGATGGAGCCGGGGCCGATGCCCACTTTCACGCCGTCGGCACCGTTCTCCACGAGGTAGCGGGCGGCGTCGCCGGTGGCGATGTTGCCCACAACCACGTCGATTTCAGGATATTTCTCCTTGACGGCACGGAGCACGCCGATCACGCCCTTGGAGTGGCCGTGTGCGGTGTCGATCACGATGGCGTCGGCACCGGCGGCAACCAGAGCGTCCACGCGCTGCATGGAGTCGGCAGTCACACCCACACCGGCAGCCACGCGCAGGCGGCCCAGATGGTCCTTGCAGGCAAAAGGTTTGTCCTTTGCCTTGGTGATATCCTTGTATGTCACAAGTCCCACGAGGTGGCCCTGCTGGTCAACCACGGGGAGCTTCTCGATTTTATGGTGTTGCAGGATTTCGGCAGCCTCCTCGAGGTTGGTGCTCTGCGAGGTGGTGACGATGTTTTCGGAGGTCATAACCTCGTCGACGGGGCGGTTGAGGTCGCGTTCGAAACGGAGGTCGCGGTTGGTGACGATGCCCACGAGGAAATTGTCGGCGTCGACCACGGGGATACCGCCGATGTGGTATTCCTCCATCATTTTCAGGGCGTCGCCCACGGTGGAGCCGCGCTGGATGGTCACCGGGTCGTAAATCATGCCGTTCTCGGCGCGTTTTACGGCGTGCACCTGACGGGCCTGTTCCTCGATCGACATGTTTTTGTGGATAACGCCGATGCCTCCTTCCCGGGCGATGGCTATGGCCATCTTTGCCTCGGTCACGGTGTCCATTGCTGCCGAAACGATGGGCACGTTCAGTTTGATACGGCGCGAGAAGCTGGTGCTGAGGTCGACTTCGCGCGGAAGCACATCTGAGTAAGCGGGAATGAGGAGGACGTCGTCGAAAGTGAGGCCGTCCATCTTAACCCTGTCTGCAATAAATGATGACATATCGAAATCTTGTTTAGAGTCTACTATATTGCATGCAAAGATACGCAAATTAGCTGAAAAAGCTGTAAAATTTGTCGGATTTTGTAAAATTTCTGGCACTAATGCCGCATGTTTTAAATTTTAACAACGTGCGTGCGGCCGAAGTGAAAAAAAATGTGTATTTTCGCAGGTAATTTTGCTTTTCGGGATCGCTGCATCAGAGCGCAGCCATGCAACGAAAAAGCTCTTGAATGTTTTTTTGAGCATTAAGGATGCGGGGGTGGTTGCCCCGGATTTGAAAACACAGTGAAAAATAGGTATTAATTCACACATATCAAAAATGATCAGACAACTGTTAAAAGGCGCTTGTTGTGTTGCCGCACTGCTTGCAGTCAGTGCATGCAGCGACACATTCGACCCCTCCCGGGATTCGGGCGACGGCGGCCGCATGCTGCTCAACGTCGGGGTTGACCGCGACGTGAGGGCGCCGCAGAAACTTTCCGGCCGGTCGGCCGCCTCGCGTGTAGCCACCGAGGCTGACCATATCGATGCCGGTGACCTGACTTTGAAAATGACCTCTCATCTCAGCGGAAAGGTGTTTACCTACAAACTCGCTGATTTTGATCCCACCACCACGTTCCCCATCGGCCGTTACACCATCGATGCTTACTACGGCGAGGAGGGGAAGGAGGATTTTGCCGCACCTTATTATAAAGGGTCGACCGAGGTGGTGCTCCATGAGAACGAGGCGACCCCCGTGTCGCTCACGGCCACGCTGGCCAACTCGATGGTGAGCATCGTCTACGGCGAGGATTTCAAGAACTATTTCCCCTCGTATTCGGTGGAGATAGCCACCTCGAAGGGAGCCTCCATCGTCCACACCGCCGGCGAGGAACGTGCGGCCTACGTTGAGCCGGGCGTTATCACAATCTATGCCGATGTGACGAAACCCAACGGTGTGAAGGGTAAGCTCAAGGCCGCCGAATTCACGGCCGAGGCCCGCAGCCACTATGTGGTGACTATGGGGCTGGGAGCTCCATCGGGCGGTTCGGCCATTACGGTTACATTCAACTCCGAACTTGTGGAGGAGACGGTGGAGATAGATGTTTCCGACCAGATTCTCCTTGCCCCCGCGCCGACACTCTCGGCCGTGGGATTCACTCCCGGCGAGGAGATCACCATAGTTGAGGGTACCACCACTTCCGGGCCGCTCCGCGTGGTGGCCACAGCCATTGCCGGCGTGGCTTCCGGGCAGCTCACCACTCAGGGTGCGTCGCTCATCACCCAGGGCTGGCCGCCGGTGGTCAACTTCCCGGCCGATGCCGAGAACCTGGCAAAAATCGAGGAGTTCGGCATCCGTCCGCAGGGATTCCGAGGCACAACCACGCAGATGGCGCTCGTCGATTTCCGCGAGGGTCTGAGCAAACTCACCTACAACGCCTCCAGCGACAACCGCACCACATTCACCCTTACCGTCACCGACAAATATAACAAGGTGTCGGAGCCGATGTCATTCACAGTCGTAGTGCAGGAACTCACGCTGGCTGTGGAGAAGGTCTATACACCTGCCGTCAACGAGGAATCGATGGTGGTCGACATGCTGTTCAACAACGAGGACCTGCGCGACTTCGTGCGCTTCGAGGTTATGGACAACAACGGTGCATATCAGCGCGTGGTGCATGAACGTCTGGAGCATGTGCCCGGCTCAAACAAGTATAAGGTGCGCATACCCATTCCGCGCAGCGCCAACGATGTGGTGTTCCGTGCAGTGGTGCTCGGCAACAACTCCCTGTCGCTCGCTCCTGTCACCGTGGTCCGCACCGGCGTGGCAATCTCGTATAACGATGTTGATGTGTTCGCCACACACGCAACGATGCGTATCCTTGGCAATCATGCTTCTGAATATATCCGTTTTGCAAAATGGTTCATCTCGACCGATGGCACCAACTACACTCAGGTGTCGAGCGACAACCTTTCCGGCAACGATGGCGGCGTGAAAATCAGCGGTCTCACACCCGGCACTAAGTATTATGTGAAAGCCGAGGCCAATGGCGGTCAGTCGGAACCTGTGACATTCACCACAGAAGCCAATATCCAATTGGCCAATGGTGACATGGAGCAGTGGAGCAGAACAAAAGGCGGCACTGACTATTGGTGGATCAGCTATCCCTTCGCAGAGGGTGATGCCGCTCCAGTCTGGAATACAATGAACCAACTGACCACTTCGAAAGGTGGAAATTCAACTTGGGGTACAGGTGATAATCGTAATGGATGCGCCTATAATGCAATATCCGGAACCATATCCACGGATGATAAGCATGAAGGTAACGCTGCCGCATTGATTAGGACGGTAGGCTGGGGAAATGGCAATACTGCAGCTGTGATATCGGGCATGGGGACGTGTAAAAACGTTACTGCAGGCGAACTCTATCTTGGTAAATATTCAGATGGAGCACAATATGGCATTGATTTCAAAGTAAGGCCGTCTGCGGTATCATTCTGGTACAAGTATGCTCCGAAGAATGCGAGTGATCAGGCTTCTGCCAAGGTGATAATTCGCGACGCTTCAAAGAATGTGCTTGCTACCAATGAATTCACTATAAGCAGGACCGATGCCTATACAGAGCATAGACTTGAATTGAATTATCCTGTGCCATGCGCAAAGGCAGCCTCTATAGAAATTGTGTTTAAATCATCAATTAATGATGTAGGTAATCTCATAAACGAAGACTGGCTAACACCACCTCCTCCACGTAATCTTTCTGACGGAACATATATGGGTTCGCAGCTGTATATCGATGATGTGACACTTAATTACGATTGATTTGCAACTCCACAATATAGATTGAAAATATGAAATTTAAAAGCATATCCATATTAGCGTGGGCGGCCGTGGCGGCTGCTTTCACAGGGTGCTCGGACAACTGGGTGCCCGAGGTGGAGGGCGCAGGCGAAGGGCGTCTCAACACCCAATCCATATTAGCCGAGGTCAACACCGTTGAGGACGAGAAGAATGATGAGGATGTCACGAAAAAAGCGACCTCACGCTCGTCGATCGACCTCTCTCCGTTCCTTGTCGACGTGGTCCGCACTTCCGACAACGCCAATGTGGCATCGTGGACCTATGCCACCATGCCTCAGCTCCCCACATTCGCAGTGGGCAGCTACGAAGTGCGGGTGCGTTCGCGTGTGCTGAAGGATGCCGAATGGTCGGCACCATATTATCTCGGTTCACAGACATTCGATATCCGCAACGGCGAGGTGACTGACGTGGGTCCCATTGTCTGCAAGCTCGCCAATGTGCGTGTCACCATCGACTATGGCCCGAAGCTTCTCGCAGCCACGGGAGGCGAGGGCTTCACCATCACCGTCACATCCACTCCCGGGGTCTACCTGCAGTACACCGGCAAGGAGACACGTTCGGGCTATTTCGCATACAACGGACAGACCACCATGGTGGCCCGTTTCCAGGGACGTGTGAACGGCGTGGACGAGGATTTCTCGCACGTGCTCGAGAACATTGCCCCCGGTCAGCACCGCAAGCTCACATTCCGCCTCAACTACAATCCCAACACGCCTGATGATGAGGTTGGTACAGTCGACGGCCAGGGCATCATAGTGAGCTGCAGCACCAAGACTGTTAGCGTTGACGGCAGCGTGATTCAGGAGGAGGACATTCAGGAGTCCGGCGACCGTCCCGGTCAGGAGGGCGACGAGCCCGGCGGGGAAGATCCCAAGCCCGGTGAGGAGAACAAAATCACCTTTACAAGCGAGACTCTTGACCACGATGACAACGGCAATGTGCGTGACGACATGCCCAACAATGCCGATGACTTCGGTGAAGGGAAAAAAGAAGCCAAGATTCACATCCATTCGGAAGCCCCGATTGCATCGCTGAATGTGAAAATTGTATCGGACTTTCTGTCTGAAAGCATGCTTTCCAGTGTTGGACTGACTTCGGAATTTGACCTCGCGAATCCAGTGAAGAACGGCACAGACTATACCGAGGGGCTTAAAGGTCTCGGCTTTAAAGTGGGCGACGAGGTGAAGGGTGAAACCGACCTTGATTTCGATATCACGACCTTCATGCCGCTGATAGCCATGGCTGGCGACCACAAGTTCATAATAACGGTGAAGGATGAGAACGGTGTGAGCAAAACACTTTCCCTCCTTATCCGGAAATCCTAAACTGCCGATTGAAATGAAAAAGATAAAAAATATTTTCGCTCCGGCAGCAATGTTCGCTGCATCGCTTATGGCGCTGTGCAGCTGCTCGGACGAAATCCCCTATGACACCGGCGACGGCGAGGGGCGCCTGATTATAAAGACATCCATCAGCAATGATGTGAAAGGCTCGGTGTCGCGCGGTTCGCGTGCCGGTGTAACCGACGATGAGCTGGCCGCCAAGACCCTCATATGGATCTCAAACTCCAAGGGTGTGGTGCGCAAGTACAACGGCATCGGCGAGGTGCCAGCACAGGGTGTGTGGCTGCTTGCCGACAACTACGTGGCCGAGGCATGGGCCGGCGATTCGGTTCCCGCTTCGTTCGAGGACAAGCATTTCAAGGCCCGCGAGGAGTTTTCCATCGGGGGTGGAGAAACACGTCAGCTCAACCTCGAGTGCAAGATCGCGAACGTGGTTGTCGTTGTGGACTACGACGAATCGGTGCGCGACCTTGTGTCGGAATGCGTATTTGAGGCCGGACACAAGGCCGGCAAGCTCACCTACGAAGGTCTTGAGGCATCCGGCAAGCCCGGCTACTTCATGATGCCGTCGTTCGACAAGAACATCTCCTACACCTTTACCGCAAAGAACAACCTCACCGACGGCGCCGTGACAAAGCATGGCGCCATCGAGAATGCCAAGCCCGGACATAAGTACACCGTGCATATCAGTCAGGGTGACCCGAACGTATCGGAATTCGGCGGCGCGCTTTTCGATATCGAGGTGGATGAAACCGAGATTGAGGTTGCCGAGGTGATCGAGATTCAGATGGAGCCGGTGATTACCGGGCTTACCCATGATATATCCCAGCCCATTGTGAGCACCGGCGGAGCCTTCGACGAATGCCGCCTGTGGGTGCAGAGCACATCGCACATAGAATATGTTGAGGTGGAATGCCCGGCATTCACGGCTTATCTTGGCGAGGGACAGACCAAATTCGGTGTGCTCAGCATGTCCGACGAAGTAAGGCAGAAACTCGAGGGCTATGGATTCTCCTACAGTCTCATAACCCATAAGAATGATCCCGAGAACCCGCAGTTCGAGGAGATGAAGCTCCGCTTCAACGAAAACTTCCTGAGCATCTTCGCCGAGGGTGAGCATACAGTGACCATAACTGTGCACGATGCCAACAACCTCACCGGTGTGGCGCATGTGACATTCACCAGCGCCAAGATGCAGATTGACCCGGTGCCGTCGGCATCTCCCGCCGTGTGGGCCGACCGCGTCACGCTCACTGCCACCATCCTCAATCCGGATGTCACCAACGCTGCCATTGAATGGCGCCGCCTGGGTTCGCAGCAGTGGAACCGCGCTACTCCGTCTGCCGCTCCCGCAGCCCGCGCCGAGGCCGGCACCACAATCACAGCCACAGTGACCGGCCTGACCGCAGGCACAACCTATGAGTATCGTGCCGTGTGCGACGGCTATGAATCCAAGCCCTACACATTCTCCACCGAGGCGGCCGCCCAGCTGCCCAACGCCGGATTCGAGGAGTGGGATACGAGCGGCAAGGCATATCTGGTGTATGCTTCGGGCGGCACTATGTTCTGGGACAGCGGTAACCACGGCTCTTCCACGATGAGCAAGAACGTGACAACTCGTGCTGATGACAAGAAGCATTCAGGTACATATTCCGCAAAACTGGCGAGCCAGTTTGTGGGTATAGGCACAATCGGAAAATTTGCCGCAGGCAACCTCTTTGTCGGTAAGTATCTGGACACGCAGGGCACTGACGGCGTTCTCGGCTGGGGACGTCCGTTCACCTCACGCCCCAAAGCTCTCCGCGGCTACGTGCACTATACCCCCGGAAACGTGGAATATGACAGTCCAAAAGTCCCTGATATTGTCAAGGATCAACCTGATAAAGGCATTATCTATATTGCCATAGTAGACAACACTACAACGGGCTATAACAATGAGCGCTGGCCTTGCGTCATCAAAACCAAGACGGCCGAGTTGTTCAAGAAGGATGGTCCTAATGTGATTGCCTACGGCGAGAAGGTGTTTGAGGGCGCAACCGCCGGCAGCGACATGGTGCCGTTTGAGATCACCCTCGACTACCGCACCGAGGATGTGAAGGCCTGCAACATCATCCTAACCATCTCGGCCTCGAAGGGTGGTGACTACTTCGCCGGAGGCCCCTCCGTGATGTACGTCGACGACCTCGAACTCGTCTACTGATCCTCCCGCCGCTAATCTCCGGCGCTAACAGCCGGCAGAACATTTACCGAATTGCAGGGACATTATGCCTTGGGCATAATGTCCCTGCTTTTTGTGAATATCCCACGCACTGTGCCGGCGCTTCGTAATGGGATAAGCATAGCACCATAGTCCTTAACACAGTGGCATTGCACGGTCTGTGTATCCGTGTGCTTGTAGGGTCGCGACCTGTCGCGACTGCAGGCGGGATGTGGCAGAGGGGCCGTATGTACGGTGTGTCACACAGGGTTGCAGTCGCGACAGGTCGCGACCCTACAATTCGGTGAATGTGATTTCGGTTTGCAAGAAACAAATGCACGGATTTTCGGTTTGTCTCCAAAATCCGCCGGATTTTCGGGGCGTTCCGTTATGGGATTTATGAAATAATGCCGCATCGCTGCGGAGGGCGATGCGGCCTGTTCTATTTTTTATGATAGTTGTTGTGTTGTTACGTGTCGGCACTGGGGCGCGATACGTTGCTTTTTATGGTATGTTGGTGGAGGGGAGGAGGTGCAGGCATCAGGCGTTCTTGCGCTTTTCGAGCTGGCGCTCCAGAGCCTCGAGGCAGAGGTCGATGGCTTCCTCGAATGAGTCGGCCACCTTGGTAGCCACCATCTCGCCTTGCGGCATTGTGACTTTCACCACGGCCTCCTTGTTCATTGCCGTTTCAGGCTTAACCACCGACAGCTTTGCATCGAAGGTGGTGATTGCGGCGTTATGGCGTGCCAGACGTTCAGCTTTCTTGTTGATGAAGGCAACGAGTTTTTCGGTTGCATCGAAATGGATGGCTTGAATTCTTACGTCCATAATCTAAAATCCTCCTTGATTTTGTTTTGCGCGCGGATGCGCGAGTTGGTAATTTTGTTTAAGTTCGCGGTAGGTTATATGTGTATAGACCTGTGTGGTTTCCAGC
>ENA-OYWU01000104-OYWU01000104.1-human-gut-metagenome-genome-assembly--contig:-NODE-104-length-47015-cov-7.887862_pt1 | contig 47015 bp, 48 predicted proteins | sample MGYA00244173_ERZ653403 | MGnify/ENA primary metagenome ERZ653403 (study PRJEB26926, sample SAMN06165043) | human gut metagenome | biome: ENVO:00009003; feature: ENVO:2100002; material: ENVO:00002003...
AGCTCGCCCCTCATCCGTCGCCTGCAGCGGCAGCTTCCCCCGCGGGGGAAGCCTTTTTACTTTAGCTCTCCTCCGGCGGCACGATCCCCGGGCCATACGGCTCCTGCGCGGGTGGGACAATGACCTCCTGCGTCTGCTTCGGTTCATCCTCGTCGCGGTACTGCTCGTCGGGCACCTCGCTCAAATCAGTCCAGAAACCTTCGCGCTCATCCTCGGCACCGCGGGGTCCAAATTCATCAAACATATCAGACACTCCTTTATAATAGTGTATAAGCGCGGCCCTTGCGGCCTACACTGTAGGCATAGTCTTTGCTGGGGGAGTGTGGGTTATGCGTTCCAACCGCGGAATTTTCTGGTACAGCCTCGGGCTGACGCTGCTTCTTCTGCTGCCGATGGTGCTGACCGTCGCGTTCTTCACCGACCAATACCAGAAGCAGCAGCTCCTGCGCCAGGCGTCAGCGGCGGACAGTACGCTGCACATCGAGCCGGGTGCGCAGGGCGTGTATACGCTGCTGCTCGTCGTCCAGCAGGAGGAGCCCGCCTTTGTGCTGGCCCGTGCGGACGGCCCGCAGCAGACGGTCACACTCTGCGCACTGCCGGGTTCGCTGTGCGTCAGCGCACCCTCGGGCACAACAACGCTGGCGGAGTGTGCGCTGTCTGCCGGGGCCGGGCGGGCCGCACAGCTGCTCGTCGGCACGGTGGCTACGGGGGAGACCGCCGCCCCGGCGCTGCACTATATCGCGGCCACGCCCGCCACCTGGGCGGACTGCGCGGGCCGCACAGCCTCGGCACGCATCGACACGGCATCGCTGCTGGATGCCGCTGCACGCACGCGCCTGGGCTACGGCGAGGATCCCATCGCCGTGTGTACCGCCGCGCAGGCGTCGGAGCTGATCGCCCAATTGCAGGCGGCGCTGCCCGGGGCAGGGGAGGGCTGCATGGCCCGCGCCGCCGTCTGGGCGGCGTTCCTGCGGCAGGACCCGGCGCTGCTGGCCGGTCTGCCCGACGGTCTGCGCAGCCGCAGTGCCCGGCTGCTGACCGACCTGCTGGCCGCAGACCTGAACGCCCTGGGCGAGACACTGGCCTATTTAAGTGCCCGCACCGCCCTGACGATTGACTACACCACCGCCGCCGTGGCCGCTGCCCGGGGCGGCGTGCAGCTGACGGAGGAGGGGATGGCAGCCGTTTGCGCCCTCCTGCTGTGACGGGGACCGCGGCTATGCCCGTCCGCGGAGCTTCCGCTTCTGCGTTCGGCGCAAGGCCGTCAAAATTTTACAAGAATTTTTTCAAAACCGCTTGACGTAGACCCGCAGTCGTGTTATTATGATAGCACCTCTTTTGCGGGTTTATTTTTTATGCCCTTTTTCAAGGGCGCCTGCAAGCGCGAGGGAGGCTTATTAACCGATAATGGAGGTGCCGAACAATGACTGTCAAGATCACCCTGGCCTGCACGGAGTGCAAGCAGCGCAACTACAACAAGGAGAAGAACAAGAAGAACTCTCCGGACCGTCTTGAGATGAAGAAGTATTGCCGTTTCTGCAAGAAGCATACCCTTCACCGCGAAACCAAGTGAGGATAGGAGCTTAGAGATGGCAGACAATAAAGCAGCCACCGCTGCAGCCCAGACTCAAAGCGACAAGCCCAAAAAGAACGACGGCAAGAAGAAGGTCTCCTTCTTCGACAAGGTCAAGAACTTTTTCAAAGGGATCGGCAAGTATTTCAAAGATACGAAGAGCGAGCTGAAAAAGGTCGTGTGGCCCAGCAAGAACGACGTCAAAACCAATACGATCACCGTTATCGTGGTCGTGCTGGTCGCAGCTGTCGTGCTGATCCTGCTGGACCTCATCTTTGGCGGCGCCATCCACCTGTTGATCGGCGCCTGAGCGCGTTGAGCGGAGGCAAAGACAATGGCTGAGCAAGCAAATTGGTATGTGGCACATACCTATTCCGGCTATGAGAACAAGGTCGCAACCGATCTGATGACGATGGTGGAGAACCGCCACCTGCAGGATCTGATCTGCGACGTCAAGGTTCCCACCGAGACCCGCATTGAAGAAGTTTTTGACAAGCGCGGCAACAAGACCGGCGAGAAAGAGGTTCAGTCGAAGCTCTACCCCGGCTACGTCTTTATTAAAATGGTCATGAACGACAACACTTGGTACATCGTGCGAAACACGCGCGGCTGCACCGGCTTTGTCGGCCCGGAGTCCAAGCCCGAGCCCCTGACCGAGGCGGAGGTTGCCAAGATGGGCGTCGAAACCACCGTTGACCTTGAGGTCGAGTACAAGGTCGGTGATACGGTTGAGATCACCGCCGGTCCGATGGAAGGCTCCGTCGGCACCGTCGACGAGATCGACATTCCTGCGCGCAAGGTGCGCGTAAGGATCACCATGTTTGGCCGCGAGCTTCCGGCAGAGCTGGAGCTGCATCAGGTCAAGCTGTTCTGAGTTTTTCTCAGGACACCCTAGTTTCCGGTAAAGACCGCGAACGGGCCTGTGCCCGGGGTACGGTTTTTATAGGGCGCGCGGAGGTCGTGCGCCCGTGGGAGGTCTGCACCGCAGGCCGCAACTCACCACAAAATTTGGAGGTGCAAGTATTATGGCACAGAAAATCACTGGCTACATCAAGCTGCAAATCCCCGCCGGCAAGGCAACTCCGGCTCCCCCTGTTGGTCCTGCTCTGGGTCAGAAGGGCGTCAACATCATGGCGTTCACCAAGGAGTTCAACGAGCGTACCAAGAACCAGATGGGCATGATCATCCCCGTCGTCATCACGGTCTACGCTGACCGCTCCTTCTCCTTCATCACCAAGACTCCTCCGGCGCCCGTTCTGATCAAGAAGGCTGCCGGCATCGACACTGCTTCCGGCGTGCCCAACAAGAACAAGGTTGGCTCCATCACGCTGGCTCAGGCCGAGGAGATCGCCAAGACCAAGATGCCCGACCTGAACGCTGCTTCCCTGGAAGCCGCTGTCAGCATGATCAAGGGCACCGCCCGCAGCATGGGCGTTACCGTTGAGGGCTGAATAGGAGGGTAATACGCAATGAAACACGGCAAGAAGTATATCGACGCTGCTAAGCTGATCGAGAATAACAAGACTTACGATCCCACCGAGGCCCTGGAGCTGTGCTGCAAGACCGCTACCGCTAAGTTCGACGAGACCGTTGAGCTGCACGTCCGCCTGGGCGTTGACAGCCGTCACGCCGACCAGCAGGTCCGCGGCGCTGTTGTCCTGCCCAACGGCACCGGTAAGAACGTCCGCGTTATCGCCATCGCCAAGGGCGACGCCGCCAAGGCCGCTGAGGCTGCCGGTGCGCAGGAGGTCGGTGATGACGATCTGATCGCCAAGATCGCCGGCGGCTACCTGGACTTCGACGTTCTGGTCACCACTCCCGACATGATGGGCCGTGTTGGCCGTCTCGGTAAGGTCCTGGGCCCCCGTGGTCTGATGCCCAACCCGAAGGCCGGCACCGTTACCCCCGACGTCGGCAAGGCTGTTACCGACGCTAAGGCCGGTAAGATCGAGTACCGTCTGGACAAGCAGAACATCATCCATGTGCCCATCGGCAAGGCCTCTTTCGGCGCCGAGAAGCTGATGACCAACCTGGACACCGTCCTGGATGCCATCGCCAAGGCTAAGCCCGCCGCTGCCAAGGGCCAGTACTTCAAGAGCGCTACCATCGCCACCACCATGGGCCCCGGCGTCCGCGTTGCTACCAATAAGTACGGTGTATAAGTTTTTCAGCTTTGAGCTGAAAAACGCTTGACAAACGCACGTTCGCGTGCTATACTAATTAAGCTGTTTTTGAGACAGCAGGTGCCGCAAGGCATAACGGGTTTTACCCACCTGCCGAGAAACGTGCGTTTGATTGCAATGCTTTCAAGCCCTTTCCCGGCGACGGGAAGGGGCTTTTTTCTGTATATCACATAAAAAGCCGCTTACCGAAACCAATCTGTAAGTGGAATGAGGTGAATTTCAAATGCCCAGTGCAAAGATTCTGGAAGCTAAGAAGGCTCTTGTTGCTGATCTGAACGAGAAGATCGCAGGCTCTCTGGCCGGTGTTGTCGTTGCCTACAACGGCATCAGCGTTGCTGATGACACCAAGCTGCGTAAGGAGCTGCGTGAGGCCGGCGTGCACTACATGGTCGTCAAGAACACCATGCTGCGCCTGGCCGTCAAGGGCACCCAGTACGAGGGTCTGACCGAGTACTTCAAGGGTGACACGGCTATCGCTCTGTCTCCGGAGGATCCGGCTGCTGCTGCTCGCATCCTGTGCAAGTTTGCTGACGCCGACAAGTCCAAGCGCTTCGTCGTCAAGGGCGGCTTCTGCGATGGTCAGGTCATGGACGCTGCAGGTATCAAGAGCCTGTCTACCATGCCCAACCGCGAAGGCCTGCTCTCCATGCTGGCTGGCTCCCTCAACGGTATCGTTGGCGGTCTGGCTGTTGCCCTGCAGGGTATCGTCGACAAGCAGGACGAGACTGCTGCCTGAGTTTAGGTTTAGCAGGTTGAGCGCACCGGCGCAGCGCTCCTTGAATACAAACCGCGCCGCTTAAAACTATAAAATTTATGGAGGTAACTACCATGGCTTCTGAGAAGATCACTGCCATTGTCGAGTCTGTCAAGACTATGACTGTTCTGGAGCTGAAAGAGCTCGTTGACACCATCTGCGAGGAGTTCGGCGTTTCTGCTGTTGCTGCTGCCGCTCCCGCTGCCGCCGGCGCTGCTGCTCCCGCTGAGGAGGAGAAGACCGAGTTTGACGTCATCTTGGCTGACGTTGGCGCCAACAAGATGCAGGTCATCAAGACCGTTAAGGAGCTGACCGGCGCTTCCCTGATGGAGGCCAAGAAGCTGGTTGAGACCCCGAACGCCAAGCTGAAGGAGCAGGCTTCCAAGGCTGACGCCGAGGACATCCAGAAGAAGCTGGCCGAGGTCGGCGCTAAGGTCGAGCTGAAGTAATTTAGCTTACCAAATAGCTTTCAACACCGTGTGGTTTAACACCGCACGGTGTTTTTGTTTTGTGTACCTTAACAAAAACTTCCTCGTTTCTTTGTACATTCCTCTGAATTTGACTGTGTTGCATGGGCCTTGCATTTCGTATAATATTGATGTATCCTTTTTGTATCGAATAAAATGGGAAAGCGAGGCTGTATACTCTTGGAGAACGAAAAGCCAAAAGGCGGCGGGATGGAAAAGCTGGCTTCGTTTATCGTTGATAAACGCAACCTGTTCTTCCTGTTATACATATTTGCGCTGATTTTCAGTGCCATCGCGACGGGCTGGGTCAAGGTCGAGGACGACATCACGACCTACCTGCCCGACACCACCGAGACCCGCCAGGGCCTGACCGTGATGAATGACAACTTCGTCACCTACGGCACGGCCAACGTCATGGTGTCCAACATCACCTACGATACTGCGCTGGACATCCAGTCCCGGCTTGAGGACATCGAGGGTGTCACCACCGTCGAATTTGACGACACCGACGAGCATTACACAAATGCGTCGGCGCTGTTCTCCGTCAGCTTTGACGCAGAAGTAGGGGACGAGCGCGCCGAGAACGCCCTGCAGGAGATCCGCGACGAGCTTGAGGGCAGCTACGACACCTCGATCTATTCCGAGGTCGGCTACGATTCCTCCGCGGACCTGCAATCGGAAATGGTCGTCATCGTCATCATTGCGGCCATCATCATCGTCGTCGTGCTGACGCTGACCTCCCGCTCCTATGCCGAGGTCCCGGTCCTCCTCATGACCTTCGGCGCGGCGGCGCTGCTGAACATGGGCACAAACTTCCTGTGCGGCACGATCAGCTTCATCTCCAACTCAGTCACCGTCATACTGCAGCTGGCGCTGGCCATCGACTACGCCATCATTCTGTGCCACCGTTTCAGCGATGAGCATGAGACGCTGCCCACCCGCGAGGCCTGCATTGCCGCGCTTTCCAAGGCTATCCCGGAGATTTCTTCCTCCTCGCTCACGACGATCAGCGGCCTGGCCGCGCTGGCGTTCATGCACTTCGGCATTGGCCGCGACCTGGCTACGGTCCTGATCAAGGCTATCCTGTTCAGTATGCTCTGTGTCTTTACGCTGATGCCCGGCCTGCTGGTGCTGTTCAGCAAGCTGATCGACAAGACCCGCCACAAAAACCTGATTCCCAAGATCACCGCCGTCGGCAAGTTCGACATCAAGACCCGCTTTATCATCCCGCCGATCTTCGGCGTCATCATCGTGGCGGCGGCGGTCTTTGCCAACCTGTGCCCCTACTGCTACACCTACACCGACCTGGTCACCGCCAAGCAGAGCGAGCGCCAGATCGCCTACCAGAAAATCAAAAATACCTTCGGTTCCAGCAACATGGTGGCCGTCATTGTACCGTCGGGCGACTATGAGTCCGAGGGCAGGATCCTCGACGAGCTGGACGCCTGCGCCGAGGTCAAATCCACGATGGGTCTGGCCAACATTGAAGCGATGGACGGCTATATGCTGACCGACGCTGTGACCCCGCGCCAGCTGGCCGAGATGGCCGACCTCGACTACGAGGTTGCCAAGGCACTGTACGGCGCCTACGCCGTCGACCATGACGAGTACGGCGAGATCATCAACGGCCTGGACGATTATAAAGTGCCGATCTACGACATGTTCAGGTTCCTGGAACAGGAGATGCACGACGGCAACATCACGCTCTCGGGCGATGTGCAGGACACGCTGGACGACCTGTTCGACCAGCTCGACGAAGCCCAGAAGCAGCTGCAGAGCGACGATTACAGCCGTATGGTCGTCTATCTGAACCTGCCCGAGGAGACCGACGAAACGTTCGCCTTCGTCAACAAGATGCACGACATCATCGGCAAATACTACGCCACCGATTCGTTCTACGTTGTCGGCAATACGACGAGCGCCATGGACCTGTCCAGCTCCTTCGGCGAGGATAACCTGCTGATCAGTGTGCTGTCCGCGCTGTTCGTTATCCTGGTCCTGCTGTTCACATTCAAGTCCGCGGGTCTGCCCGTGCTGCTGATCATCGTCATTCAGGGCAGTATCTGGATCAACTTCTCGGTGCCGTACCTGCAGCACACCCCGCTGTACTTCCTCGGCTACCTGATCGTCAACTCCATTCAGATGGGTGCAAACATCGACTACGCCATCGTTATCTCCAGCCACTACACCGACCTGAAGAAGGTCATGCGCCCGCGGGAGGCCATCGTCGCAGCCCTGAACGAGTCGTTCCCGACCATCTTCACCTCCGGCTCCATTCTGGCATCCGCGGGTATTCTGATCAGCGTGCTGACCACGAACCCCGTTATCGCCGCCATCGGTACCTGCCTGGGCCGCGGCACGATCGTTTCCATCCTTCTGGTTCTGTTCGTCCTGCCGCAGATCCTGATCCTGGGCGACACCATCATCGAGCGCACGAGCTTTGAGATGAAGGGCGTTGCCGGTATGGCCCGCACGGCCAGCGGCACAATGCACGTCAATGGCCGCGTGCGCGGCTACATTAACGGCGTCGTAGATGCTGAAATCAAGGGCGTGCTGCACGGCCAGTTCAGTGCGAACATTGCCACCGGCACCGAATTTACCGTTGACAAGCCCGACATGTACCTGTCGGAGAAGAACATCCACGAATCCGAGGACGGTGCCCCCGAACCAGGCACACCCGATACGCCCGACACTGACACGAAGGGAGGCGACGCTGAATGAACCGCATTTCTGACCTGACGCGCCGCCTCTGGGCTGCGCTGCTGGCGCTCTGCCTTGTGCTGGCGCTGACCCTGCCCGTTTTTGCGGAAGGGGAGAGCGAGACCGCCGACACCACCGAAAAGGAGACCTTTCACATCGGCACCGTCGATGACCTTTTGCAGCTGGCCGATTCCTGCCGCCTGGACAGCTGGAGCAAAAACCGCACCGTCTATCTGGACGCCGATCTGGAGCTGACCGGCAGCGGCTTTGCGGGCATCCCGTCCTTCAGCGGCGTATTTGAGGGGCAGGGCCACACGATCTCCGGCCTGAGCCTTGTAGATGACGGCTCGGTCATCGGCTTCTTCCGCTATGTGCAGCAGGGGGCCAACGTCCGCGACCTCGTCATCCGGGGCCGCTCGATGCCCACCGGCAGCCGCTCCACCGTGGGCGGCATTGCGGGCAGCAACGCCGGTACGCTGCACAACTGCCGCTTTGAGGGCGTGTCCTCCGGCGCGTCCGTTGTCGGCGGCATCGCGGGCACAAATCTGGCCGCCGGCGTCATCGAAAGCTGCACGACCACGGGCAGTGTCTACGGTGCGCACTTCATCGGCGGCATCGCCGGTGAAAATCACGGCATCATTGCCAACTGCACGAACACCTCCAGCGTCAACACGACGGTGGAGCAGAACGACATCGACCTTTCCTCGCTGACGCTGAAGGACCTGATCGGCACCGAGAATGCCGCCGACATCACCGACATCGGCGGCATTGCGGGCCAGTCCGGCGGTGTCATCCGCGCCTGCATGAACCGCGGCACCGTGGGCTACCAGCACATGGGCTACAACGTCGGCGGCATCGCGGGCAGCCAGACCGGCTACATTGAGGGCTGCGTCAACTACGGCACTGTCTACGCCCGCAAGGAGGGCGGCGGCATCGTCGGCCAGATGGAGCCGAGCAGCACGCTGGAATACACAAAGGACACGCTGCAGGAGCTTTCCGACGAGATGAGCACGCTGCAGACGCTGGTCAACCGCGCCTGCGATGACGCCAGCGCCGCCAGCAGTGACCTTTCCAACCAGCTCGAAGCGCTGAAGAACAACGTGACCAGCTCCCGCAATGCCATTGAGAATCTGCTGAAGCAGGCCGAAAACGGCGTGTCCATCGGTTCCCAGACCGTCAAGACCGACTTGAGTCAGTTCAAGCAGGACCTCAAGAATACCAACCTGCCCGGCGCGGACGACGGAGACAATGCCGCGGACTCGGACACAGTCATCGACTACAGCGAAGCGACGCCTCCGTCTGACACCGACCCTGTCGATCCGAATTACACGCTGTCCCCCTCGGAGGAGCCCGCGCAGAGTGCTGACCTCTCCACGCCTGACGAAAGCAGTACGGCAGCGCAGGACACTGCCCCCGCACAGGAGCCCGCTGCAGAGGGCGGCGAGGCGGACCGCACCTCCCACGGGCAGCCCGGCCCCGAAGCCGTTGACGATTCCGCTGACAGCACCGTTGTCAGCGAGGACGACGGCGCTGCCACAAAGCCGGACGAGCGCTATCCAATCGACCCGGACTATACGCACATCACCGAGGGTCTTGACGACCTGCCCGACACAAAGGATGTGCTCAATGACATTTCGGATGCATTGCCGGATTCCGTGGACGTCGAAATTCCAAAGGTCGAGCTGACGAACCGCGACGCCATCACGGCCAGCCGCAATGATCTGAGCAGCAGCCTGACCAGCATGGGCGACATCGTCAGCAGCCTGAACAACAACGCCAGCAGCAACAGCCAGGCGCTGATCAACGACGTGAAGGCGATCTCGAAGCAGATCAATAAGATCGGCCAGACGCTGTCCGGTGCCAGCGAGAATGTCAACCGGGATGCAGACGACATCGTGGACGATGTTTCCGATGACGACACCGATGACGACGTCGAGGCCAAGGTCACGAACTGCATCAACAGCGGCACGGTCAATGCCGACCTCAACGCCGGCGGCATTACCGGTGCAATGGCCCGCGAGAACGATCTGGACCCCGAGGACGACTACACCACCGCGGGCAGCGAGTCGCTGAACTTTACCTTCAAGACCCGCGTCGTCACCCGCGACTGCACAAACTACGGCACGGTCAGCGCCAAAAAGCAGAACGCGGGCGGCATCGTCGGCGACGCCGAGATGGGCTCTGTCATCGACTGCAGGGGCTTTGGCACCCTCGATGCCGAGGACGCCACCGGCGTCGGCGGCGTGGCCGGTATCAGCAAGTCCACGATCCGCGAGAGCTGCGCCAAGGGCCGCCTGTCCGGTGCAAAGCAGGTCGGCGGCATTGTCGGCAGCGGTGCCACCATCGAAAACTGCCGCGCCATGGTCATGATCGACAACGCTGCCGAACAGATCGGTGCGATTGCCGGTATCGTGGACGACCCGCTGGACGGCAGCGTGACCGGCAACACCTTCGTGGACGGGGGTGTCGCGGGCATCGACAGTGTCAGCTACCAGGGCATTGCCGAACCGCTGGCCTACGAGGATTTCGTCGCGCAGGAAAATCTGCCCGGCGATTTCGGCAGCATCTGTGTCCGCTTTGTGACCGACGAGGATTCGCTGGTCCAGGAATACCACATCCCGTACGGCAGCGACTTCCCGACGGATCAGCTGCCGCCGGTTCCCAACCACCAGGGCCAGTACGGCAACTGGGAGGATGTGGATCTGACCGGCATGACGTTTGACGCGACGATCCACGCCGAGTACAGCGACATAAACACGGTCCGCCAGAGCCAGGAAAAGCGCGGTGAACGCTCCCTTGTGCTGGTGGAGGGCAGCTTCGACACCACCGACGAGCTGATGCTCCATGAGGTGGACGACGCGCCCGATACCCCCGGCACGCTGGTGGAGGCGTGGGGCCTGGAGCTGCCCGCCGACACCGGCCACACGCTGCGCTATATGCCGCCGGAGACGACGGACAACACCGTGCTGTGGGTCAGAACCGACGCAGGCTGGCAGCAGGCCGACACAAGCGTGGACGGCAGCTATCTGACCTGCACCGCCCCCGCCGGTACGACGGCCTTCGCCGCTGTGCAGATGCCCGCCAGCAAGGTGCCCCTGCTCGCGGCGGCTTGCGGCGCCGCAGCCGCACTGCTGCTGGTGATTTTGTTCATCGCCCGCAAGCGCAAAAAGCGAAAAGCAAAAAAAGCCGCTGAAAAAGCAAAATAAAAGAAAAACCCTTCTGTGGTGTGACACCACAGAAGGTTTTTTTTGGCTTCTCCCCTTGGGGGAAGCTGTCACCGAAGGTGACTGATGAGGGGCGGCCTTCCCACGACAACCCATTTATGGACAATAATGGCAAACTTGCCCCTCATCCGGCGCTCCGCGCCACCTTCCCCCTTGGGGGAAGGCTTTTCCTTTAACACGCACCCACAAACGCCTTAAAAATCTTTCGGCTGTCCTCATTCACGCGGAACGAAAATTCGGGGTGCCACTGCACAGCCCAGACGAACCTTTTATCCGGCAGGCATACGGCCTCCGTCAGTCCATCCTCCGAGACGGCCATAGCCGTCAGCCCCGGCGCAAGCGTTCACACCTCACTGTAAAAAATAAAACAGAGAAGTCCTGTGCGACCTCTCTGTCCGTTGTGCTGATTATACCGCAACGCGCGGCGGATTGCAAGCCCTTACATCGGCGGGTGGCTGCCCTTGAAGCGCTTATCCGTCGGCAGGGTCGTATATTTGTCGTACAGCTCCCGCAGCAGCACGGTACGGCGCACCATGCCGATGAACACATTGCGGTCATCCACCACCGGCACAAAGTTCTGTTCGATGGCTGCCTTTAAAAGCGTCGGCATGTCGGTGGTCACGGTAACGGCCTTGTAATCGCGGCGGCGGGGGAAGCTGGAAATCGGCACATCCTCGCTGGCTTCAAGGTCCAGCCCGTGCAGATTTTTCATGCCCCAGAGGATGTCGCCCTCGGTGATGCTGCCGACATACTCGCCGTTGCGCTTCAGAACAGGGATGGTGGCGTAGCGCTGGTTGGACCATTTTTCCAGTGTCTGGCGCAGGGTGAAATCCTCGTAAATGTACAGGACGTCCTGCTTGGGTGTCAAAAAGAATAAAAGGTTCATGGTTTAAACCGAGCTCCTTTGGTAAGATTGTCATACTTCTGTAAACAGTATATACTCTTGCGCTGTAAACTTTGTGAATGGAATGTTAAATCCACGCGCCAAAATAAATTTCTCCGAAATGCCCTGTTCAAGCGGGGAAAAATGGTGTATAATAGCTAAAGATTCATATAGTGCAGCTGCGGGCTTAGCCGCAGCTAACCCTGAAAAGGAGGATCGCAGATGATCACCAAGGTCAATCCCTATGGACATATTTCGCTGACGAATGACTACTTCTCCGGCCTGGTGGAGCAGGCCGCCAAGCAGTGCTACGGCATTGCCGCCATGGGTCAGGCCCCGGCTGAAAGCGTTGTGCGCAGCGCCCTGCGCACCGGCAGCCTGCCGCCGAAGGGCGTCACCGTCACGCAGGAGGGCGGCAAGCTGGTCATCGCCCTGCATATCAAGGTCGGGTTCGGTCTGAACATCTCGACCATCACCCAAAGCATCACCCACCGCGTCAAGGACGAAGTTGAACTTGCCACCGGCTTAAAGGTCGCCCGCATCGATGTCTACGTGGACGACGTCATTGCCGACTAAAGACTGTTTTACCCAAAAAATATGAGGTGTAACGAAACCATGATTACTGGCCAGACCCTGCGCGACGCCATTCTTTCCGGCGCCAACAACATTGCCAACCAGCGCACCCGCGTGGATGAGCTGAACGTTTTCCCCGTTCCGGACGGTGATACCGGCACGAACATGAGCATGACCATCGGCGCCGCCCGCGCCGAGCTTGAGGCCATGCCCGACAGCTGCACCGTGGCCGAGGCCAGCAAGACCGCTGCCTCCGCCATGCTGCGCGGCGCCCGCGGCAACTCCGGCGTTATCACCAGCCTGCTGTTCCGCGGCTTCTCCAAAGCTCTGGAGGGCAAAAAGGAGGCTGACGCTTCCGACATCGTGGCTGCGCTGAAGAAGGGCGTCGAGGGCGCTTACAAGGCTGTCATGAAGCCCACCGAAGGCACCATCCTGACCGTCGCCCGCATCGCTTCCGAGGAAGCTGCTGCCTGCGGCAAAGAGGACGTGGCCGAGTTGTGGGACGTCGTGATGACCGCCGGTCAGAAGGCTCTGGAGGACACCCCCAACCTGCTGCCCGTCCTGAAGAAGGCCGGCGTCGTGGACGCCGGCGGTCAGGGCATCATGATCATCTTTGAGGGCATGGGCAAGGTCTTCCACGGTGAGGACATCGTGGCCGGCGGCGAGGCTGTTCCCAACAAGGCCAAGCTCTCCACCGAAAACGCCGGCAAGGGCGTCTTCACCGACGACCTGATGAAGGTCGAGGACATCAAGAACGGCTACTGCACCCAGTTCCTCATCAATAAGAACGAGGGTGCAAGCGCCGCCAAAATGCGCGCCTTCGCCGAGTCCAACGGCGACAGTGTCGTCTGCATTGAGGACGATGACGTCATCAACCTCCATGTCCACACCGCCGACCCCGGCAAGATCCTGAGCGAGGCCATCAAGTACGGCTACCTGACCAACTTCAAGATCGAGAATATGCACGAGCAGTTCCTGGCCCGCCAGAAGCAGGGCAAGAGCCTCGAGAAGCAGGCTTCTGCCGAGAAGAAGCCCGACCCCGCCAGCGAGTTCATCTACGCTGCCGTTGACCCCAGCCGCGACTATGGCTTCGTTGCTGTCGCCGCCGGTGAGGGCCTGAAGGCTGTCTTCACCGACCTGGCCGCTGACGCTGTCGTCTCCGGCGGTCAGACCATGAACCCCGCCACCGAGGACATCCTTGCCGCCATCCAGAGCGTCCCGGCCAAGACCGTCTTTGTTCTGCCCAACAACAAGAACATCATCATGGCTGCTGAGCAGGCCCAGAAGCTGGCTGACCGTCAGGTGGTCGTCCTGCCCACCCGTACCGTCCCCATGGGCATCACCGCTCTGCTGAACTTCGACCCCTCTGCTACCGTCGAGGCCAACACCATCAACATGATGTCTGCCGCCGATAAGGTCTCCACCGGCCTCATCACCTACGCCGCCCGCGACAGCGAGTACGACGGCAAGCGGATCCGGAAGGGCGAGATCATGGCCCTGGAGAACGGCAAGATCGTCTCCACCTCCAACGACATCACCAAGGCCACCTATCGTCTGGCCCGCGGTATGTGCAAGAAGGATTCCAGCTTTGTCACCATCATCTCCGGCTGCGACGTCTCCGACGAGGATGCCGAGAAGGTGACCGAGATCGTCAAGGCAAAATGCCCCAACCACGTTGAGGTCAGCCACATCCGCGGCGGTCAGCCGGTCTACTACTATATGATCAGCGTGGAGTAAGCCTCTCCCCTGTTCAGAAACTCAATCGTATAACAAAACGACCTCTGCTTCCGGTCCATCCGGCTGCAGAGGTCGTTTTTTGCTGCAATTTTAGAAGAAGCTCACCTGACTGCTTTCCGGCAGCTCACCCAGAGCGCCCACCTGACGCAGGCGGTCGATGATGCTGCTGCCAACGCCGGAGGCCTGCTGCAGTTCCTCGATGGAGAGATACTCTTCGCCGTGGATGGTCACATTTTCCAGCGCATCGGCGGCGGCACCGCCCAGACCCTTCAAGGAGCAGAAGGGCAAGCGTACCTTGCCGTCCTCCACCACATACTTCGAGCCCCGGCTCTTGCCCAGCTCGATGGGCAGGAACTCGTAGCCGCGCACCAGCATCTCGTTGACCAGCTGGAGCGAGACGAGCACATCTTCATCCTTGGCGTTCTTCTCTTCCTTGAGGCGGCGCTTCACCTCGTTCATGTGGGCGCGGGCCACCGCCGCGCCGCCCACAGCGGCTTCATAGTCGATGTCATCGCCGCGGACGGTGAAGTACACCGCATAGAACGCCTGCGGGTGGTAGAGCTTAAACCACATGAGGCGGATGGCCGACATCAGGTAGGCCACCGCATGGGCTTTCGGGAACATATATTTTATCTTGCGGCAGCTCTCGATGTACCAGTCCGGCACATCGTGCTCCCGCATGGCCTCTTCCCAGCCGGGCGCAAAGCCGCCCTTGGCCACCTTGCCCTTACGGACGGCTTCCATAATATCGAAGGCCATCTTCGGTTCGAGGCCCTTGCGCAGCAGATAGAGCATGATACTGTCACGGCAGCCGATGACCTCCGCGATGGTACAGGTGCCGCTGCGGATGAGCTCGTCGGCGTTGCCCGTCCAGACGTCGGTGCCGTGGGACAGGCCTGAGATCTGGATAAGCTCGGAGAAATTCTTGGGACGGGCCTCCACCAGCATTCCGCGCACGAAGTTGGTGCCCATCTCGGGGATGCCGAAGGTGCCGGTCTGGCTGTCGATCTGCTCCGGCGTCACACCCAGCTCTTCCGGGCTGGTGAGCAGGCTGTAAACCTTGGGGTCGTTCATGGGGATGCTGTCCACGGGGATGCCGGTGTACTCCTCGAAATACTTGTAGAAGGTGGGCATATCGTGGCCCAGCTCGTCCAGCTTGAGCAGGGTGTCGTGGAGGTACTTGAACTCGAAGTGGGTAGTCAGCAGACCGCCCGCCACATCGTCCGCCGGGTGCTGGATGGGGCAGAAGTCATAGATCTCATAGGTATCCGGCACGACGACCATGCCGCCGGGATGCTGGCCGGTGGTACGCTTGACGCCGGTGCAGCCCAGCGTCAGGCGGTTCTCTTCCGCGTGGTTGACCGTTCTCCCCCGCTCATCCAGGTACTTTTTGACGTAACCGTAGGCCGTCTTGTCCTGAATACCGGAAACGGTGCCGGCCTTGAACACGTTGGCCTTGCCGAACAGCTCCTCCGTGTAGCGGTGGACGTTGGACTGGTACTCGCCCGAGAAGTTCAGGTCAATATCAGGCTCCTTGTCGCCGTAGAAACCAAGGAAGGTCTCGAAAGGGATGTCGTGGCCGTCCACCAGCATCCGGGTGCCGCAGTGGGGGCAGTTCTTGTCGGGCAGGTCGAAGCCGTCGTCCACGCTGCCATCGGTGATGAACTCGCTGTACTTGCACTTGGGGCAGCGGTAGTGAGGCGGCAGACTGTTGACCTCCGAGATTCCGGAGAAGTGGGCCACAGCTGACGAGCCGACCGAACCACGACTGCCCACCTGATAGCCGCCCGCGTTAGAGTAAGCCACCAGTTTGACCGCGATAACGTACAGAACGGCGTAGCCATGGCCGCAGATGGAGTCCAGCTCTTTTTGCAGGCGCTTCTCCACGATCTCGGGCAGAGGGTCGCCATAGTCCCGCTTGGCGTGTTCCCAGGTCGCATCCCGGAGCTGCTGTTCTGCGCCCTCGATGCTGGGCGGGTAGGTGCCGCGCGGGATGGCACGGACGTTGCCGTCGATGCTGGCTGCTATCTTGCGGGGATTGGTCACGACGATCTCGTAGGCCTTTTCCTTGGGCAGGTAGCTGAACTGGTTCAGCATATCCTCGGTGGTGCGGTAGAACAGGGGCGGCTGGTTGTCCGCGTCCTTGAAGCCGTTGCCCGCCTGCAGGACAGAGCGGTAGATGGCGTCCTCCGGCTCGGTGAAATGGACGTCGCCGGTGGCGATGACAGGCTTGTGCAGGTCTTCGCCCAGCTTGATGACGGTGCGGTTGAAGTCCTTGATGACCTCTTCGCTCTCCACCTTGCCCTCCCGCACCATATAGGCGTTGTTGCCCAGGGGCTGGACCTCCAAAACATCGTAGTACGATGCAATTTTCTTCAATTCTTCGTAAGAGCGGCCCTCTACGACAGCCCTGTAAAGTTCTCCTGCTTCACAGGCAGAAGTGAGGATAAGGCCGTCCCGATACTTGTTCAGAAGGCTGCGGGGAACGCGGGGCTTCTTGAAGAAGTAGTTGACATGGGCCTCGCTGACGATTTTATAGAGGTTTTTCAGGCCCATCTGGTTGCGCACGAGGATGATGAGGTGATAGTACTTCTTTTTCAGCACCTCGCGGTTTCCGCCGAGGCCGGTGTTGATGCCGCTGACGGCAGTCACCTGCTTTTCCTCCAGATCTTTCAGCATGACGCAGAAGATGCGGCCCAGTGCGGCAGAGTCCTCGCAGGCGCGGTGGGCCTCGTAGGCGGGCAGCTCCAGATGCTTGTTGATGGTCCCCTGCTTGTAGTTGTGGAGGCCGGGGTACATGGCCTGAGCCATGGTCAGGGTGTCGATATAGGTCGGCTCAAACTCGATGCCGCTCCGCTTGGCGGCGGCGCGAAGGAACCGGATGTCGAAGGAGTGGGCATTGTGAGCCACAAGGATGCGGCCATCTACAAAGTCGAGGAAGGCTTTCAGTGCCTCGGCCTCGCTGGGGGCGTCGGCTACCATCTCGTTGGTGATGCCGGTCAGCTCGGTGATCTTGGAGGTGATGGCCTTTCCGGGTTTTACGAAGGTATCGAATTCTTCCACCACTTCCCCGTTCCGCACGATGACCGCGCCGATCTCTGTCAGGTACTCCACGCCGGGGTCGAGGCCCGTCGTCTCCGTGTCGAAGACGCAGAACTCACCGTTCAGCGGCTCGTCTTTCACGCCGTAGACGCAGGGTATCATGTCATCGACAAAGTAGGCCTCACAGCCGTAGATGAGCTTGAAGTCCGGGTCTGTCTTGTGGATGGCGTCTGCAGCCAGCATAGCCTCGGGGTAGCCCTGACAGACACCGTGGTCGGTGATGGCAATGGCCGGGTGGCCCATCCGGTGGGCCAGCTTGACGATGCCGCCGGGGTCGCAGAAGGCGTCCATGCTGGACAGCTTGGTATGCAGATGCAGCTCCACCCGCTTGACAGGGGCGTTGTCCTCCCGCTTTTTGCGCTCGACAAAGAGGACGTCGTAGGGCCAGACGATATAGTCGTGCTCGTACTTATCGTAGGAACAGTCGCCGCGCACCACGACCGTCGTACCCTTGGGGATGGACTCCCACTTGGAGCAGTCCTCCCCTTCCTGCGCACGGATCTGCAGGTTGATGGAGCCGGTGTAATCGGTGATGGAGACAGTGTATATCTTGCGGAAGTTGCCCTTCACTTCGGTGAAGAAGACGTCGCCCCAAATCATACACTTGCCGCCCTCGCCGCCCAAATCCTTGAGGGGGGTGAGGTTTTTCGGGGTGAACATCTTGCCGTGGAAGATGGTGACGGGCTTGTCCGTGAGGTCGAGGCCCTCCACCTTGATGGAGGGGGCAGTGTTCTTTTTCTCGAACTTGACGACAGGCGGCGCAATTTTGCGCTCGAGCTTTTCTTCCATCTGGCGCTGTTCGGCTTCGCCCACGCTGCTTTCCAGCGTCACTTTGGGCTTTACGCCGGTGTGGGCGGCGATGCGCTCTGCCAGCAGGCGCTCGAACTGCATCTCCTGCAAAAACTTCGTGCCGTGGCAGACGCCGATGGTGATGTTCTGGCCGGTGATGGTGATGCGGCAGCGGTCGAGGAAACCGTTGATGGGGACACCATCCCGTTTCATCTCCTCCATCATTTCCCGCAGACCGGCTTCATCCAGCGTCGCATAGCCGAAAAGATTGTTGATGCGGAGCTCGAAGCCCTCGTAATCCGGTGCCAGCGAGGCCAGCAGCCGGGCGCACAGCCCCTTGTCCAGCGGGGCAGAACTGCGCAGCGTAAAGATGACCTGCCGCTCCTGCCGCAGCATCTGGGCGTGCTCGACGACCACGCGGCCAAAACAGGCCGCAAAGTCTGGGTCCGCCATAAACTGCGGCCATAGCTGGGAAACAAGTGGTGTCACAGTGGTACTCCTTTTCTATCAGATAACAGCACAAACTGCCGCGCCCTGGAAAAGGGCGTGGCAGCAGGTTGTTCTTGCGCTTACAGCTTATAGATCTCCTCCATGAACTGGTCGAGGATATTATCCCCCGTCAGCTTCTTGACGGGGTTTCCGTGGACGAACAGCACTGCCTCGCCCTTTCCGCCGGCAATGCCGATGTCAGCCTCACGGGCCTCGCCGGGGCCGTTGACGACACAGCCCATAACAGCCACCTTGATGGACTTTTTGCAGCCCTGAAGCCGCCGCTCCACCTCATTTGCGATTTCGGTGCAGGGGTACTGGGTGCGGCCGCAGGTCGGGCAGGTGATGACCTCCGGGCCGGCCACCGGGAAGCCGACAGCGCGCAGGATATTGTAGCCTGCTTCCACTTCCTTCTCAGGGTCAGCAGCCAGCGAGACACGGATGGTGTCGCCGATGCCCTCCAGCAGCATCCCGCCGATGCCCATGCCGCTCTTGAGCAGGCCCATCTGGTAAGTGCCGGCCTCCGTGACGCCCACATGGAGCGGGTAGTCGGTCACAGCGCTGAGCTGGCGGTATGCCTCCATCATGCGGGGGACGTTGGAGTTCTTGATGGAGATGACGATGTTGTTGAAGTCGAACTTTTCCAGCAGGTGGACATGGTACAGAGCACTCTCCACCATTGCTTCCGGCACAGGTGCGCCGTACTTGGCGAGGATGTGCTTCTCCAGACTGCCGCCGTTGACGCCGATGCGGATGGGGATATTTTTCTGCTGGCAGGCATCCACGACCGCCTTCACGCGGTCATCGTCGCCGATGTTGCCCGGGTTGATGCGGATTTTATCCACGCCCACATCGGCGCAGGCAATGGCAGCCTTGTAGTCGAAGTGGATGTCTGCCACGATGGGGATATTCACGGCGTTCTTGACAGCCTCGATGCACTTGGCGTCTGCCGCGCTGGGACAGGTCACGCGCAAAATCTGACAGCCTGCCGCTTCACAGCGCTTTGCCTGCGCCACATTGCCCTCGATGTCCTCCACCGGGACGTTCAGCATGGTCTGCACGGCAATGGGATTCTTGCCGCCGATGGTCACATTGCCGATCTTCACTTCACGTTTCAGCTGCCGCATGGTTTTACCCCTTTCAAATTGCTCCGGTCACGAGCCGGACGATGTCATTGTACGTTGCAAAGAGCATCAGGCCGAACAGCAGCGCAAAGGCTGCGACGGTCAGACTGCTCTGGATTTTTTCCGGCACTGCATGGCCGGTGACTGCCTCGATGAGCAGGAAGACGATCTTGCCGCCGTCCAGCGCCGGGAACGGCAGCAGATTGAGGACGCCGAGGTTGATGGTGATGAGCGCCAGCAGCTCAGCCACATCCTCCCAGCCGTAGCTTGCGGCCTGACCGATGGCGGTCACGATGCCCACCGGGCCGGACAGGTCGTTGATGCTCTCGCGGCCCCGCAGAAGGTCGGCCAGCGAAGTATAGATGATGCGTCCATAGTAGATGACGCTGTTGGCCGACTCTTTCAGGACGTTCTGCGGTGTTTTTTTGAGGCCGTAAACTGTGAAGCCCAGTGTCATGTGGGTCTGGCCCTGCTCATCCTGCCAGGTGTCGAACTGGACGTCCGGCAGCTCCACGAGCTTGCCGTCCCGGCGGACGGTGAAGTCTGCGCGGTAGCTCTCGGTGCGCATAAGCTCGTAGAGCATATCGTTGGCCACGAAGCAGTGCCGCCCGTTGACGGCCACGATCTCGTCGCCGGCCTGCAGGCCGGTCTGGCCACAGAGGGCGTTGTCCTCCACGGCATAGATGACTTTGCTGGTGATCGGCTCACTGCGCAGTGAGATGAGGAGCAGCAGCACCACGAAGCCCAGCACGAAGTTCATCACCGCGCCTGCCGCCATCACCAGCATCCGCTGCCAGACAGCCGCCTCGTTCAGCGGCTTGCCTGTCCGCTGCGCCAGCACCTCCGGCGGGATGTCCGGGCCGTCATCGTCCCCGCTTCCACCCTCGGCCTGTTCGCTCTCAGGGCTCTCCTCCCCTTCCAGCGCCACAAAGCCGCCTACGGGCAGGAGCCGCAGGGTATACTGCGTGCCTTTGCGATAGGTCTTGATGAGGGTCGGACCCATGCCAATGGAAAACTCGTTGACCTGGACCCCGCAGAGCTTTGCCACTGCAAAATGGCCGAACTCGTGGATGGCGATGACTGCGCCGAAGATGAGCAGCGCAGCAACAAAGGTGATGAAAACTGACATTATTTCTCCTATATTACAGGTGTGCTCTCACGAATGCACGGGCCATACGGTCACACTCATACACATCCGCGAGGCTGTAGTCGCCGCCGAAGCTGTCGCTGTCCACGACAGCCTCCACCAGACGGCCGATGTCGAGGAAGCCGATCTTATCCTCAAGGAAGAGCTTGACGGCCTCCTCGTTGGCACCGTTGGCGGCGCAGGGGCCGAGACCGCCCTTCTTGATGGCCTTCTTGCAGGCGGCGAGGCAGCGGAAAGTCTCCTCGTCGGCCACATCGAAGGTCAGCAGCTTGAGGGTGGTGAAGTCCAGCTCCGGCACGACGCCCGGCACACGGGCCGGATAGGTCAGCGCATACTGGATGGGGATGCGCATATCCGGCACACCCAGCTGGGCGATGATGGAGTTGTCGCTGTACTGCACCGCCGAGTGGACGATGCTCTGGCGCTGGACAACGATTTGAATTTTCTCCGGAGGCAGACCGAACAGCCACACAGCCTCAATGAGCTCGAGGCCCTTGTTCATCAAAGTGGCGCTGTCGATGGTGATCTTTGCACCCATGTTCCAGTTGGGATGCTTGAGGGCATCGGCCTTGGTCTTGCCCCGCAGCTCTTCGGTCTTCATGCCGAAGAAGGGGCCGCCGGAGGCCGTCAGCAGAATTTTGGTCAGGCTCTTGGCGCTCTCCTTATCTTGCAGGCACTGGAAGATGGCCGAGTGCTCACTGTCCACAGGCAGCAGCTTGACGCCGTGCTTCGCCACGGCCTGAGTGACAAGATGGCCGCCGGTGACAAGGCTTTCCTTGTTGGCGAGGGCGAGGTCATGGCCGCTCTCGATGGCGGCAAGGCTTGCGCCGAGGCCCGCGATGCCCACCACGCTGTTCAGCACCACGTCCGGGCCGTCCATCGCGGCGAGGGTCTTCAGGCCCTCCGGGCCGGTCAGGAGCTTGGGTGCATCGGCGCGGCCAGCCAGCGCAGCCGAAAGCTTTTCGGCACCGGCCTCACTGGTCATGCAGACGTATTTCGGGTGGAATTCTTCTATCTGCTGCAAAATTTTATCCGTCTGGCTGTGGGCCGACAGGCCGAACACCTCATACCCTTGAGCACGGATGACGTCAAGGCTCTGGGTGCCGATGGAGCCGGTAGAACCCAGCAGCGTGATTTTCTTAGCCATAAAGAATCTACCTCCTGCTGATTTTAATCGTAGAATGCTGCGATGACCACCATCGTGACGAAGGGCGCGATGAACATCACGCTGTCAAAGCGGTCAAGGATGCCGCCGTGGCCCGGGAAGATGGTGCCGTAGTCCTTGATGCCGCACTGGCGCTTGACCACGCTGGCGAACAGGTCGCCGTAGATGCCCAGCACCGCAGCCACACAGGCCAGCAGCGCAATGATGACATACATGGATACACCAATATTGGAGCGGGTGAACTCTTCCATCCGGTCTGCTGCGATGGAGTAGATGACCGTGACCAGCACACCGAATACCATAGTACCCAGCACGCCGCCTACAGCGCCCTCCACCGTCTTTTTGGGGCTGACCACCGGGCAGAGCTTATGCTTGCCAAAGGCGCGGCCCGCGAAGTAGGCGCAGGTATCGCCGCCCCAGGCGAAGCAGAGGATGAGCAGGATGAAGAAGATGGCGTCGTAGCCATATTCCTCCACCGGCAGCATCTCCTTGAGCCGGATGAACGAATAGAAGCAGAAGATCACGATGCCCGAAAACATGGCGAGGCCGCTGGCTTTCTGGTAGCTGATGACGCCGTTGCGCACTACAAGGTAGATGGCATAGAACAGCACCACGAGGAAGGAAGCGGGCATCACCATCGCCCGGCAGACGCTGTAGCTCGACAGCATGATGAGCAGTGTGTAGGGTACCAGAACGGCCAGCAGCGGCCAGTCCTGCTTTTCAAAACCCAGCGCAGAGTAAATTTCATGCAGGGCGATGAGGGTGATGGCCGCGATGACCAGATTGAACACCAGCGTATCGAAGGTGAACAGGACGCCTGCCAGAACGATCAGGCCCACCACGGCTGTGATGATTCGTGTTTTCATAGTTTCATGTTCTCCTTTGTTTCGTCCGGGAGCCGCTCCCCTGCTCTGGCAGGGTCTGCAGCGTCAGCGCCTGAGGAAATACCGGACGCTCTCCGGGGGCCGCGCACGCCGCGCGGCATCTTGCGTATCGTTTGCTGCGCTCAAAGTCCGCCGAAGCGGCGGGAGCGCCGGTTGAACTCCATGATGGCGGCATCGAGGTCATCACGGGTGAAATCAGGCCACAGAACGTCCATCTCCACCAGCTCCGAGTAGGCTGCCTGCCAGAGCATGAAGTTGGAGAGCCGCTTTTCTCCGCTGGGGCGGAGGATGAAGTCGGGGTCTTTCTGGCCGGCGGTGTACATTTGGGCCGAAAGAGCCTCTTCCGTGATGTCCTCGGGCTTCATCTCGCCCGCAGCCACCTTGGCCGCAAGACTCTGGGCCGCCCGGACGATCTCAGGCCGTCCACCGTAGTTGACGGCGATGTTGACGGTCAGACCGGTCTTGGAAGCCGAGTCGGTTTCCAGCTCGTTCATCAGCTTTTGCAGCTTGGGGTCCAGCGCAGTGCGGTCGCCCATAAAGCAGATGCGGATGTTTCGGTTCTTGTAGTCGAAGCCCTTGATGAGGTACTCGCCGAACAGCCGCATGATAGCACCCACTTCTTCGGCGGGACGCTTCCAGTTTTCGGTCGAGAATGCGTAGAAATACACCGACTCCACACCCAGCTCATCGCAGTAGTTCGCAATGTCCTGAAAGACCTGTGCGCCCTTTTTGTGGCCGGCGGTGCGGGGCAGGCCGCGGCTCTTGGCCCAGCGGCCATTGCCGTCCATGATGATGCCGATGGACAGCCCCTTTGCAAAATCCTTTGGATGTTCCATGATCTTATTCCTCTATTTTCAGTCTGGCAAAAAGTGCCGCGCACCTTCTTTCAGCGCACGGCACCTCCCTGCTTGCTTGCAGTCAGAATCAGACGGACATGATCTCCTTCTGCTTTTCTTCCACAGCAGCGTCGATATTCTTCACGTACTTGTCGGTCAGCTTCTGGACGTCCTCTTCCATGGTCTTCTGGGTGTCCTCGGTCAGTTCGCCAGCCTTCTTCATGGCCTTGGCCTTGTCCATAGCGTCGCGGCGGACATTGCGGACAGCGACCTTTGCCTCCTCGCCCATCTTGGAGACTTCCTTGGCCAGCTGCTTGCGGCGCTCCTCGGTAGGAGCCGGGAAGTTCAGACGGATGGTCTGGCCGTCATCAATGGGGTTGATGCCCACATCGCTGGCCAGGATGGCCTTGCTGATGGCGCGCAGCAGAGTGCGGTCCCACGGGGTGATGGTCAGGGTGCGGGCCTCGCTGACAGCCACAGAAGCCACCTGCTGGATGGGCGTGGGCGAACCATAGTAATCCACGGTCACCTTGTCCAGAACGCCGGGGTTGGCACGGCCTGCGCGCACGGTCTTCAGCTCGCGCTCCAGATGCTCGACTGCGCTCTTCATCTTGTCTTCGAATGCCTTGGTGTTGCTGCTCATTGTCCTTGTCTCCTGTTTGTTATCAATTCTCACCAGCCGCGAAAAGGCGTCTGGCATATTCTATTGTCGGAAGCGGGGCAGTATGCTCAGCCCTCGTAGACCAGCGTACCCACGTTCTCACCCTGCACAGCGCGGGCGATGTTGTCGGGGTCGGCCAGGTCGAACACGAGGATGGGGAGCTTGTTGTCCCGGCAGAGGGTGGCGGCAGTGCCGTCCATAACAGCCAGACGGTCTTCCAGCACCTTGGTAAAGGTAAGGGTCTCGTACTTCTTGGCATCGGGGTACTTATGGGGGTCCTTGTCATAGACGCCGTCCACCATCGTGGCCTTGAACATGATGTCTGCACTCACCTCAACGGCGCGCAGAGCAGTGGTCGTGTCGGTGGAGAAGAAGGGGTTGCCCGTACCGCCGCCGAAGATGGCGATCTTGCCCTCTTCCATTGCGTGGAGAGCTTCCTTGCGGGTGAAGGCCGGGGCCACCTGCGGCATGGTGATGGAGGTGAACACCTCGGTCGGCACACCCAGCTGCTCCAGCTTGTCGGAGACAGCCAGGGCGTTCATCACCGTTGCCAGCATACCGATCTTATCGGCCAGCGTACGCTCCATCTTGCCGCTGGAACGGCCGCGCCAGAAGTTGCCGCCGCCCACAACGATGCCGATCTGAACACCCAGCTCATGGGCCTTCTTTACGCCGCCGCAGATTGCGTCCATGGTCGGCTCGTCGAAGCCGGTCCCCTTTTCGCCGCCGAGGGCCTCACCGCTGATCTTCAGAAGGATACGCTGATATTTCAATGCCATAATAACATACACCACCTGTATCAGATTTGGCCGCGCTGTACGCCGCCGATTTTATCTCTTATCTATTTTACAATAAAACTGCTCCAAAGTAAACAGGCAAACGCCAGCTCATCGGCAAAGGTTTCTTCTCCTTCTGCACTTTGGGCAAAAAATGCTGGACATTTGCCGCGAATCATGCTATAATACTGCTTGCATCCCGGCAAAATAGAATATGCGGGCATCGTACATCGGCTAGTATATCAGCCTTCCAAGCTGAGGAGGTGGGTTCGATTCCCATTGCCCGCTCCACAAAAACCGCCTAGATTCGTCAGAATCCAGGCGGTTTTCTTGCTTCATTACCTCATTTCTTTTCCATACCATATAATAATGCCCCCTTCGAAAAAATTTTGAAGGAGGCATTATTAGACTATACAGCTCTCACCGCACTCTCTTTTTCATCCTTGCCATGAATGCATCCGCCTCGATGGCCTCAGGGGTGAAGCTGTTGTTCTTCCACCATGCGGCCAGTGCTGCACCGACGGTGAAGCCGGTGGAGATCATCTGCTCGAGCTGGGCGTTGTCGATGGGCAGTACAGACTTGCCCGCTGCGCTGAGCAGCTGATTTGTCAGGGCGAGGCCCAGCGCTGCGGTACGGGTCAGAGTACCGGCGGAGACAGTGCGGTTGGTAATGATATGTGAGTTCATAGCTTAATTCCTTTCTCTTGTATGTCCGTTTGCTTCTAAATCGGCGATACGGTGGTTTGCCACCTTCATCTGCTCTTCCAGCACGGGGACGCGCTGGGCAAAGTTGTTGTGCGCCCGCACCTCGCGGGTCAACTCCTCAAGCTTGGTGTCTGTGACAGCCTGACTGCGGCTGTTGGCGATGAGTACGCCGATGAGAGTCACGGCCCCGGTGATAAGCGCTGCGAGAACAGTCTCCATCGGTCTCACCCCTTCCATCTGGACTTATTCGTCCGGGTGTCGATATGTACCCAGCCGGTCATGCGCTTGGGATGTTTTGCATCCTTCGGGTACCGCCCGATGCCGCCGCGCCCGGGAAGCAAGGTCTCAGCGTAGGCGGCGACAGTCGCCACCGGCACACCTTCGACGTAGAAGTCCGCCGCCCGGCCCAGCAGGTGCTGGCTCGACTTGCTGCCGCCCACGGCGGCATTGTGCTCAGCGGTGCGGTAGCCGCTGGTGATATGTACCGGTTTGCCGAAGTGCTCCCGGATGCACTGCAGCAGCACCACCAGCTCGTCGTCGATGAGGACGGCGTCGCTGCCCTTGCAGGCGAACTCGCGGACGCGGAAGCTGGGTGAAAGCTGCCGGGTGGAGTCGCGGGTCATGGAATATTCTCTGATGGACATTTCAAATCCTTTCTCCTCCTGGGCTCCCCTATTAGGGGAGCTGGCGCGAAGCGCCTGAGAGGTTTAATACTTCTTCCCGCAGATCTCCTCGAAATCCGCCTTGGTAATGAGCAGGTCGTTCGTTCGAATCGAATCAGTAGCTCCAGAAATCCTACAAATCAACGTCAAAATTTGACTGATTTGTAGGATTTTTTCTTATTTGCTCTAAGCCGGACGAAGAAAACCGCAACAAAAACCGCAACATTTTAATGTACGCTCTTCTTCAAACGTGCCATGAAGTCGTCCGCCTCGATGGCCTCAGGGGTGAAGCTGTTGTTCTTCCACCATGCGGCCAGCGCAGCGCCGACGGTAAACCCGGTGCAGATCATCTGTTCGAGCTGGGCATTGTCGATGGGCAGCAAAGGCTTGCCCGCTGCGCTGAGCAGCTGATTTGTCAGGGCGAGGCCCAGCACAGCAGTGCGGGTCAGAGTACCGGCGGAGATCTTCTTTTTCATATCAGTTCTTGCCTTTCTCGGGCGTCTCGGCCCGCTGTTTGAGGATGTCGATGGCCTTGGTGATGGCTGCGGGGATAGGCAGACCCATCAGGCCGGCATTTTCGACGATGGAGATGGCCTCGTTGGCCGAAAAGCCGATGATCGCCGCGTCGCGGACGAAGCTGCCGCCGATGACAGCATCAAGCTGGCAGGCCACCAGAACAATGAGCAGAGTCTCACCTTTGCGGATGAGGCCCTTCCAGCCAGCCTTGCTTTCCAGTGCGCCGGTCTTGGTCTTGGGGCTGGCGTGGAATACGCCTGCCACCACCAGACCGGTGATGTAGTCGATGGCCATAAAGATGACCAGCGTCTGCAGGGCAGTGTCCCAGCCACCGAACAGCGAGGCAATGACACCGCCGATGATGCCGATCGCGGTGCAAATGGTATCCTTCATTTTCTTCACTCCTTTACATGGTCCACCGGCTCTTGCCCGCCCGAGTATCAATATGTACCCAGCCGGTCTTGCGGGCGGGATGCTTTGCATCCTTCGGATACCGCCCGATGCCGCCGCGCCCGGGAAGCAAGGTCTCAGCGTAGGCGGCGACAGTCGCCACCGGCACACCTTCGACGTAGAAGTCCGCCGCCCGGCCCAGCAGGTGCTGGCTCGACTTGCTGCCGCCCACGGCGGCATTGTGCTCAGCGGTGCGGTAGCCGCTGGTGATATGTACCGGTTTGCCGAAGTGCTCCCGGATGCACTGCAGCAGCACCACCAGCTCGTCGTCGATAAGGACAACGTCGCTGCCCTTGCAGGCGAACTCGCGGACGCGGAAGCTGGGCGAGAGCTGCCGGGTGGAGTCGCGGGTCATGGAATATTCTCTGATTGCCAATTTCTTCATCCTTTCTTTTTGCTTTGTTGATTGACATTGTATCGCATATGTGCTACATTGTATTCAGAAGGAGCGTGATACTATGGCACAGACCACTGTCAGCATCCGTATGGATAATGATTTGAAAAACAATTTCGACCACATCTGCAATGAACTTGGGATGTCCATGTCCACTGCTGTCACCATGTTGGCCAAGAAGATGACCCGTGAACAGCGCCTGCCTTTCGAGCTTTCGGTGGACCCGTTCTACTCTGAGCAGAACCAGGCTCGTCTGCGTAAGTCCATCGCGGAGATGGAAGCGACCGGCGGCACCATCCACGAGGTCGATTTGGATGATTAAGGCGTGGACAGAGGAAGCATGGGAAGATTTTGAATACTGGACAACGCAGGACCGCAAGGTGCTCAAGCGCATCCTGCAGCTCCTGAAGGACATTGACCGAAACGGTTATGAAGGCATCGGCAAGCCCGAGCGCCTCAGCGGAGACTTGTCCAGCTATTGGAGCCGCCGTATCGACGATGCAAACCGTATCGTTTACCGAATTGATGGGAATGTAGTCAAAATCGTCCAGTGCGGTTCCCACTACAGAGATAAATAATCTCCATTTCCGGAGCAGCCACTCATTCGAGCGGCTGCTTTTTGTTTAATACTTCTTCCCGCAGATCTCCTCGAAATTCGCCTTGGTGATGATGCCCTTGCGGACATACACCCGCAGCATCGCCTCAGAGATGCGGCCCTGCGTCCAGCGCTCGGTCAGTCTTTCCTTGTTGCTCATAACTTTGTTCTCCTTTCTCATTCTGCGTCCGGCAGGCTCAGCGCCACCATGTCTTCCAGAGCGTCCGCAATGCGGGTCTGGTCGGAGACGCCGGCGTCTGCCATGGGAGGGTTATCCTCGAATGCCTCGATGGCGGCCAGATAGTCCTCGTCGGTGGTGCAGGCACTGAAATCGCAGCCCGCCTTGCGGTAACGCTCCACCTCGTCGTCGAAGACCAGTGCGACGCTGCCGTTGATGATGCCGCCGCCCACGATCATCTTGGTGTAGCGGCCCCACTGGTAACGATCCAGCCACTGCTCAGCGGTAAGCTTCTCGCCCACCGGGGTGATGACGTCAGATTTGTTGTCGTAAATTTTGTATCGTGCCATTTTGATTTCTCCTTTCATTACGCCGAATAGACATCGACGACATCCTGATATTTGTCTGCCGTGCTACTGATTTTTGAGATACCGCCTGCGAACAGCGCATAATCTCCAATTACAGCAGATGCAAGGCCATACCGTCCGACACTCAAGTCTGGCATAGTCGTCTTGGTTAACGCGGTGTTGTATGCATCCACCGTTGCCACATAGGCTGCATCGCTGTTGCCTTTATAGCCACCTGCAAACATTGCGTATTCGCCCACTGTGGCCGAGGCCAGGCCGTTCTTTGCGCTGCTCAATTCGACGGCAGTGCTTCGGGTCAGCGAGGCGTCGTACGATTCTACTGTGGAGAGGTATTTTCCCGTAGTGCTGTTGTATCCTCCTGCAAAAAGAAGATGATTCCCGATGGTTGCGGCGGAATGGACTGCTCTGGGGCAACTCAAGGGCGCGGCCTGACTGGACGTAAGAGACGAATCATATGCGCGCACCATCTCCATAGCCCCAATGGTTTCAACAAGAGTCGAATCCGAGTTCATGCTGCTGCCGCCGCTAAACACTGCATAACCTCCGACTGTGCCTCCTGCACAGGCGTATACATTACTGGGCAGCGGAGTTGCAGTCGTCCGGGTGAGAGACGTGTTGTATGCATCTACGGCGGACTGCGACATTGTAAATAAGCCATTATTCCTTCTTCCGCCAGCAAAAAGCGCATAGGAACCTACAACTGCTGCGGCACTGTCACATCGGGCAATACTCAGCTCTGTAGCGGTCGTCCGGGTAAGAGATGCATCGTAGACATCCACCGTACCAAAGGACGTGTCTCCGCTTCGTCCACCGACGAATAGTGCGTGATTCCCCAGCGTTATCGCCGTCAATCCTTGCCTTGCCACGCTCAAGGAAGCTGCAGTCGTCCGGGTGAGAGATGCGTTGTATGCGTCCATTATGGCCTCGCCTTTTTTGGCGTCGCTATCATAACCGCCGCCTCCGAACAGGGCATATCCGCCAACTGTCGTTCCGGCAAGGAAGATTCTGTATTTACTCAGCGGTGTCGCAGTTCCAAATTTGTCAGCCTCCGCACTGTAGCACAGCCTCGCCTTGCCTCCGATACCGATGTACATCTTCTTGACCTTGCGGGCCTTACCGCCGATGCCAACGTAGGCTTTTTTCATCTTGCGGGCTTTGCTTCCGACGCCCACATAAACTGCTTTTGCCATATCCGGCCTCCTTTACACGTACACGATGAGCACCTTGTTGGTGGTCAATGCGCTTCCCGCCCCCGGGTCGGTGGTCTGGGCGGCAAAAGTCAGGCCGTTGACCGAGTTGGCCGTGCCGCCCGCACTCGAAGACCCGGCATAGTTGTGGGTGTGGGAACTGTTGGCTTTGCCGTTGAGTTTGGTGTTCATCTCGCTTTCGGTGTAGTACCGGTCGTCATGGGTATGGCTTGCGTTCGCCTTGCCATTCAGCTTGGTGTTCATCTCGCTCTCGGTGTAATACCGGTCATCGTGGGTGTGGCTGGACGCCGCCTTGCCGTCCACGAGGCCTTTCAGCACCTTGCCCTGATTTGCGCTCAGACTCTGGTCGGTGGCCGTGCTGGTCAGGTTGTCCTGCACGCCGCGCCAGGTGTTGGTGTCCGTGAACTTTGCATCCGCAGGCACACTCTTGCCCAGCGTGCAGGTCATAGCGACCGGCACACCATCCTTGAAGTATACGCCCTGCGTAGCAGAACCCGCGTTCTTGTTCAGTTTGTTGGCTGAGTTTGCCGCACCGCCCGCGCTGGACGAACCAGCGTAGTTGTGGGTATGGCTGGCGGCAGCTTTACCCGCCAGCGCGTCGCCGGTGGCTTTGGCGTCGGCAGCTGCGCCGGAGACTTTGAGGGTGGAATCCACCTTAGTTTCTTTGCCCGCCGGGCCTGTCTCGCCTTTCGGTCCCTGAGGGCCGGTCGCGCCTACAGGACCCTGTGGACCGGTGTCGCCTTTGTCGCCCTTCGGACCCTGCGGGCCAGTCTCGCCCTTTGGACCTTGTGGACCTGTTGCACCAGTGGGGCCTGTCGAGCCGATGTCGCCTTTTTCGCCTTTAGGCCCCTGAGGTCCGGCATTTCCCTGCGGACCTCTCGCGCCTGTATCACCCTTTTCGCCCTTGAAATCTCCCGCAGCGATGCCATCCTGAAGCTCTTTCAGTTTTTTCGCCGCCGCTGCAGCACTACCGGCCGCTGCGCTTTTTTCGCTTTCGGCCTGTTTCATCGACTTCCGGGCCTGTTCGGCACTTTTCCGGGCGTCTGCACCGACTTCTTCCACCCGGCCCACCAGCTGCTGCCACGCAGGCGTACCCAGCGGCGGCATAGTACCGTCTTCGGTGCCGGAATTTGCCGCCACGCGGTAACGCATATCGGCGCTGGTGATGGTCCGGGTGCCGTCGGAGCCTTCGAAGGTGATGCGGCCCTCGCCGGACACAGCCGTGACGAAGGCAGGCACCTCCACCACACCGTTCTCTACCAGCGATGTAGGCGGGTCACCCTCCGGCGTATGCCAGAACACCCGGAGCTTCATCCCCTTCCACTCGTCGGCGGCAGTCACCCTCAGCCGATAGACGCCGCAGTTCTTGTTGTAGCCAAACCGCAGCATATCCTCATAACCCGGTGCTTTTACCGCGCCGGACGACGCAAGAGAAAGCTTGTATTCTATCATTGAGACCTCCTTTTTCGGCAGTCATTTCCTGTGCGGAGGCTTCTGCCGATACCATCCGCACGCAGACAAAAACTTCGAGCCGTTTCCCGCACAGATGCCGGCCTCTGCGCCCATGAAACAACTTTATTTCGTCATCTTTGCCTTTTCTTGTGCCATATGGTAGCATTTCGCACATTCAAAGTCAACGATTCTCATGAAATAGTCGGAAACTTGTGCAAAAGCGCACAAAAAACTGTGTTTTCCTCTTTTGGACGCAAAAAAATAACCGACCCAAGCCGTGTGAGGATACACGAACTCGGGTCGGTTTTACATCATTTTATTTCAGGACGATGTTTTCGGAGCAGCTATGCCGCCGGGATGTTTGCCTCATCTGTCCCACTTGTCACAGAGAGCGTTGATCTGGTCGGCGAACTTGGCGAGGTCCTTGTTGGCACCGCCCTCGTTGTGCTCAATGACTCGCAGCAAACGCTTGCCGGCATTGAGCAGGCGCTGGAAGACGGTAGCTGCACGGGCTGCACCCTCGCTGACGTGGTGCTCGATGCGGATACGGGTGCCTTCCTTCAGGCAGACTGCGCCCTCGGCACCGATGGCCCACTGCTCACCATTATAAGGTGCGCTGGCGTTGAAGCCCTGCTCCGTGAGGGTCTGGGCAAAGATGTTCTCCACCTCATCCTCGCCGTGGATGATGAACACCCGCTTGGGCTTCGGCTCAAAGGAGTTGACCCACTTCAGCAGGCCTTCCCTGTCGGCGTGGCCCGAAAGGCCGGTGAGCTGGCAGATCTCCGCCTGCACCTCGATGGATTCGCCGAAGAGCTTCACGTTGTCCGCACCCTCCAGCAGAGAGCGGCCCAGCGTGTTCACGGCCTGATAGCCCACAAAGAGGACGGTGCATTCCTTCCTCCAGAGGTTATGCTTGAGGTGGTGGCGGATACGGCCCGCTTCGCACATGCCGCTGGCCGAGATGATGACCTTCGGCACGGGGTCGGTGTTGATGGCACGGGACTCATCGCTGGTGACGCTGACCTTCAGGCCCGGGAACTGGATAGGGTCGATGCCCTTTGCCAGCAGGGCGTTGGTCTCTTCATCAAAGCAGGAGGAGTCGGTGTCCTTGAAGATACGGGTAGCCTCGATGGCCAGCGGGCTGTCGATGTACACCGGGAAACAGCCGTGGCCGGTGACCAGATTCTTTTCCTTTATCTCGCGGATGAAGTAGAGCAGTTCCTGAGTGCGGCCCACTGCAAAGCTCGGGATGACCACATTGCCGCCGCGGTCGAAGGTGCGCTGCAGGATCTTCGCCAGCTCTGCCACATAGTCGGGCCGCGGGCCGTGGCTGCGGTCACCGTAGGTGGACTCCATAAAGACATAATCTGCGTCTTTCAGATACGTGGGGTCTTTGATGATAGGCTGGTCATGGTTGCCGATGTCTCCGGAGAAAACCAGCTTTGTGGTCGCGCCGTTCTCCGTCACCCATATCTCGATGCTGGACGAGCCCAGCAGATGGCCCACATCCACAAAGCGGATGACGATGCCGGGCGCAAGCTCGATCTCTTTATTGTAATCATAGCCCCGGAACAGCGCGATGGCTGCCTCGGCGTCCTGAATGGTGTACATGGGTTCCACAGGCTCTGCGCCGGAGCGCTGGCCTTTGCGGTTCTTCCACTCGGCTTCGAATTCCTGGATGTGCGCCGAGTCGCGCAGCATGATGCTGCACAGTTCTGCCGTGGGCCTGGTGGCATAGATCCTGCCCCGGAAGCCGTTGCGCACCAGAAGAGGCAGAAGGCCCGTGTGGTCGATATGGGCATGGGTGGCCAGCACGCCGTCGATCTCGCCCGGCGCAACGGGGATGGGTTGGTTCTCATAGACATCCTTGCCCTGTTCCATACCACAGTCGATGAGGTAGCGCTGTCCCGCCGCTTCCAAGAGGGTACAGCTGCCGGTCACTTCGTGGTTGGCACCCAAAAACGTCAGTTTCATAGACACACCTCCAACGAGATTATCCAACTTTGGTACATTAAGTATATCACGTTTCGCGTTGTAATGCCGCCCAAATCGACAGTCGATTCTCGGGCAAAACGCCGAATCCATCAAAAAATTTTTATACAATCTTGACAAACCACCCCCGGATGATATAAACTTAAATCGTATGACGTAACTTCTACTGAGATTCAAAATAGAGAGGTTGTATTTTATGGTTCGTAACGATTTGCGCAATGTCGCTATCATCGCTCACGTTGACCACGGCAAGACCACGCTGGTGGACGCCCTGCTGCGCCAGAGCGGCGCTTTCCGCGACAATCAGGCTGTGGCAGAGCGTGTCATGGACAGCGGTGACATCGAGCGTGAGCGCGGCATCACCATTCTGGCCAAGAACTGCTCCTGCACCTACAAGGGCGTCAAGATCAATATCGTCGATACCCCGGGCCACGCCGACTTCGGCGGCGAGGTCGAGCGCGTGCTGAAGATGGTCAACGGCGTTCTGCTGCTGGTGGACGCTGCTGAGGGCTGCATGCCCCAGACCCGTTTCGTGCTGCAGAAGGCTCTGCAGCAGAATCTGAGCCTTGTGGTCGCCATCAACAAGATCGACCGTCCCGATGCCCGCATCAAGGAAGTCATCGACGAGGTCCTCTACCTGCTGATGGATCTGGGTGCTACCGACGAGCAGCTGGACTGCCCCATGCTGTTCTGCTGTGGCCGTGATGGCACTGCAAGCCTTGACCCCGATGTACCCGGCACTGACCTGGTCCCCCTGTTCGACACCCTGCTGAGCACCATCAAGCCGCCCGAGGGCGACCCCGAGGCTCCCTTCCAGATGCTGGTGTCCTCTGTGGACTACAATGAGTTCGTTGGCCGCATCGGCATCGGCCGCATCCAGAACGGCGTCGCCAAGGTGGGCGAGGAAGTGGTCGTGTGCGACTGGCACAACCCCGACCTCAAGATGCGCGGCCGTCTGACCAAGCTGTATGACTTCCAGGCCAATGGCCGTCAGCCCTGCGACAACATTACCGCAGGCGACATCGTGGCTTTCTCTGGTCTGCCCGACGTCACCATCGGCAACACCCTGTGCAGCCCCTCCAATATCGAGCCGCTGCCCTTCGTGAAGATCAACGACCCCACCGTCGAGATGACCTTCTCTGTCAACGACAGCCCGCTGGCCGGCCGTGAGGGCAAGTATGTCACCAGCCGCCAGATCCGTGACCGTCTGCAGAAAGAGCTGCTGAAGGACGTCGCTCTGAAGGTGGAGGATTCCGCCACCACCGATTCCTTCCGTGTCATGGGCCGCGGTGAGATGCATCTGTCCATCCTCATCGAGACCATGCGCCGCGAAGGCTATGAGCTGCAGGTCTCTCCCCCGCACGTTCTGACCAAGGTCATCGACGGCAAGACCTACGAGCCCATGGAGCACGTTGTCATCGACGTTCCCACCCAGTATCAGGGTGCTGTGATGACCGGCCTGGGCCAGCGCAAGGCCGTTCTGCAGCAGATGGAGTCCCTGGGCACCGACCGTGTCCGCCTGGAGTTCCGGATGCCCAGCCGCGGCCTGTTCGGCTACCGCAACCAGTTCCTGACCGATACCCATGGCGAAGGCATCCTCAACCAGATCTTTGATGGCTACGATGTCTGGGCCGGTATGATCGCCAACCGTTCCACCGGTTCTCTGGTCAGCTTTGAGACCGGCGATGCCGTTACCTACGGCCTGTACAACGCGCAGCAGCGCGGCACCCTGCTGGTGGGCGCTGGCGAAAAGGTCTACGAGGGCATGGTCATCGGCTACACCGCTTCCGGCGAGGATGTGGATGTGAATGTCTGCAAGACCAAGCACCTGACCAATACCCGTGCTTCCGGTTCCGATGACGCTCTGCGCCTGATCCCCATCAGCAAGCTGAGCCTGGAAGGCTGCCTGGAGTTCCTGGCACAGGATGAGCTGCTGGAGGTCACCCCTGAGAACCTGCGTATCCGCAAGCAGATCCTGAACCACGACCAGCGCATGAAGGCCAAGAGCAAGCTGAAGTAAGCTGCTTCCCTTCCCGATCAACATAAAAAACGGCATCGCAAACCAATCGGTCTGCGATGCCGTTTTTGCGTTTCGCTCTTTATTCAGCGCTGTATGCGCTGCCCATGGTCCAGGAGTTGGAAGCCGAATACTTTGCGTGGTTGCGCAGGTAGGTGACCCAGGCACCATAGCCGTTTCCGGCCGAGAAGTGGACTCCATCGGGAGCCGCCAGCATCTCTTTCAGATTCCCGTTCTCATCGGCAAAGGTCTCCCACAGGTCAAGGTAGACACAGCCTTTGTCTGCAGCCAGCTTTGCCAGCTGCTCGTTCACCGAGCGCAGGACATCGGACGCAAGACCGGGCTTTTCCGCAGCGGCCTGGGGCCGCACCGGCGGGATGGACTGGACATAGATGACGCAGCCGGGCAGGGCCTGCCTGAGCTGATCCAGCATCTGGCCATAGTAGGCCAGAAAGCGGTCTGCTGCCCCCAGCGTGGTCAGCGTGTTGGTGCCCAGCAGGATATAGAGCTTTTTCGGCTGGGCCGCTGTCAGCACATCCATTGCCACCTCTGAGCCGCGCACGCTGCTCTTGACCGCGCTGCGGTTCACGATGGCATCGGGGCCCACACCGGTATAGCCGCAGATGAGCGCCCCGCCCAGGTTGATGCTGTAATCGGAGAAGCCCACGGTCAGGCTGTCGCCCAGCAGGGCCGCATCCGAAAAGTAACTCAGATCCACCTGCCCACAGCTGGGCTGACGGATCACGCTGCTGTCATACGCCTTGACCTGATAGGCCCCCGCTGCCTGCCGGGCGGGGCCGAACTGTTCCAGCGTGACAGCCGCCGCATCGGCGGCTCCACTGCCTTCCCCTGCCGTACCGCCGGCGCTGTCTGCCGCGGAGGCTCCCGTATCTCCCTGCATGGGCAGCGGAGCCAGGATATTGGCCGCTGTGCCCGCCGCCGGGCTTTGCTGGACAGCCTCGCTCTGCTTTTCGCCATTTTCCAGAATGGCCGTGATGGCCAGCGACAGCAGCAGGATCGCTGCAATGACCCCCGCCAGCCGCAGGCCGGTGCCTGCCTTGCTGCGCCGTCTCCGGCCATGGGTGGAATGATATTCGTGTGAGATTCCCATTCTCTTTCCCGCCTTTCCCTGTTTTCTTTTCTCTATCATTACGGTCAGTATCCCCGAAAAATTGCAAAGTTTGCATTCTGCACTCCGACCGACCCTGTGTTTTTGTAGGATACGCCAAATATTGTATCATAATTTTTTTGCCCGTGCAACCAATCAGGTCTTGCATACAACAGAGAAATAGTTTACAATAGTATTGTTGCAGGAATTGCACAGTTTTCATTGAATCAGATGCACATCCTGCATTCTTTTTGTACGACTTGCGGCGCGCATCCGCACTCTCCTTCCCCGGGCAGTGCAGGGCTCTGGGAGGACACAGAAGGACTTGCCGCGCTTTGCAGGACGTGAACTGTTGTTCTTTTGGATAAGGAGGACGTATGTCAAAAAATGTCATCATCGGCCAGAGCGGCGGCCCTACCGCCGTTATCAATTCCAGCCTGGCAGGCGTATACAAAGCTGCCTGCAGTCTGGGGGCCGATAAGGTCTACGGAATGAAGTACGGCATCGAGGGCCTTTTAAAGGAAGAGATGCTGGAACTGAATGTTCTGCTGGATGATCGCATGAGCATTGAGCTGCTCAAGCGCACCCCGTCCAGCTATCTGGGCAGCTGCCGCTACAAGCTGCCGGACCCTGATGTGGACTCTACCCCGTTCATCAAGCTGTTCACCCTGTTTGACAAGTACGATATCTGTGCTCTGTTCTACATCGGCGGCAATGACTCAATGGACACCATTGCAAAGCTCTCCCGTTACGGTGCCCAGGTGGGCAGCAGCGTCCGATTCATCGGTGTGCCCAAGACCATCGACAACGACCTTTGCCTGACCGACCACACCCCCGGCTACGGCTCTGCCGCCAAGTACATTGCCACCATCCTGAAGGAGGTCATCCGTGACTCCTCCGTTTACAACATCCGCAGCGTGACGGTGGCCGAGATCATGGGCCGCCACGCGGGCTGGCTGGCCGGTGCGGCTTGTCTGGCCGGCGGCGATGACTGCGAAGGCCCCGACCTCATCCTGCTGCCCGAAGTTCCCTTTGACCCGGACAGGTTCCTGACCCGGGTGGACGAGCTGCAGCGGGTCAAACCCAATGTCATCATTGCAGCCAGCGAGGGCGTTAAGACTGCCGACGGCACCTATCTGTGCGATCTGGTCTCTACCGCCGGGCAGCTGGATGCCTTTGGTCACAAGGCTATCCTCAGCGGCACCAGCCGGTATCTTTCTGACCTCATCCACGACAATCTGAACTGCAAGAGCCGTGCCATTGAGTTCTCGACTCTGCAGCGCTGCGCCAGCCATCTGGCCAGCCGCACCGATGTGAACGAGGCCTACGCCGTGGGCGGCGCTGCCGCTTCCGCTGCCTTTGCGGGCGAGACCGGGCGGATGATCTCGCTCAAGCGCATTTCCGATTACCCCTACCAGTGCATCACCGAGTCCGTGGATGTCCAGCAGGTGGCAAACCTGGAGAAAAAGGTGCCGCTGGACTGGATCACCCCGGACGGAATGCAGGTGACGGCGGCATTTGAGGAGTATGCCCGTCCGCTCATCCTGGACGAAGTGACACCGGTCTATGTCAACGGTACCCCGCGCCATATCTGCCTGTAAGTTTCATTTGCGCGCCCCCCCCCTTCCTCGTGGTCTGTTTTCGTGCTCCTGCACGATAATATAAAAGCCGAAACAGAAGAAAAGGAGAAATCATCATGGGTAAAAATGCAATCGTTGGTCAGTCTGGCGGCCCTACCTCCGTCATCAATGCAAGTCTGGCAGGCGTATTCGAGAGCTGCAAGAGCCGCGGCGCTGAGATCGTTTACGGCATGTGCAACGGTGTTGCCGGTCTGCTGGAGGAGCGCGTGGTGGATCTTTCCACCGTGCTGACCGACGACCTGGATATCGAGCTGCTCAAGCGCACCCCGTCCAGCTTCCTGGGCAGCTGCCGCTATAAGCTGCCCGATTGGCACGATGACGAGACCGTTTACAAGAAGCTGTTCGCCATCCTGGAAAAGCTGAACATTGGCTACTTCTTCTACATTGGCGGCAACGACTCCATGGATACCATCGGCAAGCTGGCTGAATACGGCAACCGCATCCAGAGCGACATCCGCTTCATGGGCGTTCCCAAGACCATCGATAACGACCTGATGGTGACCGACCACACCCCCGGCTACGGCTCTGCGGCAAAGTACATCGGTGTGGTGATGAAGGAGATCATCCGCGATGCCACCGTTTACGGCACCAATTATGTCACCGTGGTCGAGATCATGGGCCGCAACGCCGGCTGGCTGACCGCTGCTGCCTCTCTGGCCAAGAGCGATGACTGCGAGGGCGTGGATATGATCTGCCTGCCCGAGGTCCCCTTCAACGTGGAGCACTTCATTGAGAAGGTCCGCGCCATGCAGGAGAAGAAGCCCAGCATCGTAATCGCTGTTTCCGAGGGTGTCAAGCTCGAGGACGGTCGTTATGTCTGTGAGCTGGCCGATGATGTGCACGCAGTGGACGCTTTCGGCCACAAGGCACTGACTGGTACCGCACGCTATCTGGCGAATGTGGTCGCCCGCAATCTGGATACCAAGACCCGCTGTATCGAGCTGTCTACCCTGCAGCGCTGCGCCGGTCACCTGACCAGCCGCACCGACATCACCGAGGCTTACCAGGTGGGCGGCGCTGCTGCCAAGGCTGCCTTTGAGGGTGTCACCGGTCAGATGGTCGCCCTGAAGCGCATCTCCAACAGCCCCTATCAGTACATCACCGAGCTGCACCCCATCAGTGAAGTTGCAAACCTCGAGAAGAAGGTTCCCCTGAGCTGGATGAACGAGAATCACACCCAGATGACCGAGGAATTCCTCGAGTATGCCCGCCCGCTGATCCAGGCTGAGCTGACTCCGCTGTACATTGCAGGTCTGCCCCACCACATCTACATGAAAAAGTAATTTCTCCTTTGAATCCTTCTAAGGCATAGCAAAACTCCCGCCCGGCTCCGGGCGGGAGTTTTGTTGCTGTATGGCTTATGAATTACTGTTTTCCCAGCTGCCAGAACGCCACGGCGCTGGCGGCGGCAACGTTCAGGGAATCGACCCCGTGGGACATGGGGATCTTGACTGTGTAATCGCAGGATGCGATGGTAGTATGGGAAAGGCCGTCTCCCTCCGTGCCCAGCACAATGGCAAGCTTCGGCTCCCGGGCAAGGGCTTCGTCATCGATGCTGACCGAACGGTCACTCAAGGCCATGGCAGCCGTCTTGAAGCCCAGGGCATTCAGCTGAGCAAGCCCCTTTTCGGGCCAATCAGCAGGCGTTTCACCGATCTGCGCCCAGGGCACCTGAAATACCGTACCCATACTCACGCGCACGGCCCGGCGGCAGAGCGGGTCACAGCAGGAGGGATTGACGAGAACTGCGTCCATGTTCAGCGCTGCCGCGCTGCGGAAGATGGCACCCACGTTGGTGGAATCCACAATGCCCTCCAGCACGGCCACCCGCCGGGCGTTCCGGCAGAGCTCCTCCACGGTGCGGGGCTTCGGACGTTGAAAGGCGCAGAGCACGCCCCGGGTCAGCTCGTAGCCTGTCAGTGCAGCCAGCAGCTCCCGGTCAGCAGTATAAATGGGTGCATCCCCGCAGCGGGTCAGGATCTCCGCCGCTGGGCCGGTGATCTGCCTGCGCTCCATCAGCAGGGAGACCGGCACAAAGCCTGCATCCAGTGCCCGGGAGATCACCTTGGGGCTCTCGGCAATGAAGATGCCTTTTTCGGGTTCCAGCCGACTGCGCAGCTGGTTCTGCGTCAGGCGGGCGTAGGGGTCCAGCTCCGGCGCGTGAAAATCCGTGATCTCGATGATATTGGGCATGGGGAGATTCTCCTTTTTCTGTATGAATGGTCTTATTGTAGCACAACCCGGATGCAATTGCAAAATACATGGCAGGCATATTCGTTTTACATAGTCAAAACCGCCAAAAATCACCTTTTGTTTTTGACAAATCCGTCAACCCGCGCTATAGTATAGAGGTAAAAAAACAGAGGGGGAATTTGTATGAATTCCAAGAAAAAGCGCCGCGGCCAGATGTCGGAAGCCTTCTGCACGGCAATGTTCCTTTCACTGTCCGGCGGCCTGCAGGACGTATACACCTATCTGTTCCGGGGCAAGGTGTTTGCCAACGCCCAGACCGGCAACATCGTGCTGATGGCTGTCCATGCCTTTGCCGGGGAGTGGGGGCGTGTGCTGCATTATCTTGTGCCCCTGTGCTTCTTTGCACTGGGCGTGTTCGCGGCAGAGCTGATGCACCAGAAGCTGCAGAATCTGCAGCGGCTCCACTGGCGGCAGCTGGTGGTGCTGTGTGAGATCGTGATGCTGTTCGTGGTGGGCTTTTTCCCGCAGGAGTGGAATCTTATGGCCAACGCACTGGTCTCGTTTGCCTGTGCGATGCAGGTGCAGACCTTCCGCAAGGTGAACGGTTATGCCTTTGCCAGCACCATGTGCATCGGCAACATGCGCAGCGGCATGGACTCCCTCTGCAGCTGGGTGCTCAACCGCAATCCTGCCGCCCTGAAAAAATCCCTTTATTACTGGGGCATCATCCTCCTGTTTGCGCTGGGCGCGGGCCTGGGCAGCCTGGCGCTGGATCTCTGCGGCGCAAAGGCCATCTGGTTCTCCTGCCTGCTGCTGGCCGTCAGCTTCTGCCTGATGTTCCTGAAAGAAGATGTGGAAGAGATCAAAGAAGATCTTGAAGCACTGGAAGCAAAACATTAAATAAAACATTAAATCAAGGAGTTCCCCTCAGTTTCACGCTGTTTACCGCCATGCCAAAGGCTCCCCTGGTAGGGGAGCTGGCGAGCGCCAGCAAGACTGAGGGTTTATTTTTCTCCGGATCTATCCAACACTTCCCCGGTCTCCTTCGTCTTACAGGCAGAACGACGCAATGAAAGGAGGAAGCCCCATGTGGGAGCTGCTGTACGAGACCTTCTGGGACAGGCTGGAGCATTTCTGTTTCAATCTCTGCCGGGACGAAGCCCGGGCGGAGGATCTGACCCAGGAAGTCTTTCTGCGGGCACTGCAGAACCGGACCCTTATCAACAGCTTTACGGAACGGCAGTGCAAGGCCTGGCTGTTTACCACTGCACGGAATCTCTACTGCGACCAGCTCCGCCGGACGGCAAAGGAGGAGCAGCTGCTCAGCACCTTTTTCCCGGAAGAGGACAGTGCTGAACCGGATTCCGCGCTGGACACAGTGGAAGCCGCCAGTCTGCTGGCTCTGCTCACCCCGGAAGAACGGCGGCTGTTCACCCTGCGCTATACAGCGGGCTACAATGCCAGCGAGATCGGTCAGCTGCTCTGTCTCCCGCCCGGCACGGTCCGCAGCCGCCTTGCCCAGATACGCCATCGCCTCAAAACTGAACTTACGGAGGATTAAATGATGAAAAAGAACCTGAACGTGGACGCTATGATCCTGGACCTGCGCAATGTGCAGGAGGATTTTCTTGACCGCTATGAGCAGATCAAGCTGGACTGCATGATCGCGCTGACCTCGCCCCGGGTGCAGGCGCTCCTGAGCCAGCACAACATTTCTCTGGATTCGATGCTCTGCAAAAATGTCCCGGAGGAGGTCTCGGTGGGTGTGGTCAATGGCAAGGTCACGCTGAGCTCTGCCAGCCAGACCGCCGCCGGGCAGGTACTGGTGGTCAACGGCAAGCTGATGATCACACCGGATGCTGCGGAGGTTTTACAGAAATACGCCTGCATTCTGGTCAACGGTATGATCTACTGCCCGCAGTGCCTCTCGGCAGTGGTATCCGCCCGCTGCATCCTGAACGGAAAGCTGGCGGTCTACCCCGATGATGCAGTGCTCCTGCCGGGAAGCTCCATCAAGCTAGACAACACCTTCCTGCTGCGGGCACAAAGCCGCCTGTACTGGAATGAACATCGCTTCCTGGCGGTTGACCCCAGGCTCGACACTGCCGCACTGGCCGCAAAGGGCTGCAGCTTTTCCGCTCCAAAGGCCATCCTGTGCGCAAGCCTTGCGCCCGTTCTGGCCCCGCTCTTCCCGGATTCCACCGAGCTGATCATCGTGCCGGACGGCACCGCCGTGGTGGAAGACGACCTGGAGCTGACCGCCTCTTCCCTGCGCCGGTATGGCACCCGTCTCTATGTGCTGGGTGATGCTGTCATCCCCGCAGAGAGCGCAGACCTGCTGGCTCAGATCGAATTCCTGCATGTTACCGGTGAAGTAGAGCTGCCTGATGCTCTGGAAGCGGCCTTCTTTGCCATCCCTGAGCTGGAATGCGGCAAAGTAGTCCACGAGGACGCTCTGCCCAAACAGACCCGCGCCAAAGCAAAGGATGAGGAGCCCGATCCGGATACCGTGACCCTCAGCGGCATCCAGCTGACCCTGTAATCCGCACTGTTCCTCCCTGCCCCGCTCTTTCCGGCAAAAGCTCTCTGCTGGAAGGAGCGGGACTTTTGTTGATTTTTTATTGCACCCGCTCCTCTGATATGATATACTAATTTTTGTATTGTGCAATTCCCCGGGCACACTTCCGCTGTGGAACCCGCTGCCCGGGCAGGATATGGGAACCGAAATCAGGAAGAGGAGCAACGAATGAAAAAAGGATTTGACAACGACAAATACCTGCAGATGCAGTCGGAGCACATCCGGGAGCGGATCGCGCAGTTCGACAACAAGCTGTATCTGGAATTCGGCGGCAAGCTGTTCGATGACTACCACGCCTCCCGCGTGCTGCCCGGCTTCCAGCCCGATTCCAAACTGCAGATGCTGCTGCAGCTGAAGGATCAGGCCGAGGTCGTTATCGTCATCAACGCTGAGGACATCGTCAGCAGCAAGGTGCGCGGTGACTATGGCATTACCTATGATCTGGACGTTTTGCGTCTCATCGACGCATTCCAGGAGCGCGGCCTGTTTGTGGGCAGCGTATGCGTGACCATGTACACCGCTGCCCCCGAGGTGGAAGCCTTTGAGAAGCGGCTGAACAGCCTGGGCATCCGCACCTTCCGGCACTATAAGATCCCCGGCTACCCCAACGACGTTGCCCGCATCGTGAGCGACGAGGGCTATGGCCGCAACGAGTACATTGAGACCCAGCGCCCGCTGGTGGTCATCACGGCTCCCGGCCCCGGCAGCGGCAAGATGGCCACCTGCCTGTCCCAGCTGTACCACGAATACAAGCGGGGCGTGAAGGCCGGTTATGCCAAGTTTGAGACCTTCCCCATCTGGAACATCCCCCTGAAGCACCCGGTCAACCTGGCATACGAGGCCGCTACCGCCGACCTGAACGATGTGAACATGATCGACCCGTTCCATCTGGAGGCCTATGGCAAGACCGCGGTCAACTACAACCGCGACATTGAGATCTTCCCCGTGGTCAACGCCATGTTTGAGCTGATTGCAGGCAAGAGCCCCTACCACTCCCCCACCGACATGGGCGTGAACATGGCCGGCAACTGCATCGTGGACGATGCGGCCTGCTGCGAAGCTTCCCGCAACGAGATCGTCCGCCGCTACTTCAAGGCCCTGTGCGACCTCAAGAACGGCGCACAGATCCAGAGCGAGGTCTACAAGCTGGAGCTGCTGATGAATCAGGCCGGACTGACCCAGGGCAGCCGCCCGGTGGAGCAGGCCGCCCATGCAGTCTCTGAAAAGACCGGCGGTGCCCCCGCTGCCGCCATTGAGCTGCCGGACGGTACCGTTGTCACCGGCAAGACCGGCCCCCTGCTGGGTGCCGCTTCCTCCGCTCTGCTCAACGCGCTGAAAAAGCTGGCCGGTATCGACCAGGAGCTTGACCTCGTTTCTGCCGCCGCCATCGAGCCCATCCAGACCCTCAAGACCAACTATCTGGGCAGCAAAAACCCCCGTCTGCACACCGACGAGATCCTGATTGCCCTGTCCAGCTCGGCCGCGCAGAATCCCACTGCTGCAGCCGCCCTCAAGCAGCTCTCCCACCTGAAGGGCTGCGATATGCACTCCACCGTCATCCTGTCCAGCGTGGATATGGATACCGTGAAGAAGCTGGGCATGTATCTGACCTGCGAGCCCACCTATGAGGAAGCAGACCGGATGTACCACAAGAAGTAAAAAATAATGACCCTCTCTGTCATTGCTTTGCACTGCCGTCTTTCCCCCAAGGGCTAGGCGGCCGCATCTGCGCGACGGAGAGGGTCATTTCTATTTCCGGGTCTGTTCCCAGTAGGCTCCCATGCTCTGGCCGGGCTGGTCTGTGACATCATCGTTCAGATAGTCTGCAAGGCCAAAGGCTTCCGGCTTCCAGCTGCGGGCGGCATCCACGGTGGGGTATTCCACCTCAGCGTACCAGAACGCAGTGGGCTGGCCCTCATCCACATAGTTCACCTCCAGCACAAGGCCATCGGGCAGGGCGTAGCTTCTGCGGATCTTCCCGATCAGGGGCTTACCGATGATCTTTGTTTCCAGTTCATCAAACAGTTTCTTGTCGATGGGGCGCTCGATCTCCTCCCGTGCAAGCCCGCTTCCGGACTTGAAGCAGAGGATATAGGCCGTCTCGCCGCCTTTGAGCGCCTCCTCCCGGATGCGCACGGTGGGCCGCACGCTGATATATCCCTGCCGCATGGCAAACTCTTCCTTGAGCGGCAGAGCCGGGAGGTTTTCGCCCTCCGGCCAGCCGTTCACCATCCATTTGCGTTCGATCTCCATGACGTTTTCCTCGTTTCTGTGTTTTTGTATTTATTCTAGCACGTTTTTATGTTAGAATAAATATCAGTATGAAATTTTAGCATCCTCACCCTCTCAGTCAATGCCTGACGGCATTGCCAGCTCCCCCAAAGGGGGAGCCAAGAGCCGCTCTGTATTCAAGCTTGATGAGACTAAATCGAAAATCGCCAAAGGCTCTCCCTTTGGGAGAGCTGGCGAGCGGAGCGAGACTGAGAGGGCGAGCCAGTTATAACAGGAGCAACTATGAAATCTTCTCGCAATTACCCCGTTTACACCGTCAACAAACACGCCGAGGGCCTGCTGGTGGGCGGCCACCCCTGGGTGTACGAAAACGACATCCTAAGTTCCCCGGAAGCAGAGCCTGAAAACGGCACGCTGGTCGATGTGGTCAGCACAAAGGGTGCCTATCTTGGCACCGGTTTTCTCTCGCTGAAAAGCAAGATCCGGGTGCGGCTCATCTCCCGCAACGCCAACGACACCTTTGATGCCGCTTTCTGGAAGCGTCGTGTCGAATACGCCTGGGCCTACCGCAAGACCGTGCTGGAGCCCGCCGACCTGACCGCATGCCGTGTCATCTTTGGCGAGGCTGACCAGTTCCCGGGCCTGACTGTGGACCGGTTCAACAATATCCTTGTCACCCAGACCCTGAGCGTGGGCATGGAAAAGCTCAAGCCCATCCTCTTCCCCCTGCTGGCAGAAGTCCTGCGCGCTGACGGACAGACCATTGAGGGCATCTACGAGCGCAACGACGAGGCTCTGCGGGCCAAGGAGGGCCTGGCACAGAACAAGGGCTGGTTTGACCTGCCCGGCGAGAGCCACCCGGACAGCACCCAGACCGAGATCTGCGAGAACGGCGTGTTCTACCACGTCGATTTTGAGAACGGCCAGAAGACCGGCTTTTTCCTCGACCAGAAATACAACCGCCGGGCTGTGGCCCGCATTGCTGCCGGGCACACTGTGCTGGACTGCTTTACCCACACCGGCAGCTTTGCGCTGAACGCCGCCAAGGGCGGGGCTGCCCGGGTCACTGCCGCTGACATCAGCGCCGAGGCCATTGCCATGGCCCAGCGGAACGCCCAGCGCAACAACCTGACCAACATGGATTTTCTCTGCGAGGACACCTTTGAGCTGCTGCCCCGGCTGGAAAAAGAGGGCCACCCTTACGACTTTATCATCCTTGATCCGCCGGCCTTTACCAAGGCCCGCCGCACAGTGGAAAACGCCATGCGCGGCTATAAGGAGATCAACTACCGTGCCATGAAGCTGCTGCCCCGGGGCGGCTATCTGGCCACGGCCAGCTGCTCTCACTTTGCCACCGAGGAGCTGTTCATCAAGATGCTGCACGCCGCCGCAAAGGATGCCCACCGGCAGCTGCGGCAGATCGAGGTGAAGCAGCAAGCACCGGATCACCCCATCCTGTGGGGCGTGCCCGAGACCAATTACCTGAAGTTCTTCCTGTTCCAGGTGATCTAAAAGTAATACCAAATACGATATCTCCCAAAAAAACGAGAACGTGTTTGTGCAGAATCGTCAGTTTTGTCAATTGCCTTTTGAGCCGTTCCGGGATATAATCAAACCATAGACAGCAACGGCGCTGTGGGTCACCTCCTGACTCGCAGCG
>ENA-OYWU01000111-OYWU01000111.1-human-gut-metagenome-genome-assembly--contig:-NODE-111-length-45721-cov-6.606950_pt1 | contig 45721 bp, 47 predicted proteins | sample MGYA00244173_ERZ653403 | MGnify/ENA primary metagenome ERZ653403 (study PRJEB26926, sample SAMN06165043) | human gut metagenome | biome: ENVO:00009003; feature: ENVO:2100002; material: ENVO:00002003...
GCGTCAGATGTGTATAAGAGACAGGTTCGTGGTGGAACAGCCCGACTTCAAGCCGGGCCGTCATCCCTACCATCACGCAGGCGTCTTCTACTCGCAGGAGCCGTCGGCCTCGTCGGCAGCTCCGCTGCTGGGCGTCAAGCCCGGGATGCGGGTGCTGGATCTATGTGCTGCCCCCGGCGGTAAGAGCAGCCAGCTCGCCGCCGCTCTGCAGGGGCAGGGCCTGCTGGTGAGCAACGAATATGTCGCGGCCCGTGCAGAGATTTTGAAGAGCAACCTCGAACGGATGGGCGTGTCCAACGCCGTCGTGCTAAACGAGACGCCCGCCCGCATCGCAGCGGCACTGCCGGAGTTCTTCGACCGCGTTCTGGTGGATGCGCCCTGCTCCGGTGAGGGGATGTTCCGTAAAGAGCCTGCCGCGCTGGCCCAGCACTGCGAAGCGCTGGTGAAGCAGTGTGCAGAGCTGGGCGCGGACATCCTCGACAGCGCCGCTGCGGCCCTCGCGCCGGGCGGCGAACTGGTCTACTCCACCTGCACCTTCGCGCCGGAAGAGGACGAGGGACAGGTGGCCGCATTTCTGCAGCGCCACCCGGAGTTCACGCTGGCCGATGTGCTGGGCAATGTGGACTATCCCTTCGGCAGTGAGGGTGAGGCCAACCGCACCGGTGGTCTGCCGCTGGATGTGAGCAAGGTGCGCCGCATCTGGCCCTGTCAGGGCGGTGAGGGCCACTTCATGGCCCGGCTCGTCAAAGCCGGTACGCCCCGGACTCTGCCGGCTCCCGGCGAGTACACCCCCGAAGAGCAGCTCTGGCTGGCCGCTGCCGCCGAGGCAGGCAAAAAGGCCAAGGGCAGCAAACCACAGAAGGCTGCAAAGCCTGCGGATGCCCGCAGTGTCCGGCGGGAGAACAGCCGGGCTTGCCGAGAGGCTGTGCAGGGCCGCAGTTCCCGCAGCCGGGAGGCTGGGGCAGGGGATGCATCGCCCGTCCAGAGCCTCGCTGCATGGCGGGAATTTGCGGAGGAATATTTCCCGGAGCTGGTAAAGCGCCCTGCCGTGGTGCATGGCGGCGGCGTTCTGCTGCCGGCGGCTTTTCCGCAGACGAATCTTCACGTTTTGCGTGCAGGCGTCTTCGTGGGCAGTGTGCAAAAGGGGCGCTTCGTGCCGGAACATCATCTGTTCACGGCTTTCGGCGCGCTCTGCCAGAACCGTGAGGAACTGACCCTCGCCGACTCCCGAACCGTGGAATATCTCTCTGGCCGGGAGATAGAAGCTCACACCGCTGCCGATGGATGGTGCTGTGTGACGGTGGACGGCTGGCCGCTGGGAGGCGGCAAAGTGTCCGGCGGCAGGGTCAAAAACCATTATCCCAAGGCACTTCGTCTGCTGTAAAGCGTAGTTTTTGGCAGAATAAACCGGAAAACCATCGGTACAAGGCTTGAACGCCGGTGGCTGTTGTGATAAAATAATAGAGTTAGATTTTGTGTGCTGCCACAATGCGGGCGACCACAGCCCGTCTGCCCGCAGGCGGAGATCACTGATAAAATACAGGAGGCTCTTTCCCATGTCTGGACATAGCAAATGGAACAATATCAAGCGCAAGAAGGAGAAGACTGACGGCGCAAAGGCAAAGGTCTTTACCAAGATCGGCCGCGAGATCAGCGTTGCCGTCCGTACCGGCGGCCCCAACCCCGCTTCCAACAGCAAGCTGGCTGACCTGATCGCCAAGGCAAAGCGTATGAGCGTGCCGAACGATAACATCCAGCGTATCATCAAGAAGGCCGAGGGCGGCGATAAGACCGAGTACGAGGCAATCACCTACGAGGGTTACGGCCCCGGCGGCGTTGCGGTCATGGTCGAGACTCTGACCGACAACCGCAACCGTACCGCTGCTGACCTGCGCCACTACTTCGATAAGAACGGCGGCAACCTGGGCGCTATGGGCTGCGTGGGCTTCCTGTTCAGCCAGAAGGGCGTCATTGACATTTCTCTGGAAGACAAGGATGCCGACGAGGCTATGATGGACGCCCTGGATGCCGGTGCTGAGGACTTCGATGCAGGCGAAGATGCCGCTGAGATCACCACCGACCCCGAGAACTACTCCGCTGTCGTCAAGGCAATGGAGGAGAAGGGCTACGAGATCCTCTCCGACGATCTGGCCATGGTCCCCATGACCACCACCCGTCTGACCGACCCCGATCAGCTCAAGCTGATGGGCAAGCTGCTGGATGCCCTCGAGGATAACGATGACGTCCAGAATGTCTGGCACTCTCTCGAGAACGAAGAGGACCTGCCGGAATAATGCTCTACAAGTCTGAATAAGGACGTAACAAAGCCGCTTTTTGTGCTGTGAGGCACAGAAAGCGGCTTTGTTGTTTCATAGCGGCTTCTAATATTGGAAGTGCCCGTAAAAGATAAAAAACGCTTTTTGCAGCTTATTTATAATTCTGGATCTATTGCAAGCTTAGACGGTGGCTGCTAGGCAAAAGCTGTTCAAAAAATCATTTATAGCGATTCAACTTTGTAGAACAAAAATAGAACAAGGCAAAGAGAGTGATAAATCGGCGGCTATAGAAAGGGTAGATGTTTGAGTGGAAAACTATTGAAGTAATGGTAAAATTATGATAAAATTGGTCGAGGAATAATTCATAATATGAAAATAGGCAGGGGTTGTGGCTCTGAAAGAAAAAAGCTCAGAAAAACGATAAAAATAGAATGAAATCTCAAAGTAAAAGGGTTTGACTTTTGCAGAGTGTGCGCAGGAGTCTATTAAAGTTGTGCGAAACTGAAAGATGAAAAAAGAAATCGCGATTTCAAAAGCGTTGATGGAATGACACATCGAATATGAAATGCCTCTGGTCAAAATACCGGAGAAAAGGTACTTCAGATGTGTCCATAAAAACTCTGGTGGTCGTCATGCTCGAAAAGCTCCGTTTATGCGGTAGTCGAGCGATTTTGGCAGGCTGAGATGAGCGGTGAGGCAGAGCAAAAACATCGAATCGTAAGTGAGGTATGCGGAATGTCAGCAAGTGTGGTTGGAATTGAAAAGCCGGTCGTCATCGACCGAAAGCAGAATCTGCGGGAACATCGGTTATATTGGGTTGGACGCCGGACGCAGGATGTGGTCTTATCGGCACTGGCGCTTGTGGTGCTGTCGCCGGTGATGCTGGCAACAGCTATCGCTATCGTGGTAGATGACCCTTCTGCCGGGCCTGTTTTTTCGCAGGAACGCATTGGACGAGATGGCAAACCCTTCAAGTTCTATAAGTTCCGCTCCATGTGCCCCAACGCAGAGGCAAAGCTAGATGACCTGCTGGACCAGAACGAAATGGATGGTCCGGTGTTCAAAATCAAGGACGACCCGCGCATTACCCGTGTGGGCAAGTTTATCCGCAAGACCAGCATCGATGAGCTGCCGCAGCTGTGGAATATCCTGAAGGGTGATATGAGCATCGTTGGCCCGCGGCCTGCCCTGCCCCGCGAGGTGGAGCAGTATGGGGATTATGAGAAGCAGCGTTTGTATGTGACGCCGGGCCTGAGCTGCTATTGGCAGATCGCGCCGCACCGCAATGAGCTGTCCTTTGAGGAGTGGATGAACCTGGACATTAAATATGTGCAGGAACGCAGCTTCTGGGTGGATTGGAAAATCATTTTCAAGACATTCAAGGTGTGCCTGCTGGGGCATGGGGAGTAAAAATCTCCGTAAAACGTACAAAGCCGCGAGACGGCGGGTGCAGAATACTAGTAGATTAAGCGCTAGTCGAAAATATACATGAACAACAATTTGTAAGAGGAATATAGCAGAATGTCAAATAAGAAGAATCTCCTGATTTACGCTCATTACTATATTCCAGATACTGCGTCAACGGGGCAGATTCTCCGTGAACTGGCGGAGGGTATGCTGGATGAGTTCAACATTACGGTCATCTGCGTGGTGCCGAGTTACTTAGGAACTATCGAAAAAAATACAAGACGCAGAAATATTACGAAGAAGAAATTAACGGCATAAAAGTTTTAAGGATAAGAGTACCGGAGTTCAGCAAGACCAATAAGAAGAGCCGTGTGAAGAATATTGTCTCCTATTTCTTTGGAGCAATGGGTGCGACCTTCAAGGTCGGCAAGATGGACTATGTGTTCTCCATCTCACAGCCTCCAATCCTCGGCGGGGAGTGTGAAATAATACGCGGCTGTCATAATAGGGACAAGGGTACGGCAGAGAATGAAAGGCTCCGCAACCCGAAGTTCATATTTTCTTACCCGAAGAATGAACGACTGATCTTTTTGGGTGGCAGCAATGCCATCCAGAAAGAAATCTCGACCATGAGGGTGGGGTGACAGCCAGCGGACAGGTGCACGAGCCTATCCGCTCTTTGTGTTGGCCGAGATGTTGATGAAGAAATTGAGTGGGATTGTGGGAAAGATTTATGAGTAAGAAACTTGCGATTGCGATGTTCGGACAGAAGCGATTATCAAGAGAAGGCGGAGTAGAAATCGTTGTCAAGGAGCTCTGCACGCGAATGGCGCAGCAGGGCTGTCAGGTGACATGCTACAACAGATCGGGCCATCATGTGAGCGGTGCGGAATATGACGATGCTGGTAAAACGGAGTACGAGGAAATCCGTCAGAAGTCTGTTCCGACTATTGAACGGCGTGGACTTGCTGCAGTCAGCTCCTCCGCATTTGCGGCACTTTATAGTGCATTTGGAAAATACGATGTGGTGCACATCCACGCCGAAGGACCGGCGTTCTTTGCATGGCTGCCGAAGATGCTCGGTAAACGAGTTGTAGTTACCGTCCATGGGGAGTGTGAAATAATATGGGCAACCAGAGAAAAGCCTGATTTCATGCGGGTTTACGCGGCTTGACCTTTTCACCTCAACCTGTTTCTGCCTGTCATGGTGCGTTACAGCCAGCGTGATTTCAGGTGCTAATGGCTTCTGGTTGCGCTCTATACTTAACCCACCACAGCGAAAGCTAATAGAGCAGAAAACAGAATAAGGAGGTACGAAGACGAGCCTGCGTATAGATTGCTGCTGCAATCTCTATACAGGCTTGTTGTCGTGCAATGAAATAGCAGGAGATTTAACAAGGGAGGAAAAGAAATATTATGATGGAAAATAAAACAAAAATTGATCTGAAAAACAAAAGCATTTTTATCACGGGTGTAGCGGGTTTCATTGGTTCCAACCTTGCAAAGCGGCTGCTCTCCACGGTGGAGGGTGTCAAGGTCGTGGGTCTGGACAACATGAACAATTACTATGACGTGCGCCTGAAAGAAGCACGTTTGAAGGAACTGGAGCAGTTTGAAAAATTCAGCTTCGTAAAAGGCAATCTGGCTGATAAGGCTGTGATCAAATCTATCTTTGAGCAGTATAAGCCGGAAATTGTGGTAAACCTCGGTGCGCAGGCAGGGGTTCGGTATTCCATTACGAACCCTGATGCTTATGTGGAAGCAAACTTGATTGGCTTTTATAACATTCTGGAAGCCTGCCGCCATTCTTACGATGAAGGACATACCCCGGTGGAACATTTGGTTTATGCGTCTAGTTCTTCCGTATATGGTAGCAATAAAAAAGTGCCTTACAGTACGGATGACAAGGTGGATAACCCGGTATCGCTGTATGCAGCGACCAAGAAGTCCAATGAACTGATGGCACATGCCTATTCTAAACTGTACAACATTCCTTCCACGGGTCTGCGCTTCTTCACAGTATACGGCCCTGCCGGTCGCCCGGATATGGCGTACTTCGGCTTTACTAACAAGCTGCTGAAAGGCGAAACGATTCAGATTTTCAACTACGGTAACTGCAAGCGTGACTTTACTTATGTGGATGATATTGTCGAGGGCGTTGTCCGTGTGATGCAGGGTGCGCCGAAACGTAAAAATGGTGAAGATGGTCTGCCTGTTCCTCCGTATGCAGTTTATAACATTGGTAATCAGAACCCGGAAAATCTGCTAGACTTCGTACAGATTTTGCAGGAAGAACTGATCCGTGCTGGTGTCCTGCCGGAAGATTACGACTTTGAAGCACACAAGAAACTGGTTCCGATGCAGCCGGGTGATGTACCTGTGACCTATGCAGACACGAGCGCACTGGAGCGTGACTTCGGATATAAACCCTCTACTAGTTTGCGCGAGGGTCTGCGGAAGTTCGCTGAGTGGTACGCAAAGTTTTACAAATAAACAAGAAGAATAGGAAAACGAATCCATGAAGTGTGTTGAGGTTTACAAGGAATTATATCATCAGGAACCGTTTGATGTGGCGTTCTGCCCGTACCGCATCAGTCCACTGGGTGCGCATATCGACCATCAGTACGGAAAAATCAATGGTTTGGCAATCGACAAGGGAATCCACATGGCCTATCATCCGAAGCAGAACGGTGTTGTGGAATTGCAGTCGTTAAATTTCCCGAAGCGCGCTCAGTTCTTTGTAAGTGCGGTGCCGGATGAAAAGCAGGGCGACTGGGCAGACCATCTGCGTGGTGCAGCTAAGATGCTGGGCGAGAAGTACCGCTTGAAAGTTGGTCTGTCGAGCATCATCGAAGGCAGTCTGCCGATTGGCGGCTTGTCCTCGTCTGCATCGGTCATTATTTGTTTCTTATCCGCACTGTGCAAAGTGAATGGCGTACATCTTGAACCGATGGAGATGATTCTCACGGCAAAGGCAGCAGAAAACCAGTATGTCGGTGTTTCTTGCGGCAAACTCGATCAAAGCTGCGAAGTGCTTTCCAAGAAGAATCACCTGCTGTACCTTGACACGAAAGACGATAGCTATGAACTGATCCCCACCAGTGAGAAAATGAAGCCTTATAAGGTGGCAATCTTCTTCTCTGGCTTGGAGCGTTCTTTGAAAAACTCCAAGTACAATCTGCGGCAGGACGAGTGCAAGGCAGCGGCCTATGCACTGATGGGCTATGCAGGGATGGACTATGACACCTTTGCAAATACCCGGCTGCGCGATGTGCCGTATGAGGTGTTTGAAGCCTATAAAGACCGTCTGCCAGAATTGTGGCGTAGACGCGCAGAACACTATTACAGCGAGTTTGCTCGTGCCGAAAAGGGTGCAGAACTGTGGCGTAAAGGTGATTTGGAAGGCTACGGTCAGCTGGTTTTTGAGAGTGGCAAATCTTCCATTTATAGTTACGAGTGTGGCTGCGATGAATTGAAAAAACTGTATGAAATTATGGCTGACACTGATGGTATCTACGGTGGTCGCTTCTCCGGTGCGGGATTCAAAGGCTGCTGCATGGCGCTGATTGACCCAGACAAGGCCGAAGATATTGAAGCAAAGGTCACAGCAGAGTATCTGAAAGCGTTCCCGGCATTGGAAGGAAAATATAGCTTCCACTTGTGTGAGAGCGCCGATGGCGTGGAACTGTAAGGAGAGTACATAGATGAAATGTTTGATTTTGGCAGCGGGCTATGCTACACGGCTTTATCCGCTGACAGAGAATTTCCCGAAACCGCTTCTGAAAGTGGGCGAGAAATCCATCCTTGATTGGTTGGTGGATGATCTGGTGGACACCACCAACATTGACGAATTTGTGGTGGTTTCCAACCACAAGTTTGCACAGCATTTTGAGGATTGGAAAAGCAATAAGCAAAAGACGCGGCCTTATGAGATTACTGTGATCGATGATGGGACAAGCACCAATGAAACTCGTCTGGGAGCAGTCAAGGATATTCAGCTGGCGGTAGAAAAACTGAAGTTGGCTGATGATTTGCTAGTTATGGCTGGCGATAATGTGCTGGATTTCAGCCTTTCCAAGTTTGTTGACTATGCAAAGGAAAAGAATACTTCCTGTGTGATGTGCCACGAGGAAAACGAACTGAAAAAGCAGCAGAAAACAGCAATCATCACGCTTGATAACTCGGATCTGATTACGAGCTATGAGGAAAAGCCAAAGGAACCAAGAGGAAATCTGGCTGTGCCGCCGTTCTACTGCTATCGTGCCTGTGATGTAAAGCGGATTCAGGAAGCACTAAATAATGGCTGTGGCTATGACGCACCGGGCAGCTTTGCCGCATGGTTGAGCAAGCAGACCCCGATGCACGCTTATGTCATGCCGGGTAAACGGTATGACATTGGCGACATTAACAGCTATGAGTATGTAAAAAGTGTGTTTTTAAGATGAATATACAGGGGAGAAAGTAATAATGAAGGAGTTTAAAAATCTGAAAATCGCCGTGGCAGGCACGGGATATGTTGGACTTTCGCTGGCGGTGCTGCTGGCACAGCACCATCAGGTAACGGCTGTGGACATTGTGCCAGAAAAGGTGGAACTTATTAACAACAAAAAGTCTCCGATTCAGGATGACTATATTGAAAAATATCTGGCAGAAAAAGAACTGGATTTGACTGCAACGCTGGATGCAAAAGAAGCATATTCTGATGCTGATTTTGTTGTGATTGCGGCTCCGACCAATTATGACAGCAAGAAGAATTTCTTTGATACTTCTGCGGTTGAAGCGGTTATCAAGCTGGTAATTGAGTATAACCCGGAAGCAATCATGGTAATCAAGTCTACAATTCCTGTTGGCTTCACCGCAAGCGTCCGTGAAAAATATCACTGCGACAACATTATCTTTAGCCCGGAGTTCCTGCGTGAGAGTAAGGCACTGTATGACAACCTGTATCCGAGCCGTATCATCGTTGGTACGGATGTAGAAAATGCTCGTCTAGTAAAGGCTGCACACACTTTTGCTGAATTGCTTCAGGAAGGAGCAATCAAGGAAAACATTGATACTCTGTTTATGGGCTTTACTGAGGCAGAGGCGGTCAAATTGTTTGCTAATACCTATTTGGCTCTGCGTGTCAGCTACTTTAATGAACTGGATACCTATGCGGAGATGAAGGGACTGAACACCCAGCAGATTATCAACGGTGTTTGCCTTGATCCGCGTATCGGTACTCATTACAACAATCCCAGCTTCGGCTACGGCGGGTACTGCCTGCCCAAAGACACTAAACAGCTGCTCGCAAATTATGCCGATGTACCGGAAAATTTAATTGAAGCAATCGTGGAATCGAACCGTACCCGGAAGGACTTTATTGCAGATCGTGTGCTTGAAATTGCAGGTGCTTATGAGGCAAATGACAGCTGGGATGAGAGCAAGGAAAAGGAAGTCGTGGTTGGTGTTTACCGTCTGACGATGAAGAGCAATAGCGATAACTTCCGTCAGAGTTCCATTCAGGGCGTTATGAAGCGCATTAAAGCCAAGGGTGCAACGGTTATTATCTATGAGCCGACGTTGAAAGACGGCGAAAAGTTCTTTGGCAGTCTTGTGGTGAATGACTTGGATGAGTTTAAAAAGAGGAGTCAGGCAATCATTGCAAACCGCTATGATATGTGTCTGGATGATGTGAAAGATAAGGTTTATACGCGTGATATTTTCCGTCGTGATTGATGAGCAGGAGAACAAAGATGAAAGTATGTTTAGTGGGGTCGTCAGGTGGACACTTGACACATTTATATATGCTAAAACCGTTTTGGAAGGATAAAGAGCGGTTTTGGGTTACGTTTGATAAAGAAGATGCGCGTAGTCTGCTTGAGGGAGAAAAAGTTTATCCGTGCTATTACCCGACAAATCGTAGTTTGAAAGCATTGGTAAAAAACACCAAAATTGCATGGGATGTTCTGCATAAGGAAAAGCCGGATTTGATTGTTTCCTGTGGTGCAGCAGTAGCCGTTCCGTTTTTCTATATCGGAAAAATGATGGGAGCAAAAGTGGTATACATTGAGGTGTTTGATCGTATTGATAAACCAACTATGACTGGAAAGATGGTTTACCCTATTGCTGATAAATTTGTCGTTCAATGGGATGAGCAGAAGAAGGTTTACCCCAAAGCAGTAAATCTCGGAAGTATATTCTAAGATAGTAGGGGGAGAAAGCCAACATGATTTTTGTGACAGTGGGAACACATGAGCAACCATTTAATCGGTTGATTCAAAAGGTGGATGAATTAAAAAAAGATGGCGTTATAACCGAAGATGTCATTATTCAGACGGGTTTCAGTACATACGAACCAAAATATTGCCAGTGGAGCAAGTTGATTCCGTACCAGCAAATGATTAAGAATGTAGCAGATGCGCGCATTGTAATCACCCACGGTGGCCCAGCAAGTTTTATTATGCCGCTTCAGATTGGAAAAACACCTATTGTTGTGCCACGGCAGCATCAGTTCAATGAACACGTTAATGACCATCAGGTGGAATTTGCACGAAATGTCGCAAAACGGATGGGAACGATTATTGAAGTGGAAGATATTGAAACCCTTGGAGATGTTATAACCAATTACGATCGGATTGTAGCAGGCATGGGTCATGGGATTAGCAGCAACAATGCAAAATTCAATGAGGGCTTGGAGTCAATCGTAGATGAGTTGTTTAACAAGTAAAGAAAGGCAACGAACATAATGAGCAAAATCAAAGTTACCTTTGTAGAAACAAATTGTAAAAAGAATGGCCCAATCAAACAGACACTGAATATTATTCGCAATATGGACAAAGAGGTCTTTGAGCCTAGTCTGGTAACTGTGTGGCCGGAAGATGCAGACAATTCAATGATTGATGAGTATAAAAAGCTGGGTATCCCCGTACTGTCTGCAAACATGAGCAAGAAAAAGTCTGTTCTCTTTGGAAAGAAAGAGGTTGGACAACTTTTAGAGCAGTTGCAGCCGGATATTGTGCAGGGTGTCGGTATGCCGCCGTACAGAATGACGCTCGGCTATAAGAGAGCAATTCACTTTGTCACGCTCAGAAATTATTGCTATGAGGATTATCCTGACTACTATGGGAAAATTCCCGGAACAGTTATGGCCTTTCTCGATTTGAATTTGATTAAGAAACGTATGGCAGCAGGTGAACCTTTCGTGACGTGTTCTGAAAGTTTGACGAAAATGTATAGAAGCCGTCAGAATATGGAGATTCCGTATATCCGTAACGGCGTGGATGTGAGCCAGTATACAAAAAGAAACTGTAACGAAATAGATGACGTTCGGAAAAAACTTGATTTGCCGTTAGAAAAAAATATTTATGTGTATAGCGGTGGATTCATCGACAGAAAAAATCAAAAAGAAGCAATCACTGCATTTTTGGCAATGAAGAAAAATGCAGATGCAGTTTTGCTTCTGCTTGGCGATGGAACGAATTTTGAAGTACTGAAAGATGAGTTTTCTAAGAATACAAATATTTTGTTCCGGGGTAAGGTGTCCAATGTAAATGAATATCTCCACGCTTCTGATGTTTACTTAGCAACAAGCAAGTCCGAAGGACTGCCTAATGGCGTTTTGGAAGCGATGGCTTGTGGTTTGCCGGTACTTCTGTCGGATATTCCGCAGCACATGGAGGTTTTGGAAGCAGACCCTCAGTGTGGCCATTCCTATAAACTTGGGAATGTTAAGCAGCTTTCAGTCTTGATGGATCAGATGATGGAAGAGAACCTATTTGAAATGGGTGAGAGAAGTTATACCGCTGTTATGGATAATTTCACGGCAGAGGGGATGAGCAAACGTTATCAGAATTTGTATCTGAAAATGGTCAAGAGGTAAAGATTAAAATGAAAATATCAAAGCTTGCAAACGGAATCAAGCCGTCAAAGGGGCGACAGTTGTTTAATCTGGCAGCACAGTATGATGATGTTATAAATCTTACGTTGGGAGATCCGGATATTATTCCGCCTGAGTGTATTCGACAGGCTGGCTGTGATGCTATTATGGAAGGAAAAACGCGATATTCAGCAAATGCAGGGTTAGTTGAGTTAAGAAAAACTTATTCCAAGTACTTGAATTATACATATGGAAGGAAGTTCGACTACCAGACACAAATAGCAGTTACAGTAGGAGGAATGGAAGCACTATATTTGGCGTTGCTCAGTTCTATTGATCCCGGAGATGAAGTGATCATTTTTGCACCATATTACATTAACTACTATCAGATGATCGAAATGTGTGGTGGTATTCCGGTTATCGTTCGGACATGGGAAGAAAATGACTTTTCACCGAAGATTGAAGATATAGAGAAAGCGGTAACTGATAAGACAAAAGTAATTATTATAAATACGCCAACAAATCCAACAGGAACGGTATACTCTGAAAAAACGGTCACTGAAATTGTAGAGTTTGCAAGAAAACGAAATATTTTGTTAGTATCTGATGAAGTATATAGTACACTGGTATATAACGAGAGCAAGCACTTCAGCGCATTAAGTGTTAAACCTGTATATGAAAATATCTTATATGTGGACAGTTGTTCAAAGAAATTCTCTATGACGGGTTGGCGCGTTGGATTTGCGGTGGGACCGAAAGACTGGATTGCTGCAATTATTAAACTACAAGAAAATGTAGCTGCTTGTACACCATTACCTTCCCAATATGCAGCAATCAGAGCATTTAATGAAAATCCGGACATGACGGATTATGTTGACGAATTTAGAAAAAGGCGAAATGTTTTAGTAAAAGAGTTGCAGAAATCAAATAGAGTATCATTTATGATTCCAAAGGGAACATTTTATATGTTTGTGAATATTGGAGAAATGAAAATAGGAAGCACAGAATTTGCAATGCAACTTTTGAGAGAAAAGCATGTTGCAGTTGTTCCTGGAATTGCATATGGTGATGATTTTGATGATTATATTCGAATTGCTTTCACAATGAAAGAAACGGTAATTAAAGAAGCGGCTAGACGTATTGTTGAGTTTGTGGAAAAGTAAGATTTATAAGATTAGAGGAGCTATTATGAGTTGGAAGAATATTTTGGAAGATCCTAAACAGTATATGATTTATTTAGAGGGAAGGATATTACAAGGCAGCAAAGAAGCAGATGAAAAATATTTAAAAAAGTTGTTTAAGTATCGTATGGGGCGAGAATTGGACTTGGATCATCCACAAGCGTTAAATGATAAACTTCAATGGCTAAAGATTAACGATTTTAAGCCGATTTATACAAAGTTTGCCGATAAATATGCGGTGCGCGAATACATTGCGCAGAAAGTGGGAGAAAAGTACCTTGTGCCATTATTAGGAGTATGGAATGAGGTGGATGACATTGATTTTAATTCTCTGCCAGATCAATTTGTTCTGAAATGTACACATGATTCAGGTGGTGTTGTGATTTGCAAAGATAAAAGCAACTTTGATAAGGAAACTGCAATCAAAAAGTTAAAGCACTGTTATAAAAGAAATTATTATTTAAATACAAGAGAACCTGCATATAAAGATATTAAACCGAGAGTTATCGCAGAACAATTTATGGTTGACGAGACGGGATGGGATTTAAAGGATTATAAGATTTTCTGCTTCAATGGTAAACCAGTATATGTCGAGGTTGATTACAATAGGTCTGTTAAACATATGCTAAACGCCTATGATTTGGATTGGAATTTTTTGGAGTTCTGCGATAGTTCCCCCAATAATAGAGATGCCGATATTCCGAAGCCGCAAAGATTGGATGAAATGCTCGAAATTGCAAAAGTGCTCTCAAAGGATATGACTTTTTTACGAGTGGATATGTACAGTATTTATGACAAGATTTATTGCGGCGAATTGACATTATATCCGGGGTCGGGCTTCATTCAATTTAACCCGATGAAAACTGATTATGAGTTGGGAAAGCTGTTGAGACTTCCAATTGATAAGTAAAGAGGAGTATAATGAAGGTTGTTATTTTATCGACAGCCACCTCATATACAGGTGGGGCAATCATAACTTTGCTAAATGTCCTTCCTTTGTTGAAAAAGGAAGGGGTTGAACCATATTTTATTCTAAAAGGACATGGACAACTTGAAGATGTTTTAAGGAATAGGAAAATTCCATATTCAGTAATTAAGTCATATGATTGGTGTGTGCCGGAACAGAAAACGAAGGGCGCAAAAAACTTTGTTGCATGGAAAGTGAAATGTTTTATCAATCTGATTGCAGAATGTAAAACCTATTTTTTGCTAAAAAAGCAGAAAGCTAAAGTATATCATCTTAATTGCATATACAATGGTACAGGTGTGAGTGCTGCAAAAGCATTGGGAATCCCGGTAGTATGGCATTTGAGAGAATTCGTTGATTTATATGGGGAAACTCCTGTTTTTTTTGATACAGAACAGGTTTGGAAAAAAATTAACCGTGCTGACAAAGTGGTTTGTGTGTCGAACTATCTTGAACAAGCGTATCAAAATAATATCCGTGATAAATCAAAATTGAAGGTGGTCTATGATGGTATAGATATGACTGCTTTTGAAACGAGAAGAAGCGGTCGGCCTTCAGAAAGTAATATCATCATTGGCCTTGCGGGAACAGCACCGATAAAAAACCATAAAGATGCAATTCTGGCACTTAAAAAGGTTCATCAAGCGGGTCATCAAGCTATTCTAAAAATTGCTGGTAGATGGGGAACGGGTAGCTATGATCGGTCTTATAAAGATGGATTAAAAGACCTTATTGCCAAAAATGAATTGAAAGATTTTGTTGAATTTGTTGGAATGCAAAGTGACATGAATCGATTTTGGGCTGAATGCGATTTATCGGTGGTCTGTTCTAAAAGAGAATCATTCGGATTGGCAGCAACGGAGGCAATGGTATGTGGAGTTCCGCTAGTTTGCTCTAATACATCAATTTCGGGGGAACTCACAGAAAACGGAAAAAATATACTCATATATGAGACAGGAAATAGCGAAGAACTAGCAGCGTGTATTTTGGAGTATATTAACCAGTTTGGAACAAAAGAGTTGGAAGATAAAACGAAGAGAGCTGCGACTTATGTAAGAGAAAATTTCTCAATAGAAAATGCTGCAAAAAATTTAATGGCTGTCTACGAGGAGGTAATATAATGGGCCTGTTAAAAGCTGTAAGGAATAGCTGTAATGATATTATAGAAAAGAGCTATTCTATGGGACAGTATTATGGGGAAGTTAGGAAGATAAAAAATGAAAACCGTCAAAGGCTGATTTCAACGGTTCATTGGACGGCAGAGCAAGAAAACGAATTTAAGCAATATTGGAAAAAGAACTATGGAAAAGAAATATCTTCAGCATGGCATAAGCTGTATCAATCTTATACAGGCAAGTTTAATGTAAGATACTTCCCGGAATATTTGTTTTCGAGCAAGTTGGAGCCACTGTTCGATAAGAACCCTTACAATGATGCTCTAGAAGATAAAAATCTACTGCATCTGTATACAGTGGGGGGGGGTAAGAACACCTCGCATATTTTATTCGCGCTGTAATGGATTGTTCAGAGATGAAAACTATATAGCCATTTCAGAAGATGAATTTATGAAAGGATTGCATGACATTGGTGAAGTTGTTATAAAGCCAACGGTGGAAAGTGGATCGGGACGAGGAGTACGTTTCGTTAGATTGAAAAATGGTGTAGATGTTTTTGAAGGCGAAACATTGGAAGAAGTACTCCGGCAGTATGGCAAGATGGATATTGCAATTCAAGAATGTGTAAAACCTGCCGAATCTCTCAAATCAATCTATCCATATGCAATCAATACATTCCGAATCATGACATACATATTAGATGAAAAAATTTATGCGTGTCCGGCTGTTCTACGTATTGGCCGAAATGGAAAAAGACTTGACAATGCTCATGCAGGAGGAATGTTTGTAGGCGTATCACCAAATGGACAATTAGCAGAGTGTGCGTACACGGAGAGCGGAGAACATTTTACAAGTCATCCTGATACTAACGCAGTATTTGCGGATTGTAAAATTGAAAGAGTGCCGCTATTGGTAGATGCTTGTAAGAAAATGCACGCAATCACGCCGCAATTAGGAACTATTTCATGGGATGTTACGTTGAACAATAACAATGAGGTTGAATTACTGGAAATCAATACAAGGGGCGGAGGGTCATGGCTGCCACAAATGGCAAATGGAGAGCCGTTGTTTGGTGAAAATACAGAGAAGTTGTTATCACTGATACGAAAATAAAATCCAAGATAGGAATATTATGAAGATTAGAATAAGAAGAGGCTGCATAGAAGAAACATTACTTCTTGTACTGTTTGGCTTTTATGTGCTAATTGCACATTGGATTTGGTTTGGACGTGGAATACAAGAAACTGCGATGATTGTTTTGTCGATTCTTGTGCTTTTGAAATCTGCAAAGATAAGGCAAATATCTGTCAATACTTTGCCGGATTATATTTTAGTTGGCATACTTCTTGTAGTATGTGGAATTGGAATTTTTCAAGCAAGAACAAGACAATATCTTGTGGCAGATTTGAAGTCAATGCTGGGAACGGTAATTGTTTCAATGGCGGTTATTGCATCCATAAAAAGACTAATCGCTAGTGGCTGCGATGTAATAGAGTTTCTATTTGTATTTCTGAATAGATATTTTGTGCTAAATGATATTCTAATTGTCATTCAAAGCGTTATTCCATATTTCCTTATGAATAGGAAGGCTATTGCAAGTGTGAACAATAGAGCATACTTTGACCAGCTGACTGGATTCTTGGGAATCAATGGAACAACGCGATGGGATATATGGAGCATTGCGATTATAATTCTAAACTTTTATGTCGCGTATAAAAGAAATGATAACCGCATCATTAAATATAATATATTTTTCTTCCTTGCAAGCATTATTATCTGCATGATAAATTCGGCACGGTCGTTTTTAATAATTGCGCCTGTAACAGTTTTGATTTATTTGTTTCTTATCAGAAAAGTTGAGTTTAGCAATAGAATGAAACAAATCTTTGCTGTATTCGGAGTGCTAATTGTCGCGCTGATAATCTATTCTTCCAATAGATATGTGAACGATTATGTCAATGATTTGATTAACGACAAGTTTGCAATTTATCTAAGTGGAGATGTTGAGCATATGGTAGCAGCCAATGACGATCGTGCAGTTGCAACCTATTATGCAGTTGAAAATTGTGGAACTTTTGGCGTTGGAATTGGTGCTGTATCTATGCACTCAACAAACAATCAAGTTAAGTACCTTGGACTAAATAGCGCATCGTCTTATATTTATATGTTGGGCGTAGCAGGATATTTTCTTTGGACGTTGTGCTTGGCTAGAATTGGAATTGATAGTGACAAAGGAAGCATAAAGAAAACGCTTTTATATTTTGTGTATTTATTGCTTCTAAGTTATTTTCTTCCGATTTATTCGGCAATTGCGTTGTTCCCTGTAATTATGTTTATATTTTATATTTTTGATTTGGAGCAAGTGCAGGAAGGAAGTGAAAGATAATGAAAGTGGGAATCCTTACGATTTATGGAGGATCTAACTTTGGCAATAAACTCCAAAATTATGCATTACAGCAATTTCTGAAAAATGAAGGAATTGAAGCTGAAACAATTCGATATACAGTTTCACTTGGTAGAAAAATGCGAGGAAAACAAGAGAAACTGGAACTGTTAAAGAAAAAATATTTTAGTCAGGGCGTTGCAGAATCTATTTGGAACGTGAAATGGATTGTTAGTGCGAAGGTTCATAAAGGTGAATTACAAGCAAAAAAGAATACACGATGCCAAAAGTTTGAGCAATTTGAAAATAAGAACATTGCTTTGTCTGATGTAGTACTTAAAAACGTAGAAGAACTTCGAGAATATAGCAATAAGTATGATGCTGTAATTGTGGGAAGCGATCAAGTATGGAACCCATACTGGCAAGGAAGTTTAGACGAGTTCTTTCTGACATTTGTTCCAAAAAGCAAAAGAGTGGCATATGCACCGAGTATCGGTGTTTCTGAAATTCCGAATGAGCAAAAAAGCCGCTTTAAGGAAAGACTTAATGGATTTTCAAGACTATCTTGCCGAGAGAATCAGGGATGCAAACTTGTTGAAGAACTTACAGGAAAAGAATGCGAACACGTGTGCGATCCGGTTTTCTTATTGTCTCCTGAGCAATGGCAAAGCAAAGTCAGCCCGCTTTCGGAAAAGTATATCTTGACATATTTTCTTGGGGGCCAGTCATTAGAAGCTCATAAAGAGATCGAACGGTATGCAAAGAAGCATGACTGTAAGATCATAGATTTATGGGATGAAAAAGACTACAAGTCCTGTTATGCAGGAATCGAAGAATTTCTGAATTATATTGCGAATGCTAAAATGTTCTTCACGGACTCTTTTCATGGCTGTGCATTTGCTATATTGATGGAGACGCAGTTTGTAATCTGTGATCGAAAAGTAATAGATGTAAAACAGAAAATGAATTCGAGACTGGATTCGCTGATGACGATATTAGACATTCAGGGAAGAAAGTTGAATGATTTTGTAATTTCTCCGACAGAAATTGATTATAAAAAAGTTCATAACAGACTATCTCCGTGGGTTCAGAGGTCGCAGGAATATCTTCTGGGGTGCTTAGAAGGAATACGATAAGTAGAAGGGAAAAGACAAAGCTGCAACATGAATAAGCTGATTCAAAAATACAAAACACTGCCAGTGCAGGTTCGGGCATCTGCGTGGTTCTTGATTTGCTCATTCTTACAAAAGGGCATTTCAATGATAACAACTCCTATATTTACACGTCTTTTAACAACGCAGGAGTATGGCGAGTTTAATGTTTTTAATTCGTGGCTGAGTATTGTCACGGTATTTGTTACGCTTAATCTGTATAATGGTGTGTTTACGCGCGGGTTAGTTAAATATGAGGAAGATAGGGATCGCTATGCGTCAGCCCTACAAGGAATGTGTACGCTTTGTATTCTTATTGGTTTTGCAATTTATGGCGTAGCACATGACTTTTGGAATCATTTTTTTGAAATGACAACGACACAGGCGTTGTTGATGTTCATTATGATTTGGGCGACGGCTGTGTTCAATTTCTGGTCGGTCTCTCAACGAGTGGATTTCAAGTATAGAGCACTTGTTATCATTACTTTGATTTCGTCCATTGCAAAACCGGTGTTGGGCATTATTTTGGTTCGCCTTGCTGATGATAAAGTAACCGCGCGCATTTTGGGATTAGCTTTGGTTGAAGTTGTTACATGTACGGGATTGTTCGTGGCACAGCTTCGCCGCGGAAAAACTCTGTATGTGAAAAAATACTGGGTTCATGCACTGCACTTCAATTTGCCATTGATTCCTCATTATCTGTCGCAAACCGTATTGAATAGCTCGGACCGGATTATGATTCAGAAAATGGTTAGTGCAGATGCAGCAGGCATTTACAGCTTGGCCTATTCCATTTCCCAAATCATGACGATTTTTAATACTGCGTTGTTAAAAACAATAGAGCCGTGGCTGTATAAAAAAATGAAAGCAAATCGGACACAGGACATTGGAAGAGTTGCATATCTGTCCTTGGGCTTGGTTGCAGCGGTCAATCTGATTCTGATAGTACTTGCGCCGGAGGCGGTAGCAATTTTTGCTCCGGTTCAATATAACGAAGCAATTTGGGTGATACCACCTGTGGCAATGGGCGTTTACTTCATGTTTGCGTATACATTCTTTGCGGTCATAGAGTTCTATTTTGAAAAAACAAAATACGTGACATATGCAACTATGTCCGGGGCAGTGTTGAATATCATTCTTAATTATATTTGCATCAAACTTTTCGGCTACATGGCCGCAGGATATACGACGCTGGTTTGCTATATGCTATATACAGTAGCACACTATTGTTTTGCACAAAAAATCTGTAATGAAGAAATGAACGGTGTGCGAATCTATAATTTAAAGACATTGTTGACAATAACGGGGGCTTTCATGATTAGTGGTTTCTTGCTGATGATGACATATAATGCGCCTGTTATCCGATATGGTTTACTGGTGATAGCCGGCGTCCTTGCAGTATTGAATAGAAATAAGATCATTGCATTGCTGAAGAGCCTGATTGCAATGAAGAAAGCATAAGGAGGTTCACATGAACGGACGATATACCAACGAGCGCAATATCCAGATGGTTATTGCGTTGATGAAAGCGCATAACATTCATAAGGTTGTTGCCAGCCCCGGAACGACGAACATCACTTTTGTGGCAAGTATTCAGGACGATCCTTTTTTTGAAATTTATTCTTCGGTTGATGAACGGTCAGCTGCGTATATTGCGTGTGGTCTTTCCGAAGAAAGTGGTGAAGCAGTTGCTTTGACTTGTACGGGCGCAACAGCAAGTCGAAATTATCTTTCTGGGCTGACGGAGGCATATTATCGCAAGCTGCCGATTTTGGCAATTACGTCAACTCAGCACGTAGGGCGCATTGGACAGAATATTGCACAGGTAATTGATCGAACTGAAATCCAGAACGATGTGGCAAAGCTGAGTGTTCAGATTCCGGCAATCCACGATGCAGAGGATGAATGGGCCTATAATGTCATGCTGAACAAAGCAATGCTCGAACTGACGCACAATGGTGGCGGCCCCGTACATATCAATCTGACAACAACATACAGCAAAACGTATGATGTTGAGAAACTCCCGGAGGAACGAGTGATTCGCCGCTACTGTATGGGTGATACTTTGCCGGAGATTCCTTCTGGCAAGGTAGGCATCATTGTAGGCGCACACAAGAAGTGGACAAATGCTCAGATTGATGCACTGGAAGCGTTCTGCGCTGCATATGGTGCGGTTGTTTTCTGCGACCATACATCGAACTATCTCGGTAAATATGCGGTACATCCTAGTTTGGTATGCTCTCAAAAGCAGTATAATTCACCCTGCAAGCAGCTTGATCTGCTGATTGATATTGGTGATATTACGGGTGCTGCGATGGCTATGCACCCCAAGACCGTTTGGCGTGTAAACCCGGATGGCGAGGTCCGTGACACTTACCGCAAACTGTCGAATGTGTTCCAGATGGAAGAAAGTGCATTTTTTACAGTATATGCTGCCAAGACTTCGGCCAAGAGAGATGAAAGTTATCTTAATGCTTGGAAAGCAGAATGCAAGAAGATTGCAGAAAAAATTCCGGAACTGCCGTTGAGCAACGCATGGGTTGCAAAGACGACTTCTGCATTGCTGCCCAAAGATGCAGTATTGCATTTTGGCATCCTAAACTCTCTGCGTTCGTGGAATTTCTTTGAAATCGGAACGCCTTATACCGCGTTCTCTAATACGGGTGGCTTTGGCATAGATGGCTGCGTTTCGTCGTTGGTGGGTGGCGCATTGGCTGACCCGAAACACCTTCATTTTGGCTTCGTAGGCGATTTGGCGATGTTCTATGACTTGAACAGTCTGGGAAATCGTCACGTAACTACAACAATCCGGCTGCTGGTAGTAAATAATGGCCGTGGTCAGGAGTTCCGTAACTACAACAATCCGGCTGCTGCCTTCGGCGAGCAGTCGGATGGTTACATCGCTGCCGCGGGCCATTACGGAAAACAATCGCATGAATTACTGAAACACTATGCGGAAGATTTAGGTTTTACATATCTTGCGGCAAGCAATAAAGAAGAATTTTTGCAGAACGTGAAAGTATTTACGGATGCAAGAATGACTGATAAGCCGATTCTTTTTGAGGTGTTCACCGATACGGAAGATGAAAATGCCGCACTAAAAGCAATGCACACGATTGAGAGCGATGCGACCGGAACTGCAAAAAAACTGGCCAAGGAAGTTCTGGGGGATAAAGGTTTTCAAGCATTGAAGAACCTGATTAAAAAATAAGGAGAAACGCATGAAACCGCAAAAGAAGATCAAGGCATGGATTCATAAAATCATTATGATGACAAAAGAAGAAAAAATCCAGCCGATTATTGTTCCTACGGATAAAGAAAAGCTGCTCGATGGAAAAGTGGCACTGATTACAGGTGGAAGCAGCGGCATCGGCTTGGCGATTGCAAAAGCATTTATGGATAGTGGTGCAAAAGTAATTATCGCAAGAACGAATGAAACTAAACTTCTCTCCGCTTTGGAAGGGCTAGAAAAGCGGGGGGGGGGAGACGACCTCTAAGGGCTTGATTATCAATGTCCGAGATGTGGAAACGCTGCCAGATAAGGTAAAAGAAGCTGCTGCGTTGTTTGAGGAAAATCGAATTGATATATTGGTTAATTCCGCAGGCGTTGTTACGAAGCACAACTTCTGGGATACGGACGAAACGGAATACGATTCGATTATGGAAACCAATGCAAAAGGCACCTTTTTCATGAGTCAGGCAGTTGGAAAACTTATGGTAGAGAAGGGCATCAAAGGTCATATATTGAATGTAACATCTTCGTCAGCACTTCGCCCGGCGTGGACTCCTTATCAAATGTCAAAATGGGCAGTAAAAGGACTGACATTAGGTTTGGCAGATATGATGATTCCGCATGGCATTGTTGTTAATGCGATTGCGCCGGGGCCGACTGCAACACCTATGCTTGGAAAAGAAGCAGGTGACAACATTTACGAACCGTACACTCCCAGCAGACGGTATGCAATGCCAGAGGAACTTGCATCGCTGGCAGTATTTATGGTGAGTGGTGCGGGTGACATGATCGTAGGTGATACGTTTTATATGACGGGTGGTAGCGGTACGATTACGCTTCATCACTAAATTACTTCATAGCCTGTTTCTCTGCCTTGGAAAAGGATGAAACAGATGAAAATACTTGTACTTGGCGGAACGGGCGCAATGGGAAAACCTGTTGTGAAAATTCTTGGAGCGAGAGGGCATCGAGTAGATGTTACGACCCGAAAAGCAAGAAACGATGAAGGCGATAATATTCATTATGTTGTTGGAAATGCACATGATATGGCATTTCTGGAAAACATTCTGAATGAAAAGTATGATGCGATTCTCGATTTTATGGTCTACAAACCGGAAGAATTTAGAGATAGGTATATAAAATTCCTTGAAAATACAAGTCAGTACGTTTTTTTGAGTTCGGCGCGAGTTTATGCGGATTCTCCTGATGCGTTGATTGAGGAATCGTCAAAAAGATTATTGGACATTTCTAAAGATCAGGAGTTCCTGCAAACAAATGAATACAGCCTTGCAAAAGCAAGAGAAGAAAATCTTCTCTTAAAATCAGATAGCCGGAATTGGACGATTATCCGTCCATATATTACCTATTATGATGAGCGGCTGCAGCTTGGCGTTTTTGAAAAAGAAACGTGGCTGCGCCGTGCTTTAGCAGGAAAGAAAATTGTGTTTAGCCGAAATATTGCTGAAAAATACACAACCTTGACCTATGGATATGATGTTGCGCTGCGTATTGCAGATTTGATAGGCAACCCCAAAGCAGTCGGACAGGTGTATCAGATCGCAACGGGAAAATATATCAAGTGGAAGGATGTACTTGCTGTTTATTTGGACACACTTGAAAAGGAACTTGGTAAGCGACCAGAAGTTTTTATGACGGAACAATGTGACCCATTTACCGAGAAAAACAATCAGTACCAGGTTCACTGTGACCGCGAGTATAACAGAAAGTTCAGTGATGCAAAGATTCAGCAGGATACAAAGGAAACAGAACCGTTTATGCCAGCGGAAAAGGGATTGAAGATGTGCTTACAGAATTTTCTGGCTGGTGAAAGACAATTTACCGCGCCTGTAAATTGGAAGAGAGAAGGTGCTATGGATAAAATCAGTGGAGATAGAACACCGCTGAAAAAGATTCCGGGCATGAAAAATAAAGTAAAGTATGTAGTATACCGATACATGAAGTGATAATTAGAAAGTAGCAGCATCAAACGAGATAAAGGATATGCCATGAAAGGGAATTGATAAATGATTAAGTCGAGATATTGGCAGGCAGTAAGAGGTGTTTGTATTCTTGCTGTAATTATGATCCATTGCCCAGTAGGGCAGAATGGACTAGATCAAATAGTATGGTTGGCGTTAAGACAGCTTATCAATTTCCCTGTTGTAATATTTATTTTTATGGCAGGATATTTTATAAAGCCGGAAAAAGTAAATGCTGACTATATTATAAATCGGGGGGGGGGCGGCTGTTGTTGCCCTTCCTGCTGTGGGATGTAATCTATACTGTAAAAAATGTATTATTTGGTGACAATGTAGAATGGAAAAGCGTTCTGTTTGACTTTTTAACAGGACGCGCTGCTGCACCATTGTACTATATTCTGGTTTTATTTCAGCTGACATTATTAACTCCTTTTATTCTTAAAAAGGCAGGTAAAAAATGGCTGTATTTGATTACGCCAGTATATTTATGTGTGATTTATATTTGGACAGTGATTGCTGGCGCACCGCCAAGGTTATATGGAACAGTTTTCCCGGCTTGGCTACTGTTTTATCTTCTGGGGATAGATTGTAGAGCAGGAAGATTAGAACGATATGTTCAAAAAAGTAGTGGTGTATGGGTAATTGTTGCGGTAGGTATTGAACTATTAGAAACGATAGTTCTATATGTTGGCGGTTGCTCTATTACCTTGGCCAGTAGTCAGCTGAAGTTTAGTAGCTGCTTATATGCCGCGACAATTTTGCTATGCCTGAAAAAGAATGAGGACAAAGTACAGTGTAACACATGGATAAGTAACATAGGAGACTGTTCATTTGGAATCTTCTTTTTACATTGTATGGTGCTGTGGATTGTAAAGAAAATTCTTTCTATGGTAGGAATCGACCATTGCTGGATTGCTTTCTGGATGCTTACTTTTTTGTTTACAACTTTTATAAGTTATACGCTTGTAATGCTGATAAGAAATAAAGTCGCTGACATGAAAAAACTACGATGGATAGGATTTGACTAAAGAAAATAAGAGGACAAATAAATGGGAAAGTATTTTGGAACAGATGGTTTTCGTGGTGAAGCCGGAATTACATTAACAGCAGACCATGCTTATAAAGTGGGGCGCTTCCTTGGCTGGTACTACAATGCATTGCGTGAGCGCAATGGTGATACCGACCCTGCTCGCATCGTCATCGGTAAGGATACTCGCCGTAGCTCCTATATGTTTGAGTATAGTCTGGTTGCAGGTTTAACCGCTTCTGGTGCAGACGCTTATCTGCTCCATGTTACCACTACTCCATCTGTGGCGTACATCGCCCGTGTGGATGACTTTGACTGTGGAATTATGATTTCCGCCAGCCACAACCCGTACTATGACAACGGTATCAAACTGATTGACTGCTACGGTGAGAAGATGCCGGAGGAGACGTTGCTGTTGGTAGAAGATTATATTGACGGCAAACTTCATGTGTTTGATAAGGACTGGCCGGAACTGCCTTTTGCCCATCGTGAGCATATCGGCTGCACCGTGGACTATGTGGCGGGCCGTAATCGCTATATGGGCTACCTGATTTCTCTGGGCATCTACTCTTTTAAGGGCGTCAAGATTGGTCTGGACTGCGCAAACGGCAGTTCTTGGAACATTGCAAAGTCCGTGTTCGATGCTCTGGGGGCTGATACCCACGTCATCAACAATAAGCCGAATGGCACGAACATCAACACTAATGCCGGCTCTACGCATATTGAGGGCCTGCAGAAGTTTGTCGTGGAGAAGGGCCTGGACGTTGGTTTTGCCTTTGATGGTGACGCCGACCGCTGCCTGTGTGTGGATGAGAAGGGCAATGTTATCACCGGCGACCACATTCTGTACATCTACGGTTGCTATATGAAGGAACGTGGTAAGCTGCTAAATAATACCGTCGTCACCACAGTCATGTCTAACTTTGGCCTCTACAAAGCATTTGATGAACAGGGTATTGGTTATGCCAAGACCGCTGTTGGTGACAAGTACGTCTATGAGTACATGGCGAAGAACGGCTGCCGTATCGGCGGTGAGCAAAGCGGCCATATCATCTTCTCCAAGTATGCGAGCACTGGTGATGGCATCCTGACCAGTCTGAAGATGATGGAAGTCATGCTTGCCAAGAAGAAGCCGATGAGTGAACTGGCAGCACCGCTGAAAATCTATCCGCAGGTATTGGAGAATGTCAGTGTGACCGATAAGAAGGCTGCACAGAATGACCCGGCAGTGCAGGAAGCAGTGTCTAAGGTTGCTGAGGCATTGGGCGATACCGGTCGTATTCTGGTTCGTGAATCTGGTACGGAGCCTGTAGTGCGTGTGATGGTGGAAGCACCTGACCACGACACTTGCCAGAAATATGTTTCCGAAGTTGTCGATGTGATTCGTGATAGAGGATATAGTTTGTAAATAAAATAGGCTGTTGGAAACAAGCCGTCTTCATCAAGCTCAATGTTGAAACAGGTCTATTAGAGTGCTATACTAATATTACTATAATTTTCTGGAGGTTTTATTATGCCCAGAACAAAAGGTAGCAAGAATAAGCCCAAAACTGTGACTGCTGATTTCGCAACGCAGATTGCAGAAAAGCAGTCCGCAAAGGAAGCACTCACAGCGGAAATCGCATCCATCACCGCAAACATTGACACTTTGAAAGCTGACCTGAAAGAGAAGAAAGCATCGCTGAAAGCTATCGACAAAGAGATTGTCAAGTTGGAAGCAAAGAAGGAAAAGGCAGATGCCAAAGCCGCAGAAGAAGCGAAAAAGGCAGAAGCCGAAGCTGTTCTGAAAAAGCTGCTGGCCGAAGGTATGAATGCCGATGAAATCCTCGCAAAACTGAAATAATAGCAATGCCCACGATAAGCAGACAAAACGTCTGCATATCGTGGGCAATCTTTTTTAGGGTATTCTTAAACTATCTGTGGTGTATCAAACCGGAAATATGCCGGAAGTCTGAGATGTTTGATAAACGCATGGTGCTGGGCGTGGTAGTGCCGTAGATCGTATCCCAAATGATGCAGTTCCAGCAACTTCACCAGCACCAGATTGAGATGGATTCCCTTAGTAGCGGCAATCTGTGCCGCGTCCAATCTACGCTTTGTCATTTGATAGACTTCATCACTGTCCAGCATCAGGTGGGATGTGAAAGCGTTATGCTCATAAAGACGGATGTGCCTATCCTTAATGGTCAGAAACTTGTTCAGGGTATGCAAGTCCATAAGCAGCTGATGCTCCAGATAATGTCCTAGCGCATAGCCGCACACCATCTGCTTTGTCTGTTTGTCCAGCTGGCGATTGATAAGGATCAAAGGCTTATCAAAATAGAGTGAAAGCAAACCTAACATATCTTTAATGCGGGATGTTTCACTGATGTCCAGACTGCAACTGCGCGCGATCTGGTTGATGTTGCGAGTTCCGGCACTTTGGACAAGTTCGTTGGCAGCTCGGTAGATAAATGCAGAATCCATAATGTGATCTCCTTTCGGGGATGGCATAGTGAATGGAACAGTGATTTACAGGTTCATGATTCGTTCCTTTTCTCGTTTTTGTTCTCGGTACTTAAAATAGGCTTTGTGCATTTCGTACATGATGCCGTCCATATCCTGCGGGGTCAACTCACCGCTGGCAAATAGCTCAGTAAGCTCGAATGCGAGATGCTGGGCTTCTATTTTGCCCTTTTTTCCGTAGGCTTCGGCGGCGCGTTCAATAAATAAAGACTGATCTGGCTGTAAATAGGTCAGAGGTACATGGAATATATCGGCCATCTTTTCAAGCATTTCAATGCTGCGAGGATAGCGGCCATCACGCTCCCATCCGATGATCGTTCGTTTGTTGATACCCAGACATTGTGCCAATTCGTCCTGTGTTAAAGAATGCTTCTTTCGTAGATCGCGAACTTTCTCTCCAAATTTCATGTTTGCAACCTTTCTATGGCGTAGTTATCGTGCTGTAACAATGTGCAACTGGATTTGTAAATATTCAATCTGGAAGATGCAACAAATTTTCACATTTACATCTTGACACGGCGACACGACTTGCTTATAATATATGCTATATTCTATCATCTTTTGGATTATTATACCGTAAAAAACGTAAATATGCAAGTTGAAAAAGGTGAAAAAAGAGCGGAAGTTCAAAAGGTGAAATTGAATAGAAGAAAAAAGAAACTTAAACCAACACAAAGGAGGCCGTGAGAAGATGAGCAACGGAGAACATGAAATCCGCACCCCAAAGGGGCTGCGGATTGGGAATCGCAGTGTCGTTGATGGAAAGAATATGCTTCAGATCAAGCGTGGTGGCTGTGAAGATTATATTTCTGCTGAATCTCTGGTGGAGTGTATTCACGGCCTTCCCGTGAAGAGTATCGAATTTTTCACAGCAGAGAACCAACGGAAAGAAGCCTGAAGCAGAGTGCTTCATCGGACACTGAAAGCGCAGAGGCGGAATCTTAGGCGGCACCTGGTTAGCCGACCAGCTCCATCAGACGTTCTTTTGGGTCTACAATATAATATCTGTTTGTTAGAGCGATACCGTAGCAATATGTGATATAGGCCGGAACAGAATGAGCGAATGCAGCGCAGTAGTGCGCCTGCAAGTAGTTCATCCTGTTCCGGCTTTTTCTTTTTTATTTTTCTTGAAAATCTGTATTCCCAGGTGGCTCTACGGATTCATGTTAGTATAGGGACTTCAAAAAATAATAGAAAGCAGCAAGAGGAATCTTAGATTCCCGTTCAAAAAAAAAACGGGTGAATCTGAGACGATTTTTGCTGCTTTTTTCAGTTCACTCGGAGCCGGAAGGCAGAAAGGTGGACAAAATGCTTACATTGAAAAAGGTCAAGGAAATGGTAAAAGCACCTGTACATACCAAGCGCGTACCCTCTCCAAAGGTGCTTTTGGAAGATGGGCGGATTCTTCTGCGTAAAGAATTTGAGCACGACAGTCACCTGACGCTTTATCACAGCGGCTATGTTTGGTTTTCTGCTGGAAAGCGCAATACTGTGTTCCATATCCATGACTGCCGTGGGGACTATGCCTACGGTGCATCAAAAGGAAAGGGCGAAGTGATTAAGGAAGAATACTTTGAAAACTGCGAGTGGCATATTCGCGCACTGTTTGAGGGCGAACAGAGAGTGGAGGAATCACAGCTGAAGTGCGAGGGCGTAGGTCAGACCAAAGTGAGTGTGTCATATCATGCCGTGGCGGAAGATTGGGGAGAGATGGCAGACTCTGAAATCAATGTTCTGGATAGATTTATTGAGAAGGAAGCACTTCATGCAATGATGGCGGTTCTGACGGAAAAACAGCGTAACCTGATTTACTACCGCGAAAATTCCTTTATGAACAAGGTGGAACTGCCTGCCGTAACTGCAGAGCGAGTGCTGGGCATGATCGCTCTGCGGGAAACCACCCGAAAACTGCTGGATTGTCAGCTGCATGATGGTTCGGATGCAGAAGTTCAGCTTTTGCAGAATGAACTGAAACAGCAGTACACTGCATTTAAGGCGCAGTATGGTCTTATCAACAGCACGTCCAACAAGCGAGCATTCCGACAGGACAGCAGCTATTGTCTGCTGGCATCACTGGAAATTCTGGATGAGGAGAAGAATCTCAAACGACTTGCCGATATTTTTACCAAACGTACTATCCGTAAGCCGGAGCCTGTTACCTCGGTGGATACACCCAGCGAAGCTCTGGCACTTTCCATCGGAGAAAAAGCAAAGGTGGATGTGCCGTTTATGATGCAGCTCTGCGGCAAACCGGAACAGGAAATCACGGATGAACTGGCAGGTGCGATTTTCCGAAACCCTGTGACACAGCAGTGGGAAACCTCGGATGAATACCTGTCCGGCAATGTTCGTGAAAAACTGGCCACAGCAGAAACCTTTGTGGCAAACCATGCTGAATATCAAATCAATGTGGATTACCTGAAACGGGTACAGCCCAAGGATTTGGATGCTTCGGAAATTGAAGTGCGGCTTGGTGCAAACTGGGTAAAGCCGGAGTACATCACGCAGTTTATGAAAGAAGTGTTCAAAACACCGAACTACTATGCCGGGATTGACATTAAAGCAACCTATTCCGAAATTTCAGGTGCATGGAACATTTCGGGCAAGTCGCTGGATCGCGGCAATCCGCTTGTTACCAATACCTACGGAACGATGCGGGTCAATGCGTATAAGCTGTTGGAAGATGCCCTGAACCTCCGGGATACCAAGATCTACGATACAATTCACGATGCGGATGGCGACCACCGTGTACTGAATAAGCAGGAAACCATGCTTGCACAGCAGGCACAGGAATCCATTCGGGAAGCGTTCAAGCAGTGGATTTTCAAGGATTTAGACCGCCGCGAGGATTTGTGTGCGACCTATAACCGGATTTTCAATGCGATTCGTCCTCGTGAGTACGATGGCAGTCATATTCGTTTTGAGGGCATGACCCCGGAAATCTCTCTGATGCCGCACCAGAAAAATGCGGTAGCGCACATTCTGTACGGTAACAATACGCTGCTGGCTCATTGTGTGGGCGCAGGCAAGACCTTCCAGATGATTGCTGCCGGCATGGAAAGCCGCAGACTGGGCCTGTCGCAGAAAAACCTCTATGTGGTGCCGAACCACCTCACAGAGCAGTGGGGCGCAGACTTCCTGCGGCTCTATCCCAATGCCAATGTGTTGGTGGCAACGAAAAAGGATTTTGAACCCAGCAATCGTAAGCAGTTCTGCTCCCGTATTGCAACAGGTGATTACGATGCCATTGTGATCGGACACTCGCAGTTTGAGCGTGTGCCGCTCTCCCCGGAACGGCAGAAGGCTATTATCGAGCGTCAGATCGACGATATTACGCTGGCTCTGGCCGATGCCCGGAGTGAGGATAGTCGCAGTTTTACGGTCAAGCAGATGGAAAAAACAAAGAAAATGCTGGAAGCAAAGCTGCAAAAGCTGAACGACCAGACGAGAAAGGATGATGTAGTTACATTTGAGGAACTGGGTGTTGACCGTCTGTTTGTGGACGAGTCACATTTCTATAAAAATATGTTCCTCTACACGAAAATGCGGAATATCGCAGGTATCGCCCAGACCGATGCCCAGAAGTCCAGCGATATGTTTGCAAAGTGTCAGTATCTGGACGAACTGACAGGCGGCAAGGGTGTGACCTTTGCAACTGGAACCCCGGTCAGCAACTCGATGGTGGAACTGTACACTATTATGCGGTATCTCCAGTATGACACCCTGCAGAAGATGGGGCTAAGCCATTTCGATGATTGGGCGGCATCCTTTGGTGAAACCGTCACGGCAATCGAGCTTTCCCCGGAAGGCACGGGCTACCGTGCGAAAACACGTTTTGCCCGGTTTTTCAATCTGCCGGAGCTGATTTCTCTGTTCAAAGAATCGGCAGATGTGCAGACGGCGGATATGCTGAACCTGCCTGTGCCGCAAGCAGAGTACATCAACGAAGTGCTGAAACCGAGCGAAACACAGGAAGAAATGGTCAGTTCCTTTGCAGACCGTGCCGAGGCCGTGCGCAATGGAAATGTGAATCCCAGATTCGATAATATGCTCAAGATCACCAACGATGGCAGAAAACTGGCACTCGACCAGCGTCTTATGAACGAGATGCTGCCGGACGAGCCGGAGAGTAAGGTGAATCGCTGTGTGGACAATGCGTTCAAGGTCTGGGAAGAATCTTCGGCGGATAAGGGAACGCAATTGATCTTCTGTGACTTATCGACACCAAAAGCCGATGGCACTCCGGCCAATCGGATGAACGCTGACAAGTGCATTGGATTCTGCATCGAGGAAGATGGCGGCTTTGTTGGAATGTATGAGCTGGTCGTGAACGATAAAGTGCAGCGGGAGAACATCAATTCCATCAACTACTTCAGGGATGATAAGCTGGTGCAGCAGGCGATCTCCGATATGGAAAAACTGATGGCGGCACGGCAGCAGAGTAAGGAGCAGGAACGCAGCAACACGAAAAAGTCTGTTCTGGATGCCCTGCGCAGTCTGAAAGCCAAAAAGCAGGAGCAGTCTGCACAGGAACAGGACAAGCCGAAGAAATCAAAAACGAAAGGAATGGAGTTATGAGCAATGTACGCTTTGATGAACTGGAATTGATGCTGATGGCGATGTTTGAGCAGCCGACGCTCAGGGATACGATTCAGGTGTTGACGGAAGCCCAGCCGCTTGTGGCAGAGGATGCGGAGATGGCTGTACTGGTTCAGCAGACGATCCAGAAGATGCAGCAGTTGAATGAGCAGCAGTTCAAGGGGCTGGAACTGGAATGGCATAGGCCGGAGGATGATATAGGAAAATGAGTTCGGATATATTTGTGATTTACCAGATCGACAATTCTGAGAAAAACCGTGAGTATCGCTGCCGCAGCTATGAATACCAGATTCAGCATGGCTTTATGATAATCGCAGACAATTATGGTACGGGCTATTCCGGTACGGCTACGCGAGGAATGGGCGAGGAAGCTATTCGTAAAAAGATGGAAAGCATTAACCCGGACAAATTCAAAATTAGAAAATTTGGGGTCAGTGATGTCATCGGATTGACTGCGGCAGGCAAAACCTCTTTTTTCTATGTTGATAAGGATAGGCTGGTGAGATTCAACGGCTTTTTCCCAAAGCCCCAGAGCGGCACATACCTGATTCTTGATGAGGGCGGCTATCAGGTGGCAGGGCAAAAAGGAACATGGCTGGTATCGGATGAAGTAGAGGTCGATGGTCAGCGGTTTGTTCAGATGAGAAGTGAACAAACGAAGAATCCACCGCCGAGCATTATTCTTCACGAGAGTGGAGCCTTTGTGACGCAGACAGCTTTAGGTTTCGATGGAGAAGCTACCAGAAAGATGAGTGCTTTTTTACAAGGCCCAAAGCCTGAACTGTTGCACCATCAGAAGTTCTTTGAAAACGGTACAGCGGAACGCGCCAAAGAATCCGGCACAGAGCAAAACTACAATATGATAGATGGCTGCGTCAACAATGTACCAAAAAAGCCCCGGCGCATTGGCGGCAGGTGGTCGGTGCTGGATCGGCTGCATATCAAGCAGGCTGAGCGGCGGCAAAAAGACAATGCGCCGCAGCAGGAACAGGAAAGAAGCCGAAAAAGTTAAAATACCGTAATATCGTTGAGATGGCTTCCCCAAAAAGGAGGCCATCTTTTTTGCGTTAGAATCAAAAATGTAAAAAACTTTTTTACATCACGATTGATTTCCCGAAGCTGATGGTATATAATAATAGCAGAAGGGAGAGATGAAAAATGCGTTTTGATGAACTTTTTGAAATGAGAAAACTGACAGGGACAAAATTAAAGGACTATATTCGCAGCAATGGATTCTCAAAAGTATCGTTCTGCAAGAAAACAGAGATTTCTCGCCCTACTTTAGATAAGATTTTGAATGGCGAGATAGATAGTAAAAGTACATTCGATAAGCATTTGAATAAAATTCTTACCAGTTTGAGCATTGACCCGGATACCTTGATGGGATTTTCACCGAGGGTGGAAAGTGTAGATGCCGTGTACTCGCAGAATGCGCCGATTGATTATCAGATGAATGATAAGGCAAAGATAGAGTACGATCTGTTGCAGGATATTCTAAACCTTTGCAGTGTTTATTATTAAAGGCGGAAGGCTATGAGTGAGCGAATTACAGCAGCCAACTTAGATGAAGTTATCAAAAGGAACGAAGTCATTGAGGAACAGATGAAGCAGAGTGCTTCGCTTATCTGGTCAAAATACAATCCGATGCAGATAAATTCTCCGATACAGTTGGCGTTACAGATTTTAAGACCGTATGGTTTGATACAGCTGCCGATTGATAATCACTATTTAAGCGGAGCGATTTTTGTTCGGGATGGAAAACGAATCCCCTTGATAAATACGGCACTTCCGAGAGCAAATCAGTATTTTACTGCGTGGCATGAGATTTATCATCTATTGTTTGATGAAGTTTCTTTTGACCATTTGATTGAATCCGAAATCCTGATGGAAGAACGAAAAGCAGAATACTTTGCTGCGCTTATGCTTCTGGGAAACCTTATGCCGTATTTTGAGGGCTTAAAGGATATGGAGTTCCAAGCAAAAGCGTTTCAGTGCATGAACGCTTTCCAAGCTCCCTATAAGGCGGTGCTGATTTCTCTGTATGAAAGTGCAGTAAAGAATGGGAATACGGCTATTGCGGAAGAAGTTAAGGAAAACTTTGATGTGCAGGTTGAAGATATTGCACAGAGATTCCGCGATTTGGGATTGGATGATTCCCTTGTACGGCCTTCGTATGTAGTAAATGTAAGTCCGCTACAAGAGAAAATCAATAAGACGATTCGCAATGAGCCGGAAGTGGAATACCATAAAGACAATGAAGCATTTCTAAAAACGGTTTTAAGCGAATTTAAAATGCTGACGGGAGAGGCCGATGCTTAATATACCAGAGTATAAAGAATATGGTGGGGAAACCAAAATAGCACTTATGGATAACTCATCACTGGCATTTATGCACGAGTTGAGCCAGAGAAGTTATCCGTCTGATGGAATCCTCAGCGTATACGATTTGATTCTGATACCAAAGTGGGTAATGGAAGAAATTGAGGATTCTACATACAGAAGCACCTATGTTGAGCAGCTTCAAGCACAAGGGTATCCTATTCGTTGGATTGATGAAACAAAGTACGGTGCTTTTGTCAATGATGAAGATGTGAACCTGTACTACATCGTTGAAGCTGCGGTATCGCGTGTGTCAGAGTTGATGCGCTTTCTTCGTAGGAAAGTAAAAACCGAAGATCTGATTGACTTGCCTTCCGCAGAGGAATGGATGAACCGGCTGTACGATGAATGGCCGATTCATGGAAGAACGCTGTCAACGGGCCGCACTCTTAAAAAGAATGCGGGAGAAATCTCGTTGACGATCCTTGCTGAAATATTCGCGTGGTATCATGATGGAGTGGACAGCCTGACAATCTATACGCAGGATACGGATGCGCATGAGTTCCAAACGAATGCAGAGCGCATTTTAATTGGAAATTCTGAATTTACTCCTGCGCTGGATTCTCCGATTTCGGTGGCCTTTAAGTCAAATGACTTTATTTTGTGCCAGATGTATCGTGAGGGAGCCCTGACTTTGGATACGGTGCGGCAGCTTCGCCACGATGATAGAAAATTGACTTATACACGGCAGCAAGCGGATAAGTCGATTATTTGCCGCAAAGAAGTTATAACGAAAGAGCAGTTCATTGATTTGATTCAGGATGCGACAGTTCAAATCCTGTTCTAAGAGTAATATGGTAGAAAAGGGTCAGCCCTAGTCTTTCGCAGGAAAGACCAGGGCTGGCTTTTTGTTTTATAGAGAGTGTTCGTTCTTTCGGGATTGCTGCTGTTCGCGCCGTGCTTCTCGTTCTGTTCCCAGAATGTTATCTACATTGGCACATACAGTCTGGAGTTCCCTGTGGTAATCTTTGAAATAGTGGTAGGTGTCATACTGGGCATCTTTCTGAATGGTAAGCTGCTCCTTTTCAGCCCGGAGGTCTTTCATGGTCGGGAACCTTCCATCTGGGGAGTGCTGCTTTAGGATGCGGAGGGCTTCTTCATATTTGGCAATATCCTCTGCATGAGCCTGACGGAAAGATTTCTTATTGCCGGATTTCAAGAAATCACCATAGACTGATTTTGTAGAAAGATACTGGCCTAAATAACGAATCTGCTCATTGACTTTTTTCAATTTTGCTTCGGTGAATTTGGCATCACTTCGGGCTTTTGCCATTTTAGATTGAATGGCGTCAGTGGTATCGGAGAGTTTTTCGTAAGAATCGTATCCATGTTCCTGAACATAAGCGACTGTCCGTGCCATCTGCTGCAAATTGGAAATCTTGACTTTCTGCGCATAGGCGCGGCTCTGCTGTGCTTTTACGCAGGTCTGCAAGTCAACCACAAGGCGCAGGTCGGACTTAATGAACAAAATAGCCATAGGATCATCTGTAGCCCAATGAGGATTGTTCCGTTCTGCGCTCCGTGCATTTTCTGCAAAAATGCGGAGAAGCCTGTCGCGGTCATAATTAGAACCGAGAGCGCGGGCAGAAATGAATTTCTGTCGGTCAGCAGGAAGATAGCTGAATCGTCCGCGATGGTCTTTTACCAAAATTCCGTATTCTGCTTTTAATAATCGCTGAAACTCCTCAAAAGATATGGCACGTTCCGCAATGTCAGAAATGGCATTGCGGATTTTTTCTTTATCGGTTTCAAAGGTGGTGTGCATGGGTGTAATGCCATCGCCCAGGAGTTCCATGTTTGCGATGTCCAGATTCAGTTGCCCACGCCGCTGCGCATGGTACTCCTGTTGTGTGATTTTATCCGCAGCAGGGAAGAGCAGATCGACCTGATGCAGCCCTTCGCGCTGGCAAATATCCATCAAGGATTTTTGCAGGTGCCTCAGATAGTCTTTGGTAAGGTGATGTTTATATCCAGCCTTGCAGTCGATTGGCCGTTCGGTGTAGGTCTGAGGCTCTATATCGAATTTGCGAAGGCTGTTGATTATGATGTGGGTATGGATGTTGCCTGTGCCGTTATTGCCATCTGTATGGGTGCAGACCAAAGCCTGATGCCCCGGAAAATTAGCCTTTGCGTATTCCAGCCCGATGGCCTGTGCACGTTCTCCTGTTAGATCATGGTCGGCGTTATCTCTGGGGTCATGGCTGATAATGTAGTGGTGGCTTTTGATTTCATCATAGGTGTTGTTCTTATGGTGCTGCTGGTTTAACAGTTCACATTCAAGGTCGAAGGTTTCGGGATTGCAGTTCAGCCCATCAAGGTAAAATTCTTCCCGAAGCAGCATATTCCCGCTTTCATCCAGAACGGGAACCAGATGAAATTCATCGTGCTGGTATTTCAGATAGTCGATGGCACTCCCGTAATTGGCATTTTTACTTGCGATGTGTTTTAGAATTGCCACGATATGCACCTCCAAGCTGAACGATTTCCTGCCGTAGTTCACGGATCAGAACCCTGAGAACCTACTGGACTTCGTGCAGATTCTGAGCGAGGAGCTGGTTCGTGCAAAGGTTCTGCCGGAAGATTATGACTTCGAGGCACACAAAGAGCTGGTTCCGATGCAGCCGGGTGATGTACCTGTGACCTATGCAGATACCAGTGCGTTGGAGCGTGATTTCGGATATAAGCCCTCTACCAGTTTGCGCGAGGGTTTGCGGAAGTTCGCTGAGTGGTACGCAAAGTTCTACAAATAATGAAGAAGTCGCTGTCAGAGGTGGAACGTCTGCGGCTGCTGGTGGCAAAGCAGGAAGTAGAAATAGCCCGGTTAAAAAAAGGGTATTGGGTGGAAGGAGCTAGTGCAAACAGGGAATACGTTACTGGCAGCGGAAAGACTACGAAGTTCTCGAAGAACTCAAAGTAAAGTATCCAGTAGACTTTCTGTGTAAGATTATGGGAATCAACCGTTCTGGATATTACAAGTGGAAATCACGGCAAGGGAAGCTCAACCGCTATGAACAGGATCGTATTCTGCTTACACAACTGCTTCATGAGGAACATGAATTACACCCATGCGGTATGGGAGGGGAGAAACGGCTGCGTAAACCTGTTTACTTGTTGCGAAATGAAACAATGCCTCAAAAACAATGCGCGAACACACAAAAAATCAATAAAAATTTGGGGAATATATGAAAATACTATTGACAATTTTCCAATATTGTGTTATATATAGCACATAGAGATTGCGATTCCACAAATAATAATGTTGAATCGCAACAATGAAACAACACAAAGGAGGTACACCATGGGAGGGGAAAGCGTGCAGCTGTCGCAGGCACAGAAGCGCAGAATGGAAGCCATGTCCATGAATATGGGAACGCGGATCGTCTGCGGGTATCTGGCAAGTCTCCTGTTTCTGGGGATCAGCCTGTATCTCGCCGTGACATATCACACCTCCGGTGATCTGCAGAGCTTCTGGTGCTATCTGGCACTGGCGGCTATCTGCCTGACGCTGGACGTGCTGGTAACGATCAATCTGCTTCGCACAATCCATGGGCGTGGTAAAAGAAGGAGGAAAAACTCATGATCCACTATGTACTCGCCAGTCACGGAAACTATGCCCGGGAGGCACTGAACTCCGCAAAAATGATCTGCGGAGAGGACACAGATCGGATGAACCTGCTGTCCGTACAGGATGACGGCGACGGAATCGACCGCTTTGGTACAGAAGCGGCGGCACTGGCGGAAAACCTCCGTGGGGAACCGGTGCTGATTATGGCGGATCTGTTTGGCGGCAGTCCTTTTATGACGCTGCTTTCCGCCTTCCGGGACACGGAGTATGTGTGTCTGACCGGTTTTAATCTTGCCATGGTGATTCAGATGCTGCAATATGACGGGGATGATCTGCATGAACTGGCGGAGGACATTGCCTCCATCGGGAAGGACGTCAGTATTCGCCTGATTCCCAAAATTATTCCGGAGGAGGAGCAAAATGATTAAAGCGTTTCGTGCGGACGACCGCCTGATTCATGGACAGGTTCAAACCCAGTGGATCTCCACGTATGGTGTGAACCGGGTGATGATCATTGACAGCAATGTAGTCAGGGATCCCATCGATGTTCAGATCCTGAAGCTGGCAAAGCCTGCCGGGATCGATCTCGTGATCTGCGATGAGGAGAAGGCAATGAATCTGATTGCAAAGGATGCGGCACAGCCTGCCGCCAGGACTTTTGTGATCTTCAAAACCATTGAGACAGCCTGCCGGATGCAGCGCAGGGGACTTTCGATCCCTTCCATCATCGTTGGCCCCTGCTCCTCCAAGGCAGGCGCAGTCCAGATGGGAAAAAATACCTATTTTACCGAGAAGGAGCTTGCGGCAGCGGATGAGCTGACGGAGCACGGCACGGAAATTGCGTTCCAGCTGCTGCCGAACGAACCGAAAACGCTCTATCGGGATGTACGGAAGAAATAAAGCCCGATAGCGGTGGAATTCTACTGATTTTCTGTCCGCTCTGGAAGTGCGTGCACGGGCCCTGCGTGTGCTTCGCGGGCGGACTGAAATAACGTGAGAACGTAGAAAAAAGAAAAGTAAGGAGGAAATATGAGTATTACAGTTTTACAGGCACTGCTGATCACGCTGTTTTGCATCATCTCCAATCTGATGTTCCCTCTGCTTGGCGATATTGGCGGTTACTTCGGTCTGGGTCGTCCCCTGATTGCGGGTACGATTACGGGCCTGATTCTCGGCGACGTAAAGACCGGCATGATGATCGGCGCCAGCCTGAACGCAGTGTACATGAGCTCTCAGGCAGTCGGCAACGTAATGTCCACGGATGTAACCATGGCCGGTTACATCGCCACGGCGCTTTCCATGGCGGGCAGTAATGATCCGGCCATGGCGCTGGCACTGTCCATTCCCATTGGCTTGTTCGGCTCCATGCTCTTTACCATGCAGAACGCGGTCTGCGTGTTCTTTTCCCATAAGTGCGACGAGTACGCCGCAAAGGGACAGGTCAAAAAGATGTGGCTGGTGGGAATCGGAATCCCGCTGGTGGTGTTCAACGTGATCCGGGCAATCCCCACGTTCCTGATCGTTTACTACGGATCCCAGTACAGCTCCGTGGTGGAGGGCCTGATGCCCGATTGGCTGAATAACGCCATGGGGGTTGTGGGCGGTATGCTTCCTGCCGTAGGTATGGCACTGCTGCTGAAGGTCATGCTGAAGAAGAAATCTCACTGGTGCTTCTTCCTGATCGGTTTCCTGGCATACTCCGTGTTCGGAATTTCCGCGGTTACCCTCACCATTCTTGCCATCTGCCTGGCTGTGATCATTGACCAGACGAAAGCGCACAACGGTCCTTCCGCCGGAACGGATGACCTTGCGCCCCTTGAGTAAGGAGGATGAAGCTATGTCGATTAAGGAAAACTCCATCATTACCAAAAAGGATCTGCGGAAAAACTGGCTCACCTGGCTGAGCATCTGCTGCCTGAGCAATAACTGGGAGCGTATGCAGAACATTGACTACGCCGTTTCCATGGCACCCATTCTGAAAAAGCTGTACCCCGATGACAATGAAAAATTTTCCGAGAGACTGTCCAGTCATATGGAATTTTTCAACACCCAGCCTACTGCCGGGTGCCTGATCAACGGCATGGTCATTGCCATGGAAGAAGAAAAGGCCATGGGCAAGGACATTCCCGATGAGGCAATCACAAACCTGAAATCCAGTATGATGGGACCTCTGGCAGGTATCGGCGACTCCGTCATGAACTCTCTGATCGAAGTTGTGCTCATGAGCATTGCCATGACCTTTGCCTTCCAGGGAAACCTCTTTGGACCCGTTTTCTATCTGGTCACCTGGGTCGCCGCTTCTCTGATCATTTCCTGGTTCCTGATCAACCGGGGCTATAAGCTGGGTATCAACTCTCTGTCCGTCATGTCGGACTCGGTTATGGGACGCCTGGTGGAAGCTTTGACTCAGATCGGTCTGATGGTCATCGGCGGCCTGTCCGCAACCTATGTTGCCGTCAGCACTCCGCTGGTCATTGCGGGCTCCGGCGGTGCGGACGACACCGTAGTGCAGGCGATTCTGGATAATATCCTGCCGAATCTGCTGCCTCTGGGACTGGTGGGTCTGTGCTACTGGCTCATGACGAAGAAAAAGTGCAGCCCCATTGTGCTGATCCTCATTCTCTTTGTCCTCGGCACCGTGCTGTCTGTGTTGGGCATTCTGGGATAAACCAATTTCATCCATCGGTGAGGAGCTCCGTCAGCGGAACTCCTCCCGATTCGCAAAAAAGGAGAATATGTATGTTTCTTGAGATTTATAAGGATACCAAAGAGTTGGGCGATGCCGAGGCCCGGAGAATCGCGGCGCTTTTGAAGAAGAAGCCCGACGCACTGCTCTGTCTCGCCGCGGGGCAGTCGGCAATCTGCGTCTATGAGCGGCTGATTGAAATGTACAGGGCCGGGGAAGTGGATTTCAGCAAAACACGGATCGTCGGACTGGACGAATGGTGTGATTACCCGGCCTATGAAGGCAGTGCCAGATGGATTCTGGATACTACCTTCTTTAATGGCATCAATCTGGACCGCAGCCGGATGCGGATGTTCAACTCTAATCCCGCCGATCCGGAGAAGGAATGCCGGGAAATCGAAAAATACATTGACGACAACGGGAAAATTGACTACATGATTCTGGGCGTGGGCATGAACGGCCATGTGGCGCTGAACGAGCCTGGCGTAGATCTGACGCTGGGTGCGCATGTGGCGACCCTTGCCAACAAGACCCGGGAGGTATCCTCCAAGTACTTTGAAAACGGCACTCCCGTGACCCTGACCCGGGGCCTGACGCTGGGCTATAAAAACATCTTTGAAGCAAAGGATCTGGTAGTGATCCTGAACGGAGCCCATAAGGCCCCCATTGTGAAGAAGTTCATGGAGACCCCCATTTCCAACGAATTCCCGGTTACCAATATCAAGCGCAGCCCCATTGCCCGGGTGGTGATGGATCAGGCAGCGGCATCTGACATTTACAGGGTGTGAGAAACGGTATGGAAAACTTTGAGTTCTACAACCCCTGCCGGATCCTGTTCGGCGACGGAAAGCTGGACAGGCTGGGGGAACTGATCCGGGCATATTCCGACAATATCCTGCTGGTTTACGGAAAGAGCAGCATTCGGAAAATGGGCCTTTATGATGAAATTGTCACTATTTTGAACCGGGATGGAATCCGCTTTACCGAAATCAGCGGCGTGGAGGCCAATCCCAAGATGGATCTTGTCTATCAGGGCATTGCCATCGGAAGAGAGAAGCAGATCGGCTTTATTCTGGCAGTGGGCGGCGGAAGCGTCATTGATACCGCAAAGGCAATTGCCGTGGGCATTCCTTACTCCGGAGATGTGTGGAATGTGCTTCAGCGTTATGAGACGGCGACCCGGTCTCTACCCATCGGAACCGTTCTGACGGCAGTTGGCTCCGGCTCTGAAATGAGCAACAGCTGTGTGATCACCAAAATGCCGGAAGGGCTGAAACGAAGCTTTGACAGTGAGATCAACATTCCGAAGTTTTCCATTCTGGATCCGCACTATACCTTCTCCGTGTCTCCCAGGCAGACCGCCTGTGGGTCAGCGGATATCCTGTCCCACTTGATGGAACGGTATTTTACTCAGGTGAAGCAGGCGGATGTGACGGACCGGATGCTGGAGGGACTGATGCAGACCGTGATTCTCTATGCGCCCAGAGCCATGGAGCATCCGGAGGATTATGATGCCCGGGCAGAGCTGATGTGGGCGGGAACGCTGGCACAGAACGGATTGCTGAACACCGGACGGATCGGGGACTGGGCGTGCCACGGGATCGAGCATGAGATTTCCGGGGAGTATGATATTCCCCACGGCATGGGACTTGCCATGATTACCGGCTCCTGGATGCGCTATGTATATTCCAGCTATCCGGCACGATTCACCCAGTTTGCCCGCCGGGTCTTTCATGTGGATTATCCGGATTATGACGAGGAGCATATCATTCAGGAGGGCATTTACCGGCTGGAGCAGTTCTTTATCCGGCTGGGACTGCCTGTGTCCACGGCGCAGCTGAATATGTCCCATGAAGTGATGGAGAGGCTGGCAGAACAGGCCGTCTATAAATCCCCCACCAAAGGACGGTTCCGTAAGCTGACAAAGGAGGATCTGGTGAAGATTCTGGAGATGGCTCAGGGAAACTCGTAAGTTCCCCTTGTTTTTCCACGGAATCGGAAGTATAATCAGAGCAAAGAGAAAACAGGGAGAGTCAGGATGCTTCAGAATGAACGAAAGCAGTATATTCTTGAGCTGATCAACCGGGACAGAATTGTGCGTGCCGCGGATCTTGTAGAGCGGCTGGGCGTGTCCATGGAAACCATTCGCCGGGATCTGGAGGAGCTGGAAAAGGCCGGAAATCTGCGCAGAGTCTACGGCGGGGCGGTTCTGGGCACGATTTACAGTCCGGAACCCTCCTACTATAACCGGGAGGTGACCCACGCAGCCCAGAAACGAGCAATCGCCGCCGCGGTGTATAACCTGATCGAGGACGAAGACACCCTGTTTCTGGACGGCGGCACGACCCTGATGGAGGTGGCGCGCTGCATTGCGGCCGGGAACAAGCGGGTCACCGTCATCACCAACGCCGTCCAGCTTTCCTGCGAGGTGGTCAAGAATGAATTTTGCGGCGCGATTCTGCTGGGCGGTGCCCTGACCCGGGGAGAGCCCCTGACCTCCGGTGCCATTGCCAGCAGCGATCTGATGCACTTTCATGCAAACAAGATCATTCTGGGTGCGGCGGGCGTGTCCCTGCGCTATGGCGTTACGGACCATTCCTTCGTGATCGGCTCTCTGAAGCGGGAAATGATCAGTCGGGCGGATCAGGTGATCTGTGTGGCGGATTTCAGTAAATTCAACCAGACCGCCGCTAACTGCATTTGCCCGACCTCCAATCTGAACGTACTGGTAACGGATTGGCTCACGGATGATGCCGTGTGTGGACAGTACACCTCCGCCGGGGTTCGGGTCATCAAGGCACCGGAACCAAGAAGCTTCAATTTGTAACAAAAATTTCCCGCCGGACTGATTCCGTTGAACCAGTTCGGCGGGGCCTTTTTATGTGGTTATATCCCAACACGGCATTTTTCCGGAACAGTTTCACGGCGCCTGTATGTCAGGGCTGTTCCGGGTTTTCCTCCGGGGCGGCTGCCGCCTCTGCCTTTGCTTTCTCCGCGGCTGCCAGCCGGTTGACTGCCAGCTTTGCCGGGTCGTGGGGGCGGAAGTGCTGCACGAGGAGAACGGCGGTGGCAGCGATACAGCTGACGGCGGCCAGTACCTGACTGACCCGGAAGGGACCCCAGTACAGGCTGTCCATCCGCAGTCCCTCGATCATGGTTCTGCCGAGGCCATACCACGCGCAGTAGCCCAGCGCAATTTCTCCGTCGTACTTCTTTTTCTTCGACAGGAAGTGCAGGATCACGAAGCCGATGAGATTCCACCCGGATTCATACAGAAAGGTGGGGTGGTAGTATTCCGTCACGCCGGTGACGGTATTGTAAAGTCCCATGCGGGTGAAGCCCTCCGTGGCGGCGCCGAAGGCCTCCCGGTTGAAGAAGTTGCCCCAGCGTCCCATGGACTGCCCAATCAGAAAGCCGAGGCTCACAAGATCCAGCAGGGCAGGGAGGGAACACTTTTTGATTTTGCAGAACAGCGCCACGCCAATGGCCGCGCCCAGCACGCCGCCGTAGATGGCAAGCCCACCCTCCCAGATGTACAGCACGGAAATGGGGTTATTTTTATACAGGGACCAGGAGAAAGCGCAGTAGTACGCCCGGGCGCAGAGAATGGTGAAGGGAGTGACCCACAGGACGCCGTCCAGCAGGGTATCCTCGTCCAACCCGGCCTGACGGCTGCGCTTGCAGGCGTAGTATACCGCCAGCATCAGCCCGCAGGCAATGATCAGCCCGTAGAAGTGGATATACAGCGGCCCGACGGAAAATCCCCGGGGCGGGTTCAGACTGATCCCCAGAGCGGGAAAGGAAATTACGGAATAATTGGCGGGATTCATAAAAAGACCTCCTGAGGAAAGTGAAAAATAACTGCGGTGCCGAGAGCCGTGTTATATTGCGGGTTCGGCCACAGAATCAATAACGGACAGGGCACAGCGGTCCGGCTTTACCACCCGGGCAAGGAAGGCAAGAACCTCTTCCGGGGTGATATCCTGATAGATGGCAGGGAAGCGGAAGTAATCGAAGCCCGCAAAGTGGTAGGCACACAACCGGAAGCAGGTGCCGTCGAAGCTGTCCAGTCCCTTGATCCGCCGCCCCAGGGCACTGCGCTTCATGCGGAGAAAATAGTCCGCCCCGATGCCTTCCCGGAGCAGTGCCTCCGCCCGGCTCAGAACAGCTTCCCGCACCCGTTCCGGCTCCTCACTGTCGCCGGAGCACAGCAGCATGGCGCAGCCTTCGGCGCAGTCAAGGCCACCGCCGAAGGAGCTGTCGATGATGCCGGATTCGTACATTTGCAGATACAGTTAAGCCCTACAAGGCTCAGATCGGTTCGATACCGACTGAAAGCCTTGTAGGGCTTATTTTTTTATTTTTTTCAAATTTATTTGTGAAAAATGTTGTCCAAGACTTGACATCGGCCGGCATCGACTGGCAGCGCGAGAAGTGGCAGTCAGGGTTTGGCTCAAAATTTATCCGTCAGGGCGAAAAAAATGCCGTGAAATATGCGGACGAGGTCATTGTTCTGAGCAAGGGTGTGCAGAAATATTTCATGGATACTTACGGGAGAGAGACGCATTTTATCCCGAACGGCGTGAATAGGCCGCAGATTCGGAAAGCAAATCTGATTACGGAGAAGTTCGAGCTGAAAAAAGATTCCTACATATTGTTCCTCGGGCGTTTGGTGCCGGAAAAAGGTATTCGATATCTGGTCGAGGCCTTCAAGAATGTCAGGACGGATAAGAAACTGGTCATCGCAGGTGGCTCCAGTGATACGGATTCCTTTATGGAGGAATTGAAAGAACTGGCGAAGGGTGACGATCGGATTCTCTTTACTGGGTTTGTGCAGGGAGCAATGCTGGATGAACTATACAGCAACGCTTACATCTACACGCTGCCGTCTGATTTGGAAGGAATGCCGCTAAGTCTACTGGAAGCAATGAGCTACGGCAACTGCTGTTTGGTTTCGGATATTCCGGAGTGCGCAGAGGTTGTGGAAGATAAGGCATTGATTTTCAAAAAGTCAGATGTAGAGGACTTGCGAGAAAAATTGCAAGAGGCCTGTGACCATCCTGAAATGGTTATGAAAATGAAGAATCAGGCAGCTGACTTTATCTGCGAGAAATATAACTGGGATGAAGTTGTAAAGAAAACGATGAAACTGTACAGGAGATAATAATAGATAAGAGTATTGATAATAAATAATCTCCTCTAACCGAACGCAGGTAGTGAGATGTACATAGTGAAAATGTCGGGGAAATGCTGATGGGAATATGAGTAAGGAAGAGTTCATCCGGCAGAGAGATTCCTATAGAGCACAGGAAGATGAACGGATGGAGCAGATTCAACGACTTCGTACCGAGAAAGATCAAGCTTTCCAGCCTGTGAAGAAGGATACGGATAATTTGCAAGCCGTGATGGAT
>ENA-OYWU01000128-OYWU01000128.1-human-gut-metagenome-genome-assembly--contig:-NODE-128-length-43402-cov-6.987958_pt1 | contig 43402 bp, 31 predicted proteins | sample MGYA00244173_ERZ653403 | MGnify/ENA primary metagenome ERZ653403 (study PRJEB26926, sample SAMN06165043) | human gut metagenome | biome: ENVO:00009003; feature: ENVO:2100002; material: ENVO:00002003...
CTGTCGCGACTGCAGGCGGGATGTTGCAAATGAATGCCTGATGCTCAAATATGTTCCGCAAGGTTGCAGTCGCGACAGGTCGCGACCCTACAAGTGGATGGATGCGACGTCGGTTTACGAGAATCAAATGCACCGAACTTTCGGCTTGAACCAGAAGAAATCAATCGGCTGAATGATGCAGGGTTGATTCGATGGCCTTGAGGAGTGCCGGTGCGTCCTCCGATTCGGGGAAACGGCGCTGCAGCATTTTTCCATCGCCATCGAACAGCGCTATCGAGGGGATATTGAGAACCCCGTTGTTGTTGCCGAATCTGGCATATATGTCCTGTTTAAGCCACATCGGCATTATCAGGTGGTTGCCTTTGAGTCCGTAGGCCCTGACAAGCTTACGCACTGCGCTGTCGCGGTTGTCGCCCTCGTCGATTGAGATATCGAGCAGTTCCATGCCATGATAATGCCCAGAAACCAAAACTTTTACACATGCCGAAGGCATGTCCCTACGATTCGATAACAGCTTTGATTCACTGGATATTCGCAGCGATTGTGTCGCATACCTCAGGAGACAACTGTTATCCCCAAATAAAAAAACGGAGCGTCATCAACGACGACCCGTTCTTAAGGGATAATGAAGTATGTTATTTACTTTGCTCTAAATTACTGTCGAGTATGCTGAGTTTTTTCGATAGATTTAGGTGGTATGACTATTTCGGAGAACCGGCGGCGAGCTAATGCTCTATTGCCGATTGCGATGCAAATTTACAATGGCATTATTACGCAGTTGTTACAGCATTGACACATTTTGAAAACGCAATCATTTTTAACATTTGTTAATCACTCCTGCGCGGTAAGAATCAGGGAACGCGTGGGACGAATTTCACGCATATCCTCGAACATGGGGAGATAATTGCGGTGCGACGGTGCAAGCACCACGAAATTGAGTTGGGTGGTGTTGTCGGAATAATTGTATTGCAGGAAATAAGTGCTCAGATGCACGCCATGCTGTCTGAACACCTCCCTATATGCGTCCAGATCGGTCACTATTCCGTCCACAACCAGTTTGAGGGCACGGTTCTCCTGCCCCATGTTGCGGCGCTGCTCATAGGATTCAAACAGTACGAGCGTGACAAGAATCAATGCAGTGGCTATCACGGAACACCAGTACATGCCCACGCCCACAGCCATACCGATGGCGGCGGTCATCCAGATGCCGGCAGCCGTGGTCAGGCCGCGCACAGATCCGCGCATGTGAATCATGGCACCGCCGCCGAGGAAACCCACGCCGGTGATCACCTGCGCGGCAATGCGGCCCGGGTCGCCATTCTTCAGACCTAGATATTCCTGAGGCACATAGACCGAAAGCAGCATGGCCAGACATGAACCCATGGAAATCAGGGCGAAAGTGCGCACCCCTGCAATCTGGCCCTTGCGTTTGCGCTCGGCTCCTACAAACACTCCGAGAATCATCGAAAGCACCAACCGGAACACCGAGTTGGCCAGATTCACCTCGGTGGAGTTAAGCACGTCAACAATATATTTAAAAGCATTTTCCATATCAACAATCAGTTTTGCCCCATGCATATATACATGCATATATAGCAGCATGATTCACAAAGATAGCCTATCGGCATGTAAATTCCAACTCACAGACAAGATTAAATGGTCGGGGAGCCAGACAAGGGATTCTCATAAAAGCATTGAGGCGATGCCCCGGATAATCCGACGCATCGCCTCGTTGCATTTAAATGTGATGAATAAACTCTTATGAGAGGGGGACACGCCCCGCAGTACATCAGCGGACAACCATCTTGGTCACATCACCACCCTGACGGCGGATTACGAGCTGACCGGCGGCAGGATTGAGGATGCGCTGGCCCTGGAGGTTGAAATATTCAACAGGAGCATCGGCATCGCCGTCACCCATAACGCCTTCGATACCCGAACCTGTGGGCAGCACAAGCTTGAACTGTCCGGCACCGGTGGGATAAGGAGTCGGATCGTAAATGGTGAAATCATAAACCGATTCTGCAGGCAATGTTATGACGCCATCCTTAAGTTTGCCCCACAGTGCGGCATTCGGATTGGATTCATAGGCGTTGGCACTGATAAGATAGTCACAGCCATAGTCATCGCCACTGTCAAAACCGACGAAGCTATAGGGGATATAGACCTGAGCGGGGTTGGTGGCATCGATGGTGAGATAATAGTCATGGGTCGACTCATGTTTGTTGTTCGACGCATGAGGCCAGGCACCCCTATAGGGATTCACAATGCGGTAGAGCCCCTTGGTGGCCTTGTTCTCCTGAACATTCACTTTGTAAGTTGTAGTTCCCCATGGTTTGTTGGCGGAATTGGTGTATACCTGACCGAGAAGATCCTCAGTAAAGGTTGCCTCACCAAGATCCTTCCATTGGTCGGAATCATCGGCATGCTGGATGTACAAGCACATTGTCTGTGCAACTCGGCGGCCTGTGTTGTCATATCCGGCAAGGAGCACGGACACCAGACCTGTCTCTTCATATGAACTGGTCACAGCAACTTCCGTGGCAGCGGCGTCGACAGCTGTGAACTGATTCTGATCTTCAAGCGTGTCGAAATAGATGTCGGCTAGACCAAGACGGTCGCCTTCATACAGACAATATTTAACAGTTGCGATGTCGGCGCCTTTTTTGAATTTGACTGTGTTGGCGCCCTGATGCATGCATATATCGGTCACATAGGCTTCAAACGCGAAATCCTTTGCGCCAGGCAGTTCTATAGTGGTGTTATATGCCTCATACTGGAATCGAGATCCAGCCTGATCAACGGTCTGGTTACCCTGACCCACGCATGCGCCTTTAAGGGTGATCACATTTCCGTAGAATGTCGACAGATAGCCCATCTGAGCCACCTCCTCATCGGTCTTGCCATTAGCTTTCATAAGCCCGTACATCGTGTTCAATGAAATCTGCACAGGAAGCAGTCTGTCAAGATATCCAGCCTTGAACTGCACACCGGGCTGATAGTCCATTTTCACCATATCTGGATTGGTACAGTCGATGACGATGTCGTAGGCAGCATCGGTAAACGGGAACGGCTGCTGCTGGGCAGCAAACAGCAGGCTGATGGTGGACTGATGCCAGGGATCAATAAGTTTATAGATCTCTCCACGGCTACTCTTTTTTACAGGCACATCCCATGAAAAGAGATGAGGGGGTATGCCGAATCCAGTCATTACCCATCCGTCATGGAATTTTGCAGTGCCGAAGTCTGTCCAGGTCTCCTCGTCGGCTGCTGTCACAGGGGCATTCTGTGCCACAGTTGCATTCTGATTACGCTGGGCGTCCTGCTTGACGCCGAATTCTGTAAGGTCGACCTGACGGATTGACTTAGGGTTGAATTCCTTCAGGGTCACGCCTGCTGTAAGCGATGAAATGCCGATGGCAAGCATCGAAATCAAAGCGTAGAATTTCCTCATATTGATTGGCTTTTAAAAATTAATTAATATAGTTTCATCAATGGTGCAAATCTATACATAATTTAATTGTTTTCCAACACCCGAGCCTTTATTTTAACACTAATTTTTGTTTCCTTCACGAATACCGTGTTTTTTGCTTAAATTTGTTTCACCAAAAACACTGACACCACCAACATCATGCCCATTATAGAGATTGACTCACCGCAACATCCGGCACTGGATGTCTATGCGCGCCTCACCGAAGCGCAGCTGCGTAACCGCCTCGACCCGGAGAATGCCATTTTCATCGCCGAAAGCCCCAAAGTAATTCACGTGGCTCTCGATGCCGGTTATGAACCGGTGTCGCTGCTGTGCGAGCAGCGGCACATCGAAGGCGACGCAGCAGCTGTGATAGCCCGCTGCCCAGAGGGGATGCCTGTCTATACAGGCTCACGCGAACTGCTTGCCTCACTCACAGGCTATACACTGACACGCGGGGTGCTCTGCGCCATGCGACGCCGGTCCGAGCCGTCGGTGGCCGAGGTGACATCGCAGGCATCACGCGTGGTGGTGATTGACGGCGTGACCGACACCACCAACATCGGCGCCATATTCCGCTCCGCCGCAGCGCTTGGCATTGACGCCGTGCTCCTCACGCGCACAAGCTGCGACCCGCTGAACCGCCGCAGCATCCGCGTCAGCATGGGATCGGTGTTCCTCGTGCCGTGGACGTGGCTCGACTCCCCTGTGGCATCGCTGTCAGCGGCCGGATTCAAGACGGTGGCCATGGCCCTGACCGACAATTCCGTACCCATCGACGACCCCATGCTCAACGCCGAGCCGCGCCTGGCCATCGTCATGGGCCCCGAAGGCGACGGTCTGGCACCGGAAGTGATTGCCTCCACCGACTATGTGGCACGCATCCCCATGAGCCACCGTGTGGATTCTCTCAACGTGGCAGCCGCAGCAGCCGTTGCTTTCTGGCAGCTGCGCAGCAGGTAGATATTCTTTTCATGAAATATTCTTTGTACATTTGCATCCGGCAAACAATCCTTATAAAGCATCCCTATCAAAGCACCGCACACACATAGAAAATTTTCGGCCGGACGCATCCTTAAATGGATCCGCGTGGTTGTAAGCATGGCAATGCTGATCATTGTCACCGTGCTCTTCTCATGCATGTGGAGCGGCGTGGCACAGGCATTGCACTGGGCCGGAAGCTTACAGATTGTCACAATGGCTTTTTTTGGGGCTGTGTCGGGGCTGATTGTATGGATAGGCGCAACCATCCTGTTCGGAAGGGTCTACTGCTCGTCGGTGTGCCCCCTGGGAACGCTGCAGGACTGCTTCGCACGTCTCAACCGGCTTACGCCCCGGCGGCGTGCCCGCAGACCTTACCGTTACGTCAACGCCGCCAACCGCTTCCGCTACACATGGCTCACACTTATTGCAGGATGCTGCATAGCCGGCGTGCCTGCCATTATCGTCTGGACCGACCCGTACACCATCTTCGGCCGGATGGCAACCCCGTTGCTCCACCCCGCGGCCGAATGGATATCGGGCATGCCAGTGATTATAACCTCCTGGCTCGCAACAGGCATCGCAGTTGTCCTTCTTGCCGTGACCGGACTTATCTCCGGGCGCCACGGACGCATAATCTGCAACACGGTGTGCCCTGTGGGCAGTTCGCTGAGCCTGCTCAGTTATGCCCCGCTTTTCCATTTCGATATAGACACCGACCGCTGCACCAACTGCAGGGCATGCGAACACGTCTGCAAGGCGCAATGCATCAACCTCAGTGACCACGTGGTGGATTCCTCGCGGTGTGTGGTGTGCTTCAATTGTGTGGATATATGCCCCGACGACGCCATCCGCTACACCTGGCGCCACAAGAAACTGTCAATCCCGCTGATGCAGCCCGTGAAACCCCTCCCCTCCGCAACACTCTCATGTAAAACCTTACAGAACCCCATATGCAACAATATCTCGACCTTCTGCAGCACATCCTCACCCAAGGAGTGCAGAAAACCGACCGCACCGGAACCGGAACCCGAAGCGTGTTCGGCTACCAGATGCGATTCAACCTCGCCGACGGATTCCCCCTGCTCACAACAAAAAAGCTCCATCTCAAATCGATAATCCACGAACTGCTGTGGTTCCTGCGCGGCGACACCAATGTGGCCTACCTTCAGGAGAACGGCGTGCGCATATGGAACGAATGGGCCGACCCCGACGGCAGCCTGGGTCACATCTACGGCTATCAGTGGCGTTCGTGGCCGCGCTACGACGGCGGCTTCGTCGACCAGATTTCGCAGGCGGTCAACGACATCAAGAACAACCCCGATTCGCGCCGCATCATTGTGAGCGCATGGAACGTGGCCGACCTCGACAACATGAACCTCCCCCCCTGCCATGCCTTCTTCCAATTCTATGTGGCTGAGGGTAAACTTTCTCTGCAGCTTTACCAGCGCAGCGCCGACACTTTCCTTGGCGTGCCGTTCAACATCGCATCCTACGCCCTGCTGACTATGATGATGGCGCAGGTGACCGGACTGCAGCCCGGCGAGTTCATCCACACCCTGGGCGATGCCCATATATACAACAACCACATCGACCAGGTTAACCTGCAGCTCACACGTACTCCTCGTCCACTGCCCCGCATGGTCATTAATCCCGACGTGAAGAGCATTTTCGACTTCAAATACTCCGACTTCACCCTGCAGGACTACGACCCCTACCCCCACATCAAGGCCGAGGTTTCGGTTTGACCCCGCCAATAATACAACTAAACTGTGTCCACTGATACCCCGTCAATTATGATTTCGATAATAGCCGCCATAACTTCCGACCGCGCCGCCATTGGCCGCCGTGGCGACCTCCTGTTCCACATCTCCGAGGACTTGAAGCACTTCAAGGAACTCACCACCGGCCACACCGTGGTGATGGGCCGCAACACATTTGAGTCGCTCCCCAAAGGCGCCCTCCCCAACCGCCGCAACATCGTTGTCACCCGTAACCCCGACTTCCGTGCCGACGGAGTGGAGGCCGCACCTTCGCCCGAAGCCGCCCTGCAGCTGGCCGCCACTACCCCCGAGCGGACAGTATTCATAATCGGCGGAGGCGAGATTTACCGCGCGTTCCTCCCCCATGCCGACGTGCTCGACCTCACCATGATCGATGCCCCTACCCCTGCCGATGCCGACACATTTTTCCCCGACATCGACCCCTCACAGTGGCAGATAACCGAACTGGGCGACCACCTCACCAGCGCCAAAAGCGGCATCCCCTTCCGCTTCCTCCGCTTCTCCCGCACCCAACCCTGACCCCTCCGAATTTGTTTTACATGCCAAAGGGATGCCCACACAGATTTGTACACAACGGTGCATCATTGGAGGAAGAGCTTAGGAAATACAAAACTTTTTCCTAACTTTGTGCCGCAAACGCTCTGTATGGAGAGAGAGATGGCGCCACGCTTGGATGAGAAATGGCGCCACCTTTTGGAGAGAGCACAACGAAGAGCGGTTGCTTCTCTGCGTGGAGAGATAATGCCCCGGTAGTTCAACGGATAGAATAGAAGTTTCCTAAACTTTTGATAGCAGTTCGATTCTGCTCCGGGGTACAAATGAAGTATGCGTGAAATCCTGACATACTCACAGACAATTTTACCGGAACAAATTGAAAGCGGCTTACTGGATGCGGACCATTGCTGTCGGGGCGTTAGCCTCGATGGTTGCGGCATGCGCATCGATAGGACGCCCCGAAGGTGGGCCACGCGACGAGACGCCACCTGAATTTGTGCGCTCCAACCCCGCCCCCGGCTCGCTGCACCACGACAAGCAGCGCGTGGACATGTTTTTCAACGAGAACATCAAGCTTGAGGACATCCAGAACAAGCTCGTGGTGTCGCCCACACAGAAACAGCAGCCTGTGGCGCGTGCCAACGGCCGGCGCCTCACCCTCGACCTTCGCGACTCACTCATCCCCAACACCACCTACACCATCGACTTTTCCGACGCCATCCGCGACCTCAACGAGGGAAACATCCTCGACGGTTTCGCCATGGACTTCTCCACCGGCGATGTAATCGACTCCCTCCGCATCTCCGGCATGGTGTTCGAGGCGCGTAATCTCGAACCGGCGCAGGGGATGATTGTGGGCGTCTACAGCAACCTCTCCGACACAGCCATAACCACCCTTCCGCTTGAGCGCGTGGCGAAAACCAACCAACTCGGACAATTCACGATACGCGGACTCAAACCCGGAACCTACCGCATCTTCGCTCTCGACGACCGCAACCACGACTGGCACTGGGACCGCTCGGAGAACGTGGCGTTCTCCACCGTCACCGTCAGCCCCGAAGTGGTGCCTGTGGAAGTGTCGGATACCCTGGCATCATCGACCGGCACGGACTCCATCGTGACACGCACGGCCTATCATTATCTCCCCGACGACCTGCTGCTCACATGGTTCACCGAAAAATACAAGCCACAGTATCTGCGCGACTACGAACGTACCGACCGCCGTCGTGTGACCATGAAATTCGGGTCGATAAGCGACACGCTCCCCGAAATCACCGTGCTCAACGGCCCTGCTCAGGGACGGCTCCTGTCCGACATTTCAGTGCTGGAAGCACGTCAGGGGCTCGATTCACTTGTATATTGGATACGCGACACGGCGGTTGTGGCTCAGGACTCACTGCTGGTGAGCGCACGCTATCAGAAGACCGACACGCTCGAACAGCTCGTATGGACCACCGACACACTCAAACTCTTTGTTCGCGGAGCCACCCGGCAAGCCGAAAAAGAGGCCGCCAAAAAGTGGGCCGACGAACAGAAAAAACGCGAAAAGGAACAGAAGGATTTTCCCGACAGCGTGTTTCCGCCCCTTCTCCCCCCGGTGGAGTATATCGACCTGAAATTCAAAGCATCCGGAACACAGGACCTGAACGTACCGGCCATACTTGAATCAGCCACCCCTCTGGCAGCCATCGACTCCACACTCTGGCGTCTGGAAATAAAATCAGACACGCTCTGGCTCCCTGCACCCAAATACTCCTTGCGTCCGGATTCATCGAACGTGCGCGGCTACCTGCTCGACGTCCCATGGGCGGAGGAGACCCAGTACCGCTTCGTGGCCGACTCGGCCGCCATGACCGACATCTACGGCCATGTGAACAAGCTTTTGCAGACAGAGTTCAAGACCAAGAGCCTGAACGACTACGGCAACATCATATTCGACATAACCGACATCGCCCAGATTCCCGACTCGGCAGCGCTCGTGGTGGAACTGCTCGACAAGCAGGACAAACCGGTGAAAGCCAAGACCGTCACGGGCAACTCGGTGACATTCGACTTCGTGAATCCCGACACCTATTACGCCCGTGCCTATATCGACCTCAACCGCAACGGCGAATGGGACACGGGAGTGGTGGCCGACTCCATCCAGCCCGAGGATGTGTTCTATTATCCCAAAAAACTCACCCTCCGCAAAAACTGGGACATAGCTCAGGAATGGGCTTTATTCGGCACGCCGGTCGACCTCCAGAAACCCGACGACATCAAGAAGAACAAGCCCAAGAACCGCGACAACAACCGCAACGGCCAGGACGGCGAATATGACGAGGAGGATGAATACTACGACGAAAGCGGCTTCGGCAACAGCGGTTACTACGATCAGGAATCGTGGGGCAACGGAGCGCAATACAACAACGCACGCCGCAATAACAACAACCGCCGCCGACCCGGTGGCGTGAGAAGCTCCAACGGAGCACAGCTTGCCCGCTGACACTGGCTGAGGCCGCTCCGGCTCACCGACAGCATGACGTCTCTATAACCCAAACAACGCAACCGCATTGCTCGCAAAAGAACTCATAGCACGGCCACATGCATGGCAACTGGTGCTGGAGGTTTCAACTCCGGCACTGTCGGCCGTTGCATTCTCACCCACCGAAAGCCACACGCTCATACACGAGGAGATTGCGCTCGACTGCACCGCCAGGCCTCACCTCGATGCGCTGGAGGACGCCGTCTACAACAACCCCATGCTCCTGCTCGATTTCAAGAGCGTGCAGGTGATTTACGACACTCCGCACTTCATGCCGTTGCCGTCTGAAATGTCGCCGCTTGCGCCACAAATCTTGACCAAGGCATTCTCTGCCGATGCCATCCAGCGGGCGCAGACCGTGCAGAATCCTATCGAGGTTCTCGGTTGCACCATTGCTTTTGCGGTGCCGGATACAGAGTTGGGCTTCATCAACCGCACATTCCATAACGCGGAGATAATGCATCCGCTCGCCCCTCTTGCCACATGGATGCGCACACGACATCCCAACCGCCGGCGCGGCAAAACCCTTGTGAACCTGCGGCCGCACCGCCTGGATCTGATAATCCTCAGCGAGGAAGCCCCGCTTGCAATCAACTCCTACAGCATCACCTGCGCCGCTGATGCGCTCTATTATATCCTTGCCGCCCGACAGACACACCGGCTCCCCGACACTGACGAAATTTTCATCGCCGGCGAGCGTGAGCTCCGCGCACAGACCAGCGCACTGCTGCGGCGCTATGTGCGCTTCGTGATGCCGGTGATTTTCCCCTCCTCCATGTTCCGGGCCGGCAGCGCCGCATTCGACGCCCCGTTCGAGGCAATCGTGGCTCCGATGATGCACACAGAATCGCAATGACGTCGACCGGGACATAACGCCCGCTCACGCAAAACGCCAACATCAACAATACTACTGACCATGCGCATAATCCGTGGAAAATTCGGACGCCGGCGCTTCGACGTACCGACCAACATAACAGCAAGACCTACCACCGATTTCGCCCGCGAGAACATCTTCAACGTTCTCGAGAACCTCGTTGACTTCGAAGGTGACGAGCCGTCGGCACTCGACCTCTTCGCCGGCACCGGCGCCGTGTCGTTCGAATTCCTGTCGCGCGGATGCTCGCGAGTCACATCCGTAGAGAAAGCGGCCACACAGGCTGCATTCATCCGCAAGGTGGCCCAGCAGCTCGGAGTAGAACAGCAGCACACGCTTCTGCGCGGCGATGCGCTGAAATTCATCGACACCGCAGGCTCACCCTACGACATTGTGTTCGCCGATCCACCTTACGACCTCCCCGGCTTCGCCGAAATTCCCGGCAAAGTGCTTTCATCACGGCTGCTCGCCCCCGGTTCGGTGTTCATAATAGAGCACTCGCGCAACCACGATTTTTCGGGCCTTCCCCATTTCATCGACCACCGCACCTACGGCTCGGTAAACTTCTCCATTTTCCGCATTCCCACCGATAGCCCACACACATCCTGACCTGCCGCAAAGGCTCAGACACCAAACATCTTAGCTTACCAATGAAATTACAGGTGCCGGTTGCCGGCGCCTCGTGTCACCACGCAAAAAAATCATGGTGGCTGTAAAGATTTTTTCGGAAAAATTAGTAACTTTGCAATGCTAAAAACACCCGGTAAGTTTGTTATATATCTGCCGGCACCACAAATAGCTGAGATTCAGCTATTTTAACAATATTTGACAACAACCCAACAAAACAACTCTATTTTTATTCATTCTAACTATGACTAAAATTGGTATTAACGGTTTCGGCCGCATCGGCCGTTTCGTTTTCCGCGCATCAACCAAGCGCGACGACATTGAAGTAGTTGCCATCAACGACCTTCTCCCCGTTGACTACATGGCCTACATGCTCAAGTACGACACAATGCACGGCAAATTCGACGGCACCGTTGAAGCCGACATGGAAAAAAGCCTCCTCATCGTTAATGGCAAGCCCATCCGCGTAACAGCATGCAAGAACCCCGCAGAAATCGGTTGGGGCGAAGTAGGCGCAGAATACGTGGTTGAATCCACCGGTCTCTTCCTGACAAAGGAAAAAGCTCAGGCTCACATCGAAGCCGGCGCAAAATACGTGGTTATGTCGGCTCCCTCGAAGGACGACACCCCCATGTTCGTTTGCGGTGTTAACGAAAAGACCTACGTTAAGGGCACACAGTTCGTTTCTAACGCTTCCTGCACCACCAACTGTCTTGCGCCCATCACCAAAGTCCTGAACGACAAGTTCGGCGTTGTTGAAGGCCTCATGACAACCGTTCACTCTACAACAGCTACCCAGAAAACCGTTGACGGTCCTTCGATGAAAGATTGGCGCGGTGGCCGTGCTGCTTCGGGCAACATCATCCCCTCGAGCACAGGTGCTGCCAAGGCTGTAGGTAAAGTTATCCCCGAACTCAACGGCAAGCTCACCGGTATGTCGATGCGTGTCCCCACCCTCGACGTATCTGTAGTTGACCTCACCGTCAACCTGGCTAAGCCCGCTACTTACGAGGAAATCTGCGCTGCCATGAAGGAAGCTTCTGAAGGCGAACTCAAAGGCATCCTCGGCTACACCGAAGACGCTGTTGTTTCGAGCGACTTCCTCGGCTGCCCCCTCACATCGATCTTCGATGCTAAGGCTGGTATACAGCTCACCCCGACCTTCGTTAAGGTTGTTTCGTGGTATGACAATGAAATCGGCTACTCTAACAAAGTGCTCGATCTCATCGCCCACATGAAGAAGGTTAACGGCTAATCCACCCGTCAAACCCGGTTCCGCACCTTCAGGTGCGTACCAAAAATAAAGCGGTGCTCCGGAAATTCCGGGGCACCGCTCTTTTTATATTCAATGTCTATATCTATCTCAGAAGGGGTAGCCGATGGCGAGATGGAAGGCAAGGGATTTCTTGAACGATTCCATGTTGTAGTAACCGCTCTTGCCGGTGTCGTAGGGCGCATGGATACCGATACCGAGGTCGCCGCGCACCACCAGCATTCCGATGTCGAAACGCAGTCCGACACCCGTGCCCAAAGCGAGGTCGCGCAGGAACGATGAAGCCTTCAGCTGACCGCCCGGACGCAGGGGGTCATTCTTGAGCAGCCACACATTGCCCGTATCCATGAACACGGCGCCATGCAGCGGCCCGATAATCGGGAAACGGTATTCCACATTGGCCTCGAACTTGAACGTACCGGTCTGGTCGAAATAGCTGTCGCGCACATCCTCCGGCGGCCGGTAGCTGCCGGGGCCGAGCGAGCGCACCGTGAAAGCGCGGATGGAGTTGGCGCCCCCCACATAGAACTGCTCGGCATAGGGCACTTCCTTGCCGTTGCCATAGGCATGGGCGGCCCCGACGAGCACACGGCTCACAAGCCAGTTGTCGCCCCACAGGCGGCGGTTATAGACCAGCTGCGTCTGCCCTTTCACGAACTGCGAGAACGGGGTGCCGAACAGCTCCTTTTCGCCATGCTTGCCTGCAAGCTCATATACGCTCCAGAACAGGTTGCCCGCCTCCTGCACCGTGAACTGCCAGTTGATACCGTTGTCCGAATCAAACTGACGGTCGTAGGTGTAGGTGTAGGAAAGCTGCGGGATATACTGACTCCGGAAACTCAACGCTATGGCCGGATTGGCGCCGGTGATTGAATCGAACGCCTCGGTGGTGTGGAGCAGATTCGTGTACGTAAGCTTAAACGGGGTAAGCGTATGCGACGAATAGCGGCTCGACTGCCAGTCGTAGTTGAACGAGAAGTTGAACTGCGCCATCTTGAAATAGTGCGGGCGGTTGAGCATCTCGAAATTAAGTGTGAAACGCGTCCAGTTGAGATTGCGGTTGCGGCGCTTGATGAATCCCGGAGCGAGGAGACGCGGCACTGACAGCGATGTGGAAATGCCGTATTCGTAGGAATTGAACACCGACGAACTGCCCTTTCCGGTCTGCCACTCATAGCTGCCGGTAAGCGTAACGTTGAACTGTTCGCCGCCGCCGAAGATGTTTCGGTTGGTAATCCCCACCTTCATGCCCGGGCCGATATAAGAGTTGCTTTTCGACGAGGCGTTCAGCTCTACGGTGGCCTCAAGCGGAGTGTCGAACGTGCAGTCTATATCAACATTGAGCACCTGCCCCGAATCGGGCAGCACATTTATGTTGATCGCATTAAATATTCCCAGCCGGGCAAATCGTGTCTGGGTGCTGTTCATGCTCCGCACGGAGAACACCCGCCCTTTTCGAAGCGTGACGCATTCGGGAATCAACTTCTGGCGCAGGCGCGAAGGCATCATCTGTATAAGCGTGCCGCGCGAGGTCTGTATGGTGTCGGGCGTGCCGCCACCCTTGTTGCGGAACACGCGCACGGTCACATCACCCACCGTGTAGCATTGCAGCAACGGCTTGGCAACATTTGAGGCAAGCGCCATGCGGAGGTCGATGGAGAGCGGCTTGGCCACCGAGTCGGCAAGATACTCAATGAACTCCGGCTTGAAAAAATAGTAGCCGCGGTTGCGCAGTTTATTTGCCACGCGTGTGCGTACAGCCGAAAGTGAATCGGTGGAATAACGCACGCCGGGACGCAGATAGGGGTCGCGCGAAGCGATGGAATCAATAAGATGGTTCAAACGGCACGTGTCGGGAAGCAGCCAGATGGAATCGAGCGTATATGCCGGTCCGGTAAGCACCTTATACGAAATCTTGGCTTTCTTCGGATTCTTCTGGTCAATCACCTCATAATCCGCATGTCCGCGGAAATATCCGTTGTTGTCCAGAATTTCGTCCATCATCTTGGCGCGCAGATTGGGGCGGACATCGCTCACCAGCACCGGCTGCGCCACCAGTTTTTCGTACAGTTTATGTTTCAGCCCCTTCGGCGGATTGTCCCAGTTGTTGTAGACCCACAGCCCCACGGGGAACGGCCAGCGGTAGTAAGGCGATTTGAAGATTGCGTTATTGGGCGCAACTGCCACAGCCTCGTTAAGCTGCGAGGCAACGCCTTCGGGCACTTTCTCTTTATCGTAGCCCGAGATCTCCACCTTTTTCAGGCCCACATACAGCTGCTCGCCGTCGGGGATGCGGCGCGTGGTGGAACACGACGACAACATCGCCACCGTGACCAAGGCCAACGTCACCGCCACCGACAGGCCGTGCAGAACCGGGATATGTCTATTTCTGATTTTCATTGTTCTGGTCGGATTTGGATGTGTTTACGTCCGGAGCCACCGCCGGCTGCGGCTGCGGCAGTTGCGGCGAGGCCGGATCGGGAAGCTGTGAGCCGGATGCCTGTGGCGCTGATTCCTCATGGTGGCGCCGCATGAAGCCGAATATGTCGGCGATGCGCTGAATCTTCTTCCTGTAGACGAAGCCCACACCGGTCTGGGTGATTTCGCCCTCAAGAATGCTCTCGTAGCCAGTATGGCGGAAAATGCGCACATACATCGTTCCGGCCTTGTTGAGCATATACTCGAACGATATGTCGGCAATGAGGTTCTGGGCGAAGTTCTCATCGGCATCCGGGTCAGTGGAATAATTCCCGCCCACCACAATCTTGAACCTGTCGTCGAACAGCGACTTGCTCACCCGGTAGCTGTAGTTCATGGCCGTGGTGTTGGAGCCCTGCACGGTCTTGTCGTACTGATTGATGCCGAACGATATGTCAACGCCCTTGATTGCCGATGCCGCCCACGAATTGAGCTGCGACTGCAGGAAACTGTAGAGCGTGTTGGTGCCCATGCTGCCGCTGGTGATGGTCTGTGTGCCACCGCTGCGGTAGGCGCCGTAGAGAAGCAGGTTCATGGCCTGGTTGGCGCGCTGCTCGGCGGTCATGGACTTTATCTCGTTGGCTATGGTGAGGTCGTCGTTGCAGCTGAGGTCGAACGCCACGTTCATCTCGTTAAGTGTGCCGGTAACGTCGAGCAATACATCGAAATTAACCACACGGGAGTTGCCCGACTCGTCGGACACATTCGCCCTGACATCGTCGGCCGCCTGTACATTCAGGATGGGATTGAGCATGTCGCCGTTGAACTCCACATAGCTCCCTTCAAGAAAATCGAACGATTTCTCGCCGATAAGGGGTACCGCATAGCGTACGAAACCACCGTTCAGATTGATGCGTCCTGTGAAACGCTGGTCAGCCATATAGTCCTGCGAATAGTTCACCGTGCCGTTGGCCTTGAGCTGCACCTTTGAGTTGCCCGACGGGTCAAGCTCAACGGTGACGGTGGTTCCGCTCGAGATGGTGAGCTTGGCGTCTATGTCCATCAGCATGGCGGACGGGGCCACAGTGTCGGCCTGCAGCACGCTTGTGGTGTCGTTGAAATTCACGAATTTCACCATATCCTGATTTGAACGGCTCTGCAGCTTGCTTGCGGCTTCGGCCATCACATAGGTCACGTTGGTTCCGGGCAACAGTTCGAGGGCAGCATCAACATCGAGGAAATGCAGGTTGCCGTTTATGTCGGCATCGAGATCGATGAACGCCTTGCCGTAGGCCTGGCTGTAGCGCTGCTTCTTCGAACCGACAATCTGCATGTCGCGCGCCTTCATATTGAGGCTGATGCGCGGCGACGCCAGCGATGCTATGTCAACCGTCCCGTTGATTGTAAGAGGCTTGTCGTTCACGCCGCGTATGGCGAAGTTATTGAACTGCACAAGGTTGTCGACCACCGGAATCTTGGCTTCCGAGAACACGAACGGCGTGCCGAGCATTTCGACATTGACCTTCGTGGAATCGAAGTCGAGGAACCCGTTGAACACGGGGCTTCCCATGTCGCCTGTTATGTCCATCTCCCCGTTGAGCACACCGCTCAGACTCGCCGTACCCTCGGGCAGGAAGGGATTGAGTACCGTCAGCGGGAAGTGGATCATGCGGAAATCAAGCATGAACGGATTGGCGGCTGTGGAATCGTTGAGATTGCCGACGGCTGTCATTGCCTTCTGCCCGTTGACCAGCAGCGAGGTGTTGGCACGGATGGTTCCGGCGGCATTGGTGGCCAGGTCAACGGCAAGCTCGAAATCGCCTACCTTGCGTCGGCCGTAGTTGAAGTCCGTGAGCGACACCGTTCCCGAGCCGTTCAGGTCGGGTGCATGCCAGGACAGACGCATGTCGGCCGACACATCACCGGTGACAGGCGGCGCAAAGGGATTGATGGCAAGCCAGTCGGCTATCTTGATATCCTTGAGCTGTAGAATCACGTCATCGCCTCCGGCCATGGCGGTTGAATCGTTATGGTTGTGTTCGGTGAACAGACGCAGCGAGCTGACATCATTATGCAGGTTCAGGTTGGCATCTATGTGATGGGTGGCCAGGTCGTACTCTATGAAGTTGTCGGTATTGACATTCCACTCCTTGTAACCGATGATGGGGTGATAGGGCACGAACTTGAGGTTTATGCGCGTGGAATCCTTGACGGATGCAAGCGCACCGAAACTGTAGCCCGTTTCACCGGCTATATCCTGCTGTTTGAGAATGAGCGACACACGGTCGGCGTTGACGTAGCCGTTCACGTCCACCCGGGCAAAATTGTCCATGGTTCCCGGCCGGTTCTTGATTCTTGCTCCGTAAAGCAGGTAGCTGCCGCGCTGAAGCATGCCCAGACGGATGGTGTCGAGGCGTGTCTTGCCGGTGGTGAATTCTATGATCTGCGAACCCAACGAGAAAACCGAATCGTTGGCAGCCTTGAGGTGCAGCTGTTTCACCGACATGTCGCTTTGACTGAGATAGTCGGCGAGCACATTGTGTGTGCCGGCGTCGAGCGTGAGGTCAAAGCGCGGCATGGCACGCACAATGGTGTCGATGGCAAGCCTGCGCCGCTTCATGTCGCGGTCGAGGGCAAGCGAGGTCCATGTGGCACGCTGCATGATGGTGTCGAACGGCTGCGGCGATTCCAGCGTAAGCCGCAGGTCGTGGTTCGTCACCTGCGCCGACGTGGACGAATCGGCTGCGAATTTAACCAGAAGCGAATCGGCGTGAATCTCCATGCCCGGCATACGCCATGCCAGTGTCTTCACATCCACATCGGCGGCAATAGCCATAGGGCGCCCCGGTGCGCGCCGCGTGGCGGCCACAGCCGGGCGGAACGAGGCCGTTCCCGCCAGACTCACCGAACCCTCGGCAGTTGTGTCGGCCAGGGCCAGAGCCTGCAGGTCGATGTTGCGCACATCGCCGGCGAAAGTCCAGTTGAACACCTCACCCGCCAGATTACCCGAGGCCGTAAGGTTGAGGTCGGCTTTGGGATTGGCCGATTTCGCCTCTACGTCGGCATGCCCGTCGGCCAGCGCGGCATCGAGGGTGATGTCGGAATATTGGCGCCCGTTGATCACCATGCTCTTGAGATTCACGGCAGCATCCACTTTGGTTGAGCGTGCGAAAAAGTCCAGACCATTGCCGGTGACGTCGACAGAGGCATCTATGTCGCGCAGACCGCTCAGCGGCAGGATGCTCTGGATGGGGAACGTGTTCATGTCAAGGGCCACGTCGTAGGCCACACGGCGGTTGTTCCACCATGCGGAGAGGGCCACGTCGCCCCCGTGTGTCACAGCCCTGAGGTCACCGTCGACAATGCCTCCTGCAAGCTTCACATTGCCGAGAAGGTTGAGCGGCGGGATGTTCACCTGCTTCTGCATCTTGGCGGCAAGCAGGGTGGGTTTTATGAAATTGCCGTCGGTGATATGCCCGGTGAGACGCAGATCGCCTCGGGCGGCATTGATATCATTGTAATCCGCGATGTTGCCCTGCAGGGCCACCTCTACATGCCGGGGGATGGCTGCGCGCAGCTTGCGCACTTCCAGATTGTTCATACGTCCCTCGATGTCGGCCTCAGCCTCGATGGGCGTATAGGGCGGAAGGGCGGCCACAATGGGCTGCGCTGCAGGGGGAGCCAGCAGCTTCACGTCGTCGGGACTTAGCGACACCGTCAGTGCGGCCTTCACAGGCGGATTCTGGGCCGACAGACCCATCATTGCGTCCAGCCCTATGGAAGAGGCAGGGGTGGTGATGGAGAACCGGCGTGCATACATGGCGGTGGAATCCATCTCGAACACACCCGACGCGCTCAGCGACACTCCGCACCGCTCCCTGGCTTTCAGCTCTGTGAGCGGCACACGGATAGCGGTGCCGTGATTCATGAACGAATCGACGGAAATGCTGATTTCGGATGCCTCGATATATTCGGGATCAAAGCCCGACATGGGAACCGCACCGGCCGTGGCATATACGGCATGCGAGCCTGTGAGGCGCAGTTTGCGCGCGTTGATGAGCCACGGGGCCGATTTCACTGCGGCAGTGTCGGCTGGAATCACCGGGGCCGGATGCGCCTTGACAAATTCGGGGGTAGGCACAATGTAACGTGCATCCACTCCCGTAATCAGCAGCTCATCCACATTGATGCGGCTGTTTTTCAGGTCTATGCTGCCGTCGAGCATCTCGGCCTTGGGGAGTGCGCACTGGAGGTCGTCGATGGTGGGGAGCATCTGCATGCGGTAGAACACCCCTTCAAGCACGGTCTGATGCAGATTGATGTCCCACTCCACGGGTTCACCGGCAGGTTTCTCCACCGCGGCCGTATCGGGCTTAAGCACCATGGTGACACGGCCATTGCGCGCACGCAGGCGCTCTATGTCGATTTTTTTGGAAATGAGGCCAACCGAGGCGTTGTCGAGAGCGGCAACCGCGATGGCCGATTTCATGTAGAGGGCCGAATCGGGAGTGCCCAGATTCACCACAGCACCTGCCAGTGCCAGCGTTTTCACCTCGGCGCTGCCACGTAGCAGCGGAAGCATGGCCACATCGCCACGCACACGGGCAGCCGCGATCTCCATCCCCGGCGTCGACATCGACAGCGAATCCACACTCAGACGCAGCGGGAATCCGATCCGTGCCTTTTTAACACTGATGTGCATCCCCCCTCCCGCGTTCACCGAATCCAGGGCTTTGCGCACGGCAAAATCCTGCACCGGTGGCAGATAGAAGAGGAATACGGCCAGCAGAATCAGCCCCACAACTCCTATAAGGAGCCATTTGAGCGTGGACAGACAATATTTCAGTGCCTTTTTCAATTGTCAGGAATGATGAATTAAACAGTGAAACGTGCGATGCAGTGATGATGCATTTCAATTCTACAACACGCGGCGCGCCATAAAAGTTGGCGCGCCGTCGCTAAGACAGACCGAAGTCCGCGTATGTGGTAACCGGATTATTTTTTTGACGCGTAGAGCACCGGATTGGTGTCGGCGTCGTTGTACATCTTCATCTGTCGGTAGACCTTCATGTATTTGCGGCCGGCGGCAATGTCGTCGAGCAGCGTGTCGATTGCATCGGTCAGGTCCACGCGCTGTTCAAGCAGCACGGCCAGTTTGGCCGAGCACTTCTCGCGGTGGCCGTCGGTGGCATCCTCGCGTTCGGCCTCGGCGCGCATGTGGTAAATCTTTACGGCAAGAATCGACAGGCGGTCGATGGCCCATGCCGGGCTTTCGGTGTTGATGGTGGCGCCTTCGAGCACCTTCACGTCCTGATATTTGTCGCGGAACCAGGAGTCGATATTCTCCACCATGTCGGTGCGCTCCTGATTCGACGAATCGATGCGGCGCTTGAGCACCACAGCCTCGGCGGGATTGATCTGGGGGTCGCGGATGAGGTCCTCCATATGCCACTGGTTCACGTCGATCCAGTTCTTGTCGAAGAGGATGGCCTCGATGGACCCAGCGGGATAAGGATTGGTGTAGGGGGCGTCGACCCGGTCGGTGACATGATATGCCGCTGTGGCCTTATCGAAAATCTCGTTGCATTTTTCAGCGAATTTCATAAATCCGTATGTTTTAAAGGTTGTTTTCACAAAGATAAGTCATTTTAACCGACCTTTCAAAATTTATCTTCCCCAAAGCAGATTTTTCCGCCCCCACGCCGATAGTCCGGTGCATGAATCTCAGCAGTTTTAATATAACAATACTTTCACCAAATTGTAGGGACATGCCTTTGGCATGTGAAACAACACTCATTCACTGAGTATTAGCACACACCTGATTCACATGCCAAAGGCATGTCCCTACGATTTTATGGATACGGCTTCTGTTTGCAATAAGTAAATGCACCGTGTTTTCAGCTTGACCCGGCTTTTGCTCTGTTTGAGACTATCGCCTCCGCGCATCGGGATGGTGGTCATCACAGGGCTGTAGGGTCGCGACCTGTCGCGACTGCAGGCGGGAAAGGTTATAACTAAAATGTGTGGTCTGCGGTTTGTCTCTCAGGGTTGCAGTCGCGACAGGTCGCGACCCTACGATGGTCGGGGGAAACGATGTAGGGTGAAGATGTCGGGAGGGAGAGGGGTGGAAACAAATGCGCAGAAATTTCGGTTTGGAGGATTTTCATGGCTGTTTGCCGGGGATTTCCTATCTTTACGCAAAATAGCGGAAAATCCGGTCAACGATGTAGGGACGCACGGTCTGTGCGTCCGCCAATTGATTGATAGTCAATACGCGTCTCTCGGACGCACCGACCGTGCGTCCCTACACGTTGGTGCCATTCAGCATCCTCCCTCAATGGTAGTATATCTTTTATATAGCAATCCATGATTTCAGCATATAGATTTTTCAGGATGACGTCGCGGCTGCTCCATGTTTTGGGGGCGGCGTTGGCGGTGTGTTTCGGTGTAACAATAATGTGCGGTTGCGACGGCGGCCGCGGAAAGGCCACCGATGCCGCCCTTGCCTCGGCCGAGGAGCTGATGGAGGAGCGGCCCGATTCGGCGCTCGCAGTGCTCTGCGCCATCGATTCCACTGCCATTGACAATGCCGGACGCCGGGCACTTCACGGCCTGCTGATGGCCGAGGCGCGATACAAGAACTTCATCGACGAGACCGACGATTCCATCATCGCCGCCTCAGCAGCATATTTCGGCCGCAAGGGTGACGACCGGCGCCTGATGCGCGCCCGGTTCATTCAGGCCAAAATCCAGTTCAACAACTCCGACTACACCCACAGCATCGTCTCTGCCCTCAAGGCCGAGAAACTGGCCAAACAGGACTCCGACAACCTCTACCTCGCCCGCATCTACGAACATATGGGATTGACGTATTTAAGAAATCATAATGTGGACGCTCAGCTTCCTTACGTATATAAGGCGTATGAATGTTATAGTCATGCCGGGGAGCAACGAAGTGCATTGTTCTCATTGATTGACCGTGGTAATGCGTTAAATAATTTAGAACAGTACAATAACAGTCTTGCGTTATTGGACAGTGTTGCACGGATAATTGAAGAAAAAGACACATTGTTATCTATTTATTTGGGACAGGTTAAAATTGACGCATTATTACAATCAGGAAGAAAAGATGATGCTATAAGTGAGTTGCAAAAGTTAGGAAGTATCAATGGGAGGGATTTTAGTGATGATTATTCGGTGCCTTACAAGGTTTTCATAAGTAATGGCGATATGTCGCATGCAAAAATTTATTTGGATTCAATTATGGCGTCATATTCGTTGACAAACGACAGTGGATATAAATTGGTTGCGCAGTTGGATTATTATACCGCTTCCGGTGATGCGGCGACCGCATTGCAGTTTGCCAAAAGTTATATTGATTACTTGTATAAAGAGAATTTGAAACAGTTGAATAAAAGCGTACTACAAGCGCAGAGCGATTATTATGAAGCGTTGGGAAACGAAGCATCCTTGCGGGCGGATAGATTTTGGAACTGGTTGGTTGTAAGTATATTCTGCATGTTTTTTGTTATCATGGCAGGTTTGTTATACCATAGATATAAAATAAAGATAAAACGGATAGAGTTACGCACCAAGATATGGGAGATCAGTGAATTATTGGCAAAAATGCAAGAAAAAGATAATGAACTCAAGTCTGTCAATTACAAGACATATTCGGCAAACAAAGCAATTGATAAATTGCGTTTGGAAATCGAAGAGAAAGAAAATGCTTTATTCAGATTGGGCAATAGTATAAATGAATTGTATAAAAGTCAATTCAAGACATTGAATGAATTATGCAGAGAATATTATTCTAAAAACGAAGCGTCAGAGAGAGTGCGTAAAACATTATACAAAGATTTTGAATCAATTATTCTTGAGTTGAGAGGAGCGTCGAAGTTCCAGAAATTAGAAGAATCTCTCAACATGTATTGCGATAATATAGCAGAAAAACTTAAAACAACGGTGAAAGGTTTAAAGTATTCAGATTATAAAATGCTTATTCTGATTTTTGCTGGATTATCGGTTAATGCCATATGTGTTATTTGTGATATTGAAAGGGGGAATTATTATATAAAACGACAACGTTTACGCGACCGCATACAACAAAGTGACAGTGTTTACTGTGAATTATTTCTGTCGCACATGAATATGTCGGTTGAGTGAATCAATAGCTAATAGTAAGAATCAAAGTGAATGTTTTAATAAAAACGCTATTAAATTCATACGAAATTTTTGACAAAATTCGATGTGTTTGATTTATGAAAATTTACATTGCAGATTTTCAGTATTTTACCTTGAATTTTGTTTGATTTTTTAATGGCATAAAATTCGTTGAAAACACATTGATTTAAATAATTTTGTGAGAAATTCATTACTAATTCTCATAAAATGAAACTTATTTTAAACATTGTGTTTTGCCTGATTATGGCATTCGCGCCATTAAGCGTTTTAGGAGCATCTTCTGGTTCGGGTAGTGTACCTACAAAACATCTTAGCCTAAAAGGTAGTAATATACCCCGGCCAAGAGATGACGGATGGGAGGAAAATGTGGTTGAATGCACAGTTGAGAATAACTGGGTTAGCATAACATTTGAGCGGTCAGAGGGATTTGGCACGCTTATCCTTAAAGATGGAGGAGTAGATGTTATCAGCACCAGTATGTGTGATACTTCATCTGAGATTCGTTTTCCATTGCTTCATACGGGTAATCCATTATTAATCATCATTCGGACCTCGGAGGGGAACGAGTATGAAGGATGGATTGAGTAACAATTTGTAACTAAATTTTCAACAACCACTTAATAACAAGAATCAACGCGTGATTGGTTGGCTGTTTTGCGCATAATTCTTTGCAAATCAATAAAGTTTTTAATAGTTTTGCGGATAGCAACCAATCAATCGCAATTCTTTAACCAATCAAAATTTTTATCACAATGAAAAAGTTCCTTAATCTAACAATTCTTGCGGTGATGGTTGCTGCATGCTCCAGCGAAGAACCAATGCCTGTGACAGACAACTCCGCCCAGCAGCAGGGCTCAGTCAAAGTGACCGTTGAGGAAGCGATTAAGATTGCCAATCAGGCAGCCGAGGCGTTCGATGCCAAATCGGCGCGTGGCGTTTCGCGCAGGGCCTCGTCGGCAGCGATGGTCGATGTGCTGGGCGCCAAGAATGGCCGTTCGGGCAGCATTGACACGCTGCTCTATATGGTGAACTACGACAATAAGCAGGGCTATGCCATCGTGTCGGCCTCGCGCACAGGTGAAACTTTGCTCGGAATCGTTGACGAAGGGGAGTTTAATGCCCTCGAAGCAGCCGAGAATCCCTCCTACAGCTATTATCTTGCCAACGCCCAGAACTATGTAGCCTCAACTCTTGGCGATGGAATCAGCATAGGTGGTGAACCCATCACACCGGAGTATACGGAAGTGCGCTATGATGTAAAAGACATTATCCCAACGAAACTAAACATTCGCTGGGGACCGTTGTACCCGGAAGGTGATTTGTGTCCTTACGACTATGCAGGCTGTGATGCTGTAGCCGTGGCTCAGATTCTGTCCTACGAGAAACTGCCCGCCTCGATTCCATTGACTTATGAAGGGCGAACGGAGGATTTGCTCGTTTTGGACTGGGATGACATTTGCAGACATACGATATCAACGAGTACATTGGCATACAATGATATCCACATGCATATTGCCAAGTGTTATGCAACGCAGGAGGCACATGTGGAGCTTGGAAAGTTATGCAGGGAAATCAATGCCAGATGTGGTGTGCAATATGTAACATATGGAAAAACTACAACCGTAGATGGTATGGCAGCTGCTTTGTTAAAGACACTTCTTCCAAGTAAGCAGACCACAAACTATTCTCTTGTCGGCTCGGACTATGAGACGCTTTTTGAGTCTTTGCGTTCCGGAATCGGATATATCAGCGGTTCAGACATAACAGGTCGTCACGCTTGGGTGGTGGATGGTGCCAAGCACGTTGGCTATACCTGCACAAAATACTGGAAACAAGTAAATGTAATTACAGGAGAGCAGTTGGTAACTTACGAGGACCATACAACCAGATATTTCCATTTTAACTGGGGGTATAGCGGACAAGACAACGGATATTTCAAGGCCGGAGTTTTCGACCCGTCTGATGGCGATCACGAAATAATATGGGATAACCCTATAAAACATGCCCCTTCAAGGAGTAATTATAGCACAGATGTGAAGTGCATGATAATAAGTGATTAATTAACTAAAAATGAGGTATTATGAAAAAGAGCAGATTTTGGTGGACTGCAGTTGGTGTGGTTGTCACTCTTGCTGGCTGCAGTTCGGAAAACGAACCTATCGAGGAAACAATGCCTGTAGAGGAAACGCCTGAGGAGGTTTTAGAGGAATCCTCTTTGTTTGAACTGACAGAAGCTGAAAAAGAGGCGGCAAGCCGCACACTCGATTTTCAGACGGAATTATTCCGCGCCGTCAACGCCGATAGTGATAACGGGGAAAAGAATGTCCTTGTGTCTCCGGTAAGTGCTCAGATTTTTGCTTCAGTGATTGCCAATACATCCGGACAAGTTCTGCGGAACGAGATTCTGACAGCCCTTGATTGTGAAGATCTTGATGCACTTAATTCATTGGCAGCAAAAATGCTGAATGAATTACCCAAAGTGGATGAGACTGTCAGTATGACTTTTGCCAATTCAATCTGGTATAATGAACGCTATACGGTCAGCGATGGATGTGCCGCTACATTGAACGAAGCGTTTAGCATTGTACCCATGCCTTTGGACTTCTCAAACGGCGCACAGGCATCCGGCATAATTAACCGCTGGACCTCCGAAAAAACCAATAGTTTGATTAACAATATTGTCGGCCCAGAAGACATCACGCCTGCCCTAAGCGCAGTTATGGCTACCGCTCAGTATTTCAAGGGGGGATGGGACCAGCCGTTTGATGAAAAGGACACTGCACTTGAACCTTTTAAGTCGGCTGACAATAGCGTAAGCCAGGTGGAGATGATGAAAAGATCTAAGAAAGGACATCACTATCACTTGGGGGAGGACTGCAAAGCCATCAAAATGTATTTCGGGCACGGTAAATTTTATGCGATGTTTGTATTGCCTCCGTACAGGGCTGATATAAATGAATTTGTAAAGACATTTGACCCCAATGCCGAGCTGGGATTTATAGATATGGACAATGTTACTTTCTGGCTTCCCAAATTCAAGCTTGAAACAGGCAAGATTGGTTTAAACCGTCCATTTGGTGTTATGGGGATTTCAAGCCTGATGCGTCCTGAAGCCACAGCGTTTTTCACTGATTCACATAATGCCACATATGACATGTATCAAACTTCAATGTTCAGTGTGGAAGAAAAAGGCGCGGAAGGCGCAACTGCAATCTGGACACACATGAACGGAGCTGATTTAAACTCAGATAGTTCCTTCGATGTGCTGTTTAACCGCCCATTCTTGTTTTTCGTAAAGGAAACTTCAACGGGAGCCTGCATCTTCGCCGGCAAAATTATCAAGCTTTGAAACTGATGCCACAAGAGCAAAATAGTTAGCTTTTTTGCTCTTGTGGTCGGTTGTCGCGTGGTCGATCAGGAAGCTTGTTTTATCAGAATTATCAGAGGTTATCAGAGTTATAAGCTCTTATAGAGACGGATAAGTTCTGATAATTCGGATAAAAGCAATGCGATACCGATTATAACTCAATTATCAATCTTAAAATATTCTGCTTATGAAAACTAAGAACCTTTGGTTGCCGGCGGTAGCTGTGGCGCTTGCCATGGGGGCGTGCAGCTCGGATAATGAGCCGGGTGAGGAACTGACTGTGGCGCCTACACTCCCCGAGGAGGTTGAGTTTAAGCTGACAGCTGCCGAAAAGGCTGCGGCAAGCCGTGCACTCGGCTTTCAGGCCGACTTTTTCCGTGCGGTCAACGCTATGCCCGACAATGCCGGAAAGAATGTGGTGGTATCGCCGCTGAGCGCGCAGGTGCTTCTGTCTATTCTGGCAAATACTGCCGGCCAGCAGCAGGCTGCCGAGATTATGGCGGCACTTGACTGCAACGACATGGACGCAATCAATTCGCTCGCGGTGAAATATCAGTCGGCGCTCCCGATGATTGACGACGCCGTGAAGATGACGCTGGCTAATTCTATGTGGTACAACAACCGTTACACCGTAAATCCCGAGCCAGCATCGCGTCTGGGCGAGGTGTTCGGCATAGAGCCTGCAGCTTCCGATTTCAACGACGGCAAGAAGGTGTCGGATGAGATCAACCGCTGGGCTGCCGACAAGACCAACAACCTTATCCGTGAAATCATGCAGCCGGCTCAGATACGCCCTGATCTTCTTGCCGTAATGGCCAATGCACTTTATTTCAGCGGTGAATGGGCTAATCCGTTTGATGCAGCCAAAACAGAAAAAGAGGCGTTCGCCGCAGTTGACGGCCAAACCACCGTCGACATGATGAAGAACGACGGGATGCAGCATGTGATGACAGGCGAGGCATACTCCGCAGTGAAGATGGAGCTGGGCGCATCCGGCAAATTCTATGCGCTGTTTGTGCTTCCCGCCGAAGGCACGGATATCAACGATTTTGTGGAGACTTTCGACGCGCGCACAGCTACCCGGTTCATGGATCAGCCTGTGACATTCTGGCTGCCCAAATTCAAGTTTGAGACTTCCGACATCTATCTTAATCAGCCGTTTGCCCATCTTGGCATGAACAGCCTGAATTCACTGGTTGAGACTGATTTTTTCATGGAGAAGCCTGAGGCTTATTTTGACGTGTTCCAGAAATCTGTGATAAGTTTCGAGGAAAAGGGCGCTGAGGGTGCAGCCATAACATGGAATACAATGTGTCTGGCGACCGGTGATCCCGTAGATGCTCCTCCTCATCCTGTGGTGAAGCTTAACCGCCCGTTCCTGTTCTTCATCAACGAGGCATCGACCGATGCCTGCATCTTCGCCGGCAAGATGGTGAAGTTCTGACACTATGACCCACACACAAAAGCAACCATACACCCGCAAAATGCAATAAGCTTTTTCATTGAAATAATTATAGACAAGCTCAACAAACAGTTATTAAACAGAAATGGAATAAGACAAACTGCAACACAGGCCGGTGTGATTACCTGACAGCCGGCCGGAAAAATGTGAAGCGGCCCTGCCGCCTCCCGCGCGATGCGGTGGGCGGCAGGGCGTTTTTTAGCAAAATACGGCACAAAGTGAGGAAATGTGAGGTATTCTTCGTAAATTTGTCAAATCTATAAAACGCACAGACACTTTTGTCATATCCATAAAAAACACCTTTATATGCGCCTGATTATCGAAGAAAACTACGACCTCCTTTCGGAATGGGCCGGCAACTACGTGGCCGCCCGCATAAACGAAGCCAACCCCACGGCCGAGAAACCATTCGTGCTCGGATGTCCCACCGGAAGCTCTCCTCTGGGCATGTACCGACGCCTTATTCAACTCTATAAAGAAGGGAAAGTGTCGTTTAAGAATGTGGTGACTTTCAACATGGACGAATATGTGGGGCTGCCGGAAAACCATCCGGAAAGCTATCACAGCTTCATGTGGAACAACTTTTTCAGCCACATTGACATCCCCCGCGAAAATGTAAACATCCTGAACGGAAACGCCCCCGACCTCACGGCCGAATGCGCACGTTTCGAGGCCAAGATAGCGGCATACGGCGGTATCGACCTGTTCATGGGCGGCGTCGGCCCCGACGGCCACATCGCATTCAACGAACCCGGCTCCTCGCTGACCTCGCGCACACGCGTGAAAACCCTCACCACCGACACCATCATTGCCAATTCCCGCTTCTTTGAAGGCAACGTGGATCTCGTGCCCAAAACCGCGCTCACCGTAGGCGTAGGCACCATTATGAGCGCCCGCTCGGTAATGCTCATGGTGAACGGCCACAACAAAGCCCGCGCCCTGCGCCACGGCGTGGAGGGCAGCATAAGCCAGATGTGGACCATCTCGGCGCTGCAACTGCACCCGCATGCCATTATCGTGGCCGACGATGCTGCCTGCGCCGAACTCAAAGTGCAGACCTACCGTTACTTCAAGGATATAGAAAAGGACAATCTCAATCCGGCGGCCTCACAGCTCTGACGCAGAGGCTTCGGGAGATAAAACACTTTAAACCGGATGCGCCGTGTCAGTATCAATCGGTACTGACACGGCGCATCGAGTTTATGTCGGGAATTGCGACAGGCGGGCCGTTCAATCGTAAGTGTGCTCGCGGATTTTAGCCTCAAGCACGCTTGCCTGCTGCAACCCCACCGTGCGCCATATGGGTTCGCCGTTCTTGAACAGGATGAGTGTAGGCACAGACTGTACGCGATAACGCGCCGCAAGATCGTTGTTACGGTCGATATCGATTTTTATAACATTGGCCGTGTCGCCTACGGCCTTCTTAACCTCCTCGAGGATAGGAGCCTGCATTTTGCACGGGCCACACCATGTGGCAAAGAAATCAACCAGGGTAGGTTTCTGCTGGCCGATCATATCGGTAAATTCGCTCATGATTTGAATAATTTTTAAGTTTCGGTTGTTTATGTGATATAACATTCCGCCGCGACACTAAGTTCAACCTGACAGCATACTGACAGAGCCATGCAGTGTTTTTGCTGGTGAATGGAAATTTTACTAAATTTGTGGCAAACAACAATCATACCCATATGCAGCCATTCAGCCTCCGAGGCATGGGCGTGGCACTGGTCACGCCGTTCAGACACGACTTTTCGGTTGACTATAAAGCCCTGGCCAATCTCATAGATTACCAGATTGACGGGGGTGCAGACTATCTGGTAGTGCTCGCCACCACATCCGAAGCCGTAACCCTCACCTGCCCGGAGCGTCACGAAGTGGCACGCTTTGTGGAGCGGCATGTGGCCGGACGCGTACCGCTGGTGCTCGGCATGAGCGACAACTGCACGGCTCGGCTGGCGGCCCACATCCCCGAAGTTGACCTCTCGGGCTACTCCGCCATCCTCACCGTTGTGCCCTACTACAACAAGCCGTCGCAGGAAGGCATCTACCGCCACTTCAAGGCCGTAGCCGAGGCTTCGCCCCTCCCTGTTGTACTCTATAACGTGCCGTCGCGCACCGGCAAGAACATGGAAGCAGCAACCACACTGCGCCTCGCCGAGGAATTTCCCGGCAAAATCATCGGCATCAAGGAAGCATCGGGCGACATCGACCAGATACGCACCATCATTGACCATAAGCCCGAAGGATTTCAGGTTGTGAGCGGCGACGATGCCCTTACGCGCCGGCTGATAGGGATAGGTGCCGAAGGCGTGATTTCGGTGGTAGGCAACGCCCTCCCCCGCCTCTTCTCGGATATGGTGCACCGTTCGCTCGCCAACCCGTCAGATCCCGAGGCCGCCGACACCGACACGCTTCTGCAACCCCTCGACAAAGCCCTGTTCGCCGACGGCAACCCGTCGGGCATCAAATGCCTGCTGAATCTGCTCGGTCTGGCCGATGACGTGTTGCGCCTCCCACTCGTCCCGGTGTCCGCCGAGACCCGCAAGGCCATAGAGAACGTACTGCCCACCCTCCCCTACCTCAACTGATCATAACGGCATCACATAACTTTCCAGCACTAATCACTGCGTTCTGAAACAGATACCGGTGACTTGCAGGAACCTGCCGCATCACCTCCAGCCACAAAGGTTGATGGCAGGCAGTAAACATATTGGGAATGCGAAAATAAATTTGTAACTTTGCGCCAGCAAAACAGCATATCATTCAAGCAATGATGGTCCGGTAGCTCAGCTGGATAGAGCAACTGCCTTCTAAGCAGTCGGTCACGCGTTCGAATCGCGTCCGGATCACCCCACAGGAAAAAGGCCACTCTATGTGAGTGACCTTTTTTGCATCTGTAGCGATTATTACATTTCCTCACTGTTATTGAACCACGGCTTCATAAAGTCCGCGGTGGGACCAAGGCCTCCCCATCCATTGCCCTCTCCATTTGGAGCAGGAACGTTTTGGCGGCGAGGCCGCCGGCATAGCCGGTGAGCTTGCGGTCACTGCCGATTACGCGGTGGCAAGGCACGAAAATCGATATGGCGTTAGCCCCGCTTGCATTGGCCACGGCACGCACTGCTGCAGGCATACCGATTTGCCGCGCCATCTCACCGTATGATATCGTTTGGCCATACGGAATGGTAAGCAGAGCGGCCCATACTCTTCTCTGGAAATCCGTGCCGGCAAACAGTAACGGCACGTCAAATTCACGCCGTGCTCCGGCAAAATATTCGTCAAGCTGGATCTTGGCCTCATCTATCACCGGCGAGCCTCCGGCCTCAAACTCCGCCCCAAGCATGCGGCGCAGCCTGCCGTTAACCCGATTGTTATGCTCGCGCCCCATCTGCCAGTCGCACAGGCACAGCCTGCCGGCAAACGAACCGAGCATCAGCGTGCCGCACGGCGATTCGTACCTGCCGGTTATTATCCTGTTCTTTCCTTTCATAAGATGTTACAAAGATAATCATTCCCCCCTGTTATAAGGCTGTTGCCAGGCTGCTAAATTCAGTCCGACCGCGTGTCCCTACAAGTTGATGAAAGCATTGTCATGGAGAAATGCTGATTTCTATGCACCGATATTTCGACTTGGCCTGTTTTCTACTGTCCCGATTAGCCTACTCACGTATCACTCAAGGTCAGCCGCCATATCACGCGGATTCTGCCGGAACGCCATCATGGTATAAAAATAAATATACCACCTGTGAAGAGGCATATTTATTGCGTCAGGAACACTCGCCAGCTTCCTTCTTTTTCGCCGCGTTCCACATATTTTTTTGAAATAAGCTGGTCGAGTAGTTTTTGAATGGCTGTAATGCTGATGCCGGTTTCTTCTTTCATGTCAGCGAGTGTCAGTGTCGGTTGGGTGCGCATAGCGTTCAGAATTTTAGTATAATTGGGAGTGCGGAAAGCAATACGCTCTCCGTCATACCACCATACATTTTCATTTTTCTCGCTGACAAACAATACATCATCATACACCTCTGTCGCTACCAGTTCGTTGAAATACTTTAGAAACGGACGTATATCCTTGATATCTGCGTGGGCGCCGTCGCTGGGAACCGGGCCTACTTCGAGGTCAGCCCGATGGAGCACTTCAAGATATTCACTTTTTTTGCGGCTACGTACCACAATCATAGGATAATTGTGGCGAGTCAGAATATAGTTCACCATCAGTCGGGCAATACGTCCGTTGCCGTCTTCAAAAGGATGTATGCGGATATAGCGGTAGTGGAACAACGCGGCCAACTCAACCGGAGATAATTTTCCTTCCTGTTCAGCGGTATTGTACCAGTCAACTAAATCAGCCATAAGTCCGGGAGTTTCTTCCGGCGAGGCATACTCAAATCGGTCACCGTATCTTGTGATTACGCTATTGGGGCGTGTCTTATATTGTCCTGCGTGTATGACATAGCTTGTCTGCACACCTCCGGGCAAATTACGACAGACTGTGTAATCTTCGCGTAAAAGGGTCTTATGCAATGTCCGTATAAAATTCTGCGTCAACGGTATATCCTTAACCGCAGCTTCCTCTGTCATCATCCGCAGACCGACATTACTTGCCGTCATCTCCTCGACGTCGTGCACATCGGCCTCGCCGATTACCTTGCCGTACAGTAACAAAATTTCTGTCTGCCCATAAGTCAGCGTGTTGCCCTCGATATGATTACTGTTGTAATTGAAATCCACGGTAAAACGACGGCTAAGCCTTTCCCTGTCTTTCTCAGATAGAGGCTGTATGTTCTGCCAAGCGGCAAGCGCCTTTTTGATATTGAGATACTTCATACGGAATTCGTGTTATATCCGCACAAAGTTAGCAATAATTCGCCCAAAAAGGTTATACTCATACAACCTTTTTTGGATGTTTTATGGAACTATCATATGAATAGGCAGTCTGTACATACCACTTGCATCCCAATATACCACCTGAGAAGTGGTACATTATTCCAGTTCATACTTTCCCATTTTGACCCTGTTTTGCCATTGACCCGATCAGCCTACTCACGTATCACTCACGGTTGCCCTCCATTTCTCACGTATTTCACCGGAATACCATCTTGGCATAAAAATAAAAGAGGCTGTGTCAAAATAGGCGCAGCCTCATCAGGACGCATAAATGTTACCTTTACCATTCCTCTCTCATCGGTTACTATCGGTTGTTGAAGTCCTGCACGTTTGCAGTCTTCAAATATCATAGACAGTCCTCTGCCCCAATGTTCGATTACTCCGCTGTAATACATCACACGTGCTATTGTCTCGTTTGGTGGTTCTGATGTATGGGAGTCAAGTATGTGTGAATCGTATATCAGTTGGTTTGCTGGTATGTCCTCGCATCTTCAAATGAAACTAATGACAACACTTCGATAGATCATGTGCAATCCGACAAAGATAATACGGAATCGGATATAATAAAAGAGGACGTAGCAGAACAAAATAAATCGAAGGACTTAGTTGCGGAACCTCCAGCCAAATATATAAGACAACACTTTAATTGAGTCGATAGGATTAACTATAAGGCTATTTTAGTGCAGAAACAGCAGCTATTCCTGCACTAAAATAGTTTGTAATAATGCTTATTAGACAAGTTTCCTTATATTATGAACAAATTTACTCTATACTGCTAAGTTGAATATCTAAATTTGCACAATTGACTAACCACAAATATATGAGAAGTATTTTTGTATTTCTTTTTTTTGTCTCAACATTAAGTATGTTGGGGCAGTATCAAACTGATATGGACGTTCAATATACCTCGAAAACAGATGAATATTCTGTAGAACGATGTAAATTGGATATCCATTATCCTATGAAGACCTCCGGTATGCCTGTAGTCATATGGTTTCATGGTGGAGGATTGACCGGTGGACAAAAGTCAATACCAGATGGTCTTAAAGATGCTGGATTCATTGTCGTTGCACCAAACTACAGATTAATACCTAATGTAAAAATAGATGATTGCATTGATGATGCAGCCGAAGCTGTAGCATGGGTGTTCAAGAATATCAAGGAATACGGAGGTGATTCTTCCAAGATATTTGTCTCTGGTCATTCGGCAGGCGGATACCTTACAAGTATGATTGGATTGGATAAAAAATGGTTAAAGAATTATGATATAGAAGCAGACTCTATAGCCGGACTAATACCATATAGTGGACAAGCGATAACACATTTTGCACACCGCCGAATCAATAATATTCCAGAGCTACAACCTACTGTTGATGAATATGCGCCATTATTCCATATTCGTAAAGAGGCTCCACCATATATTATAATTATAGGTGATGAAGACCTTGAGTTGTATGGTCGATATGAAGAAAACCTATATCTTTGGCGGATGCTTAAACTTGTAGGTCATCCTGATGTACAGATATTCAAGCTGGATGGTCATAATCATGGGGACATGGTTAGTCCAGCACATCATATACTTAAACAGCAGATTAAACGGCTAATTCGATAAATCATCTTATATTTAAGATCTTTTTATTCTCCATCACTGTGTTTATCGCACATTGTTGGAGAATTGTTTTTATATCATCATCTAATTTTACCACTGTATTTGAGACAAATGGTTTCCCGTATAATGTCGCGAAAAAAGTATTTGCAGCAAGATAACTCCCCTCTAATGATGGGTGAGTATTGTCGGGATTGTATAGCTCAATCTCAGGAAATTCTGTCCTAACTTTTTTCCATGCGATTCCAACCGGAACACACCATCCCCCCAACTCATAAGCAAGATCTATATATGTATTAATTATTCTGTCCTGCATTAATGAATAGGTATCGTCAAGAGGGTATTCTGTTTGACGCTGGCTTCCGTTTTTATGTCCCCATGTCATATAGAACAAAGTCGTTACATCGGGGGAATATACATGAGCAATGCTGTCGATTTCACTTGCGTATGGATAAATATGTTCCATTACATATTTTGAAGAATATGCTGGGGTCGTACTAAGTTCTTGTATAACTACATAATCCCATTCTCCTTTAGTCAACTGTTCATGTAAAACTGGATTTTTCAGATGACCTGAAAGCCTTTGCCCTCCCTTAAGAACAGTAGTGTTATTGATGATTATACCAACATCTTCTGCAATCTCTTTTGTCATTGTTGGTAAATCGTTGTAGAACGTATAGCTATTACCTATCCACAAGATATTAATTGTGTCGTTTTCATTGACGTGCTTTTGTGCATGAAGCGATGTTGGTATAATCATAGCTATGATACATACCACAAAAGAAATTATTAGACTTAGTTTGTTCATTGTTTTATCTTGATTTGAATGAAAATTGTCCAGCTCCAATAGTTGCTTTCCAAAGGCCGTTGTCTTCATGAACTTGACAATTCTTATGAGGTCCTTTATTCAATTGCAATTTAAAGGATGATGGAACTATGAGTTCAGCCGAAGTATTGGATGGTATAATTACTTCCCATTCGAGTGAGTCACCATTTCGTTGCCAGTGGCTGCTTACAAGGCCATAAGGGGTCATGTGGGATGCTTTGACAAAGTCAAGTCCATCAGGGAAAACCGGAGCCATAAGAATTTTCTTGAAGCCAATAGAATCAGGATGATTTTTTATTCCGGCAAGGTCCTCATACATCCATATCAACACATCTCCAAGGAGCATGACATGGTTTCTTGAATTCATTGCTGGATCAGCCGTATCGCCATTCCATAATTCCCAGATTGTGGTTGCTCCGCGATTAATCATATATCCCCATGAAGGATATGTTTCATTAGTAGCAATTTCATATGCAAGGTCTTTGGCTCCATGCTCGGTAAGACCTCTCATCAGATGCTGAATACCCAAAACACCAACGCTGACATGACCGTCACATTCTTCAATTGTGCGTTTAACAGCATTATCGCATACTGTCTGTTCATCTCCTTCGGGTACGAGTCCAAGGCGTAAGGAAATAAGATTGGCCGTCACAGACAGTGTTATTCCCGTAAGAATTGGTCTCCGAGTTATAAAACCGTTTATTATACGCGGTTTTCATGTCGGCTGCGAGAGAATCATAGCTTACTTTATCATCCGGCCGATTATTCAGTTCGGCAAACTGTGACATGAGTTTAAGGATGCTATAAAAAAACGCTGTGCTAAGGAGTTGGCCATCGGTTTTTCTGTTCGGATCATTAGAGTGAATAAGCTCCAGCGATTCAGGTGGAAGGCACCAATCTCCGTAAGTATCAGATGTTATTATATTATCAACCATATGGCAATCAGTCATGTGGTTTATCCATCGTTTCATGCTTTCATATCTGTTACGGATTGAATAGTCGTCACCGAATTGACGATAAAGCATGTCTGCGATATAAAAGTAAGCGGCAAGCCACGTTACGTCGTCCTGATGCAAAGTCCAGTATCTTGGAGAAACATCGGATATACTACCGTTTTCGGCCATAGATTCCTCAATATCTGCGAGCCATTTGCGATAAAGCAGTGCATTGTCAAATATAAAACTTTCGCCGTATGCACCTGTGGTGCGATCTCCCAGCCAACCATGACGTTCATCTCTTTGTGGGCAATCTGTCGGCATACCTCTATAATTGCCCCGAATACTCCAATAGGCATTTTGATGAAGACGATTAAGAATTTCGTTTGAACAATAGAAAGAACCGGTCGTTTGCATATCATCATAAATAACAAGACCCTCTATATCATCAACATCAGGCTGCTCTGTTACACCAGATATTTCCATAAAACGATAGCCATGATAAACAAATTCAGGTCGCCAATTAAAAGTGCTGTCTGAATTTGGGATATATACATCTTCAACCAAAGCAGTACGAAGATTATCAACATACAACTGAGAGTCATCATCTGTTTTAAGAACTTCAGAAAATCTCATTTTTATGGGATAACCTTTCTTTCCTGTCAGTTTAACTTGTTCAATTCCTGCCATATTCCGGCCCATATCGACAATATATCGGTTTGAATCAACTTTTCTGATAGATATCGGCTTAATTCTTTCCATTACTTTTAATGACGGTGAGCGTTGCGCAACCAGTTTTCCTTTAGGTGCTTTCATTAATACTGCAGTACTCCATTCACTGTCATCATAGCCAACTTCTGTCCAAGCTCCAAGATCCTTTGAGGCATCATATATTTCTCCATCATACTCGTTATTAGAACGGATCGGTCCGTTAGCTGTAACCTTCCATGACGAATCTGTATCAATAGTTTCGATGGAACCATCCGGATATTCAATATAAACCTGAGCGATAAGTCTTGGCAAGCCCCATGCTTTCAGTCTGTGTTTTCTCATTGGAAAATATCGTCCATTTCCCAAAGTAACACCAATAACATTATCACCGATCGTAAGTAAATCCGTTATATCGTATGTTAGGTAAGGAACGGAAGTATCATACCATGAAGGAAGGGGGCCGAAAATATCATCACTAACAGCTCGACCATTTATATAACAATATGATGATCCTATTCCTGAAATTGATAATACCGCCTTAACAGGTTGTTTAGCTAACGGAAACTGTTTTCGTATATAACGTACCGGTAAAACAGTTCTATTATCTTTAACAATAATATTTGCAGAATCATTCAGACCAATCCACGATGCAGCCCATTTTATCGTATCATTGCTTGATGTAAGGAATTTCTCTGGTTTACTTTCAGTCTTGTCACCATTTGAGTACCATATTGTAACCGCCCACCAATAAGTGCAATTTGGGTTCAGTTCGGGTTCAGTTCGGGTCCGGTATAGGCTATAAGATGAGAATCTGTAGAATTGACTTTCTCTGAATCCCAAACAAGATGTCTACTGTGCTCCAGATCAGATTCCGATCGTGCAATTCTAATGCGATAGAATGACTGTTGCACATTCCCATCGTTAGAAAGATTCTTCCACGAAAAACGGGGCACTGACAATTCTATTCCGATAGGATTGCGTTGAAACTCCACAGATGTTTCGATGACATTACCAGCACAAGCCAGTAATCCCCCAAACATCATCATCAATGATGACGACAAAATTCCTCATATTAAAGGGTCGAAAATTTGTAAGTACAATTACTGCGGTACGTTTCGCCCGGACGGATTACTACCGAGGGCCATTGTGCATTATTAGGACTGTCGGGATAATGCTGACTTTCCAGACAAATTGCGGACCTATAGGGATAAGCAATACCATTTTTACCTTTAACAGTGCCGTCAAGAAAGTTTCCTATATAAAACTGAATTCCCGGTTCAATGGTAAATACTTCCATCTTAATTCCTGATACTGAATCGGTCAGTATAGCTGCCGGCATTGACGTATCGCGTGGAGTGCGAAGAACCATATTATGATCGTAGCCTCTGCCATTCTTCAGTTGCTCGTTATCACTCGAAAGATCCTTACCAATCGGCTTAGCAGTAGTGAAATCAAAAGGTGTTCCGGCAACAGCCAAGATTTCGCCGGTGGTCATGAATGTGGAATCTATAGGAGTAAATCCATCTGCATCAAACCAAATGGTCTCGTTGCAGATATCATTCGAGGGATCACCACTCAAATTAAAGTATGAGTGATTGGTAAGATTGAGAATTGTAGGTGCATCAGTTGTTGCATTATATGTGATGCTCACTGCGTTATCATGAGTGAGAGTATATATAACATCAACCTTTACGTTGCCGGGGAATCCATACTCTCCATTTGGAGAAAAATGAGTCAGGTGGAGTGTTGAATCATTTGGTTGTTCAGCATCCCATACAACGTGATGAAAACCTTTAGGTCCTCCGTGAAGACAATGCCCGAAGTTATTTTGAGGAAGCTGATACTCCTGACCGTCAAGCGTGAAACGTCCTTGATCGATACGGTTGCCATAGCGACCTATCAAAGCACCGAAGTTACCGTCGATATTAATGTAGTCAGCGATAGAGTCATGTCCGAGTACGACATCAGTGAGATTGCCGTTCTTGTCAGGGACCATCAAAGATACCAGACGTCCGCCATAGTTTGTTATACAGGCTTCCACTCCGTTGTCATTGACAAGTGTGTAAAGCGCAGTGGATTTACCGTTCACCTCACTCTTGAAGTTGTCAGGATTCAGGCCCGATTTAGTCAGATGCAATGTGTGATCGGCACACGCATATACAGACAACAGCCCAATGCCGAGCATTAGATTTATAGCTTTCTTTACCATAGGATTAAATATCGTATGTTGTGATTGGTTTACTACTCTGTGAGTGTTGGATTTCACCCGTTGCGGTGGCTGATTGATAATTCAAGAGCCTCCTCGGGGCGGTTTGTGGTGATTAGGTCGACACCCTGGTCGATGCACCAGCTTATGTCAGCCGGATTGTCGACCGTCCAGACATTCACCTTCATACCCAGCGCGTGGGCGCGCTCAATCCAATCAGGGTTTTTACGGAATGCATCAATGTGATAATCAATTCCGTTGGCACCTGCCGCGTGGACCTCTTCGGGTGTGAGATCTCCGGTAAGATAATAGATGTAGGCATCTTTCGGAGCGTATTTGACGAAATTTACAAGAGCCTCACGTGAGAAGGTTATGAAATCGGTTCGCGTGTCGAGTCCCATTTCTTTCACCATTTCTACGCATTCCCTTACGGCTGCTTCCTCTGCCGCCTTATCGACATGTTCCTTTAGTTCGAGTACTAATCTTAGTCGCGGTAGCGCTGTGGCTGCAGTGAGCATGGCTCTGAGAGTGGGCATACTTTCGCCATTATCAAGAACCACAGCCTGCGCCACCCTTGAATCAGCCTCCTCGATAACGACACCCTTGAACTTTCTGTCGTGGTTGCAGAACAGCTCGCCGTCACGGCTTCTCCACACATCAAATTCAGACGCATAAGCCCCTATTGAATCGGCCTTTATCAAGGATCGGATAGAGTTTTGTGATGCTCCCAGCGCTTGCCAGTAGCCGCGATGGGCTACGATGTCGGTGTTTCCATAGGCACAATGCAGGTTCGTGCAGCAGATAAGCAATGCCATTATAGTCTTAATTTTCATGTCATATAGATTTTATCGTATTGTGATTGATGGATCATTCGGAGGGTGATGCCGAGATAAAGTCCGACGGAGACATTCCGAATGTCTTACGGAACACCTTGGAAAAATAGTTCGGGTCAGAGAATCCGGCGCGGTATGCGGTTTCGCTTACATTATAGCCTTTCTTCAGGAGTTCGCAGGCCTTGGCCATGCGTCGTTGCTTTATATAGTCGGTCATAGATGAATTGAAGAATGTTTTCATCTTAATGTGCAACAACGAGCGCGAGATTGCCAGTTCGCGTGTAATATCGGCAATCGAGAATTCTGAATTGTCCATATTATCATCAATGAGTTGATTTATACGGGTAATAAACTCATTGTCAAACTTGTTAAGAGGCGGCAATTCTTCGATGGGTTCATCAACACTTGAGTCCTCAATTTTTGAGTCAATATATGCTCGGCGAGCGCGAAGTATGTTCTTTACTCTTAGTGCCAATAGCTGTGGATCAAAGGGCTTTGCAACATATGCCTCAGCTCCACTTTTAAAGCCGGCCATTGTGGATTCTTCATCACTCTTTGCTGTGAGGAGAATTACCGGGATATGTGACGTAGCCAAATTATTCTTCAGCCTATCGCACAATTCAATACCGTCCATTTCCGGCATCATAACGTCTGAAACAACAATATCAATCGGATATTCCTCTGTGACTTTAAGAGCCTCAATGCCGTTTGTTGCAGTGTATACGTTATAATCTTTTGCAAACTCATCTGAAAGGAATCTAAGCAACTGCGGATTATCCTCGACAAGCAAGATAGAAACCTTTTTATCATCTTTTACAGATTTATTCGTGTCAATCTCATGAGAATATACTGCCAGAGTATTGGATATAAATGTCGGCTGATAAGCGAGAGGCTGTGCATCAGTCGTTGATATGCAAGATGACTTATCGAAGGCCGACGGAGTGACATTCAATCTGACTACAAATGAAGTGCCTTCACCGACTTTACTGGTTACAGATATATTGCCTTTATGAATTTCAACAAGTTTCTTAACAGTTGCTAAACCGATGCCCCAACCTGTGTGGCTCGCATTGTAGCCACGTCGTGTCTGATAATACTTTTTGAAAATATTATCAAGTTCTTCCGGAACGATACCTATTCCAGTGTCTTTAACTTCAAGCTGAAGATATACGGAATTATCGTTGCCTTCAACTATTGAAGCTCGCACATCGATATTGCCATTTTCTCCTGTATATTTTATGGCATTGGAAAGAAGATTGCTTATGATACGTTCAAGATAAGTAGGCGAAAACCAAACATCTTCACCATTATTCTGAGTCATTACGTTTATACATATATTCTTATCCGATGCCGGGCCTCTGAAGTAACCTGTCATTGTCTCAATTAGGGTAAGGGGATTACCTTTTTGCAAAAAAAGTTGGAAATTACCTGATTCGACCCTATTGAATGTGACAAGCTCGTTAATCAGATCGACCATCTTTGAGGTATTGGCTATCGCTGCAGATAGTCTTTCGCGTGATTCATCCGAAAGAGATTCATTAGATGACAGTTGTTTTAACGGCGCAAGAATAAGGCTGAGCGGGGTTTTCAGCTCATGGGAAATATTGGTGAAGAATTCCATTTTCTCACGATTAAGCTCATCCTTTTTAGCTCGTTCAATTAGTTTTAATTTCTTTTGCTGTTTTTCTTTCACTCTCCAATTAAAGAGTTTATATGCGAAATAAACAATAGCCAGACCGATGAATACATAAATTAGCCATGCCACCGATGAAAGGTAATACGGAGGTGCTATTTTTAACTGTAATTGTTTTATGGCAGCATTATCCCAGTTCTCCCCGGAGGATGAGGCTCTAACCTTAAAAACATATGAACCATATGGGATTTCCATAGCGGTAAATCTACGTTGAGTACCTACATCTCTCCACTCTTTATCAAGACCTTCTATGAAAATCTGATACTTAACATTCTGGGCACCGATAGGATCAACAACACCATAATCGATACTGAACACTCTTGATGAACCATAATCCAACTCCAATACCTCCATTGCATCAAGAGTGGATGACAGCGGAGATTCCGAAGACTTTGGTGAGACAGGATTATTGTTCAGTATTAACCGCCACAGATGAACTGCGGTGGTTGAATCGGAGCGTTTTTTTACATTCGGATTAAATGAGACAAGACCATTTACCGTTCCACAGTACAAGTTGTTGTCTGATGCCAAAAGGGTCGATGAGAAATTAAACTGATTTTCAGGCAGTCCATCAGTTGTGGTAAATTTAACTGCGGTCAAGTCATCCGGATCAACTTTGAATAATCCTCCTGATGTGGTCAGCCAAATATTTTTAGTATTATCTTGTATTATACTACAAATTGTCCCCAATGTCTGGGTTTCATTCTTAAAGCGGGTAAATTCAAGTGTTTCACTATCTATGTAGTATAGCCCGGCATTATTCGTGCCAACAAATATTCGTCCCTCATTATCCTCAAAGATAGTAGTAATGTAGTTGTCATTCAGGCAATTATTTTTTGAGGCGGATGATTTTCCCCAACCTTTTATCTCCTTTGTTTTCTTATCAATCCTAAATAAGCCATGATTTACTGTTCCGGCCCATAGATTGTCGAGATGGTCTGTGTAAAGACAATAGATGAAATCGGTGTCAAGTATGGGATGATTAACGGGAATAAACTGTTCCTCATTGAAGTCATAAACGAGTAATCCTTTTGTAGTTGCTATATACAAAACCCGATTGTCATTTCCTTGCTGCGCGATTGCAAATATAGCATTACTTTTCAATCCGCTATTGAAAGCGGTATAATGTTTATGGCTGCGATCTTTCAAATTATATCGGAACAATCCGTTACGAAATGTTCCAATCCACATTTCACCGTTTTGTTGGTCGCAAAATAGTTCATGGATATTTGTACCGAGATTTGGAATGTGATCGAAATGCTCAATATGTTTATTATTAATATTGAGTATGTTTATGCCTCCATCTTCTGTGGCAAGCCAAAGATTACCCTTAATAGGCTCAATGATTCGTCTGACAGCTTTTCCGGATAGAGTATTAAAACCATATCCGGGTGCGGTCCATGCAAATTGGGTCGCGTTTCGCAGGACAAGATTAATTCCTCCGAAATAAGTGCCTACCCATATATTATCATCTGTATCTGATACAATACTATATATCGCATTATCAGATAGTGTGCGTGAATTTCCAAATTGCTGTGTGATTATTGAAATATTCCCGCTTTTAGTATTGATAGTTGTAATGCCCTTTTCTGTTCCAAGCCAAATCAAACCGTTGGAATCTTCGGTGATTACACGAACTGTCCCATTGCTGATGTGACCTTCATCATAAATGATCCTTTCGCCAGATGACAAATTAAGACACATTACACCTTTACCGTCTCTGCCAATCCACAACAGACCGTTACTATCAAAAAATAGGGGTACAATAGCATCAAATCCTGTCAAGAAGTCAGAGTATAATGAAGTATCCATCACAGTTTCCATCAACATTTCTGATGTGTAATAAGCAATGGATTTATTTGTTGCAAGATAAATCTTATCATCAGGAGACACAGCAAGTCCTACGATATAGTCTTCTGATTGTCGGGGCATATGTTTAAACTCATTGGTACCTTTGAGCAGCTTATACACTTTAGAGCCGGTACAAATGACTGAACCATCTGCGGTTTCTGCAATTCTGGTTATGTGATCGCCTCCAACATTATATCGCTCAAAATCATCTGATTCTCGACGATAGCGACATATCCCTACATCAGATCCAATCCAAACATTATTGTCCGAATCCACAAAAATATGACGGATAAAATTATGAGGGATAGATGATACGTCATTGATGTCGTTATAATAAGCTACAAAAGCTGTCTCTTATACACATCTCCGAGCCCACGAGACTCGACGTCATCT
>ENA-OYWU01000141-OYWU01000141.1-human-gut-metagenome-genome-assembly--contig:-NODE-141-length-41619-cov-6.917188_pt1 | contig 41619 bp, 28 predicted proteins | sample MGYA00244173_ERZ653403 | MGnify/ENA primary metagenome ERZ653403 (study PRJEB26926, sample SAMN06165043) | human gut metagenome | biome: ENVO:00009003; feature: ENVO:2100002; material: ENVO:00002003...
AGGGGGAGCTGGCGGGGGGTGAGGCCGAGAAGGGCGGAAATGGCCGCGGCATCCATGGTGGCACGTGGAACGGTGGCGATTCCTTCCGATGTGCATGCGAGGGTGAGGTTTTCACAGGCGATGCCGGTATCCACACAGGCCATGGCTTTCACCTGCTCGCCTTCCGGAAGTTCCGACATGTCGGCCACGAAAAGCACGCAAACAGGCGCTTCGATAACGAAGTCCTGCGAGAATTCCTTGGTTCCGGCGATGAGGCGGCGGTGGTCACCTTCTTTGGCGAGCGAAAGCGAATGCGACGCAGGCTGATACTCCCACACACCGTTTTTATCGAATACGTATACTCGGATCTCCTGCCAGTTGCGTGCGGTGGGATTGCTACGGTTGGCTGGGGCGCCGAAACGCCCGGGAGCGGCATCTGGGCGGTTGACCCCTGCCGTCATCCAAAGTAACTGTCCGAGTGTGGAATCACTGATTTCGCGTGTGGCATCAAATTCGCGCACGCTGTGGCGCTTCGCCACCACCTCGTTCATCGGCATGCCTCCGCTGAACGAAGGTGCCGGAAGTTTTCTTTCCTGTGCTGTCATAATCAATGTTGCAGCCATCGCCAGCATTATAGCCGGCCGACGGTGAAATTTAATAGTCAGATTCATATGTATAATAACGTTATGATTATCGCTGTTGTTTCATGCAGAACCGCCCCGTGAGTGCCGACCGTATCATTCGCCGACCGAATAGCGATACCGACCCAGTCGGTAAGTCTGCCCTTACTCGTTCCGGTAAATTTACGCAGAATATTCCTTTACCACAATATACGTACGTACAATGAAATCGACCCAAAACACCACGGGCCGGAAACCGCTGCATTGCGGCTCCCGGCCCGTGTCAGAGCTTAGGTTTTCCTGACGGGATTACATCAATACTTTCATCCCTTCAATTATGTAGACTCCACGGGGGAGACTGCCAATCACATTGCGGCCTGCCGACAGGCGGATGATGGCAGCACATGTTCCGTCGGGACGGTAGATCGAGGTTGTGAATGCTTCTGGAACGTTTATCACAAGCGAGTCGCCCTCACGGCTGAATGTAAGAGCAGATGCCGCGGAAGGTACTTCGAGACCCGACCAGGCATCCTCACCAAGATCGATGCCGATTGACGAGAATCCGTTTGTACTGATGGCGTAAACAGTGAACGGATCAACATGCACAGTGTCGGATGCATCCGCCTCGCCGGCTTCTAACGGTTCGAACGCCGTACCGGCCTCATTAAGCAGATATATGGATTCCACGGGACTCTCTACACTGCCGTATGTGGCGGTCAAAGTATAGTCCTGACCATCCACAGCCACACGTTCCGGAGTGGCGGGAACCGTTATGTTCCGGGCCGACAGGCACACATCCTGATCCGGCGCGCTCACACGCAGCAGACATGGATGGTTGGCCATGACGGCAGCCTGGCGCATGAACAGATTCTTTTCGGGATTGAAAGCTATCACGGCATACTTTCCGGCATCGGTGTCCTCATCCCAGCGCGACGACGCCGACAGAGGTGTGCCGTCGGCAGCCAGCGTCACAGTCTCCACGTCGAACGGAACCACCAGCGACGACCAGTTGCCGTTGCCCTCGGCGGTACGCGCCCCGGTGGTCAGCGAAACCGAAGCACCCTCGGCCAGAGAGAACTTGTTGGCAATGGCCAGAGGATAGCCGCTGCGGAAGTTTATGTCGGCAGCTGAAGTGTAGATGCGTCCCTGACGGTCCACCAGTTCGCCTTCAATCTCCTCAGTCACGGTGCCTACAGTGGTGACAATGTAATTGGCCGGTGCAGCGGGCACAGCTACTCCGTCGCCGAGTATCACCAGACAGTTGGGGTTCACACCATCGAAGGCTTTGCCGCTGAATGCCGATGCCCTGAAGGCTCCGGGCACGCGCTGAGGCGCAGCTGTTTCGGTGGCGCCGTTAAGATTGATGGATGTGAGGTTGTCGCAACCGCTGAACGCCCCGTCACCGATTGCGTCAATGCCGGTTAATGTGATTGTCGACAACGCAGAGCAACCGCTGAATGCGGCATCGCCGATTACCGACACCGATTCGGGCACGGTGACCGTGGTAAGATTATCGCAATCCCTGAAAGTTTCGGCTCCGATAGCATCGACATCCGGAAGGGTCACTGTGGTGAGCGACGACATTCCGGCGAACGCCCCGGCAGGCACATCACCTGTCATCTCCGACAAGTCAAGCTCCTCGAGCGTGCTGAACGATTCTGTCACGGTGGCAAGCATCTCGGGTGTCACATCGCCTTCAAGCGATATGGATGTGATGCCCACAGCCTCCTTGGCTTCAATCGAAGTGATTTCAGCCGGATTGAGTGTGGCTCCGTTAAGAGGCACAGCGAAGATTTCAACGGTTTCGTCCTCATCCGTAACGCTGACGGTATAGTAACCCTCCTCGTCGGGCAACACCACCTGCTTGCCGATCTTGACTTTTGCCTCTACGTTCTCCTCGCGCAGATCCGACAGCCCTATACGGAAGCGCACCTCCGAATTCTCCTTCACGTTCTCCAGCACGGGCGACAACCGGTCGGATGTGTTCCACACCTCGAATTCTGTGGCCGCATCGCCTTCGGAAGCCTCATTGTTACGGAGAGCCTCGAGTTCAACCGAGAACAGATCGGAAGCGCATTTGAACACCACATCATAGAGATATACCACATCGACGGCATGATTGCCGCTCTTATCGGCATGTTTGTTGGGATTCCAGTAGGTTACGGCCAGCGAGCCGTCGGCGTTAAGGGCATCGGGCGGCAGGAGTTTGCCATTGTCGTAGATTCTGCTCTTCTGTGCCTCACGATAGGCGTCCGTACCTTCGGGACGTGCCGCTTCGGCTGCATGCACTCCCACAAAAAGCTTGCCGCTCATGTCAATCGACTCCAGAGCGACATTGTCGCCGAGGAACGACACTGTGCCGTTGTCAAGCGCACCGTCGGCAACGAAGCATCTCGAGGTGCTGTATTCCAGCGTGTAGACCGGGTTCTCACCTACGATATTGAATTTATAGCGTTCCCATCCGTTGGTAGCGTCGAAATATCCGCCGTCCATCGGAGTCTTGTAGGCTTCGAGATATTCCGGTTTTACCACAACCGTCACCTTGGTGCAGTCACCGAGGCCGAGATTGTTTGTGGCCGAGGAGGAGTATTGTATATGCGCCACCTGGTTGCCGTTCTTAGGCACACACGGCACATACAGGGTGGTGAGCGAAGTGCAGCCCTTGAAGCAATCGGTCTGCAGGCCACCGGTGTATTTCCACCCGCCCGACGGAGTCTTCACCTTGTCGTAATTGTAAAGGTCGGCCGGAAGCTCAAGCTCACGGAGGCGGCGGCAGTTGAAGAACGCGCCGTTGTCGATCATACGGACAGTGGGGGGAAGGATGATCTGCTCGAGACCCACCACCTGATTGCTGTTGCTGCTTTTGCAGAAGGCATATGCGGGGAACGAGTTCTCCGGGAAGAGGTCGGCCATGCTGCGATCGGCCACGATACGCGCCTCCGACAGGTCGAGATATTTCAACGAGGCCGCAATGTTCGGATTGTTGCGGAACAGGCTGAAGTCCGTATAGTCCAGATCGCCCTTGATGGTAAGCTTCTGTATATTCCAAAGTTTCAGACGTATCTCCTCATCCTCAGGGCCATAATCGCCGTTGAAGAGGTGCTGTCCCTCTTCAAGCACGATGGTGGCGTCGGACAGGCGCACCGGTGGATACACCTTCACATCAAAATCCATGTCCTGCTTGGCAATGAACGAATAGCTGAACGATTTTCCACCCTCCATAAGGGTCTCGCCGTTGAGGGTCACATCAATGAAGTCAGAAGCCGAACGGGGCACGATGCGCAGGTTGATGTCGCGTCCGCGCACTGCCGTTGCCACGGCTCCCGAAACCACAGCGTTGGGCAGCTCGGGGATGCGGATGTTATAGACCGGAGTCTGGTTGTTAAGTGCCGGAAGGGCATCGACCACATTCTCATTCTTCCCTTTCACAAGCGCCCATGTGCGGTTGTTGAACGAGGTGGCCAGACGCACGGTGTTCCCCTCGCGTACGGTCGACTCCTTCACACAGCATTTGATGGTCATGCGGATACCGTCGCCATGCACCCCGGACGATACCGTAGGCGACGACAGGAACTCCTTGATGTTCCCGTCCTTGTCGGTCAGTACAGCCGCCCAGAACATCTGCGCGTTCTCGGCCGGTATGTAGAGGGCGTTGGCGCGGATGTCGAACTGCTGGCCGGGAATCACATTCACGGCATCGGTGAGCAGACCGACGGTGCCGCCCGTGTCGGTGAGCTGCCAGGGAGAATCGTAGACGGCACATGGCATCGGTGCCACAAGGCCGAAGTGAACAATCGTGTTGCCGTTGATTGTAACGGTGTATGCGCCATCGGCCTCAGGATACAGGCGTGTGTTGTTGGCATATACCTCCATGCGGTTGTCGTTGTCGGCTATATGCTCCGCCGTGAACCTCACTTTTGTGCCTTGGCCATAGCGGCCGGCAGGGGTCTCCGAGTTGAATTTCACCTCGTTGTGCTCCATCACTGCGAACGCGAAATCGGTGCGTGCCGGGATGGGGTCGACTATGATTTTTCCCACCTCGTTCCAGTTCTCCTTTTTGGAGTAGTTTTCCACAGCCTTTTCGTTAGGAACGTGCAGCGTGATGGCCGCTTTGTTGGTACCTGACAGCACACACCAGTTGATGAACTCGGCAGTTTCACGGCCTACCCATATGTCGCGCAGATGCGAAGCGCTGAGAAACACATTATATTCATACGTCTTCACTCCCGCCGGAATCACGATTGATGTGATGCCGCACTGGCGGAAGGCTGCATTGTTGATGCGGTTGAGGTTGTTGGGCAGAACCACCTCGGTAAGCTGTCCCTGACCCTGGAATGCCGACTTGGGCAGCGCATTCGCCTGATTCGACCCGTAGGCGGCGATATAGACCGACGAGATGTCGACTCGGGTGAGTTTCATTTTTGCGCGCATGAACTCGAAATCGCGCGAGTCGATCGAGCCGAACAGGGTCAGGTCCTTTATGGTGCCTGTCTCCGATTCCGGAATAAGTGTCTCGAGCGTGCCCGGATTTTCAACCCAGATGCTGCGTTTCTCCCTCACTTCCGAAGCTTTCTGCACGAGCACCGTTACCTCCTGATCCTCGCGGACGTTGGCTATGGTGTAGTTCACGCCGTTCACCGGAGTGAGCATATATCCGTTTGCCTTCACCGTCACCACATCCTCATCAGGATTCGATGGCGTGACAGTGAACGAATAATCCCAGCCGCGCACCACCTTGTCCTCGCCCGACACGGTCACGCCGGCCACACCTGCGGGGAGTTTTATGGCAAAGCATCCGGCCGACGGACGGTCGGCTGCAATCTCATTCACAGTCAGCAGCTCGCCGGCCACAGGCAGCCAGGTTTTGCCATTGTCGGCCGATGTTGCCATTCGCACCACATCGCCTGCCGCAACAGTCACATCGCCCTTGAGCGAGCAACCTGACACGGTGATATATCCCGCTCCGAGCGTAGCCATCGACTGCAGGTTGAAGCCGGCAGCCTGGCTAAGCAGGCCTTTCAGCTCACCGCCGGCACTATAAAGGGCAACAGCTATCTTGCCGCTGAAATCACTGTAGGAAAGATTCTTCATATTTCCCACACGCACCGTGAAGGTCTTGCCGGGTGCCAGTGCCGTGAGATCGGAACCCATTCCGACCTGACCGCCGTCGGCTGTTATGTGAATTGTCGACCACCGGGCATTGTCGCCGGAGGACGGTTTGATATTGTAGATAATCGTGTTCAGATTGTTGAACTGATGGCTTGTGCTCGCCACAGGGTTAAGAGCAGTGCTCAGGTAGAAACCGTCGGCCAGGCCGCCCCATCCCCAGTTGAAATGGAAATAACCGGCGTCGTTATATCCGTCGCACACGAAGGCATGCCCGGCAGTCACATCCTGACCGCAGTAAAGCACCGGACGGCCGGCTTCTATCTCATCCTTCACAATCTTGTCCCAAGCCTGCTGCGTGGCCACTTCGGAACGTTTTTTATAGGAAACGCCCGGATCATAATTGAAATAGTTGGTCAGTGCAGCCGGCACACGCACCTCATAGGCGCTTGAGCCCGACATGCCGAACTGGGTGTCGATACTCTTTGCCGCATGGTAGACAAGCTGAGCCACAGCTGCTGCTTCGGCCTCGGTATAGCCCGAGCGGTAATTGTCCATCCGCATGTTGTCCCAGTCGTAGGACACATCGAAGCTGACGCCAGCGAAATCGCCCCTCCCTTGTGCCGGGTAGTTATGATACTTCATTATGGAAGCCATTGCCGTTCCGACACATCCCACGAGCGGACGTCCGGGAATATCGTTGTTGAACGGCCCTTCCTGACTCCATGCCGGAGTGGCGAGCACAGTCTCCTGCGCCGACCGGGCGGCAGCGGCACGCACTGCCATGCGTCGCTGAGGCGCGGCCTGAGCTTTCTGCAGGCCGGAAGCGGCTTTTATCTCCTTTTCCACCCCGCTCATCATCCACCGCATTGCCGGCGGAACCTTCGACACCACATAGGGATTCTCGAACGAATAGCCCAGCACAGGGGTAGTGCAGTCGTCGGCCGATACTATGACAAAACCCTTGCCATCTGTCGCATTAAACACATAGTACACCGGCTTCGACGGTGAGCCTGCGGTGTAGACAAGCTCCAAAGTTCTGTCAGATGCTAATCCGCCTTTACGGCTGGCACTGAAAAATTCATCGGCCATCTGCCTTGCATCGTCTGCCGACACTACGCCGGCATAAGCTGACGGCGATGCGCACGACAGCAGGGCGAGAATTAGCATTTTGGATGAATGTTTAAACATAACCTTTTGTTAATTCGCGTTTTAAAGATTGATTTATACTAATTGTCTTGGATTTCGTGATTACGTTTATTTCCGAGTTCGCTCAGTTCAATAGCTCCTCCCCACTGGAGGGACGGATGCAAAAACTTTTTGGCATGTAACCGGTTGAAACCGCACCCAGGAAGTTTTCAGCCCGCAAAGTTAATAAAAATCCTTTTACAACACCCTCCGCCACCTTTTTTTTGCTCCCCTCCACACACCAACGACACGGAGCACGACACTTCCGAAAGATTTCGGTTCCAATTCCCTGAATTTCCGTATATTTTGCTAACTTAGTCAGCCTAAACCGAGGTTCAATGCAAAACGAAATTATCGTATATCAACCGGATGCAACTCTTTCACTGGATGTAAGGATTGAAAATGAGACCGTATGGCTCAATCAAGCGCAGATGTCCGAGTTGTTTCAGCGTGACCGCACTGTAATCACACGCCATATCAATAACATTTTCAAGGAGAAAGAGCTTGAAGAAAGAAGCAATGTGCATTTTTTGCACATTGCCCGTTCAGACAAACCTGTCAAGCTTTATTCCCTTGATGTTATAATCTCAGTCGGCTACAGGGTTAAATCGGTCAGAGGCACACAATTCCGTCAATGGGCCAATAAGATTCTCAAAGATTATCTATTGCGTGGATACAATGTGAATCAAAGAAGGTGTCCTGTTCGATGGACAGATATTTGATGCTCATAAGTTTATAAACCAACTCATCCGTTCTGCAAAAGTCAGGATTATTTTAATTGACAACTATGTGGACGACACCGTCCTGACACAGCTCGACAACAGGAAGCACGGTGTCGAGGCAACCATATATACGCGACATATCTCCGAAGCATTCAAATTGGATATACAACGACACAACCGACAGTACCCCTCCATTATGGTGAAGTGTGCGTCTAAAATTCACGACCGATTTCTGATTATTGATGACACTCTATATCATATCGGCGCATCAATAAAAGATTTAGGGACAAAATTATTTGCCTTCTCTAAAATGGAACTGTCACCTTCGGTCATTCTAAATCATTTCCACAATTGACAAAATCAAACGCCACCGGGCGGCTGGAAAGGTGGTGAGTCCAGGTGCCCGGTGGCGTTGGTGGGGATAGCGGAAAAGAATGTTTCGAGGTGAATGGGGAGAGGAATCAGTCGGGGAGCGAGGTGGTCCAGTTGATTTCGGCGGGGTTGCCTTCCATGCTCCACACAAGCGGGAGCGACGGGTGGTTGAGAATCTCCATTACCGACCCGCTATCCTGATTGACGGCCACAAGCAGCTCACCGAGCGGCGACTGGCGGCGCAAAGGCTCCAGTGTATAGGTGCGTCCGTCGATTATGGCATGCCCGTCGGTAAGCAACGAGTGCAGCGTTTTCTCCGAAACGAGGCCGAAGAGCGCATTGCCTGGCACCTGGATATGGTTGCCGTCCTCAGGCATCACATAGCACAGGCGTGTGGCATCCTCGCGGGCCTCGCGGCTCATGCGGTAGGTGCCCTTCCACCATTTCAGGTTTCGCTCGATGGTCCAGTCGAGCAGCAGACCACCCTTGTCTGCAGGCGTGAATGTCATGATGAAACGGCGTTTCTGCCCGTGGAGCGTGTAGGTCACCTTCACCCTTACGGCATCGGCCGACAGAGCTGCTAACGGAGGAGTTGACTCGAATGTGTCGGCAGCCGAACGGGCCATCGAGGCGGCGCGGTTCCTGTTTCCACCCTTTTTGCCCATGACCATGCGAAGTTCGCCGCCGGCCATCAGGTCGGCATGGCTCAGGCGTGTGGATTCGTGAGGCTTGCCGTTCAGCAGGATTTTCTGCACGTAAGGATTGTTCTCGCCGAAGTTCTCCGCCACAATTCGGAAGTCGCGGCCGTTGGCCAGATGCAGCGTGGTGCTTTCCACCAGCGGCGAATGTATAAGATAGTAATCATGACCCGCATTGGGATAAAGCCCGATCATGTGCATTGCAAGCCACGACGACATGGCGCCGGAATCGTCGTTGCCGGGGAGGCCGCGCGGAGTGTCGTTGAAATTGGCCGAAACTATCTCGCGCACGCGGTCGGCCGTACGGTCGGGGCGTCCAATCCAGTGATATAGGCATGGGGTGAGGAACGACGGCTCGTTGTTCACATTGTAATGGCCGTGGTCGAAGAATGTGTCGAGGCGCTTTTCAAATGCTTCCTTCCCGCCACACATCTCGATAAGCCCCTCCACATCGTGCGGCATACTGAGCGAATACTCCCACGACGATGCCTCATAGAAGAACATGCTCCACCAGGGGGTGTACCACGGGCCTTCGAACATCACGGGGTTGTAGGCGAACTTCCATTCCGACACAGGGGCCGCATCCTCCCGGCCTACTGTGACACGGCCGAAGGGGATGGAATCAAGCCACTCGCCGGTGGCGCTGCGCGGCATGATGAATCCGCGCGAACCGTCGTGTTCATAATCCTTCCGCCACAGGTTTTTCCAGTTGCCGCTCTGGGCGAGATAGCGGTCGGCAATGGCCGCATAGTCCACACCCGGCACCGCCGCTGAATCGCGCGCCAGTCCTGCCGCCACCTGATGTATGGCAAAATCGCACAGCGAATATTCCACCGTACGGTTGCCGGCACGCGGAATTCCGTGGGGCACATAGCCCAGACGCAGGTATTCATTCAGACCACCGCGTCCTTCGGCCTCATGTGCGGCCCCGGGGTCGACGGTGGCATCCTTGAGCATTGCATCCAGAGCCTTGCGGTAATCAATCCCCTGCAGCCCCTTCACATAGGCATCGGCCAGCACAATCTCGGCGTTCGAGCCGCCCTGGGTGCGTCCGTTGGCGTTGCCGCTGCGGGCATCGGGCATAAATCCGTCGCGCAGCCCTATGTTTATCAGCGAGTTCACTATGTCGCGTTCACGGTCGGGCGCTATCAGTGTTATCAGAGGCGAGGAGGTGCGGTATGTGTCCCATATGGCATAGAAATCATCGAAATATGGCACACCCGGATCGGTCCACAGCGGATTCTCGCCTGTGCGGTCGGACGGCATGAGCATCGTGTGATAAAGCGCGGTGTAGAACATCCGTTTCTCCTTCACGGGCGTGTCCGCACCGAGTTCAATCCGCTCCAGCAGTTTGTTCCATGCATCGCGGTTTGCCTGTAAAAGTGCGTCGAAGCTCCTGCCCGCAGTATAGTCCTGCAGGTTCTGCATGGCCTTGCGTTCGCTGATGAACGATATGCCGACGCGCACATTCACCTCCGTTGTGCCCGGAGCGAATGCAAGCAGTGCGCCGGTTTTCTCGCCGGTATCGTGCTGCCGGGCCACGCCTGCCATAATCTCAGCGCCCTTCCATGTGGCGGTCGAGGCAAATGGACGGTCGGCGGTGAGATAGAAATAAACCGTATAGGCGCGCCCGTTGTTCCAGCCGCCGCGTATGCGGCTATAGCCCGACACAGCTGTATCGCCATGCACCTCTATCTCCGAACCGATGAACTGCTGCGCCTCGCGGGCATCGGGCACAGGCGTCTCGCCAAGAAAGAATCCGGCATCGACCATCAGCGCCGGCGAACATGCCGAAGGATATGTGAATCGGTAGACCGAAGCCCTGTCGGTTGTGGTTATCTCGGTGCGTATGCCGCTACCCTCGAATTCGGTGGCGTAATAGCCCGGGGCTATGGTTTCGGACGCTCTCTGCGCGTAATGCGATGTGGCATCCAGATTGCCGCAGAACGGCTGGATGAGGATGTTACCGTATTTCGGCCCCCCTCCGGTGCCGCTCACATGTGTCTGCGCGAAACCGTCGACACGTACGGGCATCGGCAGCCATCCGCTGTTTGGGCCGGGAGTGCAGTCCGGGCCCGGACGCACCATCCCGAAGGGAGTGGCCGGTCCGATGAACACGCGCCCCAACCCCTCGCTCCCTATGGCGGGATCCACATAATCGACCGGCCGCGACGTTTCTCCCAGAAGGGATGATGCGGCCGCTGTAAACATTGCAAGTAGCAGGCTGAATCTCATGATATTATAAATATTGGATATTTTAATTGCACCTGAAAATGCACACGCGTCTCACGTGCCAAAGGCACGTCCCTACATATTATCCCCCTTTTCTCCCTGCACAAAGATAGCAACTTTTTCCAAATAAAACCGGCCCTGCGATGGCTGCTGTGTGAGCAGTCGCCGCAGGGCCGGTTAGCGGTTAAGTAAAGTGATGTGTCATTTAAGTTTGTCGGCGAGGCCATGGAGCGCATCGGCTCCGTTCTCCAGCGCGTTCGAGGCGGCAGCCTTCACCTTGTCCATGATGTCGCCACCCTTTTCCTTGGCAGCATCCATCAGGTTGGAGCCCTTCTCTTTGGCCGCTTCGGCATATTCTGAAGCCTTTTCCTTGGCCTGAGCGGCAAGGTCGGCAGCCTTCTCTTTTGCCTGGGCTGCAGCATCCTGCACTTTTGCGCCGGCCGACTGCATTCCTTCCTTCGCTGCCTCACGGGCGGCGTCCACGCTCACACGTGCAGCATCGGCACTTACGGCAGCTGCCGCCTGAGCAACATCGATATTCGCTTGTTCTTTCGTGTTCATAGTGTTACGTTTTTGAAGTTAGGTTTCACGATATAAAACACGACACACAGCGTTGTTGTTTACTGCGCCCGACCGAGCAGCCAGCACAAAAGACTCCCAATCTGGCAATCCCATATATGTCCTCTGCAGAATTCACTCTATTTACCAAATGTCCTTCAATACGTAGGGTCGCGACCTGTCGCGACTGCAACCATGCGGAATCTGTGAACCCTTTTAGCTTGATTCACCTGCAGATATCCGTTTGCAGTCGCGACAGGTCGCGACCCTACTATTTGGTGGAATCCTGTTAAAGTTATCCTTTAAGTTTATGGGTTTCCCTGACAGGAGGCCGAGGCCTGATGTCAGAGTTTAGAATCGATAAGTTTAAGCTTGTCCTCGATGGCGCTCAGATCGTCCTTGATACGCTGGATTCTGCGTTCCATCTCACGCATCATCGAGTCGCCGCTCTTGCTCTTCGACGAGAGGAAACCGAGGTTGTTCTCATACGTCTTGAGCTCGTTGCGCTTGATTTCGTAGGCGCGGACAATGCGCTCACGTTCGCGGCGCAGTTTGGCGGCATCGGAGCCCATCTCCTTCACCACATCCTCGAAGCGGCTCATGCCGGAACGTTCCTGGCGTGAACGGGCGTAGAAGGCATCGCAGAGCGCACGGTATTCGTCGTATATCTTGTCTTTCTCGCGGAACGGTACATGGCCTATCTGCTGCCATGATGCCTGCAGCTCCTTCACCTTGGCCATGGCCTCGGCACGGGGGGTATCGGCCGGAATGGCCTTTAGAGCCTCGATAATCTCCCGCTTGGCTTTCAGGTTCTCCTGCTCTTCCGAGCGGCTTTCGCTGAGGTTCTTCTTGCGGTTCTCAAAGAATGTGTCGCACGCCTTCTGGAAACGGGTCCACACGGCATCGCTCTGCTTCTTGGCCACGGCGCCGATGGTTTTCCACTCCTTCTGCAGAGCCACGAGGCGGTCGGCAGTCTTGCGCCAGTCAGTGCTGTCGCGCAGAGCCTCGGCCTGTTCGCAAAGGGCAATCTTTTTGGCAAGGTTGGCTGCGAGACCATCCTTCACGGAGCGGTAGTATTCGGCCTTGGCCGTGAAGAATGAATCGCACACCTTGCGGAAACGTGCAAACAGGGCGTTGTTGACCTTACGCGATGCAAAACCGAGTTTTTTCCACTCCTCCTGTGCGGCAAGAATAGTCTTTGTCATCTCCTCCCATGCGCCGAAGTTGCTCAGCGACGAGAAGTCCAGAGCCTCCACGCGTTCGCAGATGGCAGTCTTGGCAGCCTCATTGGCGGCCTCGCGTGCCTTGCGTTCCTCGAAGAAGGCCTGATATTTCTTGTTGACCACGGCGGAGGCATCCTTGAAACGCTGCCAGATCTCCTCACGCAGCTCCTTGGCTACGGGGCCGGCCTGACGCCATTCGTCGTGCAGATTCTGCAGACGCTTGAATGCCAGTACCACATCCTCCTCTGCGTCGAGCTTTTCAGCCTCCTCGCAAAGCAGGGTTTTCAGTTCAAGATTCTTGCGGAAATCATAGTCGCGCAGGTCCTTGTTCACTTTCAGCTGGTCGTAGAACTGCTCCACCGATGCCTGATAGGCTTTCCATTGGTCGGTGGCCACGGTGGGAGGCACTTCGCCGATGGTCTTGAACTCGGCCTGTATCTCCTTCACACGGGGGAATGTCCGGTTCACATTATCGGTGTCGGCCGACAGGGCGTTGAGCTCGTCGATAAGCGCCTGCTTACGCTCATAGTTGGTCTGCATCTCGGCCTCGTGTGCGGCAGTGAGGGCGGCCTTGCGGTCGCGCACACTGTCAAGCAGCTCCTTGAAGCACTCCTCGGCAGGACATACCGCCGGGATAAACGTCTGTTCGTCGTTGCCGGCGGCAACAAATGCCGCCATCTCGGCCTCCAGTTCATTTTTACGGAATGCATAGAACAGATGTTTCAGCCGTGCCACCTCTTCGCGGGTTATCTCGGCATCGGTGCCTTCAGACAGGGCGGCAAGCATGTCGAGCACCTCTTCCTTGCTGGCGGGTGCCGGACGTTTTGCCGATACAGCTGTTTCGGCCTCGGTCATTTCTGTTTCAACTTCCGCTTCCGCCTCAGGCTCCGGAGCTGTCTGTGTAGCTTCCGGCGACGGTGTCGCAGCATCTGCTTCAGATGTTTCAGCAACGTCAGAGGCATTCTCAGCCTTCACTTCAGTTCCGGCTGCAAGGGTGGAATCTTGGATGGAACGGGTATCTTCGCCCGTGGCTTCCATTTCGCGCATTTCCATAAAAATTATAAGGTTATAGATTAACAAGGAGCACTGCTCCACGCCAGACTGCCCATGCAACCATAACATCGCACACGGGCACAGGCACAGAGCCATTTTTTCAAATTACACGCCAAATATATAAACAATTATCGGAATAGCAACAACTTTCATCCCAAAACTTTCACCCACCCGTGGTTTCCCTTACTCTTAGGGTAAAATCGCCGGGCAATCGCTCCGTCCTGACGTAGGGTCGCGACCTGTCGCGACTGCAATATCGCAATGCCCAATCGACAAGCACAGTGCCAGCGAGCTTGGCGGCAGTCGCGACAGGTCGCGACCCTACTACAGGATTGCAGCACCGGTTCGTCGCACTATGCCGGAGGGATTTTAACTTTGGTTTTAACATCATTTAACCCCCCCCATTTTAATTTTATGGTTTATTGGCTAATTTTGCTCCGCAAATCAGGGCAGTGCGGTTTCACCGCATGCCCCGACGGAAGATTACATCACCTCGGCAATTCTCCCGCCTTCAGGTGGGCGAAAGTGATGGGACGGCTCTTCTTCCTTGAATCTTATTGTGTTACGCAGCCGCTGACACCCTCGCAGGCTTCTCAACGGCTCTTCTGCGTCCCGTCTTGCAGAATCTTTACTTTCGTGTCGGGCCATTGCTGGCTCCCGATGCGAGGGGATGGATTCTCAATGGCGGACTTTTTTATGTCCGGAGGTCTCACAGCCACCGGCTCCCGCCTGAAAGAATCCGGATCACGGAGCTTCGGCTCCCTCCCGACCTTCAGGCTATTTTTATTTTTAACCTTTTAACATAAAATCAAAACAATGAAAAAGATCAAATTCCTTGCAATGATGATTGCCGCTCTTACTTTCTGCATGGGCTTCACCGCCTGCGGCGACGACGACGATGACGAACCAGCAAACCCGCTTGTAGGAACTTGGGTAGGCACATTCGACCACGACGGGGGTTATTATGGCGATGGCCAGGATGTGATTACAATGACATTCACAAAAGATGGTGAAATGTTCGCCAAGAACGAAAATGCATCAGTGCCCCAGTACAACTGGACATTCTCCGGCACATACGAACTCACCGCACACCATGAAGGGGTTTACCTCATTTCAATCGCCGGTTACCATTCGGATTACCCCGATGAATATTATGACGACGACATTGAGCCGGAACCCGTCTATATCAACGGCAATGAGCTGGTGATCTCGTTCGATGGTTCCGACTACCGCCTCACCAGACAATAAGCAGCCAAACTGAAACTCAATAAGCGTCCCGACGCACAGCGCCGTGTCTCCCCACAAAAAGACACGGCGCTTTTTATGTCCGGTGGTAAGTTTAACCCGTCCGTGAGCGATTGTTCGGGCAAAAACGTTATATTTGCAAATTAATCTCTCCAAATCCGCACATAGCGCCCGAAACGGACTTCAAACAACCAAAAACAATACAACATGTCATTTATCAAGGAATTCAAGGAATTTGCCATGAAAGGCAATGTGGTCGACATGGCTGTCGGCGTAATCATTGGCGCAGCGTTCGGCAAGATTGTCAGCTCGCTTGTGGACGATATAATCATGCCGCTCATCGGCGTGGCAACCGGCGGAATCAATTTCACCGACTACAAATGGGTGATTCAGAAAGCCGTGACCGACGGACAGGAAGTGCTCAAGCCCGAAGTGACAATGAACTGGGGCGCATGGGTGCAGACCGTTGTCGACTTCCTCATTGTTGCTTTCTGCATCTTCGTCATGATCAAGTTCATCAACAATCTGCGCAAGCGCACCGAGAAACAGGCTGCCGAGGAAGCCGCCGCTCCCACTCCTGCCGAACCCACAAAGGAGGAACAGCTCCTGACCGAAATCCGCGACCTGCTCAAAGAGCAGCAGAAATCGAAATAAACGCACCGGTTCCCTTACAGCAACCGCCGTGCGACCCATATTTCTCATAGGCTTCATGGGCACGGGCAAGACCACTCTTGGCCGTGCCATGGAGCATTTTGCCGCATCAGATGCCTGCGATCCTGCATTGAGCGGGCTCACGTTCGTGGACCTCGACGAATTCATCGAACGCCACGAGCGGATGAGCATTCCAGAGATATTCCGCATCAAGGGCGAACCTTACTTCCGCGAACTTGAGCGCTCACTCCTGCGGCAGGCCGCAGGCAACGGGTCGACACCCGTGCTCGTAGGGTGTGGCGGGGGTACACCGTGCCAACCCGGCTGCATGGAGTGGATGAACGCCGCCGGACTGACCGTAAAGCTCGAAGCCTCGCCCCACGTGCTGCTGCGGAGGCTGTTGGAGGCCGACGGGCAGCGTCCGCTCACTGCCGGAATGACTCCCGGCGAACTTGCGGCCTTCATAACAGCCAAACAGGCCGAACGCGAACCGTTCTATGAGCTTGCTCAGCTCCGATTCCGGTCCGACCGGCTCGAATCGGAGGATGAAATAAACGAATCATGCAGGCTATTCGCCGATTTAGTCTTACCTCACATCGCACAATGACCATGGCCGACACCTCTTCAGCCCCAACCCCACAGGAATGTGCCGTTGAAACCCAACCGGCACGCAAGCGCGCCACAATCGGACTGCCTAAATGCTGCAATCCTGCCGAAAAACGATTCCCCCTTACCCCCGAGGCGGTAGGCTCGCTCACACGCATGGGGTTCACCGTGAAGATGCAGGCAGGCGCGGCCGCCTACATCCATTATTCGGACAACGCCTATGTAAAGGCCGGCGCCTCCATCTGCTCACGCGACGAGACCCTGCAGGCCGACATAGTGATACACCTTGCACCGCTGGCCATCGCCGACATAAAACGGCTCCGACGCGGGGCATTGCTCCTGAGCCTGGCCAATTTCAACCGCAGCGGAGCCCCCGAAGTGATACGCGAGCTTCTGGAACGCCGCATCATCAACATCGCCATCGACCTCGTGCGCGACGGCCAGGGGAACCGCCCGTTCGGCGACATCCTTTCGGAAATCGACGGACGCAGCGCCATGACCATAGCGGCATCGATGCTTGCCGATCCCGTCAACGGCAAAGGCATCCTGCTGGGAGGTGTGGCCGGCGTGATTCCCTGCGAGGTGACAATCATAGGCTCATGCCTTGCCGCAGGGGCAGCGGCACGCTCGGCTATGGGTCTGGGCGCTGTGGTGAGGCTCTTCGACGATGATGTCTACCGCCTGCGCACCGCACTCCGACAGCTCGGAGGCGGCGTCATCGGCTCCTCGCTGCATCCGCACGTGCTTGAAAACGCCCTGCGCACCGCCGACATAGTGATTGTGACCGACAGCCGCACGGCTTTGCCGCTCGACTGCAACCCCAATATGATACTGAAACGGAACGTGCTTGTGTTCGACCTCTCCGACACACCCGGAAAGGCCTTCCCGACCATGAGCACCATCGACCTGGGCGAACTCGACGGCGACGCCTGCACCGCGGCCACGGGATTCTCGATGGTCAACGACCTCAACGCCGACACCAACCGCCGCCGTTACTGTTTCGTGAATCCGGGAAGCACCGTGCCGCGAACGGCGGCCATGGCCCTGAGCGACACGTTCATCACCCTGCTCAACAGCATAGCCGACTGCGACGGTTCGGGAGCCACACTACCCATGACCCCCGGCCTCCAGGAAGCCACACTAACCTTCATGGGCAAGCCGGTGAACGAACAGGTGGCACGCATGGCCGGGATGCGGTTCACCGACATAAGGATTCTGCTGGCACTCAGCTAAAATTTTTTTAACGACCAATGGCAAAACGTAAATTCTATGTGGTGTGGGAAGGGAGAGAACCGGGAATATATGAGGACTGGGCCGACTGCCTTGAGCAGATCGACCACTTTCCCGGCGCCAGATACAAGGCTTTCGACAGCCAGCTTGCAGCCACGCAGGCTTTCCGGGGTAACCCCGACGATGCGGCATCCCTCATCAAGGGGATAGCCGCCCACAACGCGGCAAGAGCACAGCAGGCACAGGCCACGCAGCAGCCCGGCAACAGGCAGCTATTCGATGTGCCCGAAATCAACCCCGACGCCATAGCCGTGGACGGAGCTTGCGCCGGCAATCCGGGCATGATGGAATACAGGGGTGTGGACGTGAAGAGCGGCATAGAACTTTTCCATTTCGGCCCGGTGCCCGACGGCACTAACAATGTGGCCGAATATCTGGCACTGGTGCATGCCCTTGCCTACCTTTACCAGAAAGGCGACACCACCACCCCCATCTACAGCGACTCGCGCACGGCGCGCTCGTGGATACGCAACCGCGGCTGCCGCACAAAGCTTGAGCGCACCCCGCGCAACGCCAAGATTTTTGAACTCCTGGCACGCGCCGACGTGTGGATACGCACCCACAACACCACGAACCCGATTCTGCGTTGGGACACCGATGCATGGGGTGAAATTCCGGCCGATTTCGGCCGTAAATAACGCCGGAAACCAGATGGAGTTTCATTCCTTTCCGACAAAAAAATCAATCACCTCAAAAAAAAATTTAATCACCTCCTCTCGCAACAGACCAAGAACCAATCAATTGCAAAAGCATTCCATGAAAAATTTTAATCAAGCACAAAAAATTATCAAACAAACCAACTGGCGATGGGTGATTTGCTCCCTGCTCTTCTTCGCCACCACAATCAACTACCTCGACCGCCAGCTTCTGTCGCTGACGTGGAAAGATTTCATTGCCCCGGAGTTCCATTGGACCGACGCCAACTACGGCACCATCACCGGATTCTTCTCGCTGTTCTACGCCGCCGTCAGCCTTGTGGCCGGCCGGTTCATCGACTGGATGGGTTCGCGCAAAGGCTACCTCTGGGCCATCTTCGTGTGGTCGCTCGCAGCAGTGATGCATGCCGGCTGCGGCTGGGCCACAATGAAAATCGAGGGCATCGGCTCAATCGAAGCCCTAAAGGCGGTGGAATCAGGCTCTGCCCTCGCCCTCTCCATCTCCACCGTGAGCGTGTATCTCTTCCTTGGGTGCCGCGCCCTGCTTGCCGTGGGTGAATCGGGCAACTTCCCCGCAGCCATCAAAGTCACCGCACAATATTTCCCCAAAAAGGACCGCGCGTTCGCCACGGCAGTGTTCAATTCCGGAGCATCAATAGGCGCACTTGTGGCCCCGCTGTGCATCCCCCTGCTGGCCAAGATGTGGGGATGGGAGATGGCGTTCGTCATCATCGGTGCCCTCGGCTTTGTGTGGATGGGATTCTGGGCCGAGCTCTACACCGCCCCCGACAAATCGAAACACGTCTCCCCGGCCGAACTTGCCTACATCAATCAGGATGAGGCCGGCGAACCTGCCGCCGAGATAAAACGCGAGCAGACCAAGACCATCTCCTTTTGGCGCTGCTTCACGTTCCGCCAGACATGGGCGTTCATCGCCGGCAAGGCGTTCACCGACGGTGTGTGGTGGTTCTTCCTCTTCTGGGCTCCGGCCTACTTCTCCGACCAGTTCGGCTACGCCACCTACACCCCCATGGGACAGGCGCTGATTTTCACGCTCTATTTCATCGTGACGCTGCTCTCCATCGGCGGTGGCTACCTCCCCAAGCTGTTTGTCGACAAGCGTGGAATGGACCCCTATGCAGGCCGCATGCGCGCCATGCTCATCTTCGCCTTCGTGCCAATCCTGGCACTGCTCGCCCAGCCGCTCGGCATCTACTCGGCATGGTGGCCCGCAATCATCATCGGTCTGGCCGGAGCTGCCCATCAGGCATGGAGCGCCAACCTTTACTCCACCATCGGCGACATGTTCCCCACATCCACCGTCGCCTCCATCGTGGGTATCGGCACCATGGCCGGCGGCATCAGCTCATACATCATCAACCAGGGCGCCGGGCTGCTGTTCGTCTATGCCGCCGATGCCGGCGACAGCTTCAATTTCATGAGTTTCAGCGGCAAACCTGCAGGCTACATGATTGTGTTCAGCATCTGCGCCATCAGCTACCTCGTGGCATGGCTCGTGATCAAGGCGCTCGTGCCCCGTTACAAAAAAATCGAAATCTGACATGCTTAAAAAGACCATCTGGGAAATGGGCCGCGACACCGTGGAACAGTACCGCCACAAAGGGAAACTCCCCCTTGTGGTGGTGCTCGACAATGTGCGTTCGCTCAACAATATCGGCTCAATTTTCCGCACCTCCGACGCGTTCCGCGTGGCGGCCGTCTATCTCTGCGGCATTTCGGCCACGCCACCTTCACCCGAAATCCACAAGACTGCCCTCGGCGCCGAGGAATCGGTGGAGTGGCGCTACTTCGCCGATACACTTGAGGCAGTGGCCGCTCTGAAGGCCGACGGATTCACCGTGTGCGCCCTCGAACAGGTGAACGGGAGCGTATCGCTCGAGGCCTTCCGTCCCGAGCGTGAAGGCCGCTATGCCATTGTGGCCGGACATGAGGTGGCCGGAGTGGCACAGCAGGTGGTGGACCGGGCCGACGTCTGCCTTGAAATCCCCCAGGAGGGCACCAAACACTCGCTGAATGTGGCTGTAAGCACCGCTCTCGCCATCTGGCAGTTTTATCTGGCGCTGCGCTGAATCATACCCGCGCATCATGCGGAAAGTACACCAACAGAACAATCGCACCCTGCAGGCCGTTACTACCTGTAGGGCGCGTTTTTTGTGCATTCATATACCTCAAAAATGTGCCAAAACACGATTTTTCTTATATTAATGTGTGGTTAGCGTTCTTTTTTACTAATTTTGCACCCGATTCAGGCGGTGGCAGTTGCCATTTCACTGACTTTTCCACCGCGCTCCACACCATAAAACACATAACGCATCATTGAATCATGGTTAAAAACCTTGTCATAGTTGAGTCTCCTGCCAAAGCAAAAACCATAGGAAAATTTCTCGGCCCCGACTACACGGTAATGTCGAGCTACGGCCATATACGCGACCTTAAAAAGAAAAATTTCGGTATCGACATCAACCGGAATTTCGAACCGGAATACGAAATTTCCGACGACAAGAAAGCCCTGGTGGCCGAACTTAAAAAGAAAGCCAAGGAGGCCAGCATGGTGTGGCTCGCATCCGATGAGGACCGCGAAGGAGAAGCCATTGCCTGGCATCTTTACGAAGTGCTCGGGCTCAAACCGGAGAACACACGCCGCATCGTGTTCCACGAAATCACAAAGGATGCCATCCTTCACGCCATAAAGAATCCGCGCCACATCGACCTCAACCTTGTGGACGCACAACAGGCACGCCGCGTGCTCGACCGCATTGTGGGTTTCGAGCTGTCGCCCGTGCTGTGGAAAAAGATTAAACCCGCCCTGTCGGCCGGACGCGTGCAGTCGGTGGCCGTTCGCCTCATCATGGAGCGCGAGAACGAGATAAACAACTTTGTGCCTGAGGAGTTCTACCGCGTCAACGCCGAGTTCCTCACTCCCGACGGCACTCCCCTCCGCGCCGAGCTTTCAAAACGCCTCCCCTCGCAGCAGGAGGCCGAACAGTTCCTCAAGGACTGCGCCGACACCACCTACAGCGTCACTTCCGTTGGCGTTCGCCCGGTGAAAAAATCGCCTGCGCCCCCCTTCACCACCTCCACCCTTCAGCAGGAGGCCGCCCGCAAGCTCGGATTCACCGTGTCGCAGACAATGATGGTGGCCCAGCGCCTCTATGAGGCCGGACACATCACCTACATGCGTACCGACTCGCTCAACCTCTCCAACCTTGCCCTGGCCACAATCTCCGCAGAGATCAAATCGCAGCTTGGCGAGAATTATCTGAAAGTGCGCCACTACCACACCTCATCGAAGGGTGCGCAGGAGGCTCACGAGGCCATCCGCCCCACCTATGTAAACCAACACACCATTGAGGGCACAGCTCAAGAGAAACGACTCTACAGCCTGATATGGAAACGCACCGTGGCCTCACAGATGGCCGATGCCGAGATTGAGAAAACCACGGTGGACATCACTCCCGCCTCGCGTCCCGAGCATTTCTCGGCCACCGGCGAAGTGGTTAAGTTCGACGGTTTCCTGAAAATCTACCTTGAGGACAAGGACGAGGGCGAGGCTCAGGATGAATCGGTGCAGGGTCTGCTCCCGGCTCTAAACGAGGGGGAACAGCTCACCGCCACCGAACTCACCGCCACACAGCGCTACACCCAGCAACCGCCGCGCTACACCGAGGCCTCGCTCGTGCGCAAGATGGAGGAACTCGGCATCGGCCGCCCCTCCACCTATGCCCCCACGATCTCAACCATCCAGCAGCGCGACTACATTGAGAAAGGGGAACGCGAAGGCACACAGCGCGACTTCAGGATACTGACACTCAAAAAGGGAAAAATCACCGAACGGACCAAACACGAGACCGTGGGGTCGGAACGCGGCAAACTTGTACCCACCGATGTGGGTCAGGTGGTGAACGAATACCTCACCGAAAACTTCCCCGACATCCTGGACTACAATTTCACCGCCCAGATTGAAGAGAAATTCGATGATATCGCCGAAGGAAAACTCCCCTGGCACAACGAAATAAAGACATTCTACACCAACTTCCACCCCGAAGTTGACAAAGCACTGAACACCCACACGCAGCACCGTGTGGGCGAACGGATGCTCGGCACCGACCCCGCCACCGGCAAACCAGTGTCGGTTAAAATCGGACGCTTCGGCCCCATGATCCAGCTCGGCGACGGCGAAAGCGACGAGAAGCCCCAGTTCGCATCGCTCCTGAAGGGCCAGAGCGTAAGCACCATCACACTTGAAGAAGCTCTCAAGCTGTTTGAGTTCCCGCGCCTGATCGGCTCGTTCGAGGATTCGGACGTGACAGTGGCCATAGGCCGTTTCGGCCCCTACGTTAAGCACGACGGCAAGTTCGTGTCCATCCCCAAAGAGGTCTCACCGGCGCATATCACCCTTGAGGAAGCCATCGAGCTGATTGTGAGCAAACGCACGGCCGAGGCCAACAAAGTGGCCAAGACCTTCGACGAAGACCCCGACCTGCAGATTCTCAACGGCCGTTTCGGCAAATACATCAAATACAAGGGGGAGAACTACAAGATTCCCCGCACTGTGGAGAATCCCGACGACCTCACGCTCGAACAGTGCCGTGAAATCATAGCCTCGGCTCCCGCCAAGACGTCACGCCCCAAAACACGCAAAAAATGAAACGCCCCGCACAGAAAACCATAAAACCGGGTGCGGAACGCCGCGGTTTCCGTCCCGACAGCATAGCCACCTTCACCGTGGCCGAAGCCGCTCCGCTCATCGAGTTTCTGGCATCGGCCATGCCCGAACGCAAGCGTACCGCCATAAAACAACTGCTGAAATATGACCAGGTGCAAGTCAACGGCAACGTCACATCGCAGTTCGACACACCCCTGGAGCCGGGTTCAACTGTCGAGGTCAACTTCACCCGCCCGTTCGTCACGTTCCGCAACCGCCGCATGCAGCTTGTCTACGAGGACGAGCACATAATTGTGGCCAACAAAGGCTACGGGCTGCTTTCGATGGGCAACGACAAGATAAAGGAGGGCACCGCCTACTCCATCCTGCGCGACTACGTGAAGGACCAGGACCCGCGCAACAAGCTTTTCATCGTGCACCGTCTGGACCAGCATACCTCCGGACTGATGGTGTTCGCAAAAACAATGCAGGCCAAAGACGGTCTGCAGCACAACTGGAACAACATGGTGCGCCGCCGTCAGTACGTGTGCGTGGTGGAAGGGAAACTTGACCCCGCCGAAGGCACCGTGAAGAGCTATCTGGCGGAAAACTCAAAGTTTCTTGTCTATTCCACCGACGACCCCAAGGAGGGGAAACCGGCCATGACGCACTATTCCACCATCAAATCGGCCAACGGCTACACCCTTACTGAAGTGGAACTTGAGACAGGCCGAAAGAACCAGATACGCGTGCATATGTCGGACCTCGGCCACCCCATTGCCGGCGACCGCCGTTACGGCGCCAAGACATCGCCCATCCACCGCCTTGCCCTCCATGCCCGCACGCTGGTGTTCATCCACCCCATCACCCGCAAGCTGATGGAGTTCGAGACCCCCATCCCCGCCTCCTTCGCCTCAATGGTAAAATAAAAAGCCATAATCATTTCAACAGCAAAATATAACCATACATAGCTAAAAATCAATCGAAAATCATTAGCTTTGCGTATGGAAACTGTTGTTCATACCCACCACGAATCGGAATATCGTGAAATACTGCAACAGGCTGTTGCAGTAATTGAAACCGCGAGAGGCAACGCCGCACGTGCTCTTGTCAGCACATCCAATGAAATGCATTGGCGCATCGGTCAGTTGCTATATGAGCGTAAACTTGATAGCGTACATGGAGATGGTATAGTCAAACGCTTGTCCGCTGACCTCAAATCATCATATCCTAAAATGGGAATGTCAGTGCGCAACTTGTTTAATATGAAGCGGTTTTATGTACGATTCCATCAAGCAAACCCAAAAGTGCAACAAGCTGTTGCACTTTTGCCGTGGGGGCATATAAGTTACCTTATGTCCAAGTTTGGCGACAACGACGAAGCGATAGAATACTATGCTTCCAAATATCAAGAAAAGAGCTGGAGCCGAGATTTGCTTATCAACGCGGTAAAGCTGGAGATGCACAAGCATCAACCGGAAACCAACGTGTCAAATAATTTTGCGGTTGCTCTCCCGGAGGTACAGGCGACATTCGCCAATGAGGTGTTCAAGGATTCCTACTGCATGGGATTCCTGGGTGTGACGGAGCCGCTTCTTGAACTGGAGCTTGAGCGGAGACTTGTAGAGAAGGTAAAACAGTTCCTTCTGGAACTCGGACAGGGATTTACGTATATAGGCAATCAGCACGTCCTGTCGTACAACGGCAAAGATTACAAGGTGGATATGCTTTTCTTTCATCGTGGTCTTCGGTCGCTCGTTGCCGTAGATTTGAAAATCTCCGAATTCAAGCCCGAATATGTCGGCAAAATGAACCTATATCTCTCCTTGCTTGACAGACTTGAACGTGGCAAAGATGAAAATCCCTCAATCGGACTGATTCTATGTGCCGAGAAGGACAATGCAGAGGTTGAGCTGACCCTCGAAGGTTTTACCAAGCCCATCGGTGTGGCCGAATACAAACTTATTGTTCCTCAAAAAGAGCTGAAGCAACTTATCACTGATGAAATAAGGAATTTCAATCAAGAGATGTCCGAAAAAGCTGCCAGGAGGTTGGAAGAACAGTTTTGAAAATATAAACATGTCATCCGAAGGATAAAAAAAACGCCATCCGAAGCCGCTAAGACGCTGAGCAATGCTTCGGATGGTGTTGTGTTTGTTTCCGGTGGGGAAGGCAGCCAGAGGGGCGTTTAAAAGCATTTGACGCTTATTACGGCCGCCTGCATTATTCTGCCTGGTTTCTGCTTGCGCTTTCCGTCTGCGTGTAGTCTAAGCCGTCAGATGGACAGGCGACGAAGCGTGTTGAGCAGGTCGCGGTTGATGGGCTTGTCGTTCTTGATGGCCTTGGTGAAGGGCACGTAGACAATCTCGTCGTTCTTGATGCCTATCATCACGTTGCGCTGGTCGTCGAGCAACGCGTCGATGGCTGCGGCACCCATGCGCGAGGCAAGGATACGGTCGTGGGCCGTGGGCGAACCACCGCGCTGCAGGTGACCGAGAATGGACACACGCACATCGTACTGCGGATATTCCTCCTCCACACGTTTGGCCACACCCATGGCGCCACCGGTGACGGGGCTTTCGGCCACGAGTACAATCGAGGAGTTCTTGCTCTTGCGGAAACCGTTCTGGATAAGTTCGGCCAACTGGTCGACCTCAGTTGAGATTTCGGGGATGATGGCGGCCTCTGCACCGGAAGCGATGGCACCGTTCAGGGCAAGGAATCCGGCATCGCGTCCCATCACCTCGATGAAGAACAGACGCTCGTGACTGGTGGCGGTGTCGCGGATTTTGTCGACACACTCCATGATGGTGTTGAGGGCAGTGTCGTAACCGATGGTGGTGTCAGTGCCGTAGAGGTCGTTGTCAATGGTTCCTGGCAGACCGATAATGGGGAAATTGAATTCGTTGGCGAAGATGCGCGCGCCCGTGAGCGAGCCGTCGCCGCCAATCACAACAAGGGCATCGATGCCGTGACGTTTCAGGGTGTCGTAGGCCAGCTGGCGGCCTTCGGGAGTCTGGAATTCCTTGCAACGTGCGGTTTTGAGGATGGTGCCGCCGCGCTGGATGATGTTGGATACGTTGGAGGTGGTGAAATCCTGAATCTCATCGGTCACCAGACCGCGATAGCCGCGGTAAATACCCTTTACCTTGAATCCGCTGAAGATGCCGGCACGTGTCACGGCACGGATGGCGGCATTCATGCCCGGAGCGTCGCCGCCGGAGGTGAGGATGCCTATGCACTTTATTTCTGCCATTTAGTCAATCTGTTTGTTTAATGATGAATCTATGATGCAATCTCTCTATTTTCATAATCTCTGCAATCCCTCTTTCGCAATCCGGCGTCACAGGGTCCGCGGTTCTGTCAGTCGAGAAGATCGACAGGAAGTGCCACCACACGCAAATCGTTCGAGCGGATGAAGCGCAGAATCTCCGAACGGGTTTCCGAAGGCTCGACGTCGGCCTCGATGCGCTGCATGGCGTTGTAGACCGAAATGCCGCTCTGATATACGTTGCGGTAGGCCTTGGCAATCTCGCTAATCTGCTCTTCGGTGAAGCCGTTCTTGCGCATGACGAACGCGTTCACGCCGTAATATGCCACGGGGTTGTGAGCCACAATGATGTAGGGGGGCACGTTGCCTGCAATGCGGCAGCCGCCCTTTACAAGCACCCACTTGCCGATGTGCGAGTTTTCGTGCACCACGGCGTTTGACGACAGGATGGTGCATTCGTCCACATCGCAGTCGCCGGCGATTGTGACACCGTTGCCGAGAACGCATTTGCCCGCAATGCGCGAGTCATGTCCGATATGGCATTTGGCCATTATGAAGTTGCCGTCGCCGATGACGGTACTGCCGTCCTCCAGAATGCTGCGGTTGATGATCACATTCTCGCGGATGGTGTTGCCGTTGCCGATGATGCACTTGGAGTTGCATCCTTTCCAACGGAAATCCTGCGGCTCGGCACCGATGATGGCACCTTGATAAACTTTGTTGTCTTTCCCCATACGGGTGCCGGCAAGCACTGATGCATAGGGTTTTATTTCGCAGCCGTCGCCTATCTCCACATCTTTGTCGATGTAGGCGAACGGATGGATGGTTACGTTGGCGCCGATTTTTGCCGACGGATCAACATGGGCTAATGGGCTGATCATGATATATCGGATAGTTAGGTATTCTGTTTGTTTAGATAGAGACAAATTTAAGTTTTTTCCCCAAGATTAGCGCACGCACCGTGATGTAATTTTAAAATTTAACTTTTGCCGGCGCACGGCGGCACGCCTTCGGGGCATGCGCCATGCGCCGGCAATTATGGTGAGTGTACTGTCAGGAGAAGTCCGGGGGCATCCCCCGGGGCATCAGCGGCCTCCGCCGAGTGCCTGATAGAGGTTGATGAGCGCCTGCTCGCGGGCGAGCTCGGTGCTCAGGCTGCTCATTTGGGCGCTCAGCAGCGCGCTCTGCGCGTTGAGCACTTCCAGATAAGTGGTCGAACCGTCGTAGGCCAGCAGAAGGTTGGTGGCCTCCACTGCTTCCTCCAGGCTCGCCACCTGCTTGGTGAGGAAAGCCGATTTCTCAGCAGCCTTGTCAAGGGCCACAACATAGTTGTTGACCTCGGCAGCGGCCGACAGGAGGGTGTATTCAAACGAATTCATAGCCTGTTCCTGCTGGAGCTTGGCACCCTTGAGGCGGGCGATGTTCTGGCCGCGGGCAAAGAGCGGAGCTGTGAGCGAGCCTGCAAGCTGGATGAACCAGTCGCCGGGATTCTTGATGAACGAACCGAGCAGGTTGGTGAATCCGCCGTTGGAGCTGATGGTGATGCCGGGATAGAACGCCGCACGGGCAATGTTGGTGTTGTAGTAAGCGGCTGCAAGGCTCTGCTCGGCCACACGCACATCCGGACGGCATGCCAGTTCGCGCATGGGCACGCCCTCACGCAGAATCTGCGGGGTGTCGAGCGATGCCGTGGCCGGAATCTCCCACATTGCGGGAGCCTCGTTGAGAAGCAGCGAGAAGGAGTTGTTGGCGCTCACAAGCGAGCTTTCTAGGTCGGTGATGGTGCCGAGGATGCTCCAGTATTGAGCCTCGCTCTGCGCCACGGCAGCCTGTGTGACACGCCCGGCCTCCTTGTAATCCTTCATCACCTCAACGGTCTTTGACCAGATTTCGGCTGTCTCGCGCGAAAGCTTGAGCTGGGCGTTGAGAGTGGCGATGGTGTAGTAGCATGTGGCCACACCGGTGATTATCTGCGAGCGTGCGGCCTGCAGATAGTCCTCCTGCATGTAGACGGCCACATCGGCGGCGCGCTTGTTGTTGAGGATTTTTCCGAACACATCGATTTCCCAGCTGATGGCCATGGGAATGGAGTATGTCCACGACATGGGGCTATGGGCATAGCTTGCGCCTGCGCCGTTGGGGGTGAGGGCCACCGACGGCAGATAGCTCAGTTTGGCACCGAGCAGGTTGGCGCGGGCCACATCGACGTTGAGGCGGGCGTTCTCCAGATTCACGTTGTTGGCGAGGGCACGGTTGATGTAGTCCTGCAGCAACGGATCGGTGAACACTTTCTCCCAGGTCAGATTGCCGAGGGCCGCCGAATCCACAGGGGCCTCGGTTGCCTCGACATACTGCTTGGTCAGCTCGGTGTCGGTGGGCATGTCGAACTTGTTGTATATGTGGCACGACGAAAGCATTCCCAAGGCCAGAACCGACAGGATGCCGCAGCGTGCTATTTTGCTTGGTTTCATGTTGTATTTGTTACGATTAACGTGAATACTGTTCGATTTCGCTTTCGATACCGGCGTTGTCGGTGTCCTTCCACTTCATCGGGGTCACCTTCTCCTGAATGAGCTGGAATGCCACAAACAGGGCGGGAACCACCAGAAGCTGCAGAATCATACCGATAAGCATACCGCCGATGGAGCCTACACCGAGGGCGCGGTTACCGTTGGCACCCACACCGGAGGCGAACATCATGGGGAGCAGACCGATGATGAGGGCAAGCGACGTCATAAGGATAGGACGCAGACGTGCCTCGGCTCCCGAGATGGCCGCGTTGATCACCGACATACCGGTGCGGCGGCGTTCGAGGGCGAACTCAACGATAAGAATGGCGTTCTTGGCCAACAGACCGATAAGCATGATGAGCGCGATCTGCAGGTAGATGTTGTTGTTCACATCGAAAATCTTGGCGAACACGAACGAGCCCATAAGACCGAACGGAATGGAGAGGATCACCGCCCAGGGGATGATGTAGCTTTCATACTGTGCCGACAGCAGCAGGTAAACGAACAGGAGGCAGAGGCCGAAGATGATGGCCGTGGTATTGCCCGACCCGGTGCTCCCCTCCTCACGGGTCATACCGGCATATTCGTAGCCGAAGCCCTGGGGAAGTGTCTGCTGTGCCACACGGGCGATTGCCTCAAGTGCCTGACCCGACGAATAGCCCTGCGCAGGCGAACCTGTCACGGAGATTGACGAGAAGAGGTTGAAGCGGTTCAAAAGGTCAGGACCGTAAACCTTTTCAAGTGTGACAAAGTTCTCGAGCGATGCCATGGAGCCGTTGGACGAGCGAACCTTGATGTTCTTGAGTGTCTCGGGGCTGATACGCGACTCCGGCGGAGCCTGCATCATGACGCGGTAGATTTTACCGAAACGGTTGAAGTTCGACACATACATCGAGCCGTAGTAGCCCTGCAGGGTTGAGAGGATGCCCGATGTGGTCAGACCGGCTTTCTGCGCCTTGGCGGCATCGATGTCGATCTTATACTGCGGGAAGGTGGGGTTGAAGGTGGTGTAGGCCATCTGGATTTCTGGCTGGGCGTTCAGCTGGGCAAGGAATCCCTGCACTACAGAGAAGAACTGGTCGACGCTGCCGCCGGTCTTGTCCTGCATCTTCAGCTCGAAACCGTTGGTGGCCGAGTAACCGTCGATCATAGGGGGAGCGAACGCCATGATACGGCCGTCCTTGATGAGCTTTCCGGTCATGCCGTAGATCATTCCGAGCACGGCCTCCGAGCTTTCGGTTTTCTTGTCACGCAGACTCCAGTCCTTGAGCTTCACGATGAAGGTTCCGTAGGTGGCACCCTGACCGGCGATGAACGAGTAGCCCGCGATTTTCTGGGTGTATTCCACCGCCGGAATGGACAGCAGAAGCTTGTCCACCTGGTCCATCACTTCGATGGTGCGCTCCTGCGATGTGCCCGGAGGCATGTCGACCATGGCAAACACAACGCCTGTATCCTCGTTAGGCACAAGGGTTGACGGTGTGGTGCTCATAAGCCAGACAAGAACCGCGATACTTGCGGCAACGATACCGGCCGAGGTGATTTTGTGGCGGATAAAGAACCCGGAGATATTGTTGTAATGACCCTGAAGTGTGCCGAACACTCTTTCAAAGGCTTTCTTGAACGACTGTGTGAACAGACCCCATACGGTGAACACGGCGCAGAGAATGGCTACGACACCCTGCAGAACGGTGGGGAAGTCGAACCACCCGAGCACCATGAAGGTAATGGTGGCAACCAGTAGGGCGAATGTGCCGAGCGGCAGCCATGTGGTCTTCCACTTTGATTTCATTGCATCGCCGGCTGCGCGGTAAGCCTCGCCCATGCGCTCCTTGAGCGGAGCGTCATGGCCGTCGTCGGTCTTGTGAGGCTTAAGGAACACGGCGCAGAGCGCAGGCGACAGGGTCAGGGCGTTCACAGCCGAGAAGCCGATGGCGATGGCCATTGTCAGACCGAACTGACGGTAGAAGATACCGGAGGTGCCGGGCATGAACGACACGGGGATGAACACAAGCATCATGACCAGAGTGATGGAGATGATGGCTGTGCCGATCTCGCTCATGGCGTCGATGGCAGCCTTGCGCGAGTTCTTGTAGCCCGCATCAAGCTTGGCATGCACGGCCTCCACAACCACGATGGCATCGTCCACCACAATGGCGATGGCGAGCACAAGGGCCGAGAGGGTGATAAGGTTGATTGAGAATCCGATGAGGTTCATGGCGAAGAACGTGCCGACAAGGGCCACAGGAATGGCGATTGCGGGGATAAGCGTGCTTCGGAGGTCGCTCAGGAACACATACACCACAAAGAACACAAGGATAAATGCCTCGATAAGCGTCGAGATTACCTTATGGATTGATGCATAGAGGAAGTCGTTGTTGTTCAGAGGTATGGCAAACTCGAGCCCTTTGGGGAGGTCTTTCTTGAGTTCTTCCACCTGCGCCAGACAGTCGTTGATGATCTGGGTGGCGTTGGAGCCGGCCGTCTGGAACACGATAGCCATGGTTGAGGGCTTGCCGTTGAGGGTGTTCTGGAAGTCGTAGGTCACCTTGCCGAGTTCCACGTCGGCCACGTCCTTCAGTCGCAGCACATCGCCGTTGGCGTTGGTGCGGACCACGATGTTCTCGAATTCCTCGGGTGTCTCATAGCGGCCGCGGTACTTCAGTGTGTACTGGAAGCTCTGGTCGCCCTGCGCGCCAAACGAACCCGGGGCGGCCTCGACGTTCTGGTCTCTCAGCGCAGCTGCAACATCCGAAGGCGTCAGGCCGTACTGCGCCATCACTTCGGGCTTGATCCATATACGCATGGAGTAGTCGCCGCCGAAGCTCATCACATCACCCACACCCTGCACACGCTGGAGCACGGGGATGATGTTGATCTTCATATAGTTGTCGAGAAACTCGCCGTCATATTCGGGCACGTTGCTGTAGAGCGCTATACCCACAAGCATGGAGCTCTGGCGTTTCTGGGTCTGCACACCCACCTGGGTTACTTCGGCGGGGAGGAGGTTGAGAGCCTTCGACACACGGTTCTGCACGTCGACGGCGGCCATGTCGGGGTCGAAGCCCTGCTCGAAGTGCACGCTGATGTCGGCCGAACCGGCGTTGGTTGCGGTTGATTCTATGTAGGTCATGCCTTCGGCGCCGTTGATCGATTCCTCAAGAGGCGCGATCACGGAGTTGAGCACGGCCTGGGCGTTTGCACCGCTGTATGTGGTTGACACACGGATGGTCGGGGGCGCTATATCAGGGAATTTCGTGATAGGGAGCGACGACAATCCAATCAGACCCAACAGCACTATGAATATGGAGATAACCGTCGATAGCACCGGACGGTTAATAAAGGTATCCAGTTTCATTGGAAATCTGTTTCTGTTGTGAAATTTGGAGATTATACTTTAGAGTTGGGCGGGGATCAGTGTGCCTGTGGTGCACCCTGTGCTGCGGCAGCGGCAGCAGCGGCAGCAGCGTCAACAGGCTGGATGGGCATGTTGTCGCGCACTTTGGTGCCGACACCCTCGATAACCACGCGCTGACCGGGCTTGAGGCCGGATGTCACCACGAATTCCTTGCCGTTGTCCTGAGCGGAAACGGTGATGGGAGTGCTGACTGTCATGTTCGAATCGTTTACCACGTAGACGAAACGGCGGTCCTGAATCTCGAATGTGGCCTTCTGGGGCACGACAATCACGCTGTCAAGATGATTGGGAATGAGAATCTGACCGGTGGAACCGCTGCGGAGCATGCCGTTGATGTTCTTGAAACGCGCACGCACGTTGGCTGCGCCTGTCGAGTTGTCGATTACGCCGCTCACTGTGGCCACCTTGCCGGCTTCGGGATAGATGGTGCCGTCGGAAAGCTGCAGCTGCACTGCGGGCATGTTGGCAATGGCTGTGTTGAGCGCAATCTTGCCGCCGTCGGTCATGTCGAGGATATCCTTTTCATTGAGCGAGAAGTAGGCATACACATCGCCGTTGTCGCTGACGGTGGTAAGAGGTGTGACCATCGAGGGGGATGCGAGCGAGCCTTCACGGTTGGGAATCGAACCTACGAAACCGTCGGAGGGCGATGTCACAACGGTGTAGCTCAGATTCTTGCGGGCGGAAACGAGCGCTGCATTGGCCTGGCTGAGCTGTGCCTCGGCCTGTGCGAGCTGGTTCTTTGCCAGCTGGTTCTCGTAGTCGCTGATTATGTTCTTGTCGAAAAGTTTCTGCTTGTTGGCTGCGGTGAGGCGTGCGGTCTCTACCGATGTCTTTGCCGAGTTGACGGCGGCCTGAGCCTGCTCTACGGCGGCCTGATACTGCACCTGGTCAAGGGTGAACAGGGGCTGGCCTTTGGTCACGTGCTGGCCTTCATCGACCATCACCTTTGTGATGAAACCTGAAACGAACGGACGCACATCGATGTCCGTTTTACCTTTGATCGTAGCGGCATAGGCGCTGTTCAGATCCGACGAACCCTCCTGTACGGTTATTACACCGATCTCGGGAGCCTGCTGACCGGCCTGCTGACCGGCTGCATCTTTACTTCCGCATGATGTGAAAGTGAGGAAAGTCGCGGTTGCAACCACTGCGGTTGCAAGCGAATGCATCTTGCAATTCTTCATTTTCTTCGTTGTTTGATATTTTTACCTATGGATTAAATTCTGCATAAATATTGCGGCAACATATAACAATTCTTAAACATCTGATTGTCAATAACCGTTGAAACGACTTAGCTGTATGTTGCCAATTACGGATGCAAAATTACTCACTTTTTAATTCATAGGATATGATATATGTCATACCGGTTTCCATATTTAACATACTTTCACCATCATACCTCAAAAAAAATGCGCCGTGCCTGTTGGAATGAGACACGGCGCTGAGGTGTTATTACCTAATGAGGAATGGAATCAGCGGGCTACGGCATTGATCCGAGACACAAAAGTCACATACTGCCCGTAATCGTCATCATACTCCTCAAAGGATTCGATAAAGCTGGCGCGGTTGTTGTCGAATGCAACCTGAACCATGCCGTTGTCATCCTCATCATCAAGGAAGCGGTATGAGAAAATCTGATCGAGAGCGCTGAGCCATGCCCATTCGCCGTTGCCTTCAATATACCCATCCCAATCTACCTGTACGAATGTGCCGGCCTTGGTCACTACAACGTACTGTACATAATCATCCTTAAGGTCGGAGCCGGTGATGGTTTCACGGTCAATCAGATTGCCACCCCTGTCGTAAACGAGGAATTCGCCCGACTGAACATACCAGGAACGGCAGAGACGATTGTTAAGGGGGTTGCTTTCGATGTCGGCAACCTTCACTGCATCGAGCACCTCGGTTGTGCCGTTCTCAAGAGTGAGTGTGAGGCTACCGTTATTGTAAGGGCTGAGCACGCCGAAACCAGCGAGGTTGTAGGACCCGTCGGAGAGCTTGGTGTATGTGCCGAAAACACCGTTATAGTTGCTGGCGCGGGAGCTGCGTTCCTCCTTAGCCATGGCTTTGAACATGCTGCGGCGTGCAGCCGGTGCGTTGTTTTGCGCGAGAGCGGCCGGAGTGACAATGTAATTGCCGCTTGCGGTCAGTTCGATGGCGCTGTACTCGCTGCTGTTTGTGATGCGGTAGGCAACGGCGTCGGCTTCATAAGCCGGAGCCCCAAGTTCGCCCACCCAAAGATTGGAGTCGGGAGTGTCGTCATCATCGTCGCCGCAGGCGGTGAAGCCCAGGGTGAAGGAGAAGGCGGCAATCATCATTGCAAGAAATTTGATCCTTTTCATTGTTATGAACTTTATGTTAAATGGTCAATCTTAAAAACCAGCCCGCACAGAAGTGGAAGCATTACCGAGACTATGTAATATAATAGTGGGTGCATGCACGTGTGGCAGTGCCACCTTATTTGCCGTACAAAATTAGACAACTAACCGTGGAAATTTGACGGACGCGAGTTAAACGATGTTAAAAATCAAAATGAAATCCAATTTGCAGACTTCTCAAGTGCTGTTTCAGCAACGTAGACTCATACACGGCTGACACCACCGCCTCCGGAGATATTATCGGCAACGCAGAAGCGATGAAACTACTAATTTATGTTAAAATAAACAACTTTTTTGGCGATATGTATGTTATATAACAGAAAAAATATAACTTTGCATCAGTTTTTCATGGTATTAGATTTAAGGTAAGAAGATTATTCGTCGAGATGACGAGTAATTTTTTTTTGCGCCATACCCAAAACGCTTCATTTTCCCACATTACATAGCAGGAATCACAAACAATCCCACACCGGAGGACAGACCGTCCGCCCCGGTGTGGGAGATATGTCAATTACAAGATTTTTCTTTATAAATATACTCAGGCGCCGTCAGATAGACATTTCGCCGCACATGGGGTGGAGCATGCTTTTAGCCACCTGGGCGGCGCTCATGCCTGTGCCGAAGAGGAACATCATCTTGGTCAGTGCAGCCTCGGTGGTGAGGTCATGTCCGGAGATAACGCCCGCGTTCTCGAGCACGTTGCCCGTGTAGTAGCGGGTCTGATGCACACTGCCGTTGGGGCACTGGGTGACATTCACAACCACAATGCCTGAAGCCACAGCCTCCTGCACAACCTCGGCAAACCAGGGCACCGAAGGCACATTGCCGGCACCATACGTTTTGAGCACAACCCCTTTCACACCGGGCATCGAGAGCTGCCTGTGGAGCACCTCGCGCGTGATGCCGGGATAGACATAGACCACAATCACACCATCGCTCATGCCAGGATTCAGCCTGAACGGACGTCGCCCACGCAGACGCCACAGGGCATCGTGGTTGAAATGGATAGAGAGACCGATCTTGGCCAGTGAAGGGTAGTTGTTACTCTTGAATGCATTGAAATTATCGGCACTCATCTTAGTGGAGCGGTTGCCGCGCCACAGATAATTCTCAAATAGAATGGCCACTTCCTGCACCATAGGCTCTCCGCTCACGGTATCGGTGGCGGCGGCAATCTGCAGTGCGGTGATGAGGTTTTCCTCACCGTCGGTGCGCACCTCCCCCACCGGAAGCTGTGAGCCGGTGATGATCACCGGTTTGCTCAGGTTCTCGAGCATGAAGCTGAGGGCCGAGGCTGTGTAGGCCATGGTGTCGGTGCCGTGGAGCACCACAAAACCGTCGAAATCGGCGTAATGCCGTCCGATATATCCTGCAATCTGCTGCCAGTGAGCCGGGTTGATGTCGCTCGAATCGATGGGATGCTCGAACTGTATGTGCTCGATATCGTAGTCGAGCATCTTGATCTTAGGCACATTGTCAATAAGGTGGTTGAAATCGAAGGGCTTGAGGGTCTTGGTTTCGGGATCCTCTATCATTCCGATTGTGCCACCGGTGTAGATGATCAGTATGCGGGGACGTTGACTACTCATCGGCAAAATCAGATTTAGGTTAGGTTTATGAGAGAAAGGCGGGGGCGGATGCCCCCTTGTGTTTTTTTATTGGAGACGTCTTATTTTACCTGTGCGCCGGGAGCCACGGGACCCGTCGGGCCCATCACAACCAGCGAGCCGTCGGCATTCTCGGCCGACAGGATCATGCCCTGCGACTCCACGCCTTTCAGCTTGCGGGGAGCGAAGTTGGCCACAAAGCACACCTGCTTGCCCACGAGGTCGGCGGGATCGTAGTATTTTGCGATACCGCTCACGATGGTGCGTCCGTCGGGCGTGCCGTCGTCAATGAGGAACTGCAGCAGCTTGTCGGCCTTGGGCACGCGCTTGCACTCTTTCACGGTGCCCACGCGCAGGTCAAGCTTGAGGAAGTCGTCGAACGCCACTTCGGGCTGAACCGGAGCAGGCTGCCAGTTTTTGAGTTCGTTCTCTTTTTTGATGCGGGCCAGGCGGTCGAGCTGAGCCTGCACGGCATCGTCCTCGATCTTTTCGAACAGCAGTTCGGCCTCGCCGAGCTGTGTGCCTGCGGCCACGAGGTCGGCACGTCCGAGGTCAGCCCACTTCATGTTGTCGAGACGGAGCATGCGGCTCAGGCGTCCGGCAGTGAAAGGCAGGAACGGCTCGAAGGCCACGGCGATGTTGGCGCAGATCTGCAGCGCCACGTTCAGGATGGTGCCCACACGGGCCATGTCGGTCTTGGCCACCTTCCACGGCTCTGTCTCCTGCAGATATTTGTTGCCGAGACGGGCAATGTTCATGGCCTCCTTCAGAGCCTCGCGGAAATGGAAGGTCTCGAGGTTGGCCGTAAGGGCGTCGCGCAGAGTGGCGAGTTCGGCAAGTGCCTGCGTGTCCACCGGCTGCAGTTCGCCTGCGGCGGGCACTGCCCCGTTGAAATATTTATGGGTGAGCACAACGGCACGGTTGACGAAGTTGCCCAGGATGGCCACGAGTTCCGAGTTGTTGCGGCTCTGAAAGTCGCGCCATGTAAAGTCGTTGTCCTTGGTTTCAGGAGCGTTGGCCGTGAGCACGTAGCGGAGCACGTCCTGCTTGCCGGGGAAGTCGCGCAGATATTCGTGAAGCCAGATGGCCCAGTTGCGCGATGTGGAGATTTTATCACCCTCGAGGTTGAGGAATTCATTGGCAGGCACATTGTCGGGCAACTGGTAATTGTCGCCGTAGGCCATGAGCATGGCCGGGAAAATGATGCAGTGGAACACGATGTTGTCCTTGCCGATGAAGTTGATGATGCGTGTCTCGGGGTCTTTCCAGTAGGTTTCCCAGGTGTCGGGCAGCAGCTCCTTTGTGTTGGAGATGTAGCCGATGGGGGCATCGAACCACACGTAGAGCACCTTGCCGTCTGCCCCTTCGACGGGAACTGGCACGCCCCAGTCGAGGTCGCGGCTCACGGCACGCGGCTGCAGGCCAAGGTCAATCCACGATTTGCACTGGCCGTAAACGTTGGTTTTCCACTCCTTGTGCCCCTCCAGAATCCAGCGGCTCAGGTCGGCCTCATAGCGGTCGAGGGGGAGATACCAGTGCTTGGTCTCCTTGAGCACGGGGGTGTTGCCGGTTATGGCGCTGCGGGGGTTGATGAGGTCGGTGGCGTTGAGGCTCGTGCCGCACGCCTCGCACTGGTCGCCATAGGCGCGGGGGTTGTGGCAGTGGGGGCATTCGCCGGTGACATAGCGGTCGGCGAGAAACTGGTTGGCTTTTTCATCGAAAAGCTGCATGGATGTTTTCTCAACGAACTTACCTTCATCGTAAAGACGGCGGAAAAATTCGGAAGCGGTACGGGAATGGATGTCGGAAGTGGTACGCGAGTAGATGTCGAAACTTATACCCAGTTCCTCAAACGAATCCTTGATCAGAGTGTGATAGCGGTCTACAATGTCCTGTGGTGTGACGCCCTCGGCCTTTGCCTTGATGGTGATGGGCACACCATGCTCGTCGCTTCCGCCGATCATCACCACATCCTCGCCACGAAGGCGCAGAAAACGGGTGTAGATGTCGGCCGGCACGTAAACTCCGGCAAGATGCCCGATGTGCACCGGGCCGTTGGCATAAGGGAGAGCTGTTGTGACAAGGGTTCGTTTAAATTTATGTTCCATTTCCTAGGATATGATTTTTCGTAGAGACTGATTTTTTCTTTAAATCGCAAAGTTAGCGATTTTTTTGCTTAATCATGCAAAGTGCATAAACGCATAAAGTCATTTTTGAAACTACATTACTTTTGCGCCGGCTTGTCACCGCGCGAACACTGCTCGGGACGGCGGGGATTGGGCGGGAACCAGCCCTTGGCCACACGGTCGCGCTGTTCGGCAATCTCCTTCACCGACCAGAACGACGAGAATGCCAGCACCCCAAGCAACGTCTGCCACATCACATCCTTCATGAGCACAGACGCCACAAGCGCCGCGACACCCAGGATGGCGAACCACCACCGGCAGCGCATGCCGAAGTAATAGTACCCCTTGATTACAAGCGGATGGAAGAGCCCGATAATCAAAAACGTAAATAATCCGAGCAGCACGCCCGTGAAGTGTAAGGAGCCTGTCATTTCAGTCGTTTTTAGGTAGCCGTTAATTTATTTTTTCTCCCTGCTGTGGCGTTTGTACGATGCCGCAAGGCGTTTGTGATAGCCTCTTGACCTGGCTTTGGGTCCATTGTATTTCAGGGCGAACTGCAGCCAGTTGTGCCTGCGCACGGCATCAACCATCCCCGAATTCTCAATGAACCGCGCAAAAAGCTCAAGCTGAGAGCGTTCCGACCGACTCATAAGCTCCACAAACTGCTGCACGCTTTCGCAGCCGCATTTACGCCAGTTGAACCCTCCGATCTGAAACATCCCCCAGAAGGTGCTCTGATATGCCGAAACAGTGTCGACATCGCAGGCGGCATCGAGGCGCGCCTGCTGAGCGGCCTGATATGAGCCGTAGCGCCGGGCATCCGGACGACGGAAAATTTCGGGATGAGCCTTCCTGGCCTTCGTCAGCGACACGCCGCAACGGGGTGCGAAACGGCGGTACATGGTAAGGTCAAAATTGATGAGAGGCTTGCCTGGAGCCCAGAAGCCTTCATGCCGGCGTCCGGTCTCAATATCGACCACGGCCTTTATGGCGGCCACATCCACATCGAGCATCTGCGCCACCTCTTCGTAGTCCGCCTCAGTGAGCCGGGTGTAACGGCTGTCCTCGGCCGGGTCGTGATGCACAATGGCCGAATCGACCCATGCATGCGGATTCACCTTTGGCTTTGCCTCAAAAGTAGCAACAGTTGCGGTGCAGTCAATGCCTGGCACACGCGCAGGGTGCTCCTGTGCATGCCCCAGCGAATCGGCAACACAAACTGAAATGTTCCCGGCCGTAATTGCGGCGACCGGGAACAATATCAATATTGCCGACAGCACTATGCGCCGTGCGGAGAGTTTCATTTGCCGGCCACTTTCTCGATGGTGCGGCGGAGCTGACCCCAGAAGCGCTCAACAGCGGGGATGTGCATGCGCTCCGAGGGGGAGTGCACATCCTTCAGGGTCGGACCGAACGACACCATGTCAAGTCCGGGATAGTTCTGCTGGAACAGCGAGCATTCCAGACCTGCATGTATGGCCTTGATGGCCGGACGCACGCCGTAGAGTTCCTCGTAAGCGTCGCTGGCGATCTTCATGATGGGCGAATCGAGGTTGGGAGTCCATGCGGGATAGCCTTCGCCATGCTCCACTGTGGCACCTGCCAGGGTGAACACGGCCTCCACCTGATTTGCGATATCCACTTTGCGTGAATCCACGCTCGAACGCTGCGAGGTGGTCACCACAATCTGGCTGTCGGCCTTCATCTTAACCGAAGCGAGGTTGGTGGAGGTTTCAACCAGACCCTCGAGGTCGCGGCTCATTGAAATCACCCCGTGAGGAGCGCAGTAGAGCGAAAGGATAAGATTGCGGCCAGTGGTCTCGTCGACAGTGAATTCCGGACGATCGGCGCTTTCAAGATTGAGTTTGAGCGAGGTTTCAAGGCCCTTGTATTCTTTCTCGATGTCAGCCACATAATTGTTGAAGGCGATGCGGACCTCCTCCTTGCGCGAAGTGTGGACGCCGAACAGCACATGGGCGGCACGGGGGATGGCATTGCGCAGGTTGCCGCCGTCGATTTCGCAGATCACCACCTCATGTTTCTTCATGAGGTTGAACAGGAAGCGGGCCACGAGCTTGTTGGCGTTGGCACGTCCCAGATGGATGTCGCCACCCGAGTGGCCTCCCAGACCGTCGCGCACGTCCATCAGGAAATAATGGAAATCGTTGGGAGCGAACGAGCGGTTATATTTGAATGTGGCCACGGTGTCGAGGCCGCCTGCACAACCCACGAACACCTCGGCATCGTCCTCCGAGTCAAGGTTGATAAGGATGCTTCCTGTAAGCTCTCCTTTTTCAAGATTGTTGGCGCCGGTCATGCCGGTTTCCTCATCCATTGTTATGAGCACTTCGAGCGGACCGTGCACCAGTGTGTCGTCAGTGAGAATGGCCAGGGCGGCAGCCACGCCGATGCCGTTGTCGGCACCCAGGGTGGTTCCGTCGGCACGTACCCATTCGCCGTCGACGATGGTCTTGATGGGGGTTGTCTCGAAATTGAAATTCTTGTCGTTGCTTTCGCACACCATGTCCATATGGCCCTGCAGAATCACTGTGGGGGCGTTTTCATGACCCGGTGTGGCGGGCTTGCGCAGAATCACGTTGCCGATTTTGTCGGCATGCGCGTCTATGCCGTGAGCTTTTGCAAACTCCAGAATGAACTTTCTGATTTTCTCTTCCTTTTTCGACGGACGGGGGATTTTCGTGATCTCGTCGAAAATTTCAAACACAGCCTTGGGCTGAAGATCTTTAACTTGCATATCCTGTAAATGATTAAATATGTTTGCAGAGCGGAACCGCGGCGGCCGCACGGCGACCATTTTCAAGCCGCGGTTTAAAAATGGTTTGAGAATGGAAAAATCTGTTAAATTAAGCAATTCTCTGCGCCTAAGTTACAAAATAAAATTTACATATGGCTAAAAATTAAGGCAACTTTCCTATATTTGCACACAATTCAAACCGGAAGGCTTCCGCGCCAGCCCACAGCCCCGGCGCATAGAGCCTTCATTGTTCACGGCACACCAGCATGAAACTCCTGCTAATCACCATTGCACTCGTGGCTCTGGCCGTGGTTCTGCTCGGAGTGAAGGTATTGTTCGTCAAAGGCGGCAAGTTCCCTTCAGGCCATGCCCACGACCTGCCGCAACTGAAAAAGAAAAATCATAAAAAGTAATAAACCTCACACATGAAAACAACAGCTTTTGCTGCCGCCGCTCTGGCACTTCTCGTAATGGTATCCTGCTCCAACAACGAAACCAAGACATCTGAAAAGCAGGCCGAGACAAAGACCACTGCCAAAGTTGAGTCGACAAGCTTCGAACCCACCACCAACATACGCTATTACAACATGGACTCGGTGATGGCCAACTACGAACTGGTAAAGACCTTCAACGAAGCCAACCCTGTCTCTTATACACATCTCCGAGCCCACGAGACTCGACGTCAT
>ENA-OYWU01000144-OYWU01000144.1-human-gut-metagenome-genome-assembly--contig:-NODE-144-length-41317-cov-7.056687_pt1 | contig 41317 bp, 29 predicted proteins | sample MGYA00244173_ERZ653403 | MGnify/ENA primary metagenome ERZ653403 (study PRJEB26926, sample SAMN06165043) | human gut metagenome | biome: ENVO:00009003; feature: ENVO:2100002; material: ENVO:00002003...
GGTGAGGCGCGCTTCGCCGATGGTGCCGCTGCCGCCGAAGATGTCGCCCCACTGGCTGTCCCACGAGCCGAGAGTGCGGTACTGGTCGTCGGTGTTCATCGACGGGCTGAGCGAGATGCATGTGCCGAACACGCCGGGATTCTTGCCTGCGAGGGCGAGCGCTCCGAATCCACCCATGGAGTAGCCTGCCACGGCACGGCCTTTGGCCTCGGCCACGGTGGGGAGCATGCGGTCAATGAGCGGCACGAGTTCGTTGACAATCATGTCCATGTAGTTGAATCCGCCGTCGTACCGGTTGACGTAATAGGAATTCCAGCCCTGGGGCATGACGTAGATTACTGGGCCTGTCAGACCTGAGGTACGTGCATTGGCGTCGACCTGCTGGATGTCGAAATGACCGGGACCCCATGATGTGTGGGAGTCGCCGTAGCCATGCAGGAGATATACCACGGGGAATTTGGCCGTCGGGTCTGAAAGATATTCGGCGGGAACAAGTACGTTGTAGTTTACCTGACGCCCCAGAGTGCGGCTCTGGAAATTCAGGTCGGGGTTCCAGCGCTGGGAGAATGTGACTTTGGCCGGAGGTGCCGGAGGCGCAGGTTCCGGGGCTTCGCCCTCGTCGCCGCCGCACGATGCAGTGAGCGCCAGCGACAAGGCCAAGCCGGAAATGAACAGGAATCGTTTAAGGGATTTTACGCCCTTTTCGGGAATTTTCATCGTTGAATGGAATGGGAGAAGTCTTGTTTTAGGTTAGGATTTTCGTAACTTGTCAGGGCTTGATGGGCTTGACAGGCTGGGGACCGTAGACAATTATGTCCTTGCACTGCACGGCATAGCCCGGAGTGGGGTTGAGCCAGCGGATGGTGAGGGTGTGGTCGCCGTCGGCAAGGTCGTAGGTGTGGAAGATGTCGTATTTACGGGTGATGTAGTCGAGAGGCATCTGGAATGTCTCGACGGTCTTGCCGTCGATTACCGCTTCGAGCTGTGCCACATAATCGTCGGGGAGCGAAGCGATGTCGCGGCGCACCATGCCCTGAAGCACTATGCCGCTTCCGTGGAAGTTCCAGGAGCGTTCGCCGTTCTCGATGTCGCCTTTCACCACGCGGCGCTCGGTGGGATAGATGCCCTCGAACGACTGCTCGAGTGCCACCGGTTCGGGCTGCTGGATGGTGAATTCCACAGTCTCATCCGTGATTTTTCCGCCGTTGGCTGTCACGACTTTTTCGAGCAGGCCGAGAGTGGTTTCATAGCTTGTGGCCAGCGAAATGTCGGTGTAGGGGAAGTTGATGTTCTCGCACCGGTCGACGGCAGGTTTCCAGAAGTCGGGCAGCTTTTCGTATCCGTAAATCACACCGAGGATACCTCCGGCAGTGGCGGGATTGCAGTCGCTGTCCTGACCGCAGCGGGTGGAGATGTCCATGGTGCGGAAGAAATCGCCTTCGCCGTAGAGCAGGCCGATTACGCAGTAGGCGGCATTGATTGTTGCATCGATGTCGAAGCCGTTCCACACCCCTTCGGGGCAACCTTTCTCGTTGGTGTATTTCTGGTCGATGGCCAGCCAGCACTGTTTCCAGTCGGAGGGGTTCTTGCGCCAGAAGTCGATTACATCGGCTATGCAGCGGTGGAAATTGGCTTCCTCGGGAATGGTGCGGAGAGCCTGCTCCACGATGGTGGGGATATCGTCGCAGACGTATGCCAGGGTGTAGAGAGCGCTTACGTAGACGCCGCCATAGAAGCCGTCGCCATAGTTCATGATGTGGCCGATTTTGTCGGCGATGCCGGAAGCTGAATTGGGCATACCGGGGCAGATCATGCCGATGAAGTCGGCCTCGATCTGGAAATCGATGTCGTCGGCATGGGGGTTATTCTTCCAGTGGCCGGATGCCGGCGGCATGATGCCGTTGAGGATGTTGTAGCGAGCGGCCTGGTTGGCGTGCCACAGCTTGTAGTCGGCGTTGGCAAACGCCTTGGCGTAGCTTTCGGCAGGAGCGTCGATGCCCTCGGCTGCCATAACCTCCATGAATGTAAGGTCCATGTACACGTCGTCGTACAGGCCGGGATCCTCTGCGAAGATATCCTTGCAGTAGTCATCGTACCATATGATGGGGATGCTGTCGTTGATCATGCCGCCTTTATACTTGAATTCGGTGGGACCGCCGTAAGTACAGCCGATGGTCTGTGCGGCCCATCCCCCCTTGATTTTGTCGAGCAGGGTGGCCTTGTCGATGGTCATGGTGGTGCCGTAGGGGATTTCCGCAGCTTTCCGGCCGGTTTTGTCGCCGCATCCGGAAAGAAGAGTGGTCGCGCATGCCGCCGCGAGAGCGGCTGTTATGATGGTATTTTTCATTTCAGGTTGGAATAGAAACGGTTGGTGTTGGGATGGTCGGAATAGAACATGATGTCGTTGATGCGGATGGTGTACTCCTTGTTGGGGTTGGTCCACACGAGGCGCACGGTGTGATGGCCTTCTGGGAGGAGATACTTCCATGCCGGTTCCACACGGCGGTCGGTGTTGCGCATTGGCATCCTGGCCACGTGGTCGAGCTTGCCGTCGATCCATACCTCCACGTTTGCCACATATTTGTCGTCGGGCTCGGCCAGACCGAACACTTCGGAGCCGATGTGACGTGTGGATACGCGGTTGATGTAGTCCTTGTTGATGTGACGCAGGCAGCAGATGTTGCCCCAGATCACGAAGCCGTTGCCGGTGAATGAGAATTCAAACTCCTTGTCGAAGAAGGCGTCGAAGCGTTCGCGCACCAGCGGATAGGTGTTTGTAAAGTTCTGTTCGAGCGGGAGCACGGCCGGAGCTGCGGTGGGTATCACCACTTTGTCGGCGGTGACTTCGCCGCCGTTTTTGGTGATTAGCTGCAGGGCCTGATTGAAGCTCATGCGGTAGCTCGACGCGAGCGACATGTCGGTGCCCTCGAAGTTGAGGTCCTCAACCTCTTTCAGCGGGTCGAGCCAGAAGGCCGGGATGCCGTCGTAGCCCTTCATCACGCCGAGCACACCGCCGGCTGTGGCCGGATTGCAGTCGGCATCCTGACCGCAGCGTGCAGCTATGTCGAGGGTTTCGGTGAAGTCGCCGTTGCCGTAGAGCATGGCCAGCGCCACGAATGCCGAGTTGAGCTTGGCATCGATGTTGAAGCTCAAGAACGCTCCTTTGGGGCAGCCGACGTCGATGTTCCAGTTGCGTTGCAGGTATTCCCAGCATGCCACCCAGTCGGACGGATGGAGGCGGTGGAAATCGAGCACATCGCGGATGCAGCGGTAGAATGTGCTCTCGGCGGGAATGGGTGCGAGGGCGGCTTCCACGATGTCGCGGGGATTGTCGAGATAGAAGGCCGTGGAGTAGAGACCGGCCACGAAGGCTCCGCCGTAGAAACCGTCGCCGGAGTTCATGATGTGGCCTACTTTGTCGGCTATGCGCAGAGCCTCCTCATGAAGTCCGGGGGCCATGAGGCCGATGAAGTCAGCCTCAATCTGGAAATCAAGGTCGTCGGCATGCGGATTGTTGAGCCAGTTGCCCGAGGCCGGGGGCATGATGCCCTGACGGATGTTGTAGCGTCCGGCCTGGTTGGCGTGTGCCAGATGATAGTCGGCGTAGGCAAAATGCTTGGCGAGTTGCTCCTGGGTGCAGTCGAGACCGAGTTTCTCGAACGTCTCCACGAATGTGCAGTCGTTGTAGATGTCGTCGAACAGGCCGGGCTTTTTCTCCCACCAGTATTTCACAATGTGGCTCGACCAGGGGATAGGCTGATATGGCTGGGTGTAGGAACCGGTGAACTTGAATTCAACCGGGGCGCCGAATACCACGCCGATGGTCTGTGCTGCCCATCCACCCTTTATCTTGTTCATAAGCACGTCCCGGCTCATTTCCACGCGGCCCGAAACCGGAGCAGCAAGAGCCGAGAGCGAGGCGGCTGAAAGTGCGAGTGTCAGAAATAATTTATTCATGGTCAAAAAAAGAGGACGAGAGAGGATTATGGAAAATGGATGGAGAGAGTGTGAGTCAAGGTAAGAAGATGAGAGGAGAAGAGCGGATGATGTTTATCAGCGGGGCATGTCGTAGACGCCAAGCTCGGTGATGGATATGAAATTGGAAACGTTTTTGGTGTATTTGTTCCAATGGTACTGGTAGGTGGTGTCGAACAGCACGCGGATACCCTTGGTCTTTACCGGAGCGAATTCCAGGAGGAACTGGGCGAAATGTGGCTGGAAGAACACGATATCGGTTTTGGGCAGCTCGGGAGTGGAGGTGTACCTGCCCACATCGCGCCAGCGGCCGTCGCCGTCGAGATACTGGATGTTGAGGCTTGAGAACCATCCGCCGAATTCCTCGAGGCAACCGGTGTTAAGCTCGATCATGTCGATGGTCTGGGGTGTGTCCCAGCCGTAGCCGAAGTAGTCGATCTTGGGGGCGTTGGATTTTGAGGCAAGCGAGTAGAACACCGAGCCGGCGCCTTTCTTCACGCCGTCGTTGATTACGTCCACGGTCTTGGCATACATGGGCTTGCCGAAGGTGATCCAGCAGGAATCGAGCACAGCTTCATTGAGTTCACGCACGTTGGCATAGATGGTGTCGGCTTTCATGGCCAGGTTCTCCGGCTTCACTACGATGTTGAAATCCTTGCTGAGTTCCTTGCCGTTGCCTTCGAGCCGCAGGGTGATGTCGTATTTGCCGGCCTTGGTGGGTGTGCCGTCAAGGCGTCCGTCGGTGAATGTCAGGCCCGGAGGGAGGGTGCCGCCCGTGAGAGTCCAGCTGTAGTTGCGGTTGGCTGTGCACGCAAAATCGTAATCGGCTTTCATCCCCACGGTGAGGTCGGGCATCGGGCCGATGCAGAATTCCAGCGGCGGATTGAATGTGGCTTTGGGGTTGATGTAGATGGTGTTGCCTTTCACGCTGCCGCCGTTGGCCTTGACCACCGCGATGGCCTGATTGTAGGTGCGGTTGATGATGTCGTCGATTGATGCGTCGGGCATGTCGAAGCGTGTGATGTTGATGTAGCGGTCGTTGAAGGGTTTGGTCCAGCCTTCAACAGGCATCGTGAGCGATGCGGGCAGTTTTTTTGCGCCCATGATGATTCCGAGAATACCGGAAACGGTTGCAGCCTGATTGTCGCAGTCGAAGCCCATGGCGCAGCTGAGGTCGAGTGTGCGCTGGAAGTCGCCGTTGCCGTAGAGCATGGCCAGGATGCCCATGAGGCCGTTGAGGTCGGCATTCCAGATGGTTTTGGTCATGGGGTCCTCGTTCACGTAATATTCGTCGGCGATGATCTGGCGGGCCTTTACCCAGTCGTTGGGATACTGGCGGAAGATATCGAGGCATTTTTTCACTCCGAGAGTGTAGCGGTCGTTCTCAGGGAGATACTTGAGGCCTTTCTCGATGAGTTTCTTCACATCTTTCTCGAAGAAAGCTTCGGCATACATGGCTCCGTAGAGGGCTGTGGGCTGTACGGCCCAGGAGTCGCTGGTGATGCGTGCGGCCCAGTCGCTTTTCCCGACTGCGTAGGCAGGCATGCCCGGGGCGGTGTAGGCCCAGATTTCGTTGATGAGCTGCGGGTCGATCTGATACCAGTGTGGGTTGAGGTCCTGACGGCCGGTGAACGGCGGTGTGTAGCCAAGGTGCATCAGGCCGAGGGCGGCACGGTTGGCCAGCCACACACGGTCGCGGATGTGGTGCATCCATCCCTGTCGCATCTGGGCGTAGGTGGGATCGATGCCATATTTTTCCATCAGCGTGAGGTAGATGTACTCCACGTCGGTGTCGTCGTCGGAGAATGCTCCGTCATATTTCTTGAGCTTGTCGATGTTCTTGGTGTAGCCGAAGGGGAAGCGCGATTCGGGGGCTGGCTCGTCAACGAATTTGTTCTCGAACGGGAGTCCGTAGATGTTGCCGACCATCTGTCCGATCCAAGCTCCGGCGATTTTGTCGCGGAGTACGTCGGACGATATTTTTTCGGCTGCTGTTGCACCGGCTGAGATTCCGAGGGCTACGGCTGCTGCCGCAAGGCAGTGGGTTAGGTGTTTCATTGTCAGTTTTTTCGGTAGCTGGGAGATTGCTGGTTGAAGGATGTGATGTGGAGAAGAGCGGGATTGCAAGCCGGAGAAAGGCGGGGAATAAACAGAGCTTATGAAAACGATTGAGCCCCCGCCTTTCCGGCGTAGAAATGGGAAAAGTGGTGTTAGTTGTAGTAGGGATTCTGGGAGAGGCGCGGGTTGGCGTTGAGGATTTCCGACGGGATGGGGAACAGTTCGCGGAATGTCTCGCCATCCTGTGCGGGATGAGCCCATGACTGCTGGAGATATTTCCCGAAGCGGATCATGTCCTCATGGCGCCATCCTTCCCATGCCAGTTCGCGTCCGCGTTCGGCGTAGAGAGCGTCGAGAGTAAGCTGTCCGGCCGAGAAGGGCTGCAGACCGACGCGTGTGCGGATTTTCTGCAGTTCAGCCATTTCGGCAGCTTGCGGGGCTTTGCCCTGGCGGACGAGTGCCTCGGCGTGCATGAGCACTACATCGGCGTAGCGGAAGATGGCGAAGTCGTTGTCCATGCAGGTTTCGCCCGATGTGAGGAGGCCGTCGGTCTGATATGGCCATTTGCAGATGCGTGCGCCGTCGAATTTGTCGCGTCCGCCGTTGGCGTTGTAGTATTTCGTTTCGGGGAATACAGGGTTGTAGCTCATCTGCTCGCCATTTACCATGATGGGCTTGCCGTTTACATCGAACTGGGGCCCGTGGAGCCATGTGAGATCGCGGCGGAGGTCACCCTCTTCGTATGTCTGGAAGAAGTCGGGCTGGCAGATGAAGCCTGACCACGGGGATGCGGAGATGTTGAAGGTGGCGCACGATTCAGGCTCGAGCGTGAGTGTGTAGAGATAGAACGAACGGCTCCCCGAGGGGATTGCGGCGTTGTCGTAGACAATCACGAAGATGTTCTCCTTGGAGTTTTCGTTCTTGACGGCGAAGTTGGCGGCATATGAATCTTCGATGACGTAGTCGCCGATGTCCATTACAGCCTTGGTGGCCTGTTCGGCCTGTGCATACATGGGGGTGCCGAACCAACGCTCTGCGTTGAGATACATTTTTGCAAGGATGCAGTAGGCTGTTGCCTGATTGGCGCGGCCGTAGTTGGTGGCGGCGGGGTGTCGGTCGAGTTTTGAGATCAGTTCGTCCGACAGTTCGCCAAGGAGGAAGTCGAAGATGAAGCGGCGGTCCTTCTGTTCGGGATAGCCGGTGTCGGTGTAGTTGATGGTGAAGGGGATGTTGCCCCAGTTGGCCATCGCTTCGTAGTAGAAGAAGGCGCGGAGGGTCTTCATTTCGGCCAGAATCTTGTCCTTGCCTTCGAATTCGATGTCGGACAGTTCGGTTTCGTAGATAATCTCGTTGCAGGCTGCTATGCCGTTGAAAATCCAGTCCCAGCCTTTCTTGAGCAGACGGTTGGATGAGGGGATAATGTTGTTCTGCACTTCCTGGTAGCGTCCGCCGCTATACCAGCTGCCGGTGTTGGTGGCGGGCACGGCACATTCGTCGGAAGCCTGCAGGAGCAGTGTCCAGAGGCTCTGTTCGGCGTTATAGCCCTGCATTTTGGTGTAGGCGCGTCCGGCATTGGCCACGAGTTCTTTTTCGTTCTTGAAAAAGTTGTCCATCGGCATTTCGCTGTAGACGGTTTCGTCCAGATCGGTGCATGCACCCAGGGCGATTGCGCCGGCCAGGCCGAGGGCAAAGTTCTTTATGGTAGTTTTCATTGTGGTGTTTCGCTTTTTGAATTTCGAAATTTACAGAATGGAGTGTGGAGGAGAGGGTGTGTCGGGACTCGCGTCAGAAGCGGGCTGTCACGCCGAATGTGAAATCGGTGGTGCGGGGATAGTAGCTCAGACCTTCCAGGCCGGGTTCGAGGCCGGTGATGCCCACTTCGGGGTCAACGCCTTTGTACTTGGTGATGGTGAACACGTTCTGTGCGGTGAAATTCAGGCGCAGCGAGCGGATGTACTTCGAGGGGAAGTTGAAGGTGTAGCCCAGGGTGAGGTTGTCCAACTTGAGGAACGAGGCGTCCTCAACGTACTTCGACGAGTATTTTGCTCCAAGTTCTGTGTGGCCCTGGTCGTTGAGCCATTCGGACGATATGTTGTTCAGGCCGATGCGGTCGAGGTTGGAGTAGCGCATGCCCATTTCGTTGAGCACCTTTCCTCCGAGCGAGGCACGCAGCGCGAAGCTGAGGTCCCAGTGGCGCCAGTTGAAGGTGTTGGTCCAGTTCATTGTCACCTTGGGATAGGCGCATCCGAGTTTCACCCACTGGTCCTCGGGCACGGTGCCGTCGTCCTGCTGCCCCAGGAGCACGTCCTGACCGTCGGTGTCGGTGCCGAGGAAAATCGGGCCGTAGAATGTGCCGAGCGATTCACCCTCGATGAGGCGCTGTGTGTTGCATTTGCCTGTGGGCGACCATCCCACCTTGTAGGTTCCGTTCTGGAACTCCTCGTTGGTGAATTTGTCGAGCTTGTTGGTGTTGTGTGCGATGAGGTAGGTGGTGCTCCACTGGAAGTCCTTGGTCTGCACGGGGATGGCTGAGATTGTGAACTCAACGCCTCGGTTGGTGACCTTACCCACGTTGGTGAACAGGGTGTTGTAGATGTAGGGGGGAGTGGGCACCGTGTAGTTGTAGAGCAGGTTGTCGGTGGTGCGGTGGTAGTAGTCGAAGGTGAAGCTCAGGCGGCTGTTGAACATCTGTGCGTCCAGACCGATGTTGAACTCTTTCTTCTTTTCCCACTGGAGGTCGGGGTTGGGGTTGGATGCGGGCTGGTAGGTGTTGATCCACTGGCCGTTGTACCAGAATTTGCCGGCGGTGGTCATTAGGATGAGCGACTTGTAGTTGGAGAAGTCCTGGTTACCGGTCACACCGTAACCGCCGCGGATCTTGAGTTCGTTGAGCCATTCGATGTCGCGCATGAAAGCTTCGCGGCTGATGCGCCATCCGAGCGAAACGGCCGGGAACCATCCCCATTTGTTGTTCTTGCCGAAGCGGCTGGAGCCGTCGCGACGGAGGGAGACGGATGCCAGGTAGCGCTGGTCGTAGTTGTAGAGGATTCGACCGAAGAAGCCGATGTAGGTGTGCGATTCCTTGTAGGAGTCCATCGAAGCCTTTGCGTTGAGCAGACCTGTTCCCGAACCCATGTCGTTCACGCCGAGGTCGTCGAAGTCGAAGCCTACGTTCGACATGCTTGCCGAGTTTTCGGTGCCTTTCTCATAGGTGTAGCCTACGAGAGCCTGCAGCGAGTGCTCGCCGAACGAGCGGATGTACTGCAATGTGGTCTCGAACTGGGTGTTGTTGTTCTTGTAGTTGCTCTGCTCGGCGCTGCCTTCGGTGCCGATGATGCTGGGATAGTAGTGGGAGCTGTAGGTCTGCGATTCGTTGCTTTCGCGCGAGAGGGCCAGGAAGGCATCCCATTTCAGGCCCTTTACTGGCTTGATGTTGAGGGTTACGCGAGCGTTACCGCCGAAATTGTCGTTGACGGTGGTTGATTCGCGTTCGTTGATCATGGCCACCGGGTTGTAGTATTCCATGGCCTCGATGCGGTAGTAGCCTCCACTGGTTGAATTCGAGGGATCGTAGACGGGTTCGGTGGGGTTGTGGATGAAGGCCTGCTGGAAAGCGGATGTGTTCGAGGGGTTGTACTTGCGGTGATTGATGAACAGGTTGATGTCGAGATCTACCCATCCTTCGAGGAGGCTCTGGCGGATGTTGGTGCGTCCGGCAATCTTCTCATAGTCGTTGCCACGCTGCACGCCTTCGGCCTTTTCATAGTTGATGGATGTGAAGTGGGAGAATTTCTCTGTACCGCCCGACAGCGACAGTGTGTGCTTGTGGCTGATGGGTGTGCGGGTGATTTCGTCGAACCAGTCGGTGTCGGCACCATATTTCGATGAGCTCATTTCGGGGCGGTAGGTGTCAATCACATAGTTGAACTCCGAAGCTGTGAGGGGTTTTGCGCGGCGTGTCACCTTGCCCACGGTGAACAGGCCCTCATATGTAACCTCCGCACGGCCTTCGCGTGCACGGCGTGTGGTGACGATAATCACACCGTTGGTGCCTCGTGTACCGTAGATGGCGGCAGCCGAGCCGTCCTTGAGCACGTCGATGCTCTCGATGTCCTGCGGGTTGATGTTGCGGATGTCGGCACCCGCAACACCGTCGATGATCACGAGCGGGCCCTGACCTGCCGAGAGTGTATTGGTGCCTCGGAGCAGGATTTCATATTTGGCAGTGGGGTCGGCACCCGAGGGGTTCACGATCTGCAGACCGGCCACCTTGCCCTGAAGCATACCCATTGCGTTTGAATAGGAGCCGGGGTTGAGGTCCTCCTTTTTCATGCTGGCCACGGAGCCGGTGAGTTCTTTCTTGGTTGATGTGCCGTAGCCGATGACCACGATTTCGTCGAGCATTTCGGCGCTTTCGGCAAGCACGATGTTGAGCTTGGTGCGGTTGTCCACGGGCACTTCGGCGGTTTTGTAGCCGACGGCCGATACGGTGAGCACATCGGTTGGGCGTGCCGAGATGTTGAAGTCGCCGTCGATGCCGGTGGCCACTCCGGTTTTGGTGCCTTTCACAATCACGCTCGCGCCGATTACGGGTTCGTTCTGCCCGTCAACCACGGTGCCGCTGATTACGGACTGTGCGGTAGCCGCCGGAGCTATCAATAAGGCAAGTGCGAACACGCACAGTGCCATGGCAAATTTGATTGCACTCGGTTTCATTAAATTAGGGTATTAGAGTTTGTGTGATAGTTGATTGTTCTTTAAATAATGTGTGAAGGGAGAGTGGGGGTGTGTGGTTACGGTGCAATCAGAAGTCGCCTATTTCATGGCGGAAGGGGATGGACTGCTGTGCGCCCATGCGGGTAACGGAAATGGAGGCTGCCTTGTTGGCGAACTCGATGGCGCGCCGCATGGGTTCGCCCTCGGCAAGAGCCACGCAGAGGGCTCCGCAGAAAGTGTCGCCTGCAGCGGTGGTATCCACTGCCTTTACCTTGAAGGAGGGAATCTCCAGACAGTCGCCGTTTTCACAGATAAGAGCGCCCTTGCTGCCGAGGGTGAAGATCACGGTTTTCACACCCATGGCGTGTATGGCGCGGATGGCTGCATCTTCCGATGCGCTGTCGGTGATGGCGATGCCGGAGATGGCTTCGGCTTCGGTCTTGTTGGGGATGATTATGTCCACGTTGGCCAGCAGCGATGCGGGCAGCGGGGTTTTGGGCGCAGGTGCGGGGTTGAGAATAACGGTTACTCCGTGGCGTTTGGCCACTTCGGCTGCGCGTGCCACGGTTTCAACCGGTGTTTCGAGCTGCATGATTACCAGAGCTGCCTGAGCGATGTCGGCCTCGGCGGCATCGATGTCGGCCGGAGTGAGGGCGGCGTTTGCTCCGGATGCCACGGCGATGGAGTTCTCGCCGGATGCATCCACGTTGATGAGCGCCACTCCCGAGGGGAGGTCGGCGGAGATGCCGACATGGGTGGTGTCGATGTTCACCTGTTTCAACAGTTCAATGGTCTGGGTTCCGAAGATGTCGTTACCGACCTTGGCCACAAACATGGTGTTGCCACCGAGTTTTGCGGCCGCAACGGCCTGATTGGCACCCTTTCCACCCTGATTCATCATGAAGTTGCCTCCCAGTACGGTTTCGCCCGGGCGCGGCATCCTGTCAGTGCGTATCACCATGTCGGTGTTGCTGCTGCCGACCACGATGATCTTTTTTGCGTTAGGATTCATGGTATTTTTGTGAAAATATTTGAAGTCAAAGTGACTTCAGTGAGAAATTTAAGTTAATTTCAGGTTTGGTTCAAAGATTAGTAAGACAACTGTTTGCTCAAACGTTTGTGCAAATATATGGAGACATTTTGGCTAATACAAATATTTTTCAACTTTTTTTTTACGAAAAAAATATTACATTTGCATGCGAATAAGGTTTGGAACTAATGATTGAAGTCTCACGACGTTGTCTGAATAAACTGAAATCCCATGAAAAAAAGCACATTAGCTGATGTGGCCCGTCTCACGGGGCTGTCTATCACCACAATATCGCGTGTGCTCAACGGCAAATCCGATGAGTATCGTATCAGTAAGGCTTCGCAGGATATAGTATATCAGGCGATTAGGGAGCTTGATTACCGTCCCAACCACGCTGCGCAAAGTTTGCGCAGTTCCTCCACCCATACCATAGGTCTGCTGATTCCGCGCATAGAGAACCCGTTTTTTGCAAATATTGCCAGCATTATAATACAGGAATCGAACAAATACACCTATCCTGTGATGGTGATTGATACCTGTGAAAACCCCTTTGACGAGGACCGTGCGCTCGACACGCTTATGGCACGCAACGTCGACGGCATAATAATGGCGCCCTGCTCCGACAATCCCGAGCGCATACGTCAGGTGTCCGAGCAGATTCCGGTGGTGCTGATTGACCGTTACTACGAAAGCGAGACCGGCGATGCGCCGCTCCCCTATGTGGCCACCGACAACTACCGCGGAGCCTTCGAGGCCACGCGGCTGCTGATTCAGAACGGCCACCGCAACATTCTGTGCATACAGGGTTCGCCGCTGTCGATCACGTCGCGCAAACGCGTCATGGGCTACTGCGACGCCATGACGCAGGCAGGGCTGCAGGCCAACATCAATGTGCGCGGCAACGACTTCTCTACCCAGAACGGCTATATAGAGACCAAGCTCGCCCTGATGTCGGGCAATCCCGTGTCGGCCATTTTCGCCCTGTCGTCGACCATTCTGCTGGGCGCAATGAAAGCCGTGCAGGAACAGCATCTGGCCGTACCGGCCGATGTGTCGATGATTTCGTTCGACAACAACCTTTTCCTCGACTATCTTAATCCCCCCATCACGCGCGTGTGCCAGCCCGTGGAATACATAGGCATAGTGGCCGTGAAGATGCTGATGGACTCCATCCTCGGCAAGGAGATTTCGCAGCCCGCCATCCTCCTCCCTCCCACCATGACCTACGGCCTCTCCGTCCGCGGCCCCCAGCCCACCCTGCCGGTGCTTACTTGAGGGGAGGGGTGTTGAAGGAGGCGCGATACTGCCTGGGGGTCATGCGGCACTCCTGCCGGAATATTCGTGAAAAGTAGGAAAAATCGCTGTAGCCCAGCGATGCGGCGATGTCCTTCACCGGAAGTGAGGTGGAGGCAAGCTGCAGGCGTGCCTTGAGCATTTTGCGTCCGGTGATGTAGCGTATGGGTGTGCATCCCACTTCGTGGCAGAACATGCGGATGAAGTGGTCGCGCGACAGATTGGCCGCGCCGGCAAGCTCGCTGAGCGAGATGGTTTCGCCCAGGTTGCTGTCGATGAAGCGCAGGGCGTTGCGTATGCGCTCGTCCGACGATTCGTAGCGTGGATGGGCCAGGCGCACGAACCGCGACAGCAGCTGGTAGATGATGCCCAGCGACTCCATGCGTTCGTGCAGCGGACGCTCCCGGTTAAGCCGAACGCATTCAATCAGAGAGTTGCGGTTGTCGTAGATTCTGGGGTCGGGGGTGCGCAGGCGCATGGATTCATTGTGCTCGCATATGGTGCGGAACAGGTGGAGGTCATGGTCTGTACCTTCTATCTCTACCGGAAATTCCAGGTCGGCGAGCACTCCGGGGCCGTCGGAATCCTCGTAAATGTGGATGTAGTAGTGGTCGAAACGGCCCGTACATATGTCGGTGTGCTGCATGAACGCGGGCACGATGTACATGCGTCCGGGTGTGAGGGTGTATGTGCCGGAGGGGAGGCGGAGCGATGCGGCGCCCGCAGTCACGTAGTACAGACGGGTGAACGGGCTGCTGACATCCTTGAAGTTCCAGTCGGCGTTGTGGGTGGCATGCCCTACGTTGAGTGTGAGCAGCTGAGGGAGTCGGGTGAATCGGTTCATAATGCAGATATTGCGGTAGGTCCCGCAAGGTGGAAAGTAGTGCAGATATTGTATGCGCAAGTTAGTGCATTCATGTGACAAAAACAAATTTAAAAAAGCCGGGATGTCGATATTGTCCTATTGAAACCCGAAAATCTGACAATGATTTAGGCGGATAAAACCGACATTTGCACTCGTAAATATTCTTCTTACCTTACCTGAAAAACAGAGACTGCAATCATGGAGTATAGAGAAATCGGCCGCACGGGGATGAAAGTGTCGGCTTTGAGTTTCGGCGCGTCATCGCTCGGCAGTGTGTTCCGCGACACAAGGGAGAGCGAGGCGATTGCCGCAGTGCACACCGCCGTGGAGATGGGGATGAATTTCATCGATGTATCCCCCTACTACGGGCATTACAAGGCTGAGACCGTGCTGGGAAAGGCCCTGAGAGAGATTCCGCGCGACAGATATTACCTGTCGACCAAGGTGGGCCGCTACGGCAAGGACGGGGTGAACACATGGGATTATTCCGGCCGTCGTGCCACCGAAAGCGTGTATGAAAGCATGGAGCGGCTCGGGGTGGATTATATCGACCTTATAAATGTGCATGACATTGAGTTCGCCGACCTGCATCAGGTGGTGGAGGAGACTCTGCCTGCGCTGGTTGACCTGCGTGAAAAGGGTGTCGTGGGGCATGTCGGCATCACCGACCTGCAGCTTGAGAATCTGCAGTGGGTGGTTGACCACGCTGCCCCCGGCACGGTGGAAAGCATTCTGAATTTCTGCCATTTCACCCTGAACGACGATAAATTGCTCGATTTCCTCGATTATTTCGAGGAACGGGGCATTGGTGTGATAAATGCGTCGCCGCTTTCGATGGGGCTGTTGTCGCAGCGGGGTGTGCCGGCATGGCATCCTGCTCCTGCCTCTCTGGTGGAGGCATGCCGTCGGGCAGTGGAGCACTGCAGCGCCAAAGGCTATCCCATAGAGAAGCTCGCCATGCAGTTCTCGGTGTCGGAACCCCGCATAGCCACCACGCTGTTCAGCTCGGCCAATCCGGCGAATGTGGCAAAGAATATAGCCTACGTAAGTGAGCAGCCCGATATGGAGCTTGTGAGCGAAGTGAAACGTATAATCGGTGACCAGCAGCGGGTGAGCTGGGCCAATTCCTGAGGAGTATGGAAGATTTCAGGATAATTGATGCCCATGCCCACCTGTGGCTGCGTCAGGACACGATGGTGAACAACATGCCTGTGCGCACTATGACTAACGGCCGGTCGTGGTTCATGGACGAAGAACGGCAGATGTTGCCGCCGTTCATGATTGACGGCAAGAATTCGGCCGAGGTGTTCCTGTCGAACATGGACTATGCGCAGGTGTCGGCGGCCGTGATCACTCAGGAGTTTATCGACGGCGACCAGAACGATTACCTTGAGGAGGTGGCGCGCAGGTTTCCCGACCGGTTCTTCGTGTGCGGTTTCTGCGACGTGCGCCGTCCTGGGTTCATGGAGCAGGCGCGAAGCCTGCGGGCACGCGGATTCAAGGCCATAGCGGTGCCTGCCCACCGGTTGTTTCTGCCCGAAGGGCGTGTGTGGCTCACCTCCGGCGAGATGATGGAGATGTTCCGCTTCATGGAACGCGAGGGGATGATACTGTCGATAGCGCTGGCCGACGGCGCCACACAGGTGGCCGAAATGGAGGAGGTGATTGCCGAATGTCCGCGCCTGAAAGTGGCGATAGCCCATTTCGGGATGGTCACCACCGAGGGGTGGCTCGAACAGATAAAGCTTGCCCGCCACCCGGAGGTGATGGTGGAGTCGGGCGGCATCACATGGCTTTTCAATTCGGAGTTCTATCCGTTCCGAGGTGCAGTGAAAGCCATAAGGACAGCTGCCGATACCGTCGGTGCCGAAAAACTCATGTGGGGCTCGGACTATCCGCGCACCATCACGGCCATAACCTACCGCATGTCGTATGACTTCGTGCTGAAATCCGAAGAGCTCACGCCTGAATTCAAGGCTGCTTTCCTTGGTGAAAATGCCCAGCGGTTTTATGGCTTCGGGGAGCTTGTGAAGCTTCCTTATATTAAAAATATGTCGGAATAGTCCGGCGATTTACCTGAAAAACTGATACCGCAATGCAAAACAAGAACCGCTATTTGGTGCCGCTGGCGCTTGTGTTCTGCCTGTTCTTCCTGTGGGCGATAAGCGCCAATCTGCTCCCGACCATGATCCGTCAGCTGATGAAAACGTGCGAGCTGACACCGTTCGAGGCCTCGTTCACCGAGTCGGCCTACTGGCTTGCCTACTTCATATGCCCCATTCCGATAGCCATGTTCATGAAGCGCTACACCTACAAGGGTGGCATCGTGTTCGGGCTGCTGACGGCGGCTGCGGGAGCGCTGCTGTTCTTCCCGGCTGCCGTGATAAAGGAATACTGGTTCTATCTTTGTGTGTTCTTCGTGATTGCCACGGGGATGTGTTTCCTGGAGACGGCTGCCAATCCTTATGTCACGGCGTTGGGAAATCCGGACACGGCATCGCGCAGGCTGAATCTGGCACAGTCGTTCAACGGTCTGGGCGCGTTTGTGGCAGCCATGTTCCTCAGCAAGCTGATTTTGAGCGGACAGACCTATACGCGCGAGACCCTTCCGGCCGATTATGCCGGCGGTTGGGACGCTTATGTTAATGCCGAGACCGAACTGATGAAAACGCCGTATGCCGCACTTGCCATACTGCTGATTGTGATAGCCGTGATTTTCATTTTCTCGCACTTGCCGAGAATTGCAGATGAGGAATCGACTGCCGGGAAGCTCATAAACTTCGGAGTGCTCAAACGCAGGCACCTGCGATGGGGCGTTGTGGCCCAGTTTTTCTACAACGGTGGGCAGACGGCCATCAACAGTCTGTTTCTCGTGTACTGCTGCACGTATGTGGGGATAAGCGAGTCGACGGCCACCACATTCTTCGGCTTATACATGCTTGCATTCCTTCTGGGGAGATGGATCGGCACGCTGCTCATGGGGCGTTTCCGCCCGCACAATATGCTCACGTTCTATGCCGTGGCCAACATCGTGCTGTGTGCAGTGGTGGTTGTGTGCGGAGGAATGACGGGACTATACGCTATGATCGGCATCTCGTTCTTCATGTCGATAATGTATCCCACTCAGTTCTCGCTTGCTATCCGCGACCTTGGTCAGGACACCAAGAGCGGTTCTGCCTTCCTGGTTATGGCCATAGTGGGAAACGCCTGTCTGCCACAGCTCACAGCCTACGTCATGACGCATAATCCGGCATGGTACTACGTGGCCTATGCCATTCCCCTGCTGTGTTTTGCGGTCTGTGCCTACTATGGCTGGCGCGGCTACCGCGTGCGGGATTAATGCCTTGTTTAAATTTTGACTACTTATTACATATGAGAATGAAATTGTTGTCAAGATATTGCATCCCGGCTCTTTTGTCGGGCCTGTCAATGACTGTTATCGGTCAGAATGTATTGAAAGAGGGCGAGATGCCTGTATTGCCGGCATTTCCGGACATTCCGGAAAAGATGCCTGTGGGAAGTGTGAGACTTGGTGACAGCGAAACCTTCGAGGAGGTGCAGCTTGACATCCCAATTACCGAAGGCCCGTTCAAGGCCGACTGGGCTTCGATAGAAAGCAACTGTCAGGGTGAGGCCGAATGGCTCAGAGAGGCCAAAGTGGGCTTCTGGGTGCATTTCGGGCCGCAGGCTGCCGGAGAGAGCGGCGACTGGTATGCCCGTAACCTGTATAAAGAGCAGGATAACCATGTGGCGAACAGAAACCATGTGGAGCGGTACGGGCATCCGTCGGAAGTTGGGTACAAGGACGTGCTGAACACATGGAATCCCGACAAACTTGATCCGGAATATCTAACCAGACTTTATCAGAAGGCCGGTGCCCGTTTTCTCATGATACAGGGAGTGCATCACGACAACTATGACCTGTGGAATTCACAGTATCATCCGTGGAACTCGGTCAACATCGGGCCGAAACGAGACTTGTTGCGCGAATGGGTGGATGCCTGCCGTAAAAACAACATGCATTATGGAGTGACGTTCCATCACGAATATACATGGTGGTGGTGGCAGACGGCCTTCGGCTCTGATGCCGATGGGAGCCGCAGGTGCGTGCCTTACGACGGTAACCTGACGCTTGAGGACGGCAAGGGCAAATGGTGGGAGGGCTATGACCCGCGTCTGCTCTACGGCATTGACCTGCGTGAATACGAGACCGTGGACGAACGGGCGCATTCGCCATGGTCGCCGCCGGATGCGGGCATTTTTCACCGGCATCTTGACTACTGCAAATGGTATGCCACTCAATGGGCATTGCGCATAATGGATGTCGTGGCCAATTATGACCCCGATTTCATTTACACCGACGGCACGGTGCAAGGTCCTTTCACCGGTAATGGCACCGGAACAGGGTACAAATGCAACGCCATGCAGACGGTGATTGCCGATTTTTATAACCGCCGGCTGCGTAAACATGGCAAAGTGGATGCGTTCAGCATCATCAAGTTCCGGAGTCCGACAAAAGGTGTGGTCAATACAGCCGAATTCGATTTCCCTGACACAATCAACGTTTCGCAGCCTTGGATCAGGGAGGCTCCTGTGGGCGACTGGTTCTTTGCACCCGGCTTCGTTTACGATGCTGGCAGCGTGGTGCGTTTCATCATAGAGGCTGTAAGCCGTGACGGGAATGCCGCGCTTAACATTCCCATGCGCCCGGACGGGAGTATCGAAGACGAATGCGTGACGATGCTTGAAGCGCTGGGCGACTGGATGAAAATCAACGGCGAGGCTGTGTATGGCAGCAAGGCGTGGGTGACTCCCGGAGAGGGAGAGACGCACGATGGCCGTTTGAAGAAACTCCCCGGAGGAGGGCTTGGCCGACATCACCGGGACTTTAAGTTTGATGCGCAGGACATACGGTTCACCGTTGGCAAAAATGGTGCGAACTATGCTTTCTGCATGAATGTACCCGAGGACAATCAGGTGATACGCATAAAGTCGATGGGGCGGCAGGCAAACCATCCTGACAGCATAAAAGGCGTGTCGTTGCTGGGATACCGGGGCAAATTGAAATGGCGGCAGACAGACGAAGCGCTTGAGGTGGTTTTCCCTGAGGATGCAGACCTCCGGCTGGCAGTCGTTTTCCGTGTGGAATGAGGGATATATATAGCGAAATCAACGGGTCATAATCATACATACCACATAACACCATGTTACAAAATACAATTTGCAGAATCCTGACAGCTATATTTATAGGGCTGGCTACGGCCGAGGTGTCGGCATATACTTCACCCGACGGGAAAATCAGTGCCGATGTCGAGGCCGAAACCGGCATCGTGATAAAATACAGAGCGGACGGACGTGATACCAGACTGCTGACGCTGCTTGCCGGGCCGGTGGCAGAGGCAGACACTTCGGGACCTTATGCTGTGGATTACACAATGGTTGCCGGTAAACGCCGCCATTGTGTGAACCAGTACAACCGGGTCGATTTCCGGTGTGCCGACGGCAAGGTGCTTTCAATGCGTCTGTACAATGACGGTGTGGCATGGAAATACAGTGGAGAATCGGTGGTGAGAGTGCATCCCGAGCACTGGTGGCTGCAGAAGTGGGTTGACTGCTATGAAGGATATTTTGAAAAGGACGTTGTTCCTGCAGCAGGCTCACGTTGGGGCTATCCGGCGTTGTTCGAATATGACCACGGCGTTTTTGCCCTGCTTACGGAATCAGGAATTGAACCGGAATCGGCGGCTGCGAGCCTGCATGCCACCTGCAGCCTGGGTGAATTCCAGATAAAGCCTGACGGCGATGGTGAATCCGGATGGCAGACGCTGATAGCAGGGAGCCTCGGCGATGTTGTGGAGTCGACACTTGTCACCGACAATTCCGCACCGTCGGTTCTCACTGACACCTCGTGGATACATCCCGGTGTGGCTTCGTGGGTCTACTGGGCCTATAATCACGGTTCGAGCGATTACACGATAGTGAAACGCTACGTTGATTTCGCCGCCGACCTCGGGTTGCCGTATGTGATGATCGATGCGGAATGGGACGAGATGGGCAATGGCAAAACCGTGGAGGATGCCATCGGGTATGCCTGCTCGCGCGGGATAAAACCGATGATATGGTATAACTCGTCGGTGGGATGGATCGACGGGGCTCCCGGCCCGAAATTCAGGCTTAATGACCCTGAAAAGCGTGAACGCGAATTTGCCTGGTGCGAGAGGCTGGGGGTAAGCGGAGTAAAGATTGATTTCTTCTCAGGCGACACCAATAAGAACATAGCCTATATGGCCGAACTCCTTGAATGCGCAGCCCGTCATAAACTGCTGGTCAATTTCCATGGGGCAACATTGCCACGCGGCTGGCAGCGCACTTATCCCAATCTGATTACCACCGAGGCGGTGTATGGAGCGGAGTGGTATAACAATGTACCCACGTTTACGGCCAGGGCCGCCGCCCACAATGCCACGCTTCCCTTTACGCGCAACGTAGTGGGACCGATGGATTACACTCCCTGCGCATTTTCCGATTCGCAGCATCCGCACATAACCACCCATGCGCACGAACTGGCTCTTACGGTGCTTTTCGAGTCGGGCATACAGCATATCGCCGACCGTCCGGAAAGCATAATGGCTCAGCCTGCCGAAGTGCGGGAGTTCCTGTCAGCCCTTCCGGCAGCATGGGACAATACGTGGCTGCTGGACGGCTATCCGGGTGAGTTTGTTGTATTGGCCCGTGAAAAAGATGGATGGCTTTACATAGCAGGTGTAAACGGCACGGATTCTGCGCGGAATATTAGCCTGGGAAAAGTCGCGTTGGGGGCGTTTGAACAGTCGGGGCCGGCCACATTGTTTGCCGACGCAGAAAACGGTAACGGACATAAATGGGAAATATCAATCCTCGACCGTATGCCGGAGTCTCTGACGGTGCAGCCGCGCGGAGGCTTTGTGATAAAGATGCAAAAAAGCAATTGACAAACAGATAAATAAAATTATTAAGGAGATATGAAAGCTATTCAGATAACTGCACCGGGAAAGGTGGAGGTGGTGGAACGCCGGATGCCTGAACCTGCCGCCGACGGTGTGTTGGTGAAAATTGAGTATGTGGGTTTCTGCGGTTCAGACCTCAACACCTATCTTGGCCGTAACCTCATGGCCATTTCACCTGTGGTTCCCGGCCATGAAATCGGCGGAACCGTTGCCGCTGTCGGAGCGGATGTGCCGGCCGGATTGTTCACCGAAGGGATGAGCGTGACGGTGAATCCCTACACATCGTGCGGCAAGTGCTCCTCATGCCGCAAAGGACGCCCGAATGCATGCGAGCACAACGAGACATTCGGTGTGCAGCGCAACGGCGCCATGAGCGACTATATCGCTGTGCCGTGGCAGAAGGTGATTGCTGCGCCCGGTATCTCGCCGCGCGACTGCGCGCTTATCGAGCCGATGAGCGTCGGCTTCCATGCCGTGGACCGTGGTGCGGTGACCGACATAGACACCGTGATGGTGATAGGGTGCGGAATGATCGGTCTGGGTGCCGTGGTGCGGGCTTCGATGCGTGGTGCGACTGTTGTGGCCGTCGACCTTGACGACGACAAACTGCAGCTGGCGCGCAGGCTCGGTGCCACGCACACCATCAATTCGCGCACGGAGAATGTGCATGAGCGCCTTGCGGCGCTCACCGGCGGTTTCGGCCCCGATGTGGTGGTGGAGGCTGTAGGTTCGCCTGCCACGTATGTCATGGCTGTGGACGAGGTGGCATTTGCCGGACGAGTGGTATGCATCGGCTATTCAAAAGCAGATGTATCGTTCCATACAAAGCTGTTTGTACAGAAGGAACTTGACATACGCGGCTCGCGCAATGCCATGCCTGCCGACTTCAGCGCCGTAATCCGTTATCTGCAGCGCGGCAACTGCCCTGTGGACGAGCTGATAAGCCGGGTTGTAGTGCCTGAAGAGGCCGGTGAGGCTCTGGAGGAATGGTCGGCAAATCCGGGGAAAGTGTTCCGTATTCTCGTGAAATTCTGAAGATTTAGTCATGCAAAACGAAGGTTATGCTGTGCGCCGGTACGATGGTCCTGTGAAACGTTACTGTCGGTTCCTTGAGATAGAAAACGATCCGGAGCTTATCCGTCTCTACCGGGAATGCCATGGTGAAGAGAGACATTGGAAGGAGATACGCGACGGCATACGTGCTGTGGGGATTCTGGAAATGGAGATGTACATCACCGGCCGTTATGTGGTTATGATTGTTGAGACAGCGCCTGATTTCGACTGGGACAGCGCCATGACACGGCTTGCACAGATGCCGCGTCAGGCTGAATGGGAAACGTTCGTGTCGCGTTTTCAGGGATGCTCGCCCGAAGCCTCCGCCAATCGGAAATGGACCATGATGGAGCGGATGTTCCGGCTGTATGACTGACGGCATGCGGCGATGACATCTATTCACGGAAAAATCATTAAATTTGAAGGCTACATAGAAACGGTAAGCTTATGAAACCATTGAATGGAACAACTGTGGAGAAGCGGGAGCGTCCGGTAAGGATACTGCAGTTCGGCGAGGGGAATTTTCTGCGGGCATTCGTGGACTGGATGGTCGACATTGCCAATGAGCGCGGCGTTACGGACACGTCGGTTGCCGTTGTGTCGCCTCGGTTCAGGGATAATGCAGGAATCCGCACGCTAAGGGAACAGGACGGGATGTATCATGTGTGTCTCGAAGGTGTTGAGAACGGTGAGCTGAAAAAAAACTGCCGTCTGGTGAAGTGCATCGCGGATGCATTGTCACCGGCCACAGATTTCGGACGTTATGAACGCTACATCTTGTCGCCCGACCTGCGTTTTGTGGTTTCGAACACCACCGAGGCCGGCATACGCTATGAAGCTGACGATGTGCTTGCCGATGCGCCGGCCACGTTTCCCGGAAAAATTACCTCGATGCTCTATAGGCGTTACCGTCATTTCAATGGCGATCCGGAAAAGGGGCTTCTGTTTCTGTGCTGTGAACTGATAGAGGACAACGGGTCAACGCTACGCGAGTACGTGCTCCGACATGCAGCAGAGGCCGGGCTGGAACCCGGTTTCTCGGAATGGGTGAAGACGGCATGCGGATTCTGCGATACGCTTGTCGACAGAATCGTGCCCGGCTTCCCGGCTGATAATATAGAGGAGGTGCAGGCTGGGCTTGGATTTGATGACAAGCTGGTGGTGAAGGGTGAACTTTATCATGTTTGGGCCATCGGAGGCGAGGGCGCCGAACGCGTGCGCCGAGAGTTGCCTTTGCACGAGGCCGGACTTAACGTGCTGTTCATGCCTTCGGTAAAGGAATTCCGCGACAAAAAAGTGCGCATTCTCAACGGCTCGCACACAGGCATGGTGCCGGTGGCGTTGCAGCTCGGTTGCGAAACGGTGCTGGATGCGTTCGGCGATGCCGACGTGAGCCGTTTCATCACCGGGATGGTGCGCCGCGAGGTGCTTCCCATGATAGAGGGTGACCCTGAGGAACTGCGCCGTTTCGCCGACGGCATTCTTGAGCGTTTCCTCAACCCGTCGGTGCGCCATATGCTCAAATCCATATCGCTCAATTCCCTGTCGAAGTGGGAGACACGCAATTATCCCACGGTGGCGGACTTTTACCGCCGTCGTGGTGCCACGGCCGACTATGAGCTGTTTACATTCGCCGCATTGCTTGCTCTGTATGCTCCCGGTTCGGGCTTCGAGCCGGACGACTGCGCCGCGCATGTGGAGAAGATACGGGAAGCGTGGAACGACGCCGACCTCCCGGCCACGGTAAAGGCCATCGTCACAGATGGAATTTTCAATGCCGACTTCGAGCACGATGTACCCGGATTCTCGGCGAAGGTGGCCGGTTTCCTGACGGATATCCGTCGCAACGGGATGCGCGGGGCGCTTGAAAACTTTTTGAACAGCCGCTCATGAAACGATTCCTGAAAATCAACAGTGCCGACAATGTGGCCGTGGTGCTTGCCGACGGTGTCAAGGCAGGGGAGTGGTTTGTGGATAACGGAACACGGGTACGCCTGCTTGCGGATGTGCCGCGCGGACATAAATTCGCGTTGCGCGACATTGCTCCCGGCGAGGATGTGGTGAAATACGGTTCGCCCATCGGGCATGCCACCGCGCCGATAGCAGCCGGCGAATGGGTGCATTCCCACAATCTGGCCACATCGCTCAGTGATAATCTGGACTATACGTATGAACCTGTCAAGGCAGTGGACGTCCCACCGGTTGTGTCCGGCAATGTGCCGACTGTTGAGGGGTATCTGCGCCATGACGGAGATATGGGCATCCGCAACGAACTGTGGATTATCCCGACGGTGGGATGTGTGAACGGTGTGGCGAATGCCATTGCCAACCGTCTGCGCAACGAGTGCGGCAATGCCCCCGGAGTTGACGATATCCGTGCCTTCACTCACAATTACGGATGTTCGCAGCTCGGCGACGACCATGCCAACACGCGCCGTGCACTGGCGGCCATGGCCGTGCATCCCAATGCCGGAGGTGTACTGATTGTGGGGCTTGGGTGCGAAAACAATCAGATTGATGCGTTGAGAGAGCAGATGGGTGAGTTAGACGGGAGCCGCGTGCGTTTCCTTGTGTCGCAGCTGGTGGACGACGAGATTGCCGAGGGTGTGAAGCTCGGAAAGGAGCTGGTGGCACGTATGGCATCTGATTGTCGTGAACCGCTGCCGGTGTCGAAACTGAAGGTGGGACTGAAATGCGGCGGTTCCGACGGGCTGTCGGGCATTACGGCCAATCCGCTCGTAGGGTTGCTGTCCGACCGACTGTTGGATTGGGGCGCCGCGACGGTGCTTACCGAAGTGCCGGAGATGTTCGGAGCGGAGACTATGCTGATGAACCGGGCATGTTCGCGCGATGTGTTTGAATCGGAGGTAAGGCTTATCAACGGGTTCAAGGATTATTTCCGCAGGAACGGACAACCCATTTATGAGAATCCCTCGCCGGGCAATAAGGCTGGTGGCATCACCACGCTTGAGGAGAAATCGCTCGGATGTGTGCAGAAGGGTGGAAGCGGTGTGGTGGTTGATGTGCTCGGCTATGCCGAGCCTGTGAAGCGCCACGGACTGAATCTGCTCAATGCCCCCGGCAACGACCTTGTGGCCTCCACGGCGCTGGCTCTGTCGGGTTGTCAGATAGTGTTGTTCACCACCGGCCGCGGCACGCCGTTCGGCACGTTTGTGCCCACGATGAAGATAGCTACAAACACGGCGCTTGCCTCGCGTAAAAAGAGCTGGATCGACTTCAATGCCGGGAGCATCGTGGAGGAGGAGAGCATGCGGGAGGCACTTGACCGCCTTACTGCAAAGCTGCTTGCCACGGCTTCGGGCGCACAGGTGTGCAACGAGCTTAACGGCGACAAGGAGATAGCCATTTTCAAAACAGGTGTCACCCTGTAGGCGCCTGATGTGTGCGACATCTAAAAACATTGTCTATAAAAAGATTTTACCGACCATGCGTTTCCTTTTGTTCCTTGCCTTTGTTCTTTCCGGACTTGCTGTTTCTGCTGTAGCGCCTATGGGGGCCGATGTGCTGATGACACGCAGTCTGCAGCAGGCCATTGATTCGGTGGCGTCACTGCCGGAAGGGGGAGTGGTGCGGTTGGATGCCGGGGTGTACTGCACCGGCACTTTGCGGCTTAAAAGCGGCGTGAGGCTGCATCTGGAGCGTGGGGCAACTGTGCTCGGAAGTATAAACCCATACGACTATGACGGTTATGACAACGAGACGGGCAACGAGGCCGGCGGCGTAGCCGATAAATGTTCCAAGCCCCAGTTCGCTCTGATCGTGGCCCGCGATTGCCACGGAGTAGCCATAACAGGAGAGGGGACCATCGATGGCCGCGGGCTTGATGTGGCACTGGCCATAGACAGTCTGCATCATATAGGCAAACGGATTGACCCGCATTACAATACGCGGCGCATGAGGCCGTCTCTGCGTCCGAAACTGCTGGATTTCGAGGGGGTGGACACCCTGCTTGTGGAAGGGGTGAACCTGCGTGCATCGGCCAGCTGGGGATTTTCGCTTAACAAGTGCAACGATGTGACGATTAGGGATATAGATTTTGTAAACCGGGCATACTGGAACAATGACGGCATAGATGTGGCCGACTGCCACCGGGTGGAGATCACCGGATGCAACATCAATTCGGCTGACGACGGCATTGTGCTGAAATCGTTTGACCCTGCGGGGGGCAACAGCGATGTGCTCATCGCCGACTGCTCTGTCACAAGCAGTGCGAATGCCTTGAAGATGGGTACGGAATCGTTCGGCGGATTCCGCAACGTCACCATACGCAACATCAGGGTCAAAGACACGTTCCGCTCGGCAGTGGCACTCGAGACTGTGGATGGCGCAGTGCTGGACAATGTGACGGTTGACTCGGTTACGGCGGTGAATACAGGGAATGCCCTGTTCATACGTCTGGGACACCGCCGTGGTGACCGGCCCGGGTCACTGAGTAATGTGACGATAAGCAATCTGTCGTGCGAAATTCCTTTCGGGCGACCGGACAGCGATTATGATCTGCGGGGGCCGGATATAAACACCATCCACAATCCGTTTCCGGCCAGCATAACCGGAATCCCGGGACACAGGGTTAAGAACGTCACGCTGCGCAACATAAATGTGTCGTATCCGGGGCGTGGCACCAAGGGGATGGGCTATATCGGTGCTTACCGGTATGATGCCGTGCCTGAAATGATAGACGCATATCCCGAATTCCATATGTTCGGGGAACTGCCGGCCTGGGGTTTGTATGTGAGACATGTGGATGGCCTGACACTCGACAATGTGGTTATGAGCACACGGGAGCCGGACTACCGTCCTGCCATGGTTGCCGCTGACGATGTGGTGAATGTTTCGGGCACGGTGGATGTGCCGCGAACGGAACGATAATGCCGGCGGGAGGTCAGTCCTCGTCCTCCCACTCGTCGGAGAGGCTGAACTCATGATTGGCAAAGAGGTCGGCGAGGCCAGAAATCTGTTTGAGGCGCAGAAGCTCGTCCTTGTCCATGCCGATGTGCTGCATTATCCATTTGTCCGACATGCCGGCGCGGGTGAGTTCACCGACGATGTTGCTCATCAGCTCCACGTTGTGCATGCCCCGGGCGCGGTTGTGGCGTATGGTGGAGGTCATGCGGTTGGAGAGGTCCTTGTCTATCACCGTTACGGGCAGCAGACCGTGTTCGCGCTTATAGATGCGTGCAGATGTTTTCATCACCATGTAGCGGTGGTAGCCGTCGACGAGTTCGTAAAGGTCCTTGTCCTTGATGTAATAGCATACGCAGGGCATTGTGTAGCCGTCTTCCCAGATTGACAGCTCGAGCAGTTTCATTTCGGGCGGTGCCACAACATTGGGGTTGTAGTTATTGGCCACCACCTTCTCGACCGGAACGGCTATGACGTTGTAGACCGGGCTTTTAAATGTGCTCATTTTTCAATGCTTTAAATGCGTTCATTACGTTTTCTTTCATCAGTCGCTCCTGCTTGGTGAGGGCGAATCCCATGTATTTGCAAGCGTGGTCGTTTTTCAGGATGCACACGCACATGCGTTTGTAGGAGGGTATTTCCTGGAATTCCGGGATGTCGATATCGTCGAGATATTCCATACGCACCGGAAGCTTGTCGGTGTGGTAGGCGGTGGAGGTGCCCACCTGTATGTTGATGTTGCGTTCGCGGAGTTTCCGGATTGTATTTTCGGCGAGGCAGCCTCCACGTTCCCGCCAGAAGCGGATGCTTACCCGGAGCTTGTCAAGATAGTTCCGGCGCGTGGCAGGGGGCAGAGTCTTGAAGAGGAACTCCATGTATTGTTGCCATGAGAATCCCGGAGGACATTTAATGGATTTCCAGCCCATGGCGGAAGTGCTGCCGTAGATGGCCGCGCAGTTCACGCCGTTGACGCGGCTCACCATCTTGCCCCATGTGGTGGGATCTATGGCTTTGTAGACGGCAAGAGTGGAGATGGCCTGTGATATGAAGGGGCTTGCCACCCGCTGCCGTCCCACCGGTATGCCTGCCTGATAATACAGGTCGTAGAGGCGGTTGTAGGGCCAGTGGAAGCGGCCGTTTGCCGCCCATATGTCCGAGGCTTTCCAGTCGAATATCGGGTAGGCGCTGTAGACACCCGAGGCAATGCGGTAGGACCATTTCAATGAGCCGAAGTGCATGAAGTTGCGGTTGCTGTAGATTGCGCGCCAGCGGTTGTAGCTTTCCTGTGTGCGTATGCCCACAAGGAAGCAGATGCGACGGCATTGTTTGCGCGCACGCAGCCATTGGGCGAAGAATCGGTGGAAATCGTAGTCCCAGAGGTCCTGGTTGAAAAAACTGAAATCGCTGGCGGTGTAGCATCCAGGAGGCATGTCGCGCACCCAGATGTCGCGTTTGGATTCCTCCCACGGCCGCCACCAGGACTGGAACATGGAGGTGCATGTGGGCACTTTAAACGGAACGCAGCAGTGGTATGGCTCTATGATGTCGCGGTCGGCCGAGAGGCGCTGGCTGACATACTCCGTGGTCTGGCTGTACTGCGCCTCATAGTCCATATGCATCACGCCGAGACGGCGTCCGGGCAGGTTGCGGCGGATGTAGTCGACGCACAGGTTGAGCAGCACGCCGCTGTCTTTCCCTCCGGAGAATGATACGCAAACATAGTCGAAATTCTCGAAAATCAGTTGGAGTCTTTTTTGAGTGGCCTCATAGACATTGAGCCGTCGTACCATTATCTGTCACCTCCTTTCGCAGGGGGCGTCCATGACATGCGGTCATATTTTGCGAGTTTGGTGCGCACAGTGAAGCCGTGCCCGGCGAACAGAGCGGTGTGACGTTTGTGGGCAAGTGCCGTCACTGGAACGGCAGCGACTGCCAGAATGTGCCGGAGCAGGCGGTCAAGGAATTCCGGGTTGTCGTCACGGAGGTAGTAATTGTCGAGCGACAGGCCTTGGGTGGTAGTCTTGGCCGGCATGAAGCCTGCCACCTCTCCATTGTCGATGCATAGGTGCCATGTGTGCTGCGGTGAGGTCTTGAATGGGTAGTTGTTGTTCTGCCGCAGCACGTCGGGGTCCATGACCAGACGGGCCACAAGAGCATACAGACGCGGGTCTGTTCCGTTAAGACTTATTACATTCATTTGGGACGGAATACTGATTCTTGTTACAAATATACGGAAAAATATTCGGCGAACCATAATAGCGACAGTCGCCCGTAGGGCGGTTCGCGGTGGCGAAGCCGATTATGTTTTCATGGAACAGAATCAAGATGGGTGATTACATCATCGCATAATGTCGTAGCGAATTAACCCGATGCAGCCGGAACGGACTTCCTCGATTATCTCTCGGCATCGGGGCGCGGGCAGCTTGATTCATAATACTGTCACTATTATGATACAAATATGGTCGATTGTTTTGAGGTTGGCAAATCTAAAATCGCATCGTTATGGTGTGCAGGTGGCAGATAGATTTTTTCGAACTGAAAAAGGGTGCCTGGGGGCCTATTGGTGTTTCTGCATAGAGGTGGTAGTAAAAATGTTTTGAAAGGAAATGGTGTTTCCGATTGTACCGATAATTTTGCGCATGGAAAGCAACGGCGGTTGTTGTGGAACCGGAAATTAATCGGTATCTTAGCGGCGTAATTCAGCGGCTATTCAATGAATTCACAACATAGCAATTAGCTTTGACTAATTATGCGGCTTTAGTAAAATCTGGTAAATTTATATTACGGTCTGCAACTATTCTGATAATCAGTCTCATATAGATATTACGGTGTACGAATAGTGTACTTTTGGAGAAGTTGGCGGCAATCGTAGGCAACGGAATTTGGAATATTTATAGGCTGTTAAGGATTTTTAATTGCGCTGTTTTGCCTCTTTTTACTCTATTATAAGATGTATTTTGGGAATCGTAGGATACCCCCATTAACACTAAACTATCCACACTCATATTCTTTTTCCATTTCCTTCCCCGATTCCCAGCAAACCGCCTTAAAATCTTATTAAAGTCTTTTTTTCGGGATAGCCTCAGAATTTGAGGATTAATACTGAGAATCTCGCCGAAAATGATTAATTTTGTAAAATAAACTATACCATTTTCGATGGCAAGCAATAAAGGATTAAGAGAAGCTAAGGCTGGCAAGAACGATGAGTTTTATACACAACTCACCGATATCGCCAATGAAATGCAGCACTATAAAGAGCATTTTAGGGGCAAGGTGGTACTATGTAATTGTGATGACCCCCGAATTAGTAACTTCTTCCAATACTTTGCCCTCAAATTTCATACTCTTGGCTTAAAAAAGCTGATTACTACCTGCTTCAAAAGTCAAGATATGGACTTATTTAGCACTAATCAAGCTGAAAAAGCTATCTATTTAGTGTATGAAGGAGATAAGAATGGTAATGGCACACCAGATCCAGAGGAAATTGGTATTCACTATTTTAAGGGTAATGGTGATTTTCGGAGTGAAGAATGTATAGAGCTGCTTAAACAAGCTGATATAGTAGTTACCAATCCCCCTTTTAGTTTATTTAAGGAGTATATAGCGCAACTGGTGCAATATGATAAGAAGTTTATCATCATTGGACACCAAAACGCAATCAAGTATAAAGAAGTTTTTCCACTTATAAGAGATAATAAAGTGTGGTTAGGCTATGGCTTTAAAGGCGGTGCCACTCACTTTATATCAACCTATACCGATAAGGCCGTAGCAAGTGGACACAAAGAGGGAATGATTAGAGTTAGTGGTGTGGTATGGTTTACCAATATACCTATTAAGAAGAGAGAAGAACCGCTGATTTTAACAGAAAGATATGACCCCGAAAGATACCCCAAATATGAAAACTTTGATGCTATCAATGTTGACAAAACATTAGATATACCTAAGGATTATTATGGGTATATTGGAGTGCCTATTACCTTTATGGATAAGTATTGTCCTTCTCAATTTGAGATTATAGGCGTGGGTATAGCCAACTTAGGGCTTAGTATAGGCATACAGCCCTATAAGCCAGAGCATAAAGAATATAGGAAAAAGGTACAAAAGAGAGGTGCAGTAGATGGTGATTTATATATGATGAAAGGAGATGAGGTAGTGGTACCTTATTCCAGAATAATCATAAAGCGGAGATAATATTATGGCAATGACAATTAAAGAGATTAAAGTCAAGTGTAAGGAATTGGCTCTGGGCTATGAAGATAACGAAGAAGAAGGAGTCGTAGCCTTTGGTGGTAAGTTGGATGTTAGGCCGCCTTATCAAAGAGAATTTATCTATGGAGATAAAGAGCGAGATGCGGTAATACATACCATCTATAATAACTGGCCCCTCAATGTGATGTATTGGGCCGATAATGGTGATGGCACGTTTGAAATTATAGACGGACAGCAGCGCACTATCTCTATATGCCAATATATAAATGGTGATTTTCCTTATGAATTTAAATTCTTTGAGAATGTAACAGATCCGAGAGAGAGAGCTAAGGTAGAGGATTATGAACTTACCATCTATATCTGTTCTGGAACCAATGATGAGAAGCTAAAATGGTTTGAAACCATCAATATAGCAGGGAAGCAACTTAATCCGCAGGAACTATTAAATGCCACATTCCCCGGACCATTTTTAACCGATGCCAAAAAGAGATTCAGTAAAAATAATTGCCCGGCTTATCGTATCGGTGGAAAGCATTTGCTTACAGGCACACCAATAAGGCAGGATTATCTTAGGACTGCTTTAAAGTGGATTTGTGCAGCACAAGGCATAAGCCAGATAAAAGAGTATATGGGTAAACATCAAGGCGATGCGGACGCTTTAGAGTTATATAACTATTTCCAAAATGTAGTTACTTGGGCTTTGGGTAAATTCAATATTACTAAGCGCAAGAGCATAATGCAGGGATTAGATTGGGGTACACTATATGAAAAATATCACGCTGATAAATCCTTAGATAAAGCTGATTTAGATAAGAAAATATCGGTTCTTTTAAAAGACAGTGAAGTTACTAATAGAAAAGGTATTATCCCCTATATCCTATCTGGCGATGAACGGCACTTAGGGCTTAGAACCTTTGGAGAGGATATAAGAGAAGCGGTATATGAAGAGCAAAATGGTATATGCCCGATATGTGGAGAGCATTTTGAGCTATGCGAGATGGAAGCAGACCATATAGTTTCGTGGAGCAAAGGTGGCAAGACCGTAAAAGATAATTGCCAAATGCTTTGCTTACACTGTAACCGCACAAAGAGCAACAAGTAGGTATTAACTTATTGTTATTATATAATTCCAATAAGAGGGCATGATTAAACTCTGCGACAATAATCCTGTTCACCCCAATTTAAGGATGACTGCTGAAGATATGTACGATTCGCTAATAGCGAAATTGGAGACTATTGATTCAATTGATAGGATTAGTATGGATTACGAATATTTGTCCTGCCCTCAACCGCATATAAGATTCGAATATATATCTTTTGAGGGAATTACGTCTATACGAGGTATTGTGACATCTCCTCATTGGAAACCGCTTATTCCACAGTATATTGATTATTTAAATAAGCGCATTAAAGAGACTAAAAATAGTTTACTTAAGTCACGATACTATGCCATTTTAGCACTATCCTTCGGAAAAGAAAAAGAAGAAGCTTATCATTCAAATGTTTCATGCCTTAAAGAAATTACACATACAATCTGTGATTATGGAACTTTATTTGAAGTTCTATATTCACTGATTGAGATTTATTTTTTAATAAAAACCGAACCCAATCCCAGCATATATGAGTTCTTTAAGGACATCCTTAATGATAAGGACATTCTATATATCAATAAGGTTCATATCATAAATATTATTACGGTTTCTGAAAATAAGAATTTTAAGGTTGAAAACATTGATGGCATATCGGATGTTTGTGAACTCTTAATAATTAATACTGATAATCCTAATCTCAAAAAGCGTTTAATAGAAAACGCGATAAAAATATGTTCAAAATTAATAGGAAAAGATAGTATTCGTTATCCTCTTGAAATCAAGAAATTTCAAGAAGCATTGGCTGATAACGAGTATAATTTTATACTGGATGATGATGGAACAAATATTGTAACTCCACACCAAAATCATCACATTTTACAAAGGATATTCAGTTTGTACCACTGTGCAGGTGCGATAGAGAAAAGGGATAAAGCGGAGCAAGAATTGATTAAAATCAAAAATAAATTGCAGTATCCCAGTTTTTCACTGAGACTATATACAGATAGCGAAGAGACGTTTGTTAATCAGATGATTAATAATGCGCGAGATGCTAATCTTGATTCATTTTTGGTTGGATTGTCTCAAAATCTATTTTTGACAATACCATGTTCTGCAATATTTGAGAAGTGTGCAGAGCAGATGGACAGTATTGATGGTTTCCAAACTGTTAATATGGATATAAATAATAATTCTACTCCGGTTTCAGAAGGAAAAACACATGAAGATAGCAAGTATCGAATTATGGGGCAATATTTAAACCCAATTACAGAAACTTTTACCACGATTTTATTAGACAAAATAGTAGAAAAGACTGTAACGTATAATAAAGTCAAAAACTTTTTGCTTAAAAATACTATTTTTGGACAAGTATATGTTACACGTAACGGCATGTCTTGCCGTTTTTTTGATTTAATTGAACTCCCTATTCATGATTTCTTTACTCAGCTAAAAAGAGTGACATTGCATAAGACTATAAATTTCACAATACCTTTAGACACATTAAGTATCAAAATTGAGCGCATTCTGCGTGATATGCTATATTTAAATGGCTATTCAACTATGAAACAATTGCCAAATGGTAAGGAACAGATGTTTTTGTTGGATGATATATTAAAATCCGAAGGTATTAAAACAATATATTCAAAAGACGATATTGATTACCTCAAATATATTCTGACTGACTCTGGTCTTAATATTAGGAATTCTGCGGCACATGGATTCTATGATAATACGTATTATACCACTAAAATTGGGCTACATTACTGTATGTTTTTATTTGTTGCAATTATGCGCTTGGCTGTTAATTACAATCTGAAACAACAATCTTAACCATTTGCGTGGGAAACAATACATATATAATCACATTTAACACATAATTATCTCTTCATAAAAGTCTCATGACAAGGTAGAATGAAGATCTATATAATCACAAATATGGACAATAATCAGATAATCATATATCAAGGGGAGAATGGCGAAACCCGTATTGAGGTTAAGTTTACAGGTGATACTGTCTGGCTGTCGCAACAACAGATGGCCGAGCTGTATCAGACAACTCGCCCAAACATAGTCCAGCATATCCGAAACATATATGAGGATGGCGAATTGGAGGAAACGGCAACCTGTAAGAATTTCTTACAGGTTCGGCAAGAAGGTTCCCGGCAAGTTTCTCGTGAGATCCCATTTTATAATCTTGATATGATTATTTCGTTGGGATATAGGATTCGGTCTGTTATCGCCACTCATTTCAGACGATGGGCAACGGAAAGGTTGAAAGAGTATATAATCAAGGGCTTCACTATGGATGATGAACGGTTGAAAGGTAATGGGGGCGGTGCTTACTGGCGTGAGCTTCTTGACCGCATACGCGACATCCGCAGTTCCGAAAAAGTGATGTACCGCCAGGTTCTCGACCTTTATGCAACTGCCGTTGACTATGACCCGCGTTCTGATATTTCCATTGAGTTTTTTAAGATAGTCCAAAACAAACTCCATTTCGCAGCGCATGGTCATACTGCGGCAGAGGTTATTTTCAACCGTGCAAACGCTGAATCCCCTCTAATGGGTCTTACATCTTTCAAAGGAGACCACCCGACATTACGCGATGCAAAGATTGCCAAGAACTATCTAAGCGAAGAAGAATTAAAGATTCTGAACAACCTTGTTTCAGGATATTTTGATTTTGCCGAGATTCAAGCGATGCGCCGACGGCCGATGTATATGAGTGATTATGTACAACAGCTTGACAACATCCTTTCCTCGACTGGAGAGGCTCTGCTTAAAGGAGCGGGATCTATCAGTCACCAACAAGCTATGGAGAAAGCAGAACGTGAATACCGCTTGTTCCAAGTACGAGAATTATCCCCCGTAGAGAGAGCTTATCTCGAAACCATCAAGGAACTAAATGCAAAAGCCAAGGATAAGCAGGGTGACAAATCAGTATGATTAATTCCTCAATACCCCATTCAATCATCTAATTATTCAGTCATCAAATCATTTAGATGATTAGTCATTCAATCACTTAATCATTCAATCATTTGTTCAAACGTCCAGATATTCAATACATCAGTACATTCATACATCATGACATCATTGCATAAATACATCATAACGTCATGACATTCGTCCATCAATACGTCCGTACGTTCATTCGTCAATACGTTCAGATGTTCATACGTCAGTACGTCAGTATGTTCATACGTCAGTACGTTCATACGTCAGTACGTTCATACGTCAGTACGTCAGTACGTCAGTACGTTCATACGTCTATACGTTCATACGTCAATATGTACTAACAGCATCTTTGCAATCAAGACTTCAACAGATAACTACTTGTAATAATGTGCGTTAACCGAATTGCAATCTCGAAAGCATTATATAGCGCGTATTGATATATCAACTATCTTTCGTCAAATCTTGTTCTTCCTCATTGCAGAAGTTGGATGTTGCCAATATTAATGTTCCAAATAATTGAAACAGTCGGCTATCCCGATTACAGTTGTATTTCTGTATGGAGTCTATTGTAATTTGGTGCTATCAAGCCTTCTGATTTTGTCAGTCGCAACGGAATCCGTCGGGATTCTGCAAGGTATGTCTTTTCATAGGTAAAACAGATATAACGCAATACAATGATTATCGGTGGTTATCAGCGTATTAGGCAAATGCGAAGTTCTATCTGATTTCTTTGTTTTTCCTTTATTTTCGCATTTAGTACACCATCAGTACACCATTTGCCCGTTTCGATTGTTAATAGATGTTGTGGGCGATTTCGGTGTTTCACAACCCCTTATTACCTTTGCTCCACAAACACAAATTTAATTCATTATGGGCAGACTGCCAAATAAACAGAAACAAAATCCCAAGCTTATCCAAAGGGAGATGTCGGACGGACGCGCAAGCCTCTGGCTGGAGTATTATCTCGGCCGGAGCGAATCGCCCGTGTATGACGATGACGGCAACCATGTCGTATATGAATCCGGGGCGATGAAAGGAAAACTGAAATACAAGGTGCAGCATCTGCGCAAGAAGGAAGCCCTGAACCTTTATGTGTGGGTGCATCCGAGGTCGGCGCAGGAGCGTCAGCAGAACAGGAACACCATCGCACTCGCCGAGAAGATACGATTCGAGAAAGAGCAGGAGATGCTTGAAGACCGCAAGGGCTACCGCCTCAAACGCGAGAAAGAGAGCAATTTCCTGAGATACTTCCGTCAGCACCGTGACAACGAGGCTTTCACGATGCCTGTCCGGAAGTCCTACAAGTATTCGCTGACACGCTTCATGGAGTATCTTGAAATCACTCCGCAGTATTCCCGATACCGTGAAGTCCTGCCGATGGATGCCGTCACCCCTGACATGGTTCTCGGATTCACCAACTATCTCCGGAAAAAATGCACCGGAGAGGGGCCGCGAAAGAATTACCACTGGTTCAAGAAAGTGCTTGCCGATGCTGTCGATGAGGAACTGATAAAGAAGAATCCCTGCCGTGGCATCCGCATCGTCTATGACACCAACGTGATGCTGAAGGAGATTCTAACGCCGAAAGAGATAAACACCCTCGCGGCGTTCCGCTATGAGGGTGAACACCGCGAGGTGCAGCGGGCTTTCATATTCTGCTGTTTTACCGGACTGCGGTATTGTGATGTTTCGGAGCTGACATTCGCCAATGTCGATTACGAGAGCATGGTGATGAGGTTCAACCAGAAGAAAAGCGCAGGACGAAGCGCACACGCCGCAGTAGTCACGCCGCTCAACGACGAGCTGATAAAACTCATAGGACATCCGAAAGAGGATGACAATCCCAAAGAGAAAATATTTGACCTGCCCCACAAGGGTACGGCGAGAAAGCATCTCGCCCGATGGGTGAAGAACGCCGGGATCAGGAAGAGCATCACATGGCATTGCGCGCGCCACAGTTTCGCCGTCAATCTTCTGAACGCCGGGACCGACATCAAGACAGTATCCTCTCTTCTCGGACACGCCAGCATAAAGATGACGGAGAAATATCTGCACGTGATCGACCAGCGAAAACAGAAAGCCATAAACAAACTCGGCAAGGTGGCGTTTGACACGGAAACGGCATAATTGCCACTGGCATTTACGGCACATTGGCTCTTTATGTTGTTATAGAGTTGTGCTTACGGATGAAAAGCACTATTTTTGCATCAAGATTCGCAGTCATCATGTAATTGTTTCATCCTGACGCGGATTAGTGGTTGGACATCGGGAGGGATACCCGGTGTCCTTTTTTTCTCAGTGTTGCCCAATTCGATGAAAATGACTATCTTTGCAGGTATAAAAAACTAAACCCGATAGCTTGACGAGTCAGGGGCTACCGGGAATCAACACTGCAAAAGTAGTGCTTTCTTTTGATTCAAACAAATTTTGGCTCATAAAAGATTGTAAAGCAAGTGAAATTCTCCGATTTCCAGAACATATTGTCCCCTGAAAGGCTCAACAGATACGTTGCAGCCTGCGGTAATGACACCCGAAAAGCCATGTCGCTGTATCGGTTGAATCTTCATCTTTCGCAGGAAGTCTTCACTTTGTTGAGTTGTTTTGAGGTAGCGTTAAGAAATGCCATAGACCGAGAGCTTACATCACGCTTCGGACAGGATTGGCTCCGCGATTCAGTATTGTCAGGAGGCATATTCGACATTGCCAGCTGCCGGGACAGTGCGCGAATAATCACCAAGGCTTTCAACCGTCTTAACAGAAATGGCGAGTACACCCATCATAAACTTCTTGCAGAAATGGAGTTTGGAGTCTGGAAGTATATGTTTGCCAACCCTCAGTATCGTGCCACCGGACAGATTCTTCTCATAATATTCCCGAACAAGCCCCGTTCATCGGCAGAGGTTCAATACAACAATGCCTATATGTTCAATGAACTTGATGGCATCAATATCCTCCGGAACCGAATAGCCCACCATGAGCCTATCTGTTTCGCAAGGAGACAGCCCCAAATCGGCACAGCCTACATTCTCAACGCTTATCAGAACCTGCATAAGCTGTTTATGTGGATGGGTATAGACAGCCATTCTTTGCTTTATGGGCTTGACCATGTTCAGCAAGTCTGCAACCGAATAAACGCAATATGATTTAATAGATGTAGCCATTCTTTAGCTGTCAAAAACGGCTTTATAACGCAGATTGGCCCTCCGGGGCTCAAAAAGCTTGCATATATCGAAACTGTTTCGTAATTTCGCCCCGTGACGGAATCATCGCCGTCAGAAAAGGAAGACACACATCGGCAATCACCGGAATAAACCGGACATCGCTGAACAATTCCGTTTTTCCTTTTGTTGGAAGAATATCAAAGGTTAGGTGGCAGTAGCCCTGACCCCACGCGACAACGCGAAGCACCGACCCGGCTGGGCGGTGACGGTTGACGCACCCCTGTCACACCCCTTGCGACAAGGGCGATTATTCATTAATCGGAGACATATCAAGTAAGGACTGAAAACATAATAACGAGACCTCGCCAAAGGCATGTCGGGAAAGACATATCGGCGCGGCCCCGCTTTTTTATTGCCCGTCCGGAAGGGCAACCAAAACATATAGTCCGTCAACATTTCAATGATATTCGCCTTTACGCACATCAGAAAGACGCAAGTCCTGTATTAATTTTGCAGTGTCCGCCAGCCTTTAATCCTCCGGGTGTAGTCATCGGGCTGACAGACGCTATCACTATGACCTGACGACACCCACCAAGAGTATGTTGAACATACGGCTTATCACTTATCATCCGAAAACTGATGCGTGAGAAAAAAACAAATCCCCAAACCACTAATCCCCCTATCCAAATGAACACAATTACAGATTATCTGAATCTTCCTTTCATCGAGGTCCTGAAGCGCCTCCTGAAAGACGCAGTCAAGGACTGCCTTGCTGAATCGGGAGTTCTGGCGACACTCGCCAGTGCTTCTGCAAAATCAAAAAAGCGTGACCCCGATGGGCTGAGCGTGACCGAGGCACTCGAATTCCTCAAAGAGAACGGCTATCCGATGAAAATAGGACAGCTCTACAAGGAAACGAGCAACCACACGATACCCCATTGGAAATTCAACAACAAACTTCATTTCAAGGAAAGCGAGCTGCTTCTATGGGCGCAGGGCAAACTCGTTGACGGCAATGCCGTCGGTGTGCTGACCACCGGTGACAAGCCGAAGAAGAAAGGGGGTGGCCGATGAAAAAAGAAACGGTATCATCAGTAAAGACAGCCTCAAAGCCGAAAGGCAATGAGAAGAAAACCTCCGTCAAAAAGAAAACCAATGATGTCTGTGATACACCTGCAATCACAGATACACAAGTGACTTGTCACGAAGATGAGGAAGTGACGAATCATGCGCCTGACCAGCTGACCAATCAGTCAGTACCGCAGGCACCGTCGGACGGCTTGATTGCAGTAACGGTTAATTCGCCGACATTCAATAACTTCCCAGTTGAAGTCCTGCCGTCAAGATTACAGGTAATCATCAGGGAGGCTAATGCCACTCTCGGTTTCCCTGTGGATTATATGGCGGGAGCAATACTTTCGGCAATGGCGGCGGTAATCGGCAACACCCATCACGCCGAGGCAATGACAGGGTGGAAAGAGTATGCAATTCTTTTCGTTGCTCTTGTCGGATGTCCGGGAGTATGCAAGAGCCATCCGCTGAGCTATGTCATGCAACCGCTCATCGACCACGATGCCGAGAAAGCCGCGCAGTTCGCCGAAGCATTGAAACGATACAATGCCGCGATGGAGCTGCCGCCAAAAGAACGTGTCGCAAACGGCTACGACCTAAATCCCGTCGAGCCCTACCGAGTGCGCTTCATGATGCAGGATGTGACCAACGAGGCGGTTCACCGTATATTGTCGGAAAACCGTCGTGGACTGATTCTGATGTATGACGAGCTTGCCGGATGGGTCAAGAACTTCAACCGCTACAACAACGGTTCCGAATCAGAGTTCTGGATGTCGGTGTTCAACCACAAGGTTGCCATGTCCGACCGCAAAGGCAGTCAGAGCGGCGTGTTCATCCGCAATCCGTTCCTATGCGTCATCGGCACTATCCAGCCGAAGGTTTTGACCGACCTCGCCGCCGGAAACCGCAACGCCAACGGATTCATGGAGCGCATACTCTACGTGTTCCCGTCCGACCAGACAAAGCCGAAATGGAACCGTAGCCGCCGTATGCCATCCTTCGACATCGCCGCAGAATGGCGCGGTATCCTTGCCCGGCTCATCGGCATTGTGCCGGCGGTTGATGCCGACGGCGAGATTATATCCCAGGACGTTCCTTTCTCATCGGACGCACTCGACCGCCTCTATCAGTGGCAGAATGAGCAGACCGACCGTTGCAACGCTGACGGTAGCGATACCCTTACATCCATCGCAAGCAAACTCGAAATCTACGCCATCCGCTTTTCTCTTTTGCTGGCACTCGCTGATTGGGCGTGTGGCAGTGAGAAGAAACTGATAGATGCGGACACGGTGGATAAGGCGATACGCCTGACGGAATATTTCCGCGCCACCGCCTCAAAGGTGCAGGGCATCATCAGCGAGGACGCATTGACGGAGTTGCAGCTTGCCGTCCTCTCGGAGCTTCCTGACAGCTTCACCACCGCCGAGGGCGTGGCGATCGCCGGGAAATGCGGCATGTCGGAGCGCAGCTTCAAGCGGTTCCTCCGGGACAGAAAGGGCGTTTTGTTCGGCCGTTCCTCACACGGAAACTACACCAAATTATAAACATTCACCCTTGGCATTATCGTCACTTTGGCATTTTCAACGGAGATGCCGACGCACCACATTTGTGCCAAAATGACGAAAGTGCCAGGGGTAAATCCAAAACAGAAATCCCGTGAAACATCCTTTTTTCATCGCCGTAACCATTGCACTCATTACAGTGGTTACACCGGTGCATCACTGCTATGGCAGTGCAGTACCATCCGTGCAGTGGCGGCACGGAAATTACGCCATCCGGAAATTCCTTAGCATATTAGGGAATTTTTCGAGCCGCATTGTCTTTGACAACGCTAAAAATATCCCCAATATGCCAAAGAGGTCAACCCCTTTGGAATCCCCGCGCCAACGAGGGCAGAGCCGGGCTTGCCCGGACTATGCCGAGTGCAGCCG